>Ga0307509_10000050_pt1 | contig 165692 bp, 150 predicted proteins | sample 10_EM_MG_FD_202245 | JGI IMG/M metagenome (GOLD analysis project Ga0307509, IMG submission 202245) | Populus trichocarpa ectomycorrhiza microbial communities from riparian zone in the Pacific Northwest, United States - 10_EM | ecosystem: Host-associated > Plants > Roots > Unclassified... | reverse complement strand
AACTCGGCTTCGGCTCAGACAGTCCTCGCCCTTTTCCGCCCCACCCTCCGTTGCTCGGCGCCACACAGGGCAGAAAAATCAAAACCCACCGCAGCCTGATGCGCCAGCGGTCTCATTTTCGATTGGTTTTGAAGTTAGTCCCCTTCGGCGCCGCCGAGCAGCGGAGACGGGCCGGGGGTTTCGGCGAGCACTGTCTGAGCCGAAGGCGAGTTGCGCAGCCGCCCGGCTCGTTGAGCAGCGCAGGGAACCCCGCGTAGCGGGGCGGCGACGTGGGGTCGCCTTTTCTTTGGCTACTTTCTTTTGGCGAAGCAAAAGAAAGTACGCCCGCCCGTCAGGGGCGGAACACAGCGCATCGGAAAAACAGAAAAACACAAAAAACCACAGAGAACCTCCGCCGTCCCACTCTGTCCAACGGTCGCCCCATCGTCATAAAGGAAGCGACATGAGCACGACCCTCACCCCGCTCGACCGCCATTTCGTCCTGCCCGAAGTCCGCCGCGTCGCCCTCGACCGCCCACTCGCCTGGCTCAAGGCCGGCTGGGGCGACCTCGCCGCCAACCCGATTGCCAGCCTCGCCTACGGCCTGCTCTTCGCCATCGCCGGCGACCTCATCCTGCTCTTCGCCTGGCGCAGCCCGCATCTCGTCACCGCGTCCATTTCCGGTTTCTTCCTGGTCGGGCCGCTGCTCGCCACCGGCCTCTGCGAGATCAGCCGCCGGCAGGCGGCCGGCCAGTCGTCGACCTTCATCGACTCGCTTACCGGCTGGCGCCGCAACGGGCAGTCGATCGCCATGTTCGGCCTGCTGCTGGCCTTGACCGGCATCGCCTGGGAGCGCATTTCGGCGTTGCTTTTCGCCTTGCTCGCCCCCGGCCTGACGCCCGACCTGTCGGCTTTCATTTCGAGCATTCTCAGTTCGCATGAGTATCGCAGCCTGATGATCGTCTGGTTCATCGCCGGCGGCAGTCTGGCGCTGCTCGTCTTCGCGCTCAGCGCCGTCTCGATTCCGATGCTGCTCAACCGCGACGTCGATTTCGTCACGGCGATGATGGCCAGCCTGCGCGCCGTGTCGATCAACCTGGAAACGATGGTGTTGTGGGCCGGGATGATCGTCGTGCTGACCCTGCTCGGCTTCGCCACGCTGCTCTTCGGACTGGTGATTTTGATGCCGCTGCTCGGCCATGCGTCGTGGCACGCCTACCGGGACCTTGTAAAATAGACGGCATGCTTGCCTGCGTGGGCGGCCGCGGCCGCCCACAACTTTTTCGAACTGCCGAGATTGCCGACACCCCATGACCGCCAACGCCCTGCTCGATTTTTCCGGACTGCCCCGCTTCGACGCCATTGTTCCGGGCGACGTCCAGCCCGCCATCAGCCAGTTGCTCGACGACAACCGCCAGCTCGTCGAAGCACTGACCGCCGACGACGTTGCTGCCACCTGGAACGACTTCGCCGCGCCGCTCGCCGACAGCATCGAGCTGCTCTCGCGCGCCTGGGGCATCGTCGGCCACCTGCACTCGGTAAACGACATTCCGGAATGGCGCGAGGCCTACAACCGGATGCTGCCCGAGGTCTCGCGCTTCTACGCCGAACTCGGCCAGAACCTGAAACTCTTCGCCAAGTACAAGGCGATTCGCGAGGGCAATGAATACGCCGGTCTCTCGCTGGCGCAGCGCAAGATCATCGACAACGAAATCCGCGACTTCCGCCTCTCCGGCGCCGAACTGCCGGAAGACAAGAAACCGCGCTTCCAGGCCATCCAGGAGGAACTGGCCAGCCTCTCGGCCAAGTTCTCGGAAAACCTGCTCGATGCGACCAATGCCTTCGCCGAAATGGTGAGCGACGAAAGCGAGCTTGCCGGCCTGCCCGACGACGCTCGGCAGTCGGCCCGCGAGGCGGCCGAGAAGGACGGCAAGACCGGCTGGAAATTCACCCTGCACATGCCGTCCTACCTGCCGGTCATGCAATACGCCGAGAGCCGCCGACTGCGCGCCGCGCTGTACCGCGCCTACGCGACACGCTCGGCCGAATTCGGCCCGCCCGAACTCGACAACACGCCGCTCATCCGGCGCATCCTCGAACTGCGCCGCGAAGAAGCGCAACTGCTCGGCTACAACAATTTTGCCGAAGTCTCGCTGGTGCCCAAGATGGCCGAATCGGTGCCGCAGGTGCTGGGCTTTCTGCGCGATCTGGCGGTCAAGGCCAAGCCGTTTGCCGAGAAGGACATCGCCGAACTGCGCGAATTCGCGCGCAGCGAACTGGGGCTGGCGACGCTCGAACCATGGGACGTCGGCTACGCCTCCGAGAAGCTGCAGCAGGCGCGCTACGCCTTCTCCGAGCAGGAAGTGAAGCAGTATTTCACTGAACCGAAGGTGCTGGCCGGCCTGATACACGTCGTCGAAACCCTGTTCGGCGTGCGCCTGAAACCGGACACCGCCCCCGTGTGGCACGAGGACGTGCGTTTCTTCCGCATCGAAACCCGAGACGGAGAAAATGGGGGCGAGCTGATCGGCCAGTTCTACCTCGATCTCTACGCGCGTGAAACGAAGCGCGGCGGCGCCTGGATGGACGAGGCGATCACCCGCCGCCGGATTTCAGGCGGCATCCAGAAACCGGTCGCCTACCTCAACTGCAACTTCTCGCGGCCGGTTGGCAGCAAACCGGCAACCTTCACGCACGACGAGGTGACGACGCTCTTCCACGAAACCGGCCACGGCCTGCACCACCTGCTGACGCGCGTCGATGAACTCGGTGTCTCGGGCATCCACGGCGTCGAATGGGACGCCGTCGAACTGCCCTCGCAGTTCATGGAAAACTACTGCTGGGAATGGAGCGTGCTGCAGGAGATGACCGGCCACGTCGACAGCGGCGTACCGCTACCGCGCGCACTGTTCGACAAGATGCTGGCCGCGAAGAATTTCCATAGCGGCCTGCAAAACGTCCGCCAGCTCGAATTCTCGCTGTTCGACCTGCTCCTGCATGCGGATTTCGATCCGGCCGGAGAGCGCAACCTGCTCGACCTGCTCGCCGAAGTACGGCGCGAAGTCGCGGTGATCGTGCCGCCCGAATGGCACCGTTTCCCGAACAGCTTCTCGCATATTTTCGCCGGCGGTTACGGCGCGGGCTATTTCAGCTACAAATGGGCCGAAGTGCTGTCGGCCGACTGCTACGCCGCTTTCGAGGAAGCCGGCAACCCCTTCGACCCGGCTACCGGCAAACGCTTCCTCGACGAAATCATCGCCGCCGGCGGCGCCCGCCCGGCCATCGAGAACTTCCGCGCCTTCCGCGGCCGCGAGCCGCAGGTCGATGCGCTACTCCGGCACAGTGGTATGATCGCCGCGTAAAAACCGGGAGAAGACATCATGCTGTTTTTACCGACGCGGCCTGCGCTGCGCCTCGCTTTGCTCGCCAGCACCCTGCTCGCGAGCGCACTGGCCAACGCGCAAACCACCTACCGCTGGATCGACCCGGCAACCGGCGGCACGGTGATCTCCGATCAAAAGCCGCCGCCCAGCGCCAAACAGGTCATCCAGCGCGACGGCGAGCCAAGCGGCGAACAGCGCCTGCCCTACGCCGTGCGCCAGACGGCCGAAAAATTCCCGGTCACCCTCTATACCAGCGCCAACTGCATCGACGCGTGCAAACAGGGACGCGACCTGCTCAACGGGCGCGGCATTCCGTTCTCGGAAAAAATGCCGAAGAGCCAGGAGGAAATCGACGCGCTGAGCAAGCTGCTCGGAGGCGAAGCCTCGGTGCCGAGCCTCGTCGTCGGCCAACAGAGCTTCAAGGGCTTCGAATCCACGGCCTGGACCAAGCTGCTCGACCTCGCCGGCTATCCGAAAACGGCGCCTTACGGCGCCAAGCCATCCGGCGCCTTTGCCAAATGAAGCTGGCCGCCTGGAACGTCAACTCGCTGAAAGTCCGCCTGCCGCAACTCCTCGAATGGCTTGAAACGCGAAAACCGGACGTCGTCTGCCTGCAGGAGACGAAACTCGAGGATCACAATTTCCCGCAGCTGGAAATCGAGGCGGCCGGCTATCAGGTCGCTTTCTCAGGGCAGAAAACCTACAACGGCGTCGCGCTGCTGGCGCGCGAGACGCCGACCGACATCGTTTGCGGCAACCCGCATTTCCCGGATCCGCAAAAGCGCCTGATCGCCGCCACCGTCGGCGGCGTCCGCATTGTCTGCGCCTACATCCCGAACGGGCAGGCAGTCGGCAGCGAGAAATACGCCTACAAGCTGGCCTGGCTGGACGCACTGGCACCGTGGCTCGGCGAACAGCTGGCGGCCAACCCGCAGCTGGCGCTGGCCGGCGACTTCAACATCGCGCCGGAAGACCGCGACGTGCACGATCCTGTGGCATGGACCGGCCAGATCCTGTGCTCCGAGCCCGAACGCGCGGCCTTTCAGCGCTTGCTCGGCCTCGGCATGGAAGACAGTTTTCGCCTGTTCAAACAGCCCGAAAAAAGCTTTTCGTGGTGGGACTATCGCATGCTCGGCTTCCAGAAAAACCAAGGCCTGCGCATCGACCACATCCTGCTCTCGAGCGCGCTCGCCGCGCGCTGCACGGCGGCCGGCATCGACCGCGAAATGCGCAAGCGCGAGCGACCGTCGGACCATGCCCCGGTGATCGCGGAGCTTGAAGCTTAAAAGGTCGATGCCACGATGAGTCAACACTCGCCGGAAGCCGTCCTCGCGCTCTACCCGGCGCTGCGCTCGCTGCCGCGCCAGGAACTCGCCGCCACCTGCGGCCCGGCGACGCGGCTCAAGCTGCCGGCCGGCGCCCAGATCTTCGCCGAACATCAGGCCTGCCATGGCTTTCCGCTGCTCCTCGCGGGCACGATCAAGGTCGTGAAAACCACGCTGTCGGGTCGCGAGATGCTGCTCTACCGCGTCGAACCCGGCGGTTCGTGCATCATCACCTCGAGCTGCCTGCTCGGGCACACCGCCTACTCGGCACGCGGCATCGCCGAAACGCCGCTTGAACTGCTGGTGCTGCCGGCGCCGCTCTTCGACAAGCTGATCGCCGAGAACGCCACCTTCCGCGCCTTCGTTTTTCACCTGTTTTCGGAGCGCATCGCCGAACTGATGCAACTCGTCGAGGAAGTCGCCTTCCACCGTCTCGACCAGCGACTGGCCAAGCTGCTGCTCGGCAAGGACGAACCGATCCACGCCACGCATCAGGCGCTGGCCGAAGAACTGGGCAGCGTGCGCGAAATCGTCAGCCGCCTGCTCAAGGGATTTTCCGGACAGGGTCTGGTGACGCTCGGTCGCGAGCAGATCACCCTGCTCGATCGCGACGGACTGCGGCAACTGGCGAACGGCGGCCACTGAGTCCGCGCGCCGGGCTGTCGCCGCCGCATCGTCGAAACTGCCTGTGTAACCCAAGTCACATACAGGCGCGCAGAGGGCGCGTAGTCTGGCGCTGTTTCCAACCTTCTTCAACGGAGCCAATCATGAACACCAACGTCGGCGGAATCGACAAAATCCTGCGTATCGTTGCCGGCATCGCCCTGATCGCCTTGGCGGCGACGGGCATCGTCGGCATCTGGGGCTATATCGGCGTCATGCCGCTCCTGACCGGCCTGATGGGCTGGTGCCCGGCCTACACGCTGCTCGGCATCAAGACCTGCCCGGCGCAGAAGCACTGAGCGCAGCGCGCGTAGCCGACGGCGTGCCGAATGGCACGCCGTTTTTTTATCCCACAGTGATTCCCTACGTTTACTTCAGATAATTGGCGATGCGGATGTAATCGTTCACCGCCAGCTCTTCTGCACGGGCGGTCGGCGAGATGCCGAGTTCGGCGAAGCCGGCATCGTCGAGCAGGCCTTTGAGGTTGTTGCGCAGCATCTTGCGCCGCTGCCCGAAAGCCGCCGCCACGATGGCGGCGAATTTCGCCTCGTCGCGGACCGTCAGCTCGGCAGCCGGGCGCGGAATCAGGCGCACCACCGCCGAATCGACTTTCGGCGCCGGCTCGAAGGACTCAGGCGGCACATCGATCAGCCAGTCCATCACGAAACGGTATTGCAGCATCACCGACAAGCGGCCGAAGTCGTTTCTTCCCGGCTCGGCGACCATGCGCTCAACGACTTCTTTCTGCAGCATGAAGTGCATATCGCGCACGCTCTCGGCGAAGTCGGCGAGGTGAAAGAGCAAGGGCGTCGAAATGTTGTAGGGCAGGTTGCCGACGATGTGCAGCGCGGCGCCCGATTCCCCCAATTCGCCGGCCAGCGCGCCAAAGTCGAAAGCCAGCGCATCGCCCTCGTGGATCGTCAGCTTTTCGGGCGCATAGCGCTTTCTCAAACGGGCGATGATGTCGCGGTCGATCTCGACGACGTGCAGATGGTCGACGCGCCTGGCCAAGGGATCGGTCAGCGCGCCCAGCCCGGGGCCGATTTCGACCACGCAGTCGCCGCGTTGCGGTGCAACGGCATTGACGATGTCGGCGATCACCTGCTGGTCGATCAGGAAGTTCTGTCCAAAACGTTTGCGTGCTATGTGCTTGCTCATGCGGATTCCTTTTGTCGCCCGGCCATCTCTATGGCCTGCTCGACGGCGACGAACAGGCTGCCCGGATCGGCCCGCCCGGTGCCGGCCAGCTCCAGCGCCGTGCCGTGATCGACCGAGGTGCGGATGATCGGCAGGCCGAGCGTGACATTGATGCCCTGGCCGAAACTCGCGTATTTGAGCGCGGTCAGGCCCTGATCGTGATACATGGCCAGCACGCAATCGCCCTGCGCCAGCATCGGTGGCGTGAACATCGTGTCGGCCGGCAGCGGACCGAGCAGCGTCATGCCTTCGGCGCGCAGATGGTCGAGTACCGGCGCGATGACGTCGATTTCTTCGCGGCCGAGATAGCCGCCCTCGCCGGCGTGCGGGTTGAGTCCGGCGACCAGGATGCGCGGCCGGGCGATGCCGTACTTGCGCGCCATGTCGGCGTGCAGAATGCGTAGCGTCTGCTCGACGGCGTCTCGCGTCACGGCGGCCGGAACGTCCTTCAGCGGCAAGTGGGTCGTCACCAGCGCAACGCGCAGGCCGCCGCCGGCGAGCATCATCACGACGCGCGGCGTATCGGTCTTTTCGGCGAGATACTCGGTATGCCCGGTGAATGGCACGCCGGCCTCGTTGATCACGCCCTTGTGCACCGGCGCCGTGACCATCGCAGCGAATTCGCCGGAACGGCAGCCGGCCAGCGCGCGGTCGAGCAGGGCGAGCACATAGGGGGCATTCTTCGGATCGAGGCGGCCGGGCAGCGCGGGCACCGGCAGCGGCGAATGAATGATGTCGAGCGCGCCGGGCAGCGGCGGCAGCGAGGCATCCCATTCACGCAAGACGCCTGAAAAACCCGCCGCGGCCGCAGCCGCCGCCATCAATCCGCGGTCGGCGAGAACGACGAGGCGCGCGGCGAAGGCGCGCTCGGCAAGCCGCAGGCAGAGCTCTGGCCCGATCCCGGCCGGCTCGCCGGAGGTGACGGCGATCACCGGCAAAGGCATGCGCTCAGCGCTCCTCGAGCCGGTATTCGACATAGGCGCGGTCGCGCGCCAGACGCAGCCAGTCCTGGTAGGCCTCGTCCAACCGGCGATCGCGCAGCGCCTGCCGTGCGGCGGCGCGCTGCCGGTCGGCAGACACGTCCTGCAGGCGGCGTTCGAGGACTTCGATCAGGTGAAAGCCGAACGGCGACTGCACCGCTTCGCTGATTTCGCCGGGTTGCAATGCATTCATCGCGCGCTCGAACTCCGGCACGGTGTCGCCCGGATAAATCCAGCCGAGATCGCCGCCTTTCGGTGCCGAGCCGTCCTGCGAAAAGAGCTTGGCCAGTTCGGCGAAATTGCCGCCGTGCACCAGCCGCTCGCGCAGGCCGGCCAGCTTGTGCCGGGCTTCGGATTCGGACACCACTTCATTGACCTTGATCAGGATATGCCGCGCATGCGTCTGCTGCACCGCCGGCGCGACGGCTCCACCACGCTTGGCAACCAGCTTGAGCAGGTGAAAACCGTTCGAGCTGCGCAGGATCGGCGACACCTCGCCGATTTTGAGCTTGTCGGCTATTTCGGCAAAGATGCCGGGCAAGCGATCGATCTTCCGCCAGCCGAGGTTGCCGCCCTGCAAGCCATCCGGCGCATCGGAATAGGCGGCGGCGACCTGCGCGAAGTCTTCGCCTTTTTTCAGGCGCTCGAGTATCTGCTCGGCCTTCAGCTTGAGTTTCTGGATTTGTTCCGGGCTCGCCGACTCCGGGGCGCGAAGCAGAATGTGCGCCATCTCGTATTCCTCGCCGGCGCCCTTGCCCGATTCGTCCGCCAGGTAGTTGTCGATCTCGCCTTCGGAAATGACGATCTTGTTCTCGACCTCGCGCTCGCGGACGCGCGCAATGGTCATTTCCTGGCGAATCTCCTCGCGGAATTTCGCGAAGGTAATCCCGTCCTTCTCCAAAGCTTCGCGGAACTGGGCAAGCGACATCTTGTTGCCGGCGGCAATCCGTTGCAGTGCATGTTCCAGCTGCGCGTCGTCGACCTGCAAACCGGTTTCTCGCGCGTACTGCAACTGCACCTTGTCCGTCACCAAGCGTTCGAGCATCTGCTGTTCGAGCACGTCGCGCGGCGGCAGGGGCGTGCCCTGCCGCTTGAGCTGCGACAAGGCCGAATCGAGACGGCCGCGCAACTCCTGCAGCGTCACCACTTCGTCGTTCACGACGGCAATGATGCGATCGACGGTCAGCGGCTCGCTGGCCGGGCGCGACGCCGATTGCGCCGTGGCCGTGCCGATCAGGCAGGCGGCAAGCAGCAGCGAACGAAACAATGGGGGAAATATCGAGCAATGCGGAATCTTCATGACAGGTACCCTTATTGACCGAAGACGGGGTCGGCGGTCGACTGATTGATCCGTCCGTAGCCCTGAATGCTGCGCTTGAGCAGATCAAGTGGATTGGAGCCGATTTGCGAGAAGTCGTTCAGCTCGAGCTGGACGAAGACCGCCGACGACGCGGTGCCCGAGGTCGTCGCCAGACGCTGGCCGACCAGGCGCAGCACCCAGCAGCCGCCGTTGTACTCGAGACCGGCAACGTTCTCGATCGGCGCCTTGTCCTGGAGCGAGTAGTTGCTGCGCCCGACCGCGTGCCAGCCGCCGAAGATCGGCCACTGCGCGGAAACGTCGACCTGCTTGATCGGCGCCGCAGCATTGCTGTTGAAACGATAGGTCACGTTCAGCACCTTGCCGGGCTCCGGCGTGTAGCGCCCGCCGAGCGACATGCGCTCCATGCTGCCGTGAATCGTGTTGTACTCCGTTGCCGCGTCTACATAAACCTTGGGCAGCACCCGCCCGCTGAATGCTGCAAGGAAGTTGGAGCGATCCCAGACCCGCTGGCTGCTGCTCAGGTTGTCCAGCGTCACTTGCTGATTGCTGAAGTAATAGCGCTGCCCGATCATGGCGCGCAGGAGTTCGCTGCCGGTCGCCGGATCGATCAGGCGCGAGGTTACCGCCGCGGTCAGCTGATTGGCGTCGTTGATGCGATCCTGGCCGGCGAACTGGTTCTCGGAAAAAATCTGCGCGAAATTGAAGTCCGCCAGGCCGCTGTCGAACAGTGGGATATTGCTTTGATCCTTGAACGGGATATTCAGATAGAAGAGCCGGGGCTCCAGCGTCTGGGTGTAATCTCTACCGAACCAGTTGCTCGGCCGTTCAAAGGTCATTCCCGAATCGAGGCTGAAGATCGGCAGCGTTCGCGTCAGCGAATCCGGCGTGCCGAGCGCCTGGCGATCGAGCGAATAGTAGGTCGCATGCACGCCGATTTTCGGCTTCACGTACCAGCCCGGCATCTCGTAGGGCAGCGCGATCTGCGGATAAAGCACGGTCCGCCGCGCTTCGACCTGGGTCGGGTGGGAAAAGGATGTAAACTGGCCGAGGAAACTGCTGTCGGTACGATAGAAATCCGGTTGCCGCGCGTTGACGGTCAGCTGCGGCTTGAGCCGGTAAGGCTCGGCCACCGGGTTGTTGCGATCGGGCTGCAGGGTTTGATAGGTTTGCAGGTTCGCCGTCGCGTTCCACCAGCCACCGCCGCCGTAGGTCAGCACACCTTGTTGCAGGAGCTGGGTTTGCGAGGTGTTGGTGATGCGGCTCGACAGGTCGGTGAAGTAAGTGTCGTCGGATGCTTTGTTGTAATTGATCGTGCCAGCGAAACCGTAACCGAGATTCTGCACGTGCTGCAAGGAATAGGCGTAGCGATCCCGATTAGCCATTTTGTCGCTCTGCAGAATCTCGGCGCGCGCCTCGCCACTATAGGTCGCATCGAGATAACGAAACTCGGTGCTAAGCTGCATGCCGCGTTTGCTGAGCAGGCGCGGGGCAATCGTCGCGTCCATGTTCGGCGCGATGTTCCAGTAGTACGGCAGCGTCAGTTCGAGACCACTGTTGCTGGTCGATCCGAAGGTCGGCGAGAGCAGGCCGGACTTGCGATTATTGTTGAGCGAGAACGACATCCAGGGCGAGTAGAGAATCGGCACACCCTTGAAATAAACCGCCGCGTCGCTGCCGTTGGCCTCCTCGCGGTCGTAATCGAGCTTCAGGTCACCGGCCGTGGCGTACCAGTCGTCGTTGCCCGGCTTGCAGGTGGTGTAGGTGGCGGCCTTCAGGCGGATCTGGTTCACGCCTTCGAAATCGATACGCTCGGCCTGGCCGCGCCCTTCGGTCGTCTTGCGCAGCGGCGCAGCGGACGAGAAGCCGGTCGCCGGCAGCATGCCGGACTGGATGCCCGGCTGCACGCCGGCTTGCATGCCGGAGCTCACGCCGCGCGCCGGGTCGGGCGTCACGACCGACTCGCGTCGGATGAAGTAGCTCGGTTGTTCGAAGAAGCCGACCTGCTCCTCCAGCTTGAGCCGCATTTTCGGCCCGCTGACCACGTCGTCGCCCTGGGTCAGCACAACGTTGCCGACGGACTCCAGTTCATCGTCGATCGGCCAGTAGGTCATCTGGTCCGCATCGACCACCGTGCCGATCTTGCGCAATTCGGCGGCGCCTTCGGCCACCGCTTCGCGCTCGGTGGTTCCCGACAGGCGTTGCGCGCTGAGGAAGACCGGACGCGGCACTTCGCTTTTCGCCGGCAGCGGCACCATTTTTGACGAACTGCGCAGCGCCAGCGCCGGCGTCGTATCCGCTGGCACTTCGCCATCACGCGGCCCGCTGGCCGCAACGAGCGGCGGCTGCAGTTCGGACGTCGGTGCGGCGGACACGCCAGCCGGCGATTCGGTGCGCGTCCCGCCGGTCGAACGGGCGACAGCGACCGGCGGCGCACCGAGCAATGCCGGATCGACGCGCAAGGGCGCCAGCGCGGACACCGGCCCCCCTGTTTTCGCCGGGCTGTGGGCGATGGCCGGTGCCGGCGAGGCCGCCAGCGGCGCTTTGTCATTTTGCGGCAAGGATTGCGGCGCCAGCGGCGCGGGCACTGCTTGGCGCTCGTCCTCGCGCGGGTCGCGTGCCGGCGCGGCAATCACCGGAGAGACGGTTTCCGCCGGCGTCGGCAGCGGCGCTGGCGTGGCGACGGCCGGCGCCGCTTGCGGCACGGCGGTACGCGCCGGAATTCCGGCCGGCGACGCTTTCGGTGCTTTAGGTGCCGCAGCCGGAGTAGGAGTAGGAGTCGGGGCCGGAGTCGGAACCGGAATCGCGTCCGGCGACTGATCACCCGGCACCGGCGGCGCTTCGGCCGGCTTGAGCGGCGGCAGGCCGAGCAGTACCGGGTCGACGCGCAGCGGCTCGGCCGCCTGCGCCGCACCGGCGAAGGTGCTGGTAAAGCCGCAGCAGATCAACAGGGCCAGCGGTTTGCGTCGAGTAAAAGGAATCATCCGGGAGTGTCGGTGTCGGCGAATAGTCGGCAGGGGGTTTATTGTGCTTCTTCGGCCTGTTCGGCCCGTTCACACTTCCGGCAGCGCAACGGCCAGCGGGGCGAGTGGTAAAATCGCAGCATTTTAGCATCATCATCCAAGGAGAAGCGGCATGCCGCGTACCGTGCTGCTGCGCCAGTGGCTGACCGACCACCTCGCGCAAGAATTTCCCGGGCAGGACTATCAGATCGAACCGGCCTCGGCCGACGCCAGCTTCCGGCGTTATTTCCGCGTCACGCTGCCCGACGGCGCGACGCGCATCGTCATGGACGCACCGCCCGAACACGAGGACTGCAGGCCCTTCCTGAAGGTCGCCGCGCTGCTGCGCGAGGCCGGCGTGCACGTCCCGACGGTCCATGCCGAAGATCTGGAACAGGGCTTCCTGCTCCTCTCCGACCTCGGCCACACGACCTATCTGAGCGCACTGAACGAAACAACGGCGCCGCAGCTCTACCGCGACGCCAACGTCGCGCTCGTCGCCATCCAGCGCGCCAGCCGGCCCGGCGTGCTGCCCGAATACGACCGCGCGCTGCTCGAGCGCGAACTGCAGCTTTTCCCCGACTGGTACGTCGCCCGCCACCTCGGGGTCACGCTCGACGCAGCGCAGCAGGAAACCTTGCGCTCGGTGTTCGACAAGATTCTCGGCAACAACCTCGCGCAGCCGCAGGTTTTCGTGCACCGCGATTACCACTCGCGCAACCTGATGCTTTCGGGAGAAGCATTCCCGGACAACCCCGGCATCCTCGACTTCCAGGACGCCGTCTACGGGCCGATCACCTACGATCTCGCATCGCTCTACCGCGACGCCTACATCCACTGGGAAGAGGATCAGGAACTCGACTTCGTCATCCGCTACTGGGAAATGGCGCGCAAGGCCGGGCTGCCGGTGCACGCCGACTTCCACGACTTCTACCGCGACTACGAGTGGATGGGCGCGCAGCGCCAGCTCAAGGTGCTCGGCATCTTCGCCCGCCTCTGCCACCGCGACGGCAAGGACGGCTACCTGAAGGACATGCCGACGGTGATGGCCTACCTGCGCCAGACCTGCGAACGCTATCTCGACCTGCGGCCATTGGCGCGCCTCTTCGACCAGATCGAAAACCGCCAGATCGACGTCGGCTACACCTTCTGACAATGACCAGCGGGAATCCCTGCGGGATGAAAGCGATGATCCTCGCCGCCGGCCGCGGCGAACGCATGCGGCCGCTCACCGACACGACGCCCAAGCCGCTGCTTCGCGCCGGCGGCAAGACGCTCATCGTCTGGCACCTGGAGCGCCTGGCGGCGGCGGGTTTCCGAGAGGTCGTGATCAACCACGCCCACCTCGGCGCGCAGATCGAAGCGGCGCTCGGCGACGGCAGCCAGTTCGGCCTCGCCATCGCCTACTCGCCCGAACCGCCCGGCGCGCTGGAGACCGCCGGCGGTATCGTGCAAGCCCTGCCGCTGCTCGGCAGCGAGCCTTTTCTGGTGGTCAATGGCGATATCTGGTGCGACTGGGATGTAGGCCGCGCCCGCACGCAGCCGGTCGCCACAGCGCACGCCCATCTGGTGTTCATCGACAACCCGCCGCATCACCCGGGCGGCGATTTCTGCCTCGACGGCAAAACGGTACGACGTGCCGGAAACGGTAATGGCCAGCCGGCCACCTACGCCGGCATCGGCGTCTTCTCGCCGGCTTTTTTCGCCGGCGTGCCGCGCGGCGCCGTCATGAAGCTGCGCCCGCTGCTCGACGCCGGCATCGACGACGGCCGCATCAGCGGGGAACGTCACGCCGGGCGCTGGGTCGACGTAGGTACACCGCAGCGCCTCGCCGACCTCGACAAGGAATTGAGCCAACCCGCATGAAACACCAACCCTACTCAAGCCGCCGCCAGCAGGTACTGGCACAGCTCGGCGACGGCGTCGCCATCGTGCCGACCGCGCCCGAGCGCGTGCGCAACCGCGACTCGCACCACCCCTATCGTTTCGACAGCTACTTCTGGTACCTCAGCGGCTTTCCGGAGCCCGAGGCGGTGATCGTCCTGGTCGGCGGCAAGGAGCCGCGCGCGATTCTCTTCTGTCGCGAAAAGAACGAGGAGCGCGAAACCTGGGACGGCTTCCGCCATGGCCCCGAGGCCGCGCGCGACGCCTTCGGCTTCGACGAGACCTTCCCGATCAGCGAGCTCGAACAGACGCTGCCCGAACTGATCGCCAACCACAGCACCCTGTGGCACTCGCTCGGCCACGACGCCGAATGGGATACGAAAGTCGCTGCGGCGCTCAACGCCGTGCGCGCGCAGAGCCGCGCCGGCAAGCGCGCACCGGGCGAACTGCGCGATCTGCGCGGCCTGCTCGATCGCATGCGCCTGACCAAGGACGCGCACGAAATGGCGATCATGCGCCAGGCCGCCGACATCGCCTCGGCCGGCCATGCGCGCGCGATGCGCGCCTGCGCGCCGGGCATGGCCGAGTACGAGCTCGAAGCCGAGCTCAGCTACGAATTCCGCAAACGCGGTGCCGACGGCCACGCCTACACGCCGATCGTCGCCGGCGGCGCCAACGCCTGCATCCTGCACTACGTCGAAAACAACAAGCTGCTCGCCGACCAGACGCTGGTGCTGATCGACGCCGGCTGCGAACTCGGCGGCTATGCTTCCGACATTACACGCACCTTCCCGGTCGGCGGCCGCTTCACCCCGGCGCAACGCGACGTCTATGAAATCGTTCTCGCGTCGCAGGCTGCGGCGATTGCCGCCGTCAAACCCGGCGCGCCGTTCATGGCCTACCACGACGCCGCGCTGCGCGTGCTGGCGCAGGGCCTGATCGACCTCAAGCTGGCTACCGGCGACGTCGACGGCGTGATCGAGAGCGAAGCCTACAAGCCCTGGTACATGCACCGCACCGGCCACTGGCTCGGCCTCGACGTGCACGACGCAGGCGAATACAAGAGCGGCGAAGACTGGGTCGCACTGGCGCCCGGCATGACGCTGACCGTCGAGCCCGGCCTCTATATCCGCCCCGCACCCGATGTGCCGAAGCATCTGCACGGCATCGGCATCCGCATCGAAGACGACGCCTTCGTCACCGCCGATGGCTGCGACGTTTACACGACGGCACCGCGCACCATCGCCGAGATCGAGGAAGTGATGCGTCGTGACTGAGCCGGTCGCGCCCATGGAAACGACCGACATCGCCATCGTCGGCGCCGGCCCGGTCGGCATGACGCTGGCGCTGGCACTCGCCGGCGGTCCGCAGCGTGTCCTGCTCGTCGACCGCCGGCCGCGCGGCGCGTGGGCCGGCGACCCGCGCGCGCTGGCGCTCTCGCACGGCACGCGGCAACTGCTCGAGCGGATCAAAGCCTGGAACGCCGGCGCCGGCACGCCGATCCACAACATCCACGTCTCGCAGCGCGGCGGCTTCGGGCGCACGGTGATCGACCGCGCGGAGCATGAGGTTCCCGCCCTCGGCTACGTGATGCGCTACCGCGACCTGGCATCGTCTCTGGCTGCGGCACTCGACGCCCGCACCGACGCCGCGCAACTACTCGACGATTGCCGGGTCGGCGCCATCAAAGCCGGCAAAGCGGGTTGCGAAATGACCGTCGAGCGCAACGGCGAAAGCCGGCGCATTGCAGCCCGCCTGGTCGTGCACGCCGAAGGTACGCCGGGCAACGATGCGGCCATCGAAGTGCGCGACTATCGCCAGCACGCGGTGATCGCCGAAGTCCGCCCGGCGCCGGGACACGGGAACCGCGCCTGGGAACGCTTTACGCCCGACGGCCCGCTCGCGCTGCTGCCGCTCGGCCAGGATTACTCGTTGGTGTTCACCGTGCCGCCCGAGAAAGCAGCGCAGCTCCTGCAACTCGACGACGCGGGTTTTCTCGCCGCACTGCGCAGCCAGTTCGGCAAGCGCCTCGACTTCGTTAGCGCCGGCCCGCGCAGCAGCTTCCCGCTCGCGCTGCGCGTTCGGTCGCAACTCACGGCAGCGCGGCAAGTGTGGATCGGCAACTGCGCGCAAACCCTGCACCCGGTTTCGGGCCAGGGTTTCAACCTTGGCCTGCGCGATGCATGGGAACTTGCCGAGGCGCTGCTCGCGCACGGCAAGGCCGATGCCGGCGACCCGGCGCCGCTCGCCGCCTATGCCCGTGGCCGCCGGCTCGATCGCAGCGGCAGCATGGGCTTCACCGACGGCATCGTGCGCCTCTTCTCGAACGACCTACCGCCCTTGCGCTGCGCGCGCGGCCTCGGTCTACTCGCGCTCGACCTCTATCCGCCGCTGCGCCACTTCGTCGCCCGGCGAATGATCTGGGGCGCCCGCGCCTGGCCTTGAGGCACGGGCCGCAGCAGCGGACAGCGCTTCGTTTTTTTTGCAGACTCCGCTAGACTTCGACGCCTTCAGAGCCCTTCTTCAGACCATGCCGCGTACCGACAAGAAAAAACAGCTGATCGAATTCAAAGGGACCACCCTGCCCGTGGTCGCCGTCACCCTGCGCTCGCTGCAGCCCGAACCGCTCGCCGCGACGGCCAGCGAGCTGTTCGGTGACGATCCGTTTTTCGACGGCGACGCCGCCGTGCTCGAACTCTCGCAGCTGGGCGACGAGCCGGCGGCCGACTGGGCGCAGGTGAAAGCCATCTTCAAGGCACACGGCCTGCACGTGATCGGCGTCCGCGGCGGCTCCGACGAACTGCGCCAGAGCGCGGCAACGGCCGGCCTGCCGTCCTTTGCCGCCGTCGAACGCGCGCCGCGCCCGGCCACCGCCAGCGAAGCGCCGGTCGCGCCACCTCCCGTCGAAGCAACACCACCCGCACCACCGCCGGAGCCAGTGCCCTCACAACCAGTCAGCGCGCCGGCCGCGGTGCCAACCATGGTCATCAACCGCCCGCTGCGTTCGGGCCAGCAGGTCTATGCGCGCGGCGGCGATCTCGTCGTGCTGGCGGCGGTCAATGCCGGCGCCGAGGTGATCGCCGACGGCAGCATCCATATTTATGCCCCGCTGCGCGGCCGCGCGCTGGCCGGCGCCCGGGGCGCTGCCGAAGCGCGCATCTTCACCACGCGCTTCGAGGCCGAGCTGGTCTCGATCGCCGGCATCTATCGGACTTTCGAAGCCGGGGTGCCAGGCGACCTGGCCGGCCAACCGGTCCAGGTGCAACTGCTCGAAACGCCCGGCGAGGCGAGCAGCAAGCTTTCGCTGCAGCCCCTGCAAACCAGTTGATGGCGGCGCTCATGACAGAAGCTTGCTGCTGCGCACCATTTCACCCGATCCACGGGTAAAATCCAATTTTTATTGACGGAGCAACACCCGTGACTCGTATCGTCGTCGTAACCTCCGGCAAGGGTGGCGTGGGGAAGACCACCACCAGCGCCAGCTTCTCCTCGGGCCTCGCCTTGCGTGGTTTCAAAACCGCCGTCATCGACTTCGACGTCGGCCTGCGCAACCTCGATCTGATCATGGGCTGCGAGCGCCGCGTCGTCTATGACCTGGTCAACGTCCTCAACGGCGAAGCGACGCTGACCCAGGCGCTGATCAAGGACAAGCACTGCGGCAACGAAAACCTCTTCGTGCTGCCCGCCTCGCAGACGCGCGACAAGGATGCGCTGACCGAGGAAGGCGTCGAGAAGGTGCTCAAGGAGCTCGAGCACATGGGCTTCGACTACATCGTCTGCGATTCGCCGGCCGGCATCGAGCGTGGTGCCGTGATGGCGCTGACCTTCGCCGACGAGGCGATCGTCGTTTCCAATCCGGAAGTTTCCTCGGTGCGCGACTCCGACCGCATCCTCGGCATCATCCAGGCCAAGTCGCGCCGCGCCCAGCTCGGCGGCGAGCCGGTCAAGGAACACCTGCTGATCACGCGCTACTCGCCGAAGCGCGTCGACGACGGCGAAATGCTCTCCTACAAGGACGTGCAGGAAATCCTGCGCATCCCGATCATCGGCGTCATCCCCGAATCGGAGATCGTCCTGCAATCGTCGAACCAGGGCTCGCCGGCGATCCACCTGAAGGGCAGCGACGTTTCCGAGGCCTACGGCGACGTGGTCGGCCGCTTCCTCGGCGAAACGCATCCGCTGCGCTTTGTCGATTACGACAAGCCCGGCCTGCTCAAGCGGCTGTTCGGAGGAAAATAAGGATGTCCCTGCTCTCTCTCATCTTCGGCAACAAGCAGAAGACGGCGTCGATCGCCAAGGAGCGCCTGCAGCTGATCATCGCGCACGAGCGCAGCGACCAGGGCAGCAAGCCTGACTTCCTGCCCGACCTGCAGAAGGAACTGATCGCCGTCATCTCGAAGTACGTGGCCGTCAACGCCGACGACATCAAGGTCTCGCTCGAAAAGCAGGGCAACTACGAGGTGCTCGAAGTCAACATCGTCATGCCCGAGCCCGCCGCCAAGCGCTGAACGCCCGCCGCGGCAAACGCTCCGCCGCCATCGCAAGGCCCCGATCGCTTGCCCGCCACACCGGCGGCAAGCGATTGACTATTTTTTAGGCAGCAATCAGGGTAGAATTCGCCCCTTCCCTTTGCACCGCCCCCGCACGCCAAGACCATGGATTTCGTCGGTTTTACGCTCAGAAACAATCTCTTTGTCGCGCCGATGGCTGGCGTGACCGACCGTCCTTTCCGCCAGCTGTGCAAGAAGATGGGGGCCGGACTGGCCGTCTCCGAGATGGTGACGTCGAACTCCCTGCTCTACGGCAGCGCCAAGACGATACGGCGCGCCAATCACGACGGCGAAGTCGAACCGATCTCGGTGCAGATCGCCGGCTCGCTCCCGGGGATGATGGCCGAAGCGGCACGCCACAACGTCGATCGCGGCGCGCAGATCATCGACATCAACATGGGCTGCCCGGCCAAGAAAATCTGCAACGTGATGGCCGGCTCCGCGCTGCTGCGCGACGAACCACTGGTCGGCCGGATTCTCGAAGCGGTGGTCAAGGCCGTGCCGGAGACGCCGGTCACGCTGAAGATCCGCACCGGCTGGGACAAGAGCAACCGCAACGCGCTGACCATCCTGAAGATCGCCGAGCAGTCCGGCATCCGCGCGCTGGCCATGCACGGCCGCACGCGCGCCTGCGGCTACACCGGCTCGGCCGAATACGAGACAATCGCGGCGGTCAAGGCCGCGGCGCGCATCCCGATCATCGCCAACGGCGACATCACCTCGCCGGAAAAGGCCAAGTTCGTTCTCGACGCCACCGGCGCCGACGCGATCATGATCGGCCGCGCCGCGCAGGGGCGCCCCTGGCTGTTCCGCGAGATCGAGCACTACCTGAAGACCGGCACGCACCTGATGCCGCCGCGCGTCAGCGAAGTCCACGACGTGCTGCTCGCGCATCTCGAAGACCTCTACGATTTCTACGGCATTGAAACCGGCGTGCGCGTCGCGCGCAAGCACATCTCCTGGTACACGCGCGGGCTGATCGGCTCGGCGGCGTTCCGCCACATGATGAACCAGCTGCCGAACATCGAACTGCAGCGACAGGCCGTCCAGGATTTCTTCCTGGGCCTCGCCGAGCACGACGAACACCTGCACTACATCCACACCGAGCAAAATAACGACAGCGAGGACCTCGCAGCATGAAGCGGAGCAACGACATTTCAACCTGCATCTACGGTGCGCTGGAAACTTATTTTCGCGATCTCGATGGCGAAAAACCGGCAGCCGTGTACGACATGGTACTGAAGAGCATCGAGCGTCCGATGCTCGAAGTGGTGCTCAAACAGGCCGGCGGCAACCAGACCCTGGCCGCCGAAATGCTCGGCATCAACCGCAACACGCTGCGCAAGAAACTCGTCGACTACAAGCTCGTCGCCTGAATTTACCGGGCTTTATCGGCGCTTTCCGAAGCGCCCGGCGGCGCACTCCCGATTTATCGTTTTTCTGACTTCACTCCGACCATGAAAATCCGTCAAGCCCTGATCAGCCTCTCCGACAAACGCGGCGCGCTCGAATTTGCCCAGGGCCTCGCCGCCCAGGGCGTCAAGCTCCTGTCCACCGGCGGCACCGCCAAACTGCTGCGCGACGCCGGCCTCGCCGTCACCGAAATCGGCGACTACACGGGCTTCCCGGAAATGCTCGATGGCCGCGTGAAGACGCTGCACCCCAAGGTGCACGGCGGTATCCTGGCCCGCCGCGATCTGCCCGAGCATCTGGCGACGATCGAACAGCACGGCATCCCGACCATCGATCTGGTCTGCGTGAACCTCTACCCCTTCGCGGCAACCATCGCCAAGGCCAACGTCACGCTGGAAGATGCCATCGAGAACATCGACATCGGCGGTCCGGCGATGGTCCGTTCGTCGGCCAAGAACTACGCCGGCGTCGCCATCGTCACCGATCCGGAAGACTATGCCGCGCTGCTCGACGAGATGAAGGCCAATGACGGCGGCCTGCTGCTGGCCACCCGCTTCAATCTGGCGAAAAAGGCATTCACCCACACAGCCCGCTACGACAGCATGATCGCCAACTGGCTGACCGGCCTTGAAGAAGGCGCCGAAGCGAAGCCGGAAGCGGCGGCACCGCTGCCGTCCGTTTTCCCGGCCAGGCTGCAACTGGCTTTCGACTGCGTAGAAGTCCTGCGCTACGGCGAAAACTCGCACCAGAGCGCCGCTTTCTACCGCGACACCACCCCGGTCGCCGGCAGCATCGCCGCCTACACCCAGTTGCAGGGCAAGGAACTGTCGTACAACAACATCGGCGACTCCGATGCCGCCTGGGAGTGCGTCAAGACCTTCACCGCCCCGGCCTGCGTCATCGTCAAGCACGCCAACCCGTGCGGCGTAGCGGTCGACACCAGCCTGCTCGGCGCCTACGAGAAGGCCTTCAAAACCGACTCGACCTCGGCCTTCGGCGGCATCATCGCCTTCAACGGCGAAGTCGGCATCGACGTGGTCAACGCCATGAACGAGCGCAAGCACTTCGTCGAAGTGCTGATCGCCCCGTCCTTCACCGCCGAAGCCAAAGCCGCACTGGCCGGCAAGGCCAACCTGCGCGTCCTGGTCGTGCCGCTCTCGCGCGAACTCAACGCGCTGGAATACAAGCGTGTCGGCGGCGGCCTGCTGGTGCAGACAGCCGATGATTTCACGGCACAGGCCAGCGGCCTCAAGATCGTCACCAAGGTGCAACCGACCGCACAACAGATCGAGGATCTGCTCTTCGCCGAACGTGTCGCCAAGTTCGTCAAGTCGAACGCCATCGTCTTCTGTGGCAACGGCATGACGCTCGGCGTCGGCGCCGGCCAGATGTCGCGCGTCGACTCGACCAAGATCGCCAGCATCAAGGCGCAGCATGCGGGCCTCGACCTGAAGGGCTCGGTCGTCGCTTCGGATGCCTTCTTCCCCTTCCGCGACGGTATCGACGTTCTCGCCGAAGCCGGTGCCAGGGCCGTCATCCAGCCTGGTGGCTCGATGCGCGACGAGGAAGTGATCGCCGCTGCCGACGAACACGGCATCGCCATGGTCCTCACCGGCGCCCGTCACTTCCGTCACTAAGACATCCGCCATGCAAGCCCTCTCATTGCGCCACTTCGTCGCCGCCGCTTGCGGCACCCTGTGCATCGCTTCGGCAAGCGCCGGCGAAGCGGCGGAGGGCTCGCTCTTCGATCGCGCCACGCGGCGCCTGGCGACGACGTGGTACGACGGGCAGACGGAAATCTACCTGCCGCTGCACGCACACCATTTGCACTTTGCCTACCGCCGCGACAAGATCGACAGTTTCAACGAAAACGCCTACGGCCTCGGCATCGGGCGCGGTTCCTACGACCAGGACGGCGACTGGCACGGCCTCTACGTGATGGGCTTTCGCGACTCGCACTACAAACAGGAATACATGGCCGGCTACGGCTACAAGACTTACTGGAAGCTCAGTGGCGATCTAAAGGCCGGCCTCGGCTACACCGCCTTTCTCACCACCCGCTCCGACATCGGCCACTACACGCCGATCCCCGGCATCCTGCCGATCGCCTCGCTGGAATACCGCAAGATCGCGCTCGACGCCACCTATGTGCCGGGCGGAAAAGGCTTTGGCAACATCCTGTTTTTCTGGGGCAAGTTTCACTTCTGACGACTGCCGGTACGGCACTATCCTGAGGATCCATTCGCCATGAAATTACTCGTCATCGGCTCCGGCGGCCGCGAACACGCACTGGCCTGGCGCCTGGCCAAGACGCCCGGACTGCAAAAAATCTTTGTCGCGCCGGGCAACGCCGGCACGGCGCGCGAGCACGAGCTCGAAAACGTGAACATCACCGACCCGCAGGCGCTCGCCGACTTCGCGGAGAAGGAAGGCGTGCACCTCACCGTCGTCGGCCCGGAAGCGCCGCTCGCCGCCGGCGTCGTGAACATTTTCCGCGCGCGCGGCCTGAAGGTTTTCGGCCCGACGCGGGAAGCCGCGCAGCTCGAGAGCTCGAAGGACTTCGCCAAGCGCTTCATGATGCGGCACAAGATCCCGACCGCCGCCTACGAGACCTTTTCGGACATCGCAGCTGCGCACGCCTACGTCGACCGCAAGGGCGCGCCGATCGTCATCAAGGCCGACGGCCTGGCGGCCGGCAAGGGCGTCGTCGTCGCCATGTCGCTGAGCGAAGCGCACCAGGCGATCGACGACATGCTGTCGAGCAACAAGCTCGGCGATGCCGGTGCGCGCGTCGTGATCGAGGACTTCCTCGACGGCGAGGAAGCCAGCTTCATCGTCATGGTCGACGGCAAGAACGTGCTCGCCCTGGCCTCCAGCCAGGATCACAAGCGCATCGGCGACGGCGACACCGGCCCGAACACCGGCGGCATGGGCGCCTACTCGCCGGCGCCGGTGGTCACCCCGGCGATCCACGCCAAGGCGATGCGCGAGATCATCCTGCCCACCGTGCGCGGTATGGCGGTGGACGGCATTCCCTATACCGGCTTCCTCTACGCCGGCCTGATGATCTGCAAGGACGGCTCGGTGAAGACCGTCGAATTCAATTGCCGCATGGGCGACCCGGAAACGCAGCCGATCATGATGCGCCTGAAGTCCAATTTCCTCACCCTGCTCGAGCACGCCGTCGCCGGCAAGCTCGACCAGGTCGAGGCCGAATGGGACCGCCGCGTTGCGCTGGGCGTCGTCCTCGCCGCCGCCAACTACCCCGACACGCCGCGCAAGGGCGATGTGATCAGCGGACTGCCGGAAGAGAGCGAAGATGCGCATGTATTCCATGCCGGCACCGCCGACCAGGACGGCCAAGTCGTCACCGCCGGCGGTCGCGTGCTCTGCGTCACGGCGCTCGGCGACAACGTCAGGCAAGCGCAGAAACGCGCCTACGAAGTCCTGCTCGGCATCCACTTCGACGGCATGCAATATCGCAGCGACATCGGCCACCGGGCCGTCACGCGATGACCAACGGTAATCCCAGCGGGATAACCAACGGAAGCGCGGAGCACCGCGGCATGATCGACCCGACGCTGCTCAAGGCCTACTTCACCGGCCTGCAGCAACGCATCGTGGCCGCCGCCGAAGCGCTCGAGGGGCCGCAGGGAAAGACCTTCCGCGCCGACCCGTGGCAGAAGGAAGCCGGCCAACCGCTCGGCGGCAGCGGCATCACCTGCATCATCGAAGGTGGCCGCGTCTTCGAGCGCGGCGGCGTCGCCTTCTCGCACGTCACCGGCGCCGCGCTGCCGGCGTCGGCCACGGCCAAACGCCCGGAACTGGCCGGACGCGCGTTCGAGGCAATGGGCGTTTCGCTGGTCCTGCACCCGGAAAACCCCTACTGCCCGACCGCGCACATGAACGTCCGCGCGCTGGTCGCGACCAAGCCTGGCGAAGCGCCGGTCGGCTGGTTCGGTGGCGGCATGGACCTGACGCCCTATTATCCGTTCGAGGAAGACATCCGCCATTTCCACGGCACGTGCAAGGCGGCGCTGGCGCCTTTCGGCGACGAAACGCACGCGCACTACAAAAAATGGTGCGACGAGTATTTTTTCCTGAAGCATCGCAACGAGCCGCGCGGCGTCGGCGGCGTGTTCTTCGACGACCTCAACGAAGGCGGCTTCGAGCGTTGCTTCGATCTGACGCGCGCGGTCGGCAACGCCTTTATCGAGGCCTACCTGCCGCTGCTCGAAAAGCGCCAGGACACGCCGTATGGCGAGCGCGAGCGCGACTTCCAGGCCTACCGGCGCGGGCGCTACGTCGAATTCAATCTGGTCTGGGATCGCGGCACGCTGTTCGGCCTGCAATCGGGCGGCCGTACCGAGTCGATCCTGATGTCGCTACCGCCGATCGTCAAATGGCGTTACGACTGGCAACCCGAGGCGGGCACGCCGGAAGCGCGGCTCTACGACATGTTGCCGCCGCGTGACTGGGTTTAGCCAAATTTCCAGACTGACTACTTGAGCTTGCCGCGTACCACGCGCACCCGGTCGGCTTTTTGCACCTTGATTTCCCCGCCACCGCCGACCAGGTTGCCGCAAGTGCAGGCGCACTTGAGATGCGGCACCGAGTTGAGCACCGCGGTGCAGTCGAGACACTCGTAGTAGAGATCGCCACCGACCGGCAAATGCGCCGGATCGGGAGCCGGTTCGATGGGTTTGAACAGATAGATTTTGCGCAGGTCGATGCTCAGCATGGTGCTCCCTCAAGTCGTTCTTTTTCTCTGAATCGCGTATTTTAGCGTCTGCCGTTGCTTTCGTGGGGCCGCTCAGGAAAACTGCTCGGCCGCCGCCCGGTAATGACGCATGGCTTCGCCGGAGCGTTCCGTCTGCTCGAAGAGACGGGCGAGTTCGAGACGGACCTCGCGCTGGTCGGCCAGCGACAGGGACGCCTCGAGATAGCTCTGCGCCTTGCCCCACAGGCGTTGCGCCAGACACAGCCGGCCCAGCGTAAGGAGCAGTTGCGGGTCGTCCGGATGCTGAGCCAGCCATTGGTCGGCGCGCGCAATGCGCGAGGTCAGATTGCCGTCGGCGCTGCGGCCATAGAGACGAATCAGCGCCGAGTCCCACTCCGCGTCGAGCTGCGCTTCAATGATGGTCTGCGCTTCGTCGTAGGCGCCCAATTCGATCAGCGCCTCGGCAAAAACACGCGCCAAGCGCAGGCTGTTCTCACCGGCCGGCAACTGCCGCAGGTAGGCCAGCAGCCAGGCGAGATCGGTCCGGTGCCGACGGATATTCTCCTGATGCGCCTTGAGCTTGATCTCCGGCGCCAACTCGGGCAGCAGGCCCTCGCGCTTCTCGAGCAGGCGCGCGATGCGCAGCACTTCGTCCCAGTTGCCGCAACCTTGCTGCGCGCGCAATTCAAGGCGCAGCGCCGCGATATGCCGTCCGGCAATTTTCTGCAAACGCTGCAGCACTGCAACGGCCTCGTCGAAACGCCGGGCATCGAGATGCATCTCGGCTTCGAGCATCAGGCGCGCCGACTGCATCTGCGGGTCGTCGCCGCTGGCGCGATCGAGCCAGGCTTCCTGCTTCAGGGGTTCGCGCAGGCGCTGCGCGGCACGCGCCGCAAGCAGTGCCGCCAGGCCAGGCGATTGGCCGGCGGCATGCGCCGCGCCGGCCTTTTTCAGGGCCTGGCTGAAACGCCCTTCAAAGAGCAGGCGCAGCGCATCCTGAAACGTGCCGGCGGCCTTTTCGCGCTGGCGGCGCTCGCGGAATTCGCGCACCCGGTTCGGCAGCGCAAGGGTCAGCGCGACGCCGCGCAGCAGGGCATAGAGCAGCGCGAAAGCGCCGACGATGAGGGCAATCGCCAGATTGAGCGAAATCTCGGCGCGATACGGCGGAAAGACGAGCAGCACGTAGCCGTCGTTGAAGCGCGCCGCCAGCGAAATGCCGACGGCCAGCGCAAAGAGCGCCAGAAGCCAGAGCAGCCCCCTCATTTACGCTCCTTGCCCAGCTTGAAGCTCTTGATCGCGGAGAGGCTTTCGTTGAGGGTCGGCAGTTCGATGCTGATCTCGGTCGTCGACAGCTGCTTGAGCCCGCCCTGCGCGGTCTGCACCGCCTTGTCGCGCGCGTCGAAATAGCGGTCGATCCACGCCTGCGAGTGCTTGAGTTCGTTGCGGAAAGTCCATTGGTCGCGCGCCAGCAGCGCCAGGCGCGCGTTGAGCAGACGCAGCTTGACGTTCTCGCGCAGGAAGAAGGCCTGGCCCGGCGCGAGCAGGGCCGGCTCGTCGCGATCGAAGCGCTGGATGCGGACGAGACCGCGCACCTCGCCCCAGAAATCGGCGCCCAGACGCAGCCAGAAATCGAGCGTTGCCGCCGCGGCGGGCTCGCCAGCCGCTTTCGCCTTACCCTCGGCTCTCGGCCGCGCGTCGATCGCGAGCGGCAGATTGTCGATCGCGGCAATGACGTTTTCGAGGCGCAGGTTCATCCCCGGCGTATCGACCTGCGGCAGGGCCCGCAAACGATCGAGGTCGCGATTGAGCACCTTGCGCAGGCTGATGAATTGCGGTCGATTGCTGCCGGCCAGCCGGGCATCGGCGGTCTGCAGGGCGAGCATGGCGCCCTGCACGTTGCCGGCAAGCTGCAACTGCTGGGCGGCGAGCGTCACGCTCTGCTCGATCTCGGCCAGCGCCCACTCGTCGCGGTTGCGCGCCAGATCCTGATAGAGATTCTCCAGCGTCGCCTGCTGGCTCTGCGATTCGGCGATCTTCGCCTCGAGCGCGCCGAGCTTGCCTTGCAGCAAGGCGACCTGCTCCTGCGCCTGCTTGGCCAGCGCGCGGCTTTCCTTGCCGAGATTGTCGCTCTCGGACAGGCGCCGGGCGAGCTCCTGCTGCGTGTCGGAAAGCTTGAAGCGCGTCTCGACCCACTGCCAGCCGGCCAGCGCCAGCGCAATCAGCGCGACGATCAGCCACGGATTGCGCCACGCCGAAGGCCGCCCGGTCGTCGCCGCGGGGAAAGGAGCCGGATTCGGCGGAGAATTCGGTGCCGCGCTCGGGGCCAAACTCGGCGTATCGACGGCGAGCGGCGGCGGATTGGTATCGTCGTTCATCCCGCGGGGACTTCCGTTGGTCATGGTTATTGCCAATTATAAGCACACAGGCCGGCGATGATACCGGCATCGGCCGCCCCGGTCAGGACCACCCGCTGCAGGCCGAACGCCGCGGCCACCTCGGCGATGCGCTGGTGCGGCACGAATACCGGCGTGGTCCGCAAACGCTCGCGCCCGGGCGCATCGAGCAAGTCGACCAGATTGCGCAAGCCCTCGCTCGAGGAAATGGTCAGCGCATCGAGCCGGTCGCCGTGCCAAAGCGCCTGCAACGCGGCGCCGTCGATCGGCGCCGAACGATGGTAGCAGGTCGCGTAATCGACCGTCGCGCCACGTTCGCGCAGCGTATCGGCGAGCAGTTCTCGCCCGCCGTTGCCGCGCAGGATCAGCACGCGCCGAGCTCCGATGCGTGCCGCCTGGAATTCCGGCAGTTCGAGCAAGGCTTCCGAGTCGAAACGCTCGGGCGGCGCCACGGTGTGTTCGATGCCGTAGCTGGCCAGCCGCGCCACGCTGCTCTGGCCGATCGCCGCCGCCTGCAAGCCGGGCGGCCACGGGCGGCTGGCAAGAATGGCCGGCACGCTGAAATCGACCGCGTTGGGGCTGATGAAAATTGCCAGCGCGTATTGCTCGAGGCGGGCAATCGCGGCGCGCAAGGGCTCGGGATCGTCGGCGGGGCCGATGTCGAGCAGGGGAAAAACCACCGGCGCGCCGCCCTGTTCGGCGATCAGGCCGGACAGCTTCGCCGACTGGGCCAAGGGCCGCGTGACGACGATGGTTTTGCCCAGCAGGGGCTGGGTCATTGGCAGCCGGCAAGCTGTTCGAGAATGGCGTCGGCGCCCTGGTCGCGCAGCATCTGCGCCAGGCTGCGGCCGATCGATTCGTCATCCTGCGGCGCGCCGCGCAGTTCGGCGCTGACCATCTGCTTGCCGTCCGGCGTGGCGACGAAGCCGCGCAGCCAGAGCTCGCCGTTTTCAAGGATGGCGTAGCCGCCGAGCGGCACCTGGCAACTGCCGCCGAGGGCGCGCGAAAAGGCGCGCTCGGCGCGCACGCAATGCGCCGTCTCGGCGTCGTTGAGCGCTGCCACCAGTTCCGCCGCGCCCGGCAAGTCCGACTGCACCTCGATGCCCAGCGCGCCCTGCCCCGGCGCCGGCAGCGACTGCTCGGGCGTCAGCACCGACTTGATGCGCTCCTTAAGGCCGAGGCGGATCAGGCCGGCCGCGGCCAGAATGATCGCATCGTAATCACCGGCATCGAGCTTTTTCAGGCGGGTATCGAGATTGCCGCGCAGGCTCTTGATCACCAGTTGCGGATACTTGGCGCGCAGAATCGACTCGCGGCGCAGGCTGGAAGTACCGACCACGGCGCCGGCCGGCAGGTCGTCGAGGCCGGCGAATTTGTTCGAGATGAAAGCGTCGCACGGGTTTTCGCGCGCCGAGATGGCGGCGAGGACGAAGCCGTCGGGCATCACCATCGGTACGTCCTTCATCGAATGCACGGCAAGGTCGGCGCGGCCTTCCTGCATCGCCACTTCGAGCTCCTTGATGAACAAGCCCTTGCCGCCGATCTCCGACAGCGGGCGATCGAGGATCTGGTCGCCCTTGGTGGTCATGCCGAGAATCTCGACCTGGCTCTGTGGATATAATGCCGCGAGACGGCCCTGGACATGGACCGCCTGCCACATGGCAAGACGGGATTCACGCGAGGCGATGACGATGCGCGAAGGCGCGGAGATTGAGGAATTCAAGGCAGTGTCCCGGAAAATGCGTCGGTAAATTCGCTGGCAAATACAACGGTCGAACAGGTACTGATTCTAACATGCCCGCCCACCCCGAAAGATAGCAACTGTCGGCGTCGGCGCAATAATCGAGGGAGCGATGTCGTCCGAAAAACCCGCCCATCAGCGTCCTGAATTACCCGACTTCTGGGATCATCGTTTTTGCAGCGGAACGACCCCATGGGATGCCGGGCACGCCCCGCTGGCGCTGCGCCAATTCGCCGCCGGCTACGCGACGACGAGCGGCGCCGCGCCGCGCGTCCTGATTCCCGGTTGCGGCAGCGCTTGGGACGCCGCCTTCCTCGACCGCCAAGGCTGGGAGGTGACCGCCCTGGACTTTTCGCCGGCCGCGGTCGAAGCGGCGCGCGTCACGCTGGGCGACAACTGGCGCGGCACGCTGCTCTGCGACGACTTTTTTTCCTTCGCCGCCGCGCAGCGTTTCGACGTGATCTACGAACGCGCCTTCCTCTGCGCCCTGCCGCGTTCGATGTGGCCGAGCTACCCGCCGCGCATGGCGGCGCTGTTGCGCCCCGGCGGGCTGCTCGCCGGCAGCTTCTACATCTCCGACGAAGCCAAGGGCCCACCCTTCGGCATCCTGCCGCAACAGCTCGACGCGCTGCTGACACCGCACTTCTCGCGCCGCGAAGACCGCCCGGTCGAGGATTCGCTGTCCGTTTTCGCCGGGCGCGAACGCTGGCAGGTCTGGCAGCGCCACTGAATTACTGCTCGGCTTCCTGAATCGAGGTCAGATAAGCCAGCGCATCCTGGATGTCCTTGGCCTGCAGCGTGTAGAGCACGCCTTCCTTGGCCGTCTCTTCATCGTGCGGACGATCGCCCTTGAGGTAGGCATCGACCTGTTTCTTCAGATAAATCGTGTATTGCCCGACGAGGCGCGGAAACATGCCGCGCCCCTTGCCGGCCTTGCCATGGCAGGCGGCGCAGTTTTTCTGGTAGATCTTCTGCCCGTTCTCGATGTCGCCTTCGGCGCGCGGCACGATCATCACCTTTTCCATCGCCAGCAGACGGGTCAGTGCATCGTCGCTGTCCTTGAACACCGGCTGCTTGGTCGGCAATTCGATTTGCGTCAGAAAGGCGGCGACCTCTTTCATGTCCGTATCCGAAAGCTCGCGCTCTTCGGTGTAGGGAACCATCGGGATGTTGATGCGGACGCGCTTCTGGAAGGCCTTCAACTGCTGCTCGATGTACTTCGGCAATTGCCCGGCGATACGGGGATATTCGCCCTTTTTCCCGCCGGCGCCGAACTCGCCATGACAGGCCGCGCACGGGCCGTAAATTTCCTTGGCCTTGTCGAAATCGTCGGCGTGCGCGGGAAACGCCACGCAGGCCCCGAGCAAGGCGCCGAGAAGAACGAATACTGGCTTGAGTTTACGCATGAAAACCTCGAAACGATTGAGCCGGGAATTGTACGCAAAGCACCCGGACAAGCCTTGACCGGAGTCAAAATCGCGCCTAACTCAAACCAAAAAAATCCCTGATCCGTTTGACGATCGCAGCATGCTGCTCGTGCTCGGCTTCCGTTTTTTCGCGACGGTACTGCGACTGCAACTCGTCGATCTGCTGCAGGCGCATCGCGAGAATGTGCGCCATGTTTTCGGCAAGCTCGGGCCGGGCGCGGATGACGTCTTCGAAACCCGACTTGTCGAGCCGATAGCACTCGACATCGGTCTTCGCCACCACCGTTGCCGAGCGCGGCGCGCCCGTCATCAAGCCCATCTCGCCAAAAACGTTGCCTGCGGGAACGGTCGTCAGCAGGCGCTTTTCGCCGTTCGGCGCCAGCCAGATCACGTCGGCGTCGCCGCTGCTGATCAGATAGAGCCAGTGCGCCACGGCGCCCTGATGCGTCATCACGGCGCCGCGCGCGAAAGGGGCGTAGCTCAGGCGTTCGGCCACCGTCCGCCGCTCGGCGTCGGACAAACAGGCGAACAGCTCGACGCCGGACAGCGCCTGCAGTCGCCGCTGCAGATCGCGCTCATGGACGCGGCCGCGGTAAGCCTCGTCGTCCTTGACCAGATGCACGACCTGATCCGGCAGGGCGACGCGCCAGCCGGCGCGCTGCAAGGCGGTGAGCACATGCACGCGAACCGCGGAATCGGTCGGATCGTCACTTTGCGGATCGAGCAGCCAGTAGCGCACGGCATAGCGTATCGAACCGGGCACGAAGTCCATCGTCACGCAGGAAGGGGCCGGCGACTTGGCGACATTCTCGATCTCGGCGTCGGCCACGGCGCGCTCGACGGTCGATATCACCATGGCCGGCGCGACGCTGTAGTCGACGTTGAACCACACCCAGCGCCGCCAGCCGCCGACCCCGAGATCGGGATCGAGCAGGACGGCGAACTTTCCCTTCATCAACTGGCTGTTCGGCACCACGACCTTTTCGCCGTTGCGCGTCAGGATCGCCGTATAGCGCCACTGGATTTCGACGACGCGGCCGGTCAGATCGTCCAGCTTGACCCAGTCGCCGATCTCCAGCGAGTTGTCGAGTTGCAGCGCCAGCCCGCCCAGGATGTTGCCCAGCGTATCCTGCATCGCAAAAGCGACGACCGCCGTGATCACCGCGGACGTCGCGATCAGGCTCGTGAGATCGACGCCGATGCTGGTCATGCGCACCATCACCCAAAGGACGTAGCCGCCGATCACGACGATGTCTTCGAGGATGCGCGGCGCCTTGACGTTCAGGCGCGGCAGCAGGACGCGGAAGAGCGCCAGCCCGGACAGCCGGATGAGCACCAGACCGAGACCGAGCAAGGCGCCGTGATGAATAGCCGCCGCCATGCGCGCTTCGCCGCGCGCCGCGAAAATCGCCGCGACGGCGTCGACGGCGAACCACAGGCCGAGGAAGAGCAGCGTGTGCTTGAGCGTCGCCCGGCCGCCCGACAGGGTGTAGTAGAGGAGCACCGACAGGAAGGTCGCGGCACCGAGAATGTAGGGGGTTTCGTCGCGCCAGAGATGGCCGATCACTGCATCCATCATGGTCATGAACTCAGCTGTTTCGCATAGGACTTGACCAGCGGCCACTGCCGGCGGCTGACCGGCAGCCTTTCCGGAATGCCGCGCAGCAAGGCCTGCCACTGCGTCTCGGCGTCGTCCAGGGCATTCTTCTCGAACCCCGAGATGGCGTCCTTCGCCGCCAGCACGCTGCGATGCAGGCGAATGAAGCGCTCGCTGAATTCCTGCTCGAGCTGGGTGAGCGACTCGTCGAGCAGATACTCGCGATCGGCCGTTCGCGCGGCGACGTACTTGAGATCGGCCTTCAGATAAAGCACTTCGGCAAGCGGAATGAGCAGCAGCCGGCCGCGCTCGTGACACGACAGATGCGTGCGCGCCCCCTGCTGCAGCTGCGCCAGCATCTGGGGCGGCGGCGGGCGGCTGTGCCGCGCCTTCTGCAAGGCGGCGAGCAGGCGCTGGGCACGCACCGGCTTCAGCAGATAATCGACGGCGTTCAACTCGAAGGCCTGCACGGCGTAGACGTCGTACGCCGTGACGAAGATCACGGCCGGCGGCTGCTCGATCTGCGCCAGGTGGCGCGCCAGTTCGATGCCGTCCATTTTCGGCATGCGGATGTCGATCAGCACCACATCGACCGGCGCAGTGCCGGCGCGCTCGACGAGCGCGGCCAGCGCCAGCAAGCCATTGCCGGCCTCGGCAACGACCGCGTTCGGCACCTCGGGCGCGAGATCGCCGAGCAGGTCGCGCAGACGCGCACGCGCAGGTGCTTCATCGTCGACGATCATCACCGCGAGGGTTGCAGCGGCCGGCAGAGCGCTCATGATTTCGCGTTTCGTAAAATTTGCCGGGCAGCCCGGCAGGGCAGAACGATGTGCACCCGATACTCGCGCCGGGCGTCGGGAAGCGCAAGCTCGCCGGCTTCCAGGCGCGCTTCGAGATCGTAGTGCAAGGCCAGCCGTTCGCGGATATTGGCCAGCGCCATGTGGTTGCCGCTCTGATGTTCGGCGCCGCGGCTGCATGGATTGCTCAGGTCGATATGCAGTTCGTCGCCACTGCGGGCGAAGCGGATGCGCAGTACGCCGTCCTCGGCGGACGGCTCGATGCCGTGATAGACGGCGTTCTCGAGCAGCGGCTGGAGCATCAGCGGCGGCACCAGCAGATCGTCCGGCACATCGACGATCTCCCATTCGACATGCAGGCGTTCGCCAAGGCGCAGCTTTTCGAGGTCGAGATACTGGCGGCACAGGGCAATTTCGTCGGCCAGTGGCAAGAGTTCGCGATGATCGCGCATCAGGGCGCGAAACAGCTCGGCCAGTTCCTCCAGCGCCGTTTCGGCGCGCCGCGGTTCGGAGCGGATCAGCGAGAGCACCGCATTCAGGCTGTTGAACAGGAAGTGCGGACGGATGCGCGCGGTCAGGGCCTGCAGCCGCGCCTCGCTCAAAGCCGGCGAAAATCCCTTGGCGCGCATCGCGAAGTAAAAAAGCATGGCACCGGCAACCATGCCGCCGAGCAGAGCAGCGCGCGTCATCCGCTGCCAGCCCCCGTCATCAAAAGCCATGAAACGCCAGAAATCGAGAAAGATGACCGCCGAGCCGGCCACCAGCAGCACGATGAAGCCTTGCGCGAGCCACAAGGGCAAGCGCAGCAGCAAGTCGCCGAGCAGTGCCAGCAAGGCCAGATTGAGCAGCAACAAGGGCTGCACCCAGGCCGCCAGATTCACGTAGCGGAGCAGCCAGTCGCTGATGCCGACGCTCTGGATCAGCGCGGCGGCGAACGCCAGAAAGTTCACGCCGAGCAGAACGCGCAGCATCACGCCGAAATTGCGAAAGTCTGGCAGCGGCAGGCCCGCCGGGTTTTGCTTTATACTTGGCATTTACTGAAAATGGCGCCTATCAAGGTTCTGCAAGCGCTTCTGCAAGCGCTTCTGCGAGCCATTCTAGCCCACGAACATACGTCTATCATGAGCCAATCGGATTCCACCCAAGCCTCTACCCAACCCTCCACCCAATACACCTGGGCCGGCCGCTTCTCCGAGCCGATGTCTGACCTCGTCAAACGCTACACCGCCTCGGTGGATTTCGACAAGCGCATGTGGCGGCAGGACATCCGCGGCTCGCTCGCGCACGCCAGCATGCTCGCCCGGCAGGGCATCATTTCGGCGCAGGATCTCGCCGACATCGAGCGCGGCATGGCGCAGGTGAAAGACGAGATCGAGTCGGGCGCTTTCGAATGGTCGCTCGACCTCGAAGACGTGCACCTCAACATCGAAAAACGCCTGACCACGCTCGTCGGCGATGCCGGCAAGCGCCTGCACACCGGTCGCTCGCGCAATGACCAGGTGGCGACCGACATCCGCCTCTACCTGCGCGACGCGATCGACGACATCCTGACGCTGTTGCAACAGTTCCAGCGCAACCTGCTCGACCTGGCCGAACGCGAAGCGGCGACGCCGCTGCCCGGCTTCACGCACCTGCAGGTCGCCCAGCCGGTCACCTTCGGCCACCACCTGCTGGCCTATTTCGAGATGTCGCGGCGCGACGCCGAACGCTTCGCCGACGTGCGCCGCCGCACCAACCGCCTGCCACTCGGCGCCGCCGCGCTGGCCGGCACGACCTACCCGATCGACCGCGAATTCGTCGCCGCGCAACTCGGCTTCGACGGCGTTTGCGAGAACTCGCTCGACGCCGTTTCCGACCGCGACTTCGCGATCGAATTCTGCGCCGCCTGCGCGCTGCTGATGATGCACTTCTCGCGCATGTCGGAAGAGCTCGTGTTGTGGATGAACCCGCGCTTCGGCTTCGTCAAGATCGCCGATCGCTTCTGCACCGGCAGCTCGATCATGCCGCAGAAGAAGAATCCGGACGTCCCCGAACTCGCGCGCGGCAAGACCGGCCGCGTGTACGGCCACCTGACCGCGCTGCTCACCCTGATGAAGGGCCAGCCGCTGGCCTACAACAAGGACAATCAGGAAGACAAGGAACCGCTGTTCGACGCCGTCGACACCGTGACCGATACCCTGCGCATCTTCGCCGACATGATTCCCGGCATCAGCGCCCGCCCCGAGAACATGCGCGACGCGCTGCGCCAGGGCTTCGCCACGGCGACCGATCTGGCCGACTACCTGACGCGCAAGGGCCTGCCTTTCCGCGACGCGCACGAAGCGGTCGGCTTGGCCGTGCGCCGCGCCGAGGAGCTCGGCGTCGACTTGCCGCAACTGCCGCTCGCCGAGCTGCAAAAGTTCTCGCCGCTCGTCGCCGACGACATTTTTGCCGTGCTCACCGTCGAAGGCTCGCTCGCTTCACGCAACCACATCGGCGGCACCGCGCCGGAGCAGGTCCGCGCCGCGATCGTTCGCGCCCGCAGCCGCATCTAAACCGCCCGCCCGGCCCAATGGATAAGATCGGAAAATACGACCTTGTCCGCGAGCTAGGGCGCGGCGCAACGGCCTCGGTCTACCTCGGCCACGATCCGTTCACCCAGCGCGACGTCGCGATCAAGGTGGCGTTTCCGGAGATCCTGCAGGACCCGGTGCGCGGCAAGCTATACACGCATCTGTTCCTCAACGAAGCATCGCTGGTCGGCAAGCTCTCGCACCCGCACATCGTGCAGATTTTCGACGCGGTGGTTGCCGAAAATCTCTGCTACATCGTCATGGAACACGTCGCAGGCGGTACGCTGGAGGACTTCAGCACCCCTGGCAAACTGTTGCCGGTCGAACGCGTCGTCGAGATCATTTTCAAATGCACGCGCGCGCTCGACTTCGCTTTCCGGCTCGGCATCACGCATCGCGACATCAAGCCGGCCAACATCCTCTTTGCCGGCAGCACCCCGAACGCCGGCGACATCAAGATTTCCGATTTCGGCGCCGCCATCATCGGTACGCCGGACCGCACGCCAGAGCGTACGCAGGTGTCCGGCATCGGCTCGCCGGCCTACATGTCGCCGCAACAGGTGAAGGAGCAGCCGCTCGATCACCGCACCGACATCTATTCGCTCGGCGTCGTCATGTATCAGCTGCTCACCGGTCAGTTGCCGTTCCAGGCGAGCAGCAACTACAACATGATCTACCAGATCATCCACACCGTGCCGACCAAACCCTCGCTCCTGCGCCCGGGCATTCCCTCTTCCCTCGACACCATCGTGGCGCGCGCCATGGCCAAGGACATCGAGCAGCGCTACGCGACCTGGGAAGACTTCGCGCACGACCTGGCGCAGGCCTTCCGCAACAAGCAGCTCAAATCGGCAGTGCGCGATTTCGCCGACCCGGAAAAATTCGACACGCTGCGCACACTGCCCTTTTTCGATGACTTTACCGACGTCGAGCTCTGGGAGGTTCTGCGCTTCTCGCGCTGGAGCCGGGTCTCGCCGGGCGAGACGATCATGCATGACGGCGAAGCCGGCGACTTTTTCTGCTTCCTCGCCGAAGGCGAGATGAAGGTCATCAAGAACGGAAAAATCCTCAATCTGCTGACCGCCGGCGACTGCTTCGGCGAAATGACGGTGATCAGCAAGGGGACACATTTTCGCGGCGCCGACGTCGTCGCGCTGCTCGAGTCAAAACTCGTGACGATCGAAGGCAGTGCCCTGGCCGATGCCTCGGACGGCTGCCGGATGCATTTCTACCAGTCCTTCCTCGAAGTGCTGGTCAATCGACTGACCCTCGCCAACGCACGACTCGCGGCAGTCTAGCCGCACAAGAACGACGGCCGGCATCAGCGCGAACAGAGAATGCGCCGGCGCTGAAAGCTGCTTTCCGGCCGCTCATACCAGCTGCGCACGATGCCGGTCGTGCCGTCGAACAGCACGTCGAAACGCGCCGACTCGCCCCATAGGTTGCAAAAGCGATACTCCCAGACGAGCTCGTCACGCGCCTCGAAGTAGGCCTCCCATTCGCGCACCGGCGGCCCCAGCAGGCGCAGCACGGCGGCCTGGTCCGTCTTGCCTGACTCCAGGCGGTTGAAGTACTGCGCATCGAGCCGGTTCTCGATGCGCTGCAAACGCCCCTTGGCATCGAGAAAAACCATATAGGTGTGATACCCCATCGGCCCGCGCGGATAGACAAGCTGCAGACTGCCGTCGGCATCCTGCCAGCGCAGCGCCGGCTCGCCCATCACGGCGAGCACATCGGGCAGCCCCGCGACGCCCGGCTGCAGGCCACGGCCGTCGTAAGCCGCACAGGCACTCAGCAGCGACGCAACCAGCAAGGCCGTCCAAACCCTCCAGCCAACTCTTCGCGCGATCATTTCGCCTCCTCTTCGCAAAGTATGGCCGTGAATCATTCTGACGCAAGCAAATGGATTGCGAAACGCAAGCGCACATGATACTTTAGAATTTTCTAATATACAGAACCGGCCATGAGCAAATCTTTCGCCACGATCACCCAGGATGTTTCCAAAGCGCTTGCCGCGCTGCGCAGCGAGATTCCCGACACGATGCAAGGCTTCAACACCATGGCCAAGGCCGCACTGGCGCCCGGATCGCTCTCGGCGCTCGACAAGGAGTTGATCGCGCTGGCCATCGGCGTGGCGAGCAAATGCGATGCGTGCATCGGCTTTCACGTCAAAACGCTGATCCGTCTCGGCGTCAGCCGCGCGCAACTGATGGAAACGCTCGGCGTATGCACCTACATGGGCGGCGGGCCGGTGCTGATGTATGCCGCCGAGGCGGTGCGCGCCTATGAGGAATTCAGCGCCGCAAAAACGCCGCAAGCCGCCTGAGCACGGTGCCGCCGGCGAACGCCACAAACGAAAACGCCCCCCATTGCTGGGAGGCGTTTAATTCTGGTGGCCAATCGCGGAATCGAACCACGGACACGCGGATTTTCAATCCGCTGCTCTACCAACTGAGCTAATTGGCCAAACGAAGGCGGCATTATAGCGAGTCGCGGCGACTTCGTCAAAAGCAAAGCAACATTTTTCTCTCAGTTGCCTCAAATCAGACGAATCCGGTCTGCACGTGCTCCGGGGTATCGAGCTTTGACAGGGGGGTGCGATTGATCGGGAAGACGACCCGCGCGATGGAGCCGCGTGCTTGCCCGTCGGGTGAGCCTTTGGTGTTCGGGCGCAGACTGGCGGCGGCATGGTGCAGTTCGGCGATTTCGCGGACGATGGCGAGTCCCAGGCCGCTGCCCTCGACGCCGGTGCCGTCGACGCGATAGAAACGGTCGAAAACCAGCAGCGCGTCGTCATCGGAAATGCCGATTCCGCTGTCTTCGATTTCGAGCAGGGCAAAATCGCCTTGCGCGACGATACGGCAGGTCACCCGTCCGCCATCCGGCGTATAGCGCAGCGCGTTGTCGATCAGGTTGTTGATCATCTCGCGCAGCAGGAAGGCGTTGCCCATGATGTTCACCACGCCTGCCGGTTCGTAACCCAGATCGATGCGCCGGTCGAGTGCTCGGACCACCCAGGTTTCTACGATTTCGCGCAGCAGGTGGTCGAGATCGAGCGGCACCAATGCCTGCAGCGAGTGCTCGCTCGCTTCGGCACGCGCCAGGGCGAGCAGTTGATTGACCAGATGCGAGGCGCGGTCGACGCTGGTCGCGATCTGGCGCAGCGCATGGCGCAGTTCCGCCGGGTCGGTTTCACGCATGGCCAGTTGCGCCTGCGTTTTCAGCCCGGTGAGCGGGGTGCGCATCTGATGTGCCGCATCGGCGACAAAACGATGCTGCGCCTGGACGTTGTGCTGCATGCGGGCGAGCATCGAATTGAAGGCCTCGGTCAGCGGCCTCAATTCTTCGGGCACGCGGCGCAAGGCGATCGGCGACAGGTCGGCCTCGCGGCGCGCTTCGATCCGCTGGCGCAGGCGGGTGAGCGGACGCAGGCCTTGCGACAAACCGAACCAGACCAGAATGACCGCCAGCGGGATGATCACGAACTGCGGCAGGATCACGCTGGCGATGATTTTGTTGGAAAGCTGCGAGCGTTTCTCGAGCGTCTCGCCGACCTCGATCAGCAGCCAGCGCTCGCGCGGCATGTTCGGCTCGGCCAGGTACATGTAGGCGACGCGCAGATCCTGCCCGTTGTATTCGGCATCGCGAAAATAGAGCTCGCCGGGCTCCTCGCTCGACGGGTGTTCGGCCGCTTTCAGAATCGGCAATTCCTTGTCGCCGACCAGCAGTTTGTCGCCGTTCCCGACGACGTGGAAATAGACGTTGTCGATCTCGTCGGAGTGCAGCAGCGCGCGCGCCGAACCCGGCAGGGCTATTTGCGGGCGTCCGCCGACGAATTTGATCTGCCGGGAGATCGCCGTCACGTTTTCCCGCAGCGCCTGGTCGTAGGGGAAGCTCGCGACGTTGTTGGCAAAGTAGTGGGTGACGGCGATGCTGATCGGCCACACGAAGAGCAAGGGCGCCAGCATCCAGTCCAGGATCTCGCCGAACAGCGAGCGCTGGCCGTCAGGACTTGCGCTCTTCCGCAGGCTTTTCAAGGCAATATCCGAGACCGCGAACGGTGGCAATACGCACGCCGCCCGATTCAAGTTTTTTGCGCAAGCGGTGCACGTAGACCTCGATGGCGTTGTGGCTCACTTCTTCGCCCCAGCCGCACAGATGATCGACCAGTTGGTCCTTGCTGACCAGGCGCCCGGCACGCGAGAGGAGAATTTCGAGCAGACCGAGTTCGCGCGCCGAAAGGTCGAGCATCGTACCGCTCAACTGGGCGCTGCGCCCGACCTGATCATAGGTCAGCGCACCGCACTGAATGACCGGCGTCGTGCCGCAGGAGCGACGCGTCAGCGCCCGCACCCGCGCTTCCAGTTCGGGCAATTCAAAGGGCTTGGCCATATAGTCGTCCGCCCCGAGATCGAGCCCCTTGACGCGATCGTTGATGCCGTCGAGCGCGGTGAGGATCAACACTGGCACCGCCGAGTTGCGCCCGCGCAAGCGGCGCAGCACGTCGAGACCGGGAAGCTTGGGCAGGCCGAGGTCGAGAATTACGAGATCATAGGCATTGGTCATCAAGGCGGTATCGGCATCGATACCATTGCAAGCCCAATCAATGGCATAACCTGTTTGACGCAGCGAACGGCACAGTCCGTCGGCTATGATCTGGTCATCTTCAGCGAGGAGAATTCGCATGGGCTCCGTTCAGTAGTGGGCGCACGTAAGTTTTTTGTAAGCCGCTGCTTATAAGCTACGTGCGCTGTTCTCCTTTATGGTCTTAGGAGTTTTGGCTTCGGCCCGAACTCGGGGAGCATCCGATCCTGCACCGGGTGTTCCCCGCCATTTTTTCCGCAAGAACCCCGAATTCCCAGTTCCCGCGCTGGCCCTGCCGTTTCACGCCGGCACCGCCGAAGCTTTGTCGCGGCACGAGTGTATCAAAAATGGTCGCTCACCGTTTCCGCACCGCAGCATAAGCTCAGCAGCCGGCACAAAAAGAAAAACCCCGCCTGACTTGCGCCAGACGGGGTTTTTCGAGAGCCGGGAAGCTCAGACAGGCATTACATGCCCATGCCGCCCATACCGCCCATACCGCCCATGTCACCCATACCGCCCATGCCGCCGCCGGCTGGCTTGTCTTCAGCCAGTTCGGCAACCATGCAGTCGGTGGTCAGCATCAGACCGGCGATCGAAGCAGCGTTCTGCAGTGCTGTGCGCGTGACCTTGGTCGGATCGAGCACGCCCATTTCAACCATGTCACCGTAGACACCGGTGGCAGCGTTGTAGCCGTAGTTGCCCTTGCCCTGAACCACGGCATTGACCACCACGGAAGGCTCTTCACCGGCGTTGGCGACGATTTCACGCAGCGGCTGTTCCATCGCGCGCAGCACGATCTTGATGCCGGCGTCCTGGTCGTGGTTGTCGCCCTTCAGCGAAGCCAGCGCAACGCGGGCACGCAGCAGCGCAACACCGCCGCCGGGGACAATACCTTCTTCAACGGCCGCACGGGTTGCGTGCAGTGCGTCTTCGACGCGGGCCTTCTTCTCTTTCATTTCGACTTCGGTCGCAGCACCGACCTTGATCAGCGCAACGCCGCCGGCCAGCTTGGCCACACGCTCCTGCAGCTTCTCGCTGTCGTAGTCGCTGGTCGAGGTTTCGATCTGGGCACGGATCTGCTTGACGCGTGCTTCGATGTTGGCGGCAACGCCGGCGCCGTCGATCAGCGTGGTGTTTTCCTTGCCGATTTCGATGCGCTTGGCCTGGCCGAGTTCAGCCAGCGTAGCCTTCTCGAGGGACAGACCGACTTCTTCGGCGATGACCTGGCCACCGGTCAGGATGGCGATGTCCTCGAGCATGGCCTTGCGGCGGTCGCCGAAGCCCGGTGCCTTGACGGCACAGGTCTTCAGGATGCCGCGGATGTTGTTGACGACGAGGGTGGCGAGCGCTTCGCCATCGACATCTTCGGCAACGATCAGCAACGGACGGCCAGCCTTGGCGACTTGCTCGAGCACCGGCAGCAGATCACGGATGTTGGAGATCTTCTTGTCGACGATCAGCACATACGGATTGTCCAGAATGGCACTCTGCTTTTCCGGATTGTTGATGAAGTAGGGGCTGAGGTAGCCGCGGTCGAACTGCATGCCTTCGACGACGTCGAGTTCGTTCTGCAGCGACTTGCCGTCTTCAACGGTGATGACGCCTTCCTTGCCGACCTTGTCCATCGCGCGGGCGATGATTTCGCCGATGTCGGCGTCGGAGTTGGCCGAGATCGAGCCGACCTGAGCGATTTCCTTGTTGGTCGAGCACGGCTTGGAAAGCTTCTTCAGCTCTTCGAGCGTGGCCGTCACGGCCTTGTCGATACCGCGCTTCAGATCCATCGGATTCATACCGGCGGCGACATACTTCATGCCTTCGCGGACGATCGACTGAGCCAGCACGGTTGCGGTGGTGGTGCCGTCACCGGCGATGTCGGAGGTCTTGGAAGCGACTTCCTTGACCATCTGCGCGCCCATATTGGCGAACTTGTCCTTCAGTTCGATTTCCTTGGCGACGGAAACGCCGTCCTTGGTCACCGTCGGGGAGCCGTACGAACGCTCCAGAACAACATTGCGACCCTTCGGGCCGAGCGTGATCTTGACCGCGTCGGCCAGGATGTTCACACCTTCGACCATGCGTGCGCGTGCGGAATCGCCAAACTTAACGTCTTTAGCTGCCATAAAAATAACTCCTGGAATTCTGTGATGGGAAAAAGCGAATCGGAAGGCTTAGCGAACGACGCTCAGGCTTCAACGACGCCCATGATGTCTTCTTCACGCATGACCAGCAGCTCTTCGCCTTCGACCTTGACGGTCTGGCCGGCGTACTTGCCGAACAGGACGCGGTCGCCGACCTTGACGTCCAGCTTGCGAACTTCGCCGCTTTCGAGAATCTTGCCTTTGCCGACAGCAAGAATTTCACCCTGGTCGGGCTTTTCGGCAGCGGTATCGGGAATGACGATGCCGGAAGCGGTCTTGCGCTCATCTTCGAGACGCTTGACGATTACGCGATCATGCAATGGACGAATTTTCATGCGTTTTTCTCCTTGGGTTTAGGCGTAAGTGACTACCAATTCATCAATGCCAGCCTGGAGCAGCGCGGACAAGGCGATTAGCACTCAAAGCTGATGAGTGCTAATAATAGGGGCGAGATGCCATTATTTCAAGATGCACGACAATAAAAAATTGTCGCGGCCAAGCCGTTCTGATCAACCAGATAACGCATCGATTGCAGCGCATAAAAAAACGGCCCGGGGTTTCCCCCGGGCCGTTTGCCGTTGAACTGGCGTATCGCTTTGCTTAATGACCGGACGCGGTGCTGGCGCCCATGCCGGTTTCGGAACGCACCCGCTGAGCCGGGTAGAGCGAACGCTCGAGTTGCGCCTGCTTGCTGTTGTCCAGCTTCGAAACCAGATAGATGGTCAGGAAAGCGGCAGTCATCGAGAACAGGGCCGGCGAAGAGTACGGGAACAGTGCGGAACCCTTCGGGTTGTGCAGCACGGCTTCCCAGACCGACCCGGAGACGATGGTCAGGCCAACCGACAGGAAGAGACCGACGAAGCCACCGGCAACCGCACCCTTGGTCGTGCAATCCTTCCACAACACGGACATGAAGAGGACCGGGAAGTTGGCCGAACAGGCGATGGCGAAAGCCAGCATCACCATGTAGGCGACGTTTTCCTTCTCGAACGCGATACCGAGGAACACCGCAACGATGCCGAGGCAGATCGTGGTGATCTTGGAGACGCGCAATTCGTGAGCGGAGTCGGCTTTACCCTTCATGAAGACGGTAGCGTACAAGTCATGCGACACGGCCGAAGCGCCGGACAGCGTCAGACCGGCAACCACCGCCAGAATCGTGGCGAAGGCAACAGCGGAGATGAAGCCGAGGAAGACGTTACCGCCCACGGCATTGGCCAGGTGGATAGCGGCCATGTTGCCGCCACCCTTTAGGCCCTTGGCCAGATCGCCACCGACGTAGTAGGCAGCCGGATCCTGCGTGAGCAGGACGACCGCACCAAAACCGATGATGAAGGTCAGGATGTAGAAGTACCCGATCCAGGTCGTTGCCCAGCCCACCGACTTGCGAGCTTCTTTCGCGCTCGGCACGGTGAAGAAGCGCATCAGGATGTGCGGCAGACCAGCGGTACCGAACATCAGTGCCATGCCGACCGAAATCGCCGAAATCGGATCCTTGATCAGGGCGCCCGGCGCCATGATGGCATCGTGCTTGCTGTGGATTTCGACAGCCTTGGCAAAGAGCAGCTCGGGGTTGAAGTGGAACTGCCACAAAACGGCGAGCGCCATGAAGGTTGCGCCAACCAGCAGCATGCAGGCCTTGATGATCTGCACCCAGGTGGTTGCCGTCATACCGCCGAACAGCACGTAGCACATCATCAGCGCACCGACGATGACCACCGCGTAGGTGTATTCGAGACCGAACAGCACCTTGATCAGCTGACCGGCACCGACCATCTGCGCAATCATGTAGAAGCAGACCACGACCAGCGAGCCGGAAGCCGCGAAGATGCGGATCGGGGTCTGGGCAAAGCGGTAGGCGGCCACGTCGGCGAAGGTGAACTTGCCGAGGTTGCGCAGGCGTTCAGCCATCAGGAAGGTGATCACCGGCCAGCCGACCAGCCAGCCGATCGAAAAGATCAGGCCGTCGAAGCCGTTGGCGAACACCAGACCGGAAATACCGAGGAAGGACGCGGCGGACATGTAGTCGCCGGCAATTGCCAGACCGTTCTGGAAACCGGTGATGCCGCCGCCGGCCGTGTAGAAGTCGGCAGCCGTCTTGGTTTTGCTGGCGGCCCACTTGGTGATGAACAGGGTCATGACGACGAAGGCACCGAACATGCCGATGGCGACCCAGTTGGTTTCCTGCTTGACCGTGGTGCCGAGATCGGCGCCGGCGGCCAGGGCGGCGCCCGCCACCAGCATGCCGAACACGAGACCCAGGCCGTTACGCGTGAATTTGGTCATCATTATTTGTTTGCCTCCTTGATGATTTCGCCGTTCAGGTCGTCGAATTCAGTGTTGGCGCGGCGGACGTAGATGTTGGTGATGATGATCGTGAGCACGATCACGCCAACGCCCATCGGGATGCCGATCGAAGTCGTCATGCCGGCGCCCAGCTTCTGCGCCAGAAACTCCTTATCGTAGGCAACCAGCAGGATATAGCCGTAATAAATCAACATCACCAGAATCGTCATGATGATGCTGTAGGTGGAGCGCATGCTCACCAGCTTTTCGTACTTGGGGTTGGCGACGATGCGCGCAACCAACTCTTCTTCTTTCATTTTGTCTCCTCGCAAATGAACGGTTTGACGAGTCACTCTGCATGACTACGTAGGCCACAATAGAGCGCCGAACTTACTGATACCTTACGAAGCCGATTTTCAAAGCCCCGACGGGAGCTGCCGTGGATCTGGCAATCTCGCCGAAAGAAAACCGCGCCGGCTAGACCCGCGCGCCCTTTTCCAGCGTCCGCCAGGCGACATCGACGCAAGCGGAACACCCGGCCATTTTCACGTCGTGCTGCTCGGCGGCGATCAGGCACAAGGCCAGGCCGCCGCTATCGATGGCGGTGACGCCGGAAAGATCGAGTTCGCTCACGCCGACCCGCGTCAGGCCGTGCATGAAATCGCCGCGCAAGCCGTTGTTCAGGCCGCCGGCGATGCGCATCACCTTGCGCCCCTGCAGTTCATGTATGCTCAGGATCGATGCCTTGCCCGCAGCAAGGGCGCTGTCGATCGCGCCCTGGATCAGGATCTTGCTGATCGGCCCGGCATGAAAGCGGGCGCTGTACAGATCATCGCCAATCCGGCCCATCACGACGGCGGGCATATCGATGAGCGGAGAACCGAAAACCGTGAATTCACAGCCGAACACCTCGCCAACGGTCAATGGAACGTCCGTCCGCAGCATCAGCCCGCCCAGCGAAAGATTCTGCAATTCGCCCTCGCCGCTCCGGCCGCCCTGCCCGACACGAATGCTTGGCGGCTGGTTGAAACGGATTCTCTGATGACGACGCTGTTCGCTCATGGCACGCATTTGTCACGCATTTTTAACATTCGATAGATGATCGGCACGTCAGCCGAATGGTCTTTTTATACTACCAATTTCATTGCACCATGACGCAACTAATCTCCCGCATCCGATGCTCCATCCCCACCGCCCTGCTCGTTTTTTCAATTGCCTCATTTGGCGGCGCAGCCCCGGTTTACGCCGCCGCGCTGCCGCCCGAAGTAAGCGCCGCCCTGAAGGACGTCGGCATAGCGCCACGCAACTTCGCGGCCGTGGTGCAGGGCGTCGACGCCGAACAGCCGCTGCTCGCCCATAACGTCAAACAGGCGATGAATCCGGCGTCCACGATGAAACTCGTCACCACCTACGCCGCGCTCGAACTGCTCGGCCCGGCCTACACCTGGCGCACCGAAGCGCTCGCCGACGGCACGCCGGCCGCCGGCCGCCTCGCGGGCAATCTCTACCTGCGCGGCAGCGGCGACCCACGGCTGGCGCTCGAGCAGTTCTGGCTGCTGCTGCGCCAGTTCCGCACGCGCGGCGTCGGCGAGATCGGCGGCGATCTGGTGCTCGACCGCAGCGCCTTCGACCTGCCGCCGCACGACCCCGCCGCCTTCGACAACGAACCGCTGCGCCCCTACAACGCCGGCCCCGACGCGCTGCTGGTCAACCTCAAGAGCCTGCGCCTCACCCTGCAGCCCGACCCGGCCCAAAACGCCGTGACGGTGATCAGCGAAACGCCGAGCGAAGGCCTGCGCATCGTCAATCGCCTGACGCTCGGCAACGAGGCTTGCGGCGACTGGCGCGAAAAACTGAAACCCGTAGTCAATGGCGAAACGATCGAATTGAGCGGCAGCCTGGCGGCAGCCTGCGGCGAGAAGACGCTGAACCTCTCGCCGTGGCCGGCCGACGTGCAGATCGAGCGCCTGTTCCGTGCGCTCTGGCGCGAACTGGGCGGCACCCTGCGCGGACAGGTGCGCGACGGAAAAACGCCGGACACCGCGCAAATCATCGCGGCGCAGGACTCTCCCCCCCTCGGCGAAGTCGTGCGCGAGATCAACAAATACAGCAACAACGTGATGGCCCGGCAACTCTTCCTGACCCTGGCCGGCGAACGCCCGGCCACGCCGGAAGGCGCCCGCCGCCGGATCGGGACATGGCTTGCAGAAAAAAAGCTGAAGTTGCCGGAACTCGTGCTCGACAACGGCTCCGGCCTGTCACGCAGCGAACGCATCTCGGCCGAAGGGCTGAGCCAGCTCCTGCTCGCCGCCTGGCACAGCCCGGTGATGCCGGAACTGATCTCCTCGCTGCCGCTCGCCGGCGTCGACGGCACCATGAAAAAGCGCCTCGGCGACAGCGCGACAAGCGGCCGCGCGCACCTGAAGACCGGTTATCTGGAAGGCGTGCGCGCGATCGCCGGCTACGTGCTCGACGCCAGCGGCAAACGCTGGGTCGTCGTCTGCCTGATCAACGATCCACGCGCCAGACTCGGCAAACCGGCGATGGACGCCCTGCTGCGCTGGGTGGCCGAGCGCTGAACAGGCGCCGATCGTCGCCCGCCCCGCACAAGGCGTAGGGCGCGATAAGCGAAGCGCAATGCGCCTTGTTACGCGCCGATCGTCGTCCGCTCGTTGAGCGCCAGCCAGCCGCGCACGACGCGGTAGATCAGCCAGAAGGTGACGGCGACCAGGATCCCGAAGGTCAACGGCAGGCCGACCAGCGTGAAGGCGAGCAGCACGGCGATCGCGACCCACAGCGCGGCGAACCAGAAGGTGCGGATCTGCCAGCTGAAGTGACTCTCCAGCCAGGTGCCGGCGACCTCGCTGCGCTTCACGTAGTTGAGGATGACGGCGATGATCGACGGCCAGCCGACCAGAAACGAACCGATCACGCTGACCGCGCCAAAGATGCCGGTGAGCACCGAAAAGGCGTGCAGGGCGTAGATCACCTGGCACCAGGCGCGGGCGCCTTCGAGGTCTTTGTCAGCGCGCACCGGTTCCATGATTACACTCCCAGTTGTTGCCACAGATCATCGACGCGCTGTTTGACCGCCGCGTCCATGACGATCGGCGTGCCCCACTCGCGGCTGGTTTCGCCCGGCCACTTGTTGGTCGCGTCGATGCCCATTTTACTGCCGAGGCCGGCCACCGGACTCGCGAAGTCGAGGTAGTCGATCGGCGTATTCTCGGCGATCAGCGTGTCGCGCGCCGCATCGACGCGCGTCGTCATCGCCCAGATCACTTCCTTCCAGTCGCGGATATTCACATCGTCGTCGACGACGATGATCGTCTTGGTGTACATGAACTGGCGCAGGAAAGACCAGATGCCGAACATCACGCGCTTGGCGTGGCCGGGGTACTGCTTCTTGATGCTGACGCTGGCCAGGCGGTACGAACAGCCCTCGGGCGGCAGGTAGAAATCGACGATTTCCGGGAACTGCTTCTGCAGCAGCGGCACGAACACTTCGTTGAGCGCGACGCCGAGCATCGCCGGTTCGTCCGGCGGCTTGCCGGTGTAAGTGCTGTGATAGATCGGGTTCTTGCGCATCGTGATGCGTTCGATGGTGAACACCGGGAACGGCGCCTGCTCGTTGTAGTAGCCGGTGTGGTCGCCGTACGGCCCTTCGAGCGCCGTTTCGGCCGGATCGATGAAACCTTCGAGGACGATTTCTGAAGACGCCGGCACCTGCAGGCCCGAGCCGAGACATTTCACCACTTCGGTCTTGGCACCGCGCAACAGCCCGGCGAACTGGTACTCGGAGAGATTGTCCGGCACCGGCGTCACGGCGCCGAGAATGGTCGCCGGATCGCAGCCGATCACCGTCGCCACCGGGAAAGGCTGGCCCGGATTCTGCAGGCAGTGGTCGCGAAAATCGAGCGCGCCGCCGCGATGCGCGAGCCAGCGCATGATCACCTTGTTCGGACCGATTACCTGTTGACGGTAGATGCCGAGATTCTGCCTCGTCTTGGCCGGCCCGCGCGTCACGGTCAGCCCCCAGGTGATCAGCGGCGCCACGTCGCCTGGCCAGCAATGCTGGATCGGCAAGCGTGAGAGGTCGACGTCCTTGCCCTCCCAGACGATCTCCTGGCACGGCGCCGACGAGACGACTTTCGGCGCCATGTTGAGCACCTGCTTGAGCACCGGCAGCTTGTCCCAAGCGTCCTTCAGCCCCTTCGGCGGCTCGGGCTCCTTGAGGTAGGCGAGCAGCTTGCCGACCTCGCGCAGCGCATCGACCGACTCCTGCCCCATGCCCAGCGCGACGCGGCGCGGCGTGCCGAAAAGATTGGCGAGCACTGGCACAGTGTGCCCTTTCGGCTTCTCGAAGAGGATCGCCGGCCCGCCGGCGCGCAGCACGCGGTCGCAAATCTCGGTCATCTCCAGCCGGGGATCGACTTCGACGCCGACGCGCTTCAACTCGCCGATTTTTTCCAGTTGCGCGATGAAGTCGCGCAGATCGTGATATTTCATGGTCAAGGGGTCAGCCGGTGATCTTCAGGTTGGGGATTATAGCGGTGACGCCCGGCGGCAATATTCCGCAATCGCCGCCGCCGGAACGGGGCGCGAGAAATGGAAGCCCTGCGCCTGGGCGCAACCGTGCGCGAGCAGGAACTCGATCTGCACGGACTGCTCGACGCCCTCGGCGATCGTCTCCAGGCCGAGGCTGTCGGCCAGCGAAATCACGGCGCGCACGATCGCCGTATCGTTGGCATCGCCCGGAATGTCGCGAATGAAGGCCTTGTCGATCTTGAGCTTGTGGATCGGCAGGCGCTTGAGGTAACTCAGCGAGGAATAGCCGGTGCCGAAGTCGTCGATCGACAGCTTGACGCCGAGCGTCGCCAGCGCCTGGATCACGTCGAGGCTGCTCGTATCGGCGATGACCGACTCGGTGATTTCCAGTTCGAGCGCGGCCGGCGGCAGTCCGGTATCGGCCAGCACGCGCGCGACAAGCGCTGCGAAATTGCCGTGCAGCATCTGCTTGACCGAGACATTGACGGCAACGCAGGGCACCTCGACGCCGCGCCGCTGCCACTCGACCAGCTGGCCGCAGGCTTCGCGCAAGACCCATTCGCCCATCGCCTGAATCATGCCGCAGTCTTCCGCCACCGGGATGAAGAGGTCGGGCGGCACCATGCCGTACCCCGGGCAATCCCAACGCATCAGCGCTTCGACGCCGAGCAGCTTGCCGTCGGGCAAGCGGACCTGCGGCTGGTAATGGACGAGCAGTTGCGCCTTATCGACGGCTTCGCGCAGCCGGCTCTCGATGCCGAGCCGCGCGACCGCCTGCTCGGTCAGGTCCTGCGTGTAGAACTGGTAGCCGTTGCGCCCCATTTTCTTGGCCCGGTACATCGCCGAATCGGCATGCTGCAGCAATTCCGCAGCGCTCGCGCCGTCGGCGGGATAGAGCGAAATCCCGATGCTCGCCGTGACATAGAGGCTGTGCCCGGCCATCAGCCGCGGCTCGCGCAGCAGATCGAGCATTTTTTCCGCAACCCGCGCGACCTCGCCGGGATCGACCACGTTTTCGATGAGCAGGACGAACTCGTCGCCGCCCAGCCGCGCCAGCGTGTCGGCGGCGCGCAGATGCCCGCTCACCAGATCGGCTACCGCAACCAGCAACTCGTCGCCGACCTGATGCCCGAGGCTGTCATTGACGTGCTTGAAGTTATCGAGATCGATGAAGAGCAGCGCCAGCACTTCGCCGCTGCGCTGACTGCGTTCGATGCAGTGCGCCAGGCGGTCGTTGAGCAGCAGGCGATTCGGCAGGCCGGTCAGGGGGTCGTGGTGCGCCAGGTAATCGAGCTTCTCTTCCGACTGCTTGACCTGGCTGATATCGGTAAACACGCCGACGTAGTGGGTCAAACGCCCCTGGCTGTCGCGCGCCGCATTGATCGTCAGCCATTCCGGATAGATCTCGCCGTTCTTGCGCCGGTTCCAGACTTCGCCCTGCCAGGCGTCGTCGCGCGTCAGCGCCTCGGCCATGGCATCGTAGAACTCGGCGCCATGCCGCCCCGAACTGATGACCCGCGGCGGCCGGCCGATCACTTCCGCCGGCGAATAGCCGGTAATCGCCGAAAAAGCCGGGTTCACGGCAACGATCAGGCGCTGGGTATCGGTAATCATGACGCCCTCGGCCGTGCACTCGAAGACCTTCGCCGCCAGCCGCAACTGCGCTTCCGAATGATGCCGCTCGGTAAGATCTTCGCCGGAAGAAAGGACGCCCTGTATTTCACCGGCGGCGTCGCGCAGCAGGATATTTCGCCAGCCGATCAGGCGCTCCTTGCCTTCTCCGACGAGAACCGGGTTCTCGTACTGCGCCAGAAACTCGCCCTGCCCCGCCATCAATCGATCGAAGACGGTCCGCACATCGCGCCGCTGGTTTTCCGGCAGGCAGGTCGAAAACCAGTCGGCCCCGAGCAGTTCCTGCTCGGAGCGCTGCAATAATTCGCAGCCCTTGCGATTGATCAGCGCGATGCGCCCACTACGGTCGAGCACCAGCACCATCACGCCGACGACGTCGAGATAGCGCTGTACGGTCGCTTTTTCCTGCAGCAAGGCGCGGGTACGGAAGGCCACCTCGCTCTCCAACGAGACGTGCCAGGTTTGAACGTGCGCCGCCATGGCGTTGAAGGTTTCGCCAAGGGCCGTGACTTCGTCCGGATAGCGGCCGTGGCGCTGCGTGACGCGCGCCGCAAGATCGCCGTCGCCAATGCGCTGGGCGACCGCCGCCAGGTGCCGGATCGGCCGGGAGATGCGCCGCGCTGCATAGACCACCAGCCCCAGGCCGGCGACGGCGAACAGCAGGCCAAGGAGCAGCATGCGCTGGGCGAGCGTGGCGATGCCGCTCAAGGCCTCGTCGAGATCGCGGCGCACCAGCAGGCTCCAGCCCTCGGCGCCGCCGATGCGAACGAAACGGTAGGTGACCAGCAGCGGATGGCCGTCGCGGCCGGTTTCGACAAAACCGCCCTCGATGCCGCGCTGCGGCGGCAGTGAATCGAAGGGCTGGCCGCTACCGTCGTTCAAGTTTCCAAAGGAGGCGAGTATCTGTCCGCCCGGATCAAAGAGCAGGACCGCGCCGGAGCTACCGAGCGACTGAAATGCTGCGCGACCGATATCGCCGAGCATTGCGCCGGTCGGCATATAGGCCAGCAAGACACCGAGCACCTTGCCGCTGGGATTGCCCTGTTCGTCGCGTTCGCCGATCTGGCGGGCGATCACCAGGCGTTTTCCGAGCGAACGATTGGCGTCGGCAAGCTCGATGTGTTCGACGACACCGATCTTCAGCGCGCGCTGCAGCAAATCCGGGTCATCGAAGGTCCTCCCGGCCTGGAGCGATTCGATGGATTCACCCGACTCGCTCGCCGCCACGATTTGCGAATCGGCCGCCGAAACCAGCAGGAGGCGTTCGTAGCGCTCGGGATAGGCATTCATCACCGAGGGGAAAACGCGCTCGGAAATACCGCGCAGCACGCCGGCCGCACGCGGCTGCCGCGCAGCCACCGCTTGCAGCGCATCGGCCAGCGCTTCGGCTTCGGACAACTGCCGCAAGTTGGCGCGCCGCTCGCGCAATGCCGCGTCCAGCCGGCTCACGCGACTATCCGCAACGACCTCCAGCGCACGTTGCGCCTCGGCCAGCTTGGTGTCGCGCGCGCCCTGCAGACCGAAGGCGGGCAATCCGTAGAACCAAACCGCCAGCAGCGAGGCGATCGCCGCCGCCAGCAGGGCGCCGAAATACACCGCGATGCGAACGCCGATGCCGGCACCGAGTGCACTGAAGGGATTCATCGCCTACCGATCGTAGTCGAAAGAATGCAGATGGTATTTCACGGGCGCGGCAAAGACTGTCTGCAGACCGTCGTAAGCGAAAGCGCCGGCCGTCCTCTCCCAGACACTGCCGGCCGGCAACTTGCCGAGTTTCTGCAGGAAGCGGAACTCGCCGAGCAGATGCGGTTGATCCGCCGGCGCGGCGGGAATCGAAGGCGCCGATGGCACGTCGAGAATCTCGCGCCGCGCGATATCGACCGCTTGCGCCAGCGTCATGCTCGGAGGGTGGCCGCTCAGAGCGCTACCGTCGAGCATCGCCCATTGGGCGGCGGTTTCGATGTTCTTTCGGCTACGGCGCATCCACTCGATCGAACGCATGAAGCCAGCAAGCAGCACGCGCGCCGCCTCGGGATTTTTCTGCACGAAGCTGCGCGTCAAGACGAAGTAATCCGAACTCAGGCCACGAAAAATGACGCTCGCCTGCACGCTGTGCGCCAGGGCGATCGACGGCGCCGGTTCCCAGGCGGCAAAAGCGTCGACCCGCCCCTGCGCCAGGGCATCCGGCATCTCGTCGATGCCCAGTGCAACCAGCGTCACGTCGCCTTCGCCCAGGCCGGCGCTGGCCAGGCCCTGCAGCAGGGTGTGATGCGCGCTCGATAGCGGGACGTAACCGATACGCTTGCCTTTCAGGCGCGCCAGCATGGTTTCCTCCCGCGAAACCAGCGCCGTCGACGTCCGCTTGACCAGACCGGCAATCACCGCCTCGCTGCGCGAGGCGAGCAGGATGGTCGGCATGTCGCCGAGCAGGCCGGCCTCCAGCCGCCCCTCGGCCATCAGGTCGACCATATCGGCGCCACGCCGGAACGGGAAGGTCGCGAGCGGCGACCCGCCGGCCGCCAGATCGCTGCGCAGAATACGATCGCGCCGCATCACGGCACCGATCATCGCGGCCGGATAGCCGAGCGGTTGCACGCCGAGGTCGACCGATGGCGAATCTTTCGGCAAATCGTAAGCGTCGTAATACTCGGCGCTGCCGACCGGGCCGCTCAGGCAACAGCACAACAGGAAGGCCAGCCAGGGTTTCACTGGATTCATCGCGGCCTCCCGGGTGGCACAGGGCACGGCATCGCTCGTCCGCTCACAATTTCAGAAAATCGAGGGCGATGCCGGCGAAGACGCTCGCGCCGATCCAGTTGTTGTGCAGGAAAGCCTTGAAACAGGGCGCCGGATCGCGCGTCCTGATCAGCGTGTAGTGGTAGCCGGCGATCGCCGCGGCGACCGCCAGCCCGGCATAGAAGAAGAAGCCCATGTGCAAGCCGTAACCGACCCAGGCGATGAGGCCGAGCGTGGCCGCGTAGCAGCACATGACGGCGGCGACGTCGAAGCGGCCGAAGGTGATAGCCGAGGTCTTGATGCCGATCTTCAGATCGTCGATGCGGTCGACCATCGCGTACTCGGTGTCGTAAGCGACCGCCCAGAAAACATTGGCAAGCAACAGCCACCAGGCCTCGGCCGGCACGCTGCCGAGCTGCGCCGCGTAGCTCATCGGAATGCCGAAACCGAAGGCGACGCCGAGATAGGCCTGGGGAATCGCGAAAAAGCGTTTCGTGAAGGGATAGCTCGCCGCCAGGAACAGCGCGGCAACCGACAGCTCGACGATCAGCCAGCTGCGCAGCGGCAGGACGAGCAGAAAAGCACAGACGACCAGCACGCCGAAGAGGATCATCGCCTCCTTCACCGACACCTTGCCGGCGGCCAGCGGCCGCTCCCGGGTGCGCGCCACGTGCGGATCGAAATCGCGGTCGGCGAAGTCGTTGATGACGCAACCCGCCGAGCGCATCAGCACCGTGCCGAGCGTGAAGATCCAAACCACCGCCCAGTTCGGCCGGCCGAGCGACGACAGCCAGAGGCCCCAGAAAGTAGGCCAGAGCAGCAGCAGGATGCCGATCGGCTTGTCGAGCCGCATCAGCTTTTCGTAGAGGTCGAGGCGTTCGCGCAGTTTTGGGCTTGAAAGAGTCATGGCCGCCATTTTAGTGCCAGCCGTAGTTTCTGTGGCACTGGTGGCAGCCGCAGCTTCAATGCCATTAGCCGGCCCCGGCGCTCTCCGCTGCTTTTGGCGGCACCGGCGCGAAGTAGCCAGCGGCCAGCACGAGCAGCGCGACGCCGATCAGCGATCCGGTCCACATCGCCGTACCGGCATTGGCCAGATCGACCGCCAGCAGTTTGACGCCGACCACCGCCAAGAGCGCAAAGCCGCCGTACCAGCCCTGCCGGCTGCCCTGCCGTGTGGCGCGGATCATCAGGCCGATCGCCAGCGCCGACCACAACAGGGTGAGCATGCCCTGCAGCAGCGCCGAATGGAACAGCGCGTGCGGCTCGAAGGGAACGCCGCCCCAGTGATGCGCGATGCGCGCCGCCAGCGTGCTGATCCAGACGAAGCCGAACAGCGCCGGCCAGGCGGTGAAATTGGCGCCACCCTGCCAGCCCTCCCAGCCCGGCAAGGGCTCGTCGCGCAAGCGCCCGAGCCAGCTGCCGATCGCGCCCAGCACCGCCAGCTGCGTCAGGTCGAAGGGATTGAACAGCGGCAGATAGGGCAAGCCCGAGCCGCCCCCGGCATGGCTGAAGTTGGCGAACAGCGACCAGCTCGCCGCCGCAATCGCCAGCGGCAGGCAGGCCGTGCCGCGGTAGGCCGCGGGCTGCGCGGCGAACGGCCACAGCGCGCGCTGCACGCCGAAGTCGGCCAGGCGCAGGCCGGCGGCCAGCGCCACGCCCCAGGCCACGACCGGCCACAGGCTGACGCCGGGGGCGAGACGCTGGCCGATCCACGCCAGCTCCTCGCCGGCGATGGCGACCAGCAGCCACCAGGCGGCGACGTGGCGCAGCGCACCGAACAGGGCCGGCGTTTCATTCTCCGGCCGCTCCTGCCGCGCCAGCAGCCAGTAATGCAGGCCCAGCGCGCACGGCAGCACGATCACCAGATAGCCGGCCAGCGAGTGCCCGTCGCGCAGCGCCGCGGCCAACGCGACGGCGCCGAGCAACGGCAGCAGGAGCGCGCCGGCACGGCGCGGCGCCGGCCACGCTTGCGCGGCGCCATACAGCTCCAGCGCGGCGAACGACAGCGCGGCAAACAGCAGGATCAGCGGCAGGTGCAGCGCATGCGGCGCAAAGCGGTCGATCTCGCCCCACGCCGTACCGAACCACCAGAGCAGCGACCAGGCGAGCAGCAGCGCCGAAGACACCACCGGCTTCGGCAAGCGCTGCAGCAAAGCGGCGCCGACGAAGCCCGCGCCGGCGATCAGCAGGCCGCCGAGACACACGTCGTTGAACACCGCCTGCGCGTGAGTCAAACCCGGAACGCCGTCGAGAAAATAGACGCCGGCCGCCACCTGCATGGCCGCACCGAAGGCCTGCGCCACCAAACGCTCCTGGCGCACGCCGAACCACAGCACGGCGCCCCCCTCGACCGCCCACAAGGCCGACGTGACCTGCGCCCCGAAGGCGAGCGGCACGGCCAGCGTGAGCAGGGCGATGGCGATGCCGAGATGGCTGCGCTCGAGCAGGCGCATCTCCGGCTCGGGGCGCCGATAGAGCGGCAGCCAGAGGGCCAGATAGTAGAGTCCGGCGAGCAGCGCGCTCCAGGCCAGCCCGTAGCGGTCGTCGCCGAGCAGCGCCGCCTGCAGGAAGCTGCCGGCGAGCGGCGTGCCGAAAACCAGGATACCCTCGCCCCAGCCCTTCCAGCCCGGCGCGCGCAGCAGCGCCGTGAGCGGCGAGGCGGCCGAGTACATCAGGCAGAAAAGGATCAGGAATCCCTGCGTCAGCGGATAGTGCAGCGGCCGGTACTGCTCGATCGCCCAGCTCATGCCGACGATCAGGGTCAGGACGAAACCGGCGACATTGAGCGCGCGCCAGGAACGGAACCAGCCGACGCCGAGGACGAAGGTGTTGAGCAGCGCGAAGTAGGCGAAGAGCAGTACCGGATCGCCGCCGCCCGAAGCCGCCAGCACCGGCGCGAGAAAAGCCCCGGCGATGCCGAACACGGCGAGCAGCTCGCCATCCTGGCGCGCCGCGAGCAGGACGCAGGCGACACCGAGCGCGGCGAACAGCGCGAAGGCTGCCGTATCGCCGAGCAAGACGTAGCGCGCGAGCATGAAATAGACGATCAGATAGAGGATGGCGAAGCCGCCACCCTGCAAGGCAAGGTCGAAGATGCGCTGCGTTTTTTGCTCCGCTGGCGCTGCCTTCTGCACGCGCGTCCAGCCGAACAGGATCATCGCGATACCGGCCACGGCACCGAGCAACAGGCGCAGCTGGATGGGAATTAGGCCGTATTCGGCGGCCAGGCGCAACCCGGAAGCGACGCCGAAGAAGAGCAGCACGACGCCGACCTTCGCCAGCAGATTGCCGGCCAGCAGGCGCGACCACCAGGCCGGTGCCTGCTCTTCTGCCTCGGCTGTTTCTTCCTGCGCGGGAGAGGATTCAGCACCTTGCCACGCCGGCGGGATTTCCCGCGCAGCGGGTTCGCCGAGTGCCTGTGGTGCGGCGGCCGGCAACGCCGACGCACGCTCGTCAGGTGCCGAAACGGGGAGCGCTTCGGCGACCGGCGCCACCGGCTCGGCCGGTGCTTCGACCGCCTCGCCGCGCAGCTTCGCCAGTTCGGCGTGCAGCGCCAGCGCATCGCGGCGCAGCCAATCGACTTGCGCTTCCAGCGTGCGCAGGCGCTGTTCGGCCGAAGGCGACAGCGCCGCCCCGCGCGGCGCTTCGCTTTTCCATCGCGCGCCGAGCACGATGCCCAGCAGGCCACCGGCCAGCGCGCCCCAGACGCCGGCGACACTGCCCAGCGCCGCCCCGATCAGCAAGCCGAGAAACCACATGGCGCTCTCCTTTTTGCCTTATTTTTTTACTGTACCCACCAATAGCGAACGATATGAAAAAAGATGGGGGCGGAAAAACTGATCGAATCGACCCGGTCGAGCATTCCGCCGTGCCCTTCGATCATCGCGCCCCAGTCCTTGACGCCGCGATCGCGCTTGATCGCGGACAGCACGAAGCCGCCGAAGAAGCCCATGATGTTGATTGTCAGCGCGATCAGCGCGGCCTGCCAGGGCGAGAAAGGCGTCATCCACCACAACGCGGCACCGACCGCGGTGGAGTTCAGCACACCGCCGATCAAGCCCTCCAGCGTCTTCGATGGCGAAATGGCAGCGGATATTTTCCGTTTGCCCAGAAGCTTGCCCCAGACATACTGAAACACATCGCTCGCCTGCACCGTGAGTACGAGGAAAACGATCAGCAAGGTATTGCGCCCGGCGTAGCCGACGATATCCAGCGTCAGCAAAGCGGGAACGTGCGACAGGCAATACACGCAGATCATCAGACCCCACTGTACCTTGCTGGCGCGTTCGAGGAAGCGTGTCGTGTCGCTGCCCAGCGCGGCAGATATCGGAAGCAGCAGGAAGGCATAGACCGGAATCAGGATCGAAAAGAGACCGTACCAGTCGATGGCGATCAGGTAGTACTGACACGGCAGGAAGAAAAAGAAGCTCCAGACCAGCGCATGATGATCGCCGCGTCGTGTGTAGGTCAGCGAGACGAACTCGCGCAGGCACTGGAAGGAAATAAAGGCGAACAGGGCGATGATGCCGCCCTTGCCGATCCAGATCGCGGCGCCGATCAGCAGGATCATCGCCCACCAGGCCTTGATGCGGGCGTTGAGGTTATCGACGACTCCGTGCGGCGCGTCGGGCGACAGCCGATATTTCAGCGCCGCGCCAATCGCACTGGCGACCGCGAGGATGGCGAAAATGCCGCCGAAGACGGCGATCAGTGTGTCGTTCGGGCTCATATCCATCTCACTCGGCAGGCGGTGCGAGGGACAACATGGCGTCGCGAGCGCGGCTCAGAAAAGCCTCCTTGCCCTCGTCCGGGTCGGCGCGCACAGCCTGGCCGAAAGTCAGCGAACAGAGCAGCGGTACCGGAACCAGCGAGCCCTTGGGCATCACGCGTCCGAGATTTTCGATCCACACCGGCACCAGTTCGGCCTCGGGATGCGCCCGGCTCAGGTGGTAGAGACCGCTCTTGAACGGCAGCAAGGCGTCGCCGAGGTTGCGCGTGCCTTCGGGAAAGATGATCAGCGAATCGCCGGCGGCCAGCGCTTCGCCCATCTGGCCTACGGGGTTGGATTGTCCGCGCGCGGCGCTACGGTCGATCAGCACGGCACGAAAGACGCGCTCGGCGATATAGCGACGCAAGGGGCTGGTCAGCCAGTAATCGGCGCCGGCTACCGGACGCGTCAGGCGGCGCAGCGGCGGCGGTAGCGAAGCCCAGATCAGGACGAAATCACCGTGGCTGCGGTGATTGGCGAAATACACTCGCTGCCGGAGATCGGGCAGGCTGCCGCGCCACACCGCGCGTACGCCGGTCAGCAGTTTGGCAAAACTGCATATTGCGGACGCGGCCAGATGTTCGAGCACCATATGAATTCCCTTTCCGATTCCCCGGTCAGCCGGCAAGCGGCCAATGCATCGCCAGAACAGCAACCAGCCATGCAGCAAATTGCGTCACAAAGGCGGTCAGCTGCCGACCAAACAGCTGGCACGCGCCGCGCAGGCGGCTGTCGAGATCGCGCGGCGAATCATCCGGCGCGGCGCGCCGACCGGTCGCCGCCAGCGCCTCGTCAAACGCCCGCAGATCCGCCGGGATCGCGCTCGTCGCGTCGCCGACAGCGCAAGCCCAGCGCTCGGCCCAGCCGCCGAAAATTGCCGCATCGAACGCGACGCGCAGGGCAAATGTTTTCTGCACGCCAGCCGCCAGCAGCGAAACCAGCAGACAAGCCTGCGCCAACACGGGCACCGCCCACAGCAAGCCGGCCAGCGCGAGCACAGCCAGCGTCAGACTCCATACGTCGACGCTGCGCCCAAGCGCCAGCGCGCTGGCGGCGACCCTGGCACGTACTGCCGCTGCGGAAAAGTCGGCATCACTCATCGGCACAGCTCGATAAGGCGGCGAGCGCAGCCCGATGTTCCGGACCGAGCACGACCTGTGGACGCTTTTCGCGCAGCAGCGCCTGCGCCGCATCGACGCTGGCCGCGCGCCCGGTCAACAACAGCCAGGCAGCCACCGCACAGGCGCTGCGCGAATAGCCGAGCGCGCAGCAGACGAGCAGCGGGCCGTGCACTCGCAGCGCTTCGATGCGCTGCGCCGCCGCTTGTAGTTGTGCGCTATCCGGCGGCAGCAGATCGAGCCACGGCAAACCGGCGTAGTGCCAGCCGCCACGTGGCGCGGGAAGCTCGGCAGTGAGATCGCACAGCGCGCTGAATTTACCGGCGGCCATCTCCTTGTCCGTCGGCAGGCGGCCAAGCCAGACATTGTCGGCAATCGCATCCGGCCCCGGTCGCTGCCGCGTCCACCAGCGCGAGTTGAGCCAGGCCGCCGCCAGATAGGGCGCGAGCAGGATCGTGACGGCCAGGCTGTGTTGCCCATCGCATTTCTGGAAACCCGCCGCACCCGGAGCAAAATAAATGAATGCCACGATGCCAAGCGCCAGCGCAGCCCAGCACAACCAGAGTACCGCGCCGCCCGAATACAGCGCAGCCAGGGCGAGCAGCATGGCAGCGCCGGCGTAGTACGCGGCGAGCCGGCGACGTTGCGGTGACGCGCCGCGCTGCCGGGCCGCAAGCGACAACGGCCCGGCATCAGGCCACAGCCAGAGACACAGCAGGCCGACCGCTGCGCCGCTCGGAATATCCACAAAATGATGCTGAAATGTCGTCAGCACCGACACGCCGATCAGCACGGCCCATACATGAACGACGATCCGCCAGGCGGGCAGCGCTGCAGCGAAGCGTACCCAGAGGATGACGAGCAGCGCGATATGCAGCGACGGCGCCTGGTTGTAGGGCTGGTCGAAGCCCATCAGCGCAGCGAACATGGCGCCGAACAGCCCGTCGGTCGGCGGTCGCTCGAACGAGAAGTGCAACGGAAAGAGCAGGAAGACCGCAACGCAGATCAGCTGCGCGCTGAGCAGGCGCAGGGCATGCCGGTCCACCTGCAGACGATCGCAGCAGCAGAGAAACGACAGCCCGTAGAAGAGATCGATCGACCAGTACGGCAAGATGGTCCACGGCAAAAATGGAATCTGCCGCTCCCAGCCAAAGACCAGAGAATCGGTGATTTCCCGGTGCGCGGCCATGCGGTTGGCAAAACCGTAGCTGAGGAAGAAAAACGGGCCAAGCAGGAGCAGCCAGGCAACACCGCGCCGCCATGGCAATGCCCCGCGGCTTATTACGCTGGCTGCAGCGTTCATCGGGCAATCCGGCGCGCCAGCGAAACGGTGAAAATCCCCCACTCGTCGATGCGCTGTTCGAGCTTTTCGAAACCGGCCTCGGCGACCAGCTGATCCATCTCCGCCTGCGTGCGGCGGCGCATCACCCAGGCCTGCCCGCCACGGTGGCTGGTCAGGGCGCGCGCGATCAACTCGAGCTGCGGGTGCCAGGGCTGGCCGGTGTACAGCAGGTAGCCGCCGGGCTCGATGGCATCGGCCATGCCGGCCAGCGAGCGGCAGACCATGTCGTTGTCGGGAAACAGTTCGTACAGCCCGGAGACGATGCCGACCGTCGGCTTCGGCTGTGCGCCGGCCACCGCGGCGCGGTCGAAAGCGTCGCCCCGTTCGAAGTGTGCAACATCGTGCAAACCCTTTTCGCGGATCAGCGCCGCGCCGTCGCGCACGTTGATCTCGCTGAAATCGCGCAGCAGAATCGCCTCCGGGCGCTGCGGGTAGCCGGCCAGCGCTTCGAGCGCATAACGACCATGGCCGGCAGCGATGTCGAGCAGGCGCAGCGGGCGTCCGGCAGCGCGCAGCGCATCCATCGCCTTGCGCAGCAATTCCTCAAGATGCACTTTGCGCTGGCGGATGCCGCGCCAGCCGATCGAGTCGAGATACTGCCGGTCGATCAGCCGGCCAAGCGGGCCGACGCCGGTCGGCGTGTTGCGATAGACGTAATCGAGCGTGCTGCCCGAGTCAAAGCCGGTCTGATGGCCGAGGCGCACGCCGCTCGACAGCCAGCCGCCGATCTTCATGTTGAGCCGCGCCAGCACCCAGAACAGGCCGCGCAGGCTGAACGGCGATAGCGGGCGGGCCAGTGCCGCGGCTTCGTCGAAGGTCGCGCCGCGCCGGTCCGCCTCGCGCAGATCGAGGCCCTGCGGCGCTTCGGCAAAGCGGCGCACGATGAAATCGCGCACCAGGCCCACCGCCTGCTGGCGCCCGGCCTCGCCGAGCGTGTCGTGGTAGAAACCGTCGAGCACGTGTTTCTCCTTGACCGGTGAGCCAAGCCGATCGAAGAAAGCATGCTGCGGACCGTGGTGCACGACCCAGTCGGCGCCGGAAATCAGCAGTTGGGTCGGAACGGTAATCGCCTGCGCGTCGGCCACCACGCGCTCGGCAGCGTCGTAAAGGGCGAGCAGAATATTCACCGAGATGGCGCGCGCAATCAGCGGGTCGGTGTCGAAGGACGCCTGGCGCAACGGATCGTGCGTCAGGAACTTCGACTTGACGTAGCTGTTGACGAAGAAATTGCCGCGCAGCGCCTGCAGCAGACGCAGCCCCGATCGGGCGAATGGCACGTAGAGCTTGACCTTGAAAGCCGGCGAAGCGAGCACCAGACAGCGCACCTTCGGCGCGTAGTCGTGCGCCCAGGTCGCGACCAGCACCGCACCGACGCTTTGCGCGAGCACCGCCATGTCGGCTTCGGCAATGCCGAAGGTATCGCGAATATGCTCGACAAAGGTCTGCACGTCGCGCACCGAAGTGGCAAAGCTCGGCGAATAGCCGCGCGCGCCGGGCGAACGGCCGTGACCGCGCGCATCCCAGGCGAAAATGTCGAAATCCGGCAGATCAAGCTCGTCGGCCAGATGAGCGAGACGCCCCGAATGTTCGTGACCACGATGAAACATCAAGACGCAGCCGCGCCGCGCCACCGTACTCGGCCAGCGCCGGTAGAACAGCTGGACGCCGTCGTGCGTCGTGAAAGTGCGCTCCTGCGCCTGACGTTGCGCCTGACCTGTTTCGTTCATGGAAAATCCTTTTGGGAATGGCTTGTGCGCGCCGATTCGACGCCGCCGCGAACGCGATTGATCACATTGAGCACGATGGCGGCCGCCATCGCCGGCATCAGCCAGAACGACCATTCGGGCAGCGCGGGAGCCAGCCCGACCCACAAGCCGAGCGCGCCAAAGATGAAAGCACGATCGCTCTTGCCCATCGGTCCGTCGTAGCGCCGCTCGGCGCCGATCATCGGTCCGAGGGCACCGGCCATTTCCGAAACAGCGGCAAGGAAGATGACCGCCCCGACGCTCGCCCAGCCGAACGGTGCAATCAGCACGAAAGGCAGATACAGCGCCGCGTCGGAGACCACGTCGGATAGTTCGTTGAGGTACGCACCGAACGCCGACTGCTGTCCGAATTCCCGCGCCAGCATGCCATCGATGGCATTGAACGCCATGCGCAGGAACATCCACAGCGGTAGTAGCAGGAACAGCGCTCGCTGCCCGCCGGCCAGCAGCAGGCCGGCGCCGAGCGACAGCGAGATGGCCATCGCCGCCAGCGTCACGGCGTTGGCGGTGATTCCGGCAGCGGCGTAGCGGCGCACCAGAGGCCGCAACAAAGCCTGGAAACGCGGCTTCAACTGATAGATCGTGGCCATAGACTCGAACTCGAGTTGCGCCGACTACTTCGTTTCACCACGCAGCGCCGCGATCGTCTCGCGCAAACGCTCGGGGGTCACCGTTTCGGGCGGCATCGGCTGAGCAGCAGCCAGGCCGATACTGCGCAAAGGCCTGAAGCGCTCAAGCCGGGTCATCGCCGGGCCGTCCTTGCGCGAAAAGAAACTGTGCCACAAGCCGCGCAAAGCCATCGGCACCACCGGCACCGGCGAGCGCTCGAGAATGCGCGTCACGCCGCTCCTGAACGGCATGATCTCGCCGCTCTCGGTGATGCCGCCTTCGGGAAAGATGCCGACCAGATCGCCGGCAGCCAGCGCTTTGGCTACTTCGTCGTAGGCGCGTTCGAGCATCTGCGGATCTTCCTTGGCCGGCGCGATCGGAATGGCGCGCCCTTCACGGAAGACGAAATTGAGCACCGGGATTTTGAAAATCCGGTGATCCATGATGAAACGGATTGGCCGCGGGCAGGCCGCCGCAATCACCAGCGCATCGACGAAACTCACATGGTTGCAGGCGATCAGCGCCGGCCCCTGTTCGGGAATATGCTCGACGCCCTCCTTCTTCAGGCGATAGATTCCGTGGATCAGCAGCCAGACGATGAAGCGCATCAGGAACTCGGGAACCAGCGTGTAGATGTAGATCGCCACCACGGCGTTGAACAGCGCGGTCGCCAGAAAGAGCTGCGGAATCGTCAGGCCGAGTGCGAAAAGCCCCATCGACACGAGCGCCGAGATGACCATGAAGAAGGCGTTGAGAATGTTGTTGGCGGCGATCACCCGCGACTGGTGACTCTTCTCGCTGCGCGTCTGGATCAGCGCGTAGAGCGGCACGATGTAGAAACCGCCGAACAGGCCAAGCAGGGCGATATCGGCGAGCACGCGCCAGTGCGCAACCACTGCGACGAATGCCCGGAAATCGACCGGCGCCGCGGCGGGCGCAACGGCGCTGCTGGCGAAGTAGAGATCGACGCCGAACAGGGTCAGGCCGATCGCGCCGAAAGGTACCAGCCCGATCTCGACCTTGTTGCCCGAAAGCTTCTCGCAGAGCAGCGAGCCGACGCCGATGCCGAGTGAAAAAACGCTGAGCAACAGGATGAACACGCTTTCGTCGCCGCCGAGCACTTCCTTGGCATAGTTGGGGAACTGCGCGAGGATCGTCGCGCCGTAGAACCAGAACCACGAGATACCGAGGATGGACAGCCAGACGACGCGATTGCGACGCACGGACGCGATGTTGCGCCAGGTTTCGGTGACCGGATTCCAGTTGATCTTCAGCTCGGGGTCGGCGGCCGGCGAGAGCGGAATGCCGCGGCTCACCCAGTAGCCGAGCACGGCGATACCGACCACCGTAACCGAGGTCAGCACGCTACCACTCGGCGAGATCGCCAGCCAGGCGCCAAGCACCTCGCCGATCAGGATCGCGACAAAAGTCCCCATCTCGATCATGCCGTTGCCGCCGATCAGCTCCTCCGGCTTCAACTGCTGCGGCAGATAGGCGTATTTCACCGGCCCGAACAGCGTCGAATGCATGCCCATCAGGAACAACGCGGCGACCAGCGGCCACAGCAGGTTGGCGAGAAAGCCCCAGGCTGCCAGCGACATGACGCAGATCTCGAATACCTTGACGGCACGCGCAATCGCCGACTTCTCGAACTTGTCGGCGATCTGCCCGCTGGTCGCCGAGAAGAGGAAGAAGGGCAGGATGAAGAGACCCGGCAGCAGCGTCGCCAGCGTCTTGCCGTCGAGCGACGTCAGCTGCCCGGCGCGGAAGGTCACCAGCGTAATCAGCGCCGTCTTGAATACGTTGTCGTTGAAGGCGCCGAGAAACTGCGTGAAGAAAAACGGACGGAAGCGGCGCTCGCGCATCAGTTGAAATTGGCTGCTCATGCGGCTTCCTCGTTTTCTGCCCATACCTTGAGCGTGACATAGTCGATCTTGCCGGTACCGAGCAGGGGCAGCGAATCGACGCGCAGAATCCGGCGCGGCACCGCCAGCTCGGGATAGCCGCCCTCGCGCGCCGTCGCCTGCAGGCGCTCGCGACTCAGCGCCGGGTCGGTGGTGAACAGGACGATGGTCTCGCCGCGCTGCACGTCGGGCTGACTCGACGCCGCATGCGCGGCCTGGGTCGATGCGGCAGCGGCGATCTTCTCGACCACTTCGAGCGACACCATTTCACCAGCCACCTTGGCAAAGCGCTTGACGCGGCCGACGATGCGCAGGAAACCGTCCTCGTCGATGTCGACCACGTCGCCAGTGTTGTACCAGCCGGCGCCGGCTTCCGACGCCGGCGGCTCGATCTCGCCGGGGCGTTCAAAGCGGAAATAGCCGGACATCACGTTCGGCCCCGCGACATGCAGGATGCCGCCGCGCTCGATGCCGGTCACCGGCATCAGCCGAGCATGGATTCCCGGCAGCAGCTGGCCGACGGTTCCGGTGCGGTAGGCCATCGGCGTGTTCACGGCGATCACCGGGGCAGTCTCGGTGGCGCCGTAGCCTTCGAAGATGCGCACGCCGAATTTCTCGAACCACAGTGCGCGCACCGGCTCGGCGACCTTCTCGGCGCCGGCCACGACATAGCGCAGTCGGAAGAAGTCGTAGGGGTGGGCGAACTTGGCGTAGTTGCCGAGGAAGGTGCTGGTGCCGAACAGCACAGTGCAGCCGCGGTCATAGGCGAGCTCCGGGATGATCCGGTAGTGCAGCGGCGTCGGGTAGAGGAAGAGATTGGCGCCGGTCAGCACCGGCAGCAGTGCGCCCGCCGTGAGGCCGAAGGAATGGAAGATCGGCAGCGCGTTGAGCAGTTTGTCATCGACCGAGAAATCGATCACCGAACGGATCTGCGCGATGTTCGAGAGCAGCGCGCGGTGCGACAGCACGACGCCCTTCGGCTTGCCTTCGGAGCCCGAGGTAAACAGCACCACCGCCGCATCTTCGGGCGCCGCCGGCAAGGCCACGCTACGCGGGAACCACAGCGCGTAGCCGATCAGCCACAGCTTGTCGAAGATGCCGACGCTCTTGCCGAGGTCTTCGAGGTAGAGCACGCGGACGTTCTTCAGGCCGGCGATGGTGCCCTGCAGCTTGGCCGTTTCGAGAAACTGGTGCGAGCTGATGATCGTGCGGATGCCGGCCGCGATGCAGGCGTTCTGCATGCCGTCGAGGCCGGCGGTGTAATTGAGCATGGCCGGTACGCGGCGGAAAGCGCTCATCCCGAAGAACAGGCCGAGCGTCGCCGCAAGATTGGGCAGCAGAATGCCGATGCGCTCGCCCTCGGTCGAGTTGCGCGCCGCGAGGCGGCCGAGCATCAGCGTCATCTTCAGCAGATCGTTGTACGAATATTCGATCTGCTTCATGTCTTCGACCAGGCGACGGCGGCGGCCGAAGATCTCGATCGCGTCGAGCAGCGCCGAATAGAGCGTCTGCTTCGGCTGCGAGGCGAAGACCATTTCCTGCATCAAGCGGCGCATCGCTTCGCCAGCCTTGCGCCGGCGCAGCTTGGCGGTCGGCGCATCGTGCATCGGAATGCCGGTTGCCGGCTGGATCGACAGCGTGACGCGCGGGAAGAAGCGCTTCGGGTACTTGCCCGAGACGCGCGAGAAGTAGCTGCGCGCGGCGCCGTCGAGGCGCACCGGCACCACCACGGCGCCAGTCTTGGCGGCGACGAAGGCCGGCCCGTCATAGACCTTCATCAGACTGCCGGTGACGGTGATGCGCCCCTCCGGGAAGATCACCACCGGGCGGCCGGTCTCGATCAGCTTGATCACTTTTTTCATCGCCATCGGGCTGGTTGGATCGACGGCCAGATAGTCGACCTGCGAGAGCAGCAAGCGGAAGAAGAAGTTGCGCGCGACGCCGGTGTGCACGACGAAGACCGGGTCGACCGGCAGGAAGAGGCCAAGCAGCAGGCCGTCGAGAAAGGATTCGTGGTTGGCCACGATGAGCAGACGCTCGGCCTGAAAGGCCCTGGCGTCGCCCGAAATGCGCACGCCGAAAAACAGGCGCGAGAACCAGCGCAAGAGCGGACGCAAGACGGGTCGCAACTGATTTTTTGTCATTTTATTACCCTTGTATTCCGGCGGTGAAAGCATGCCGGACGATCACGATGAAAGCCTGCGGACAAGTTTCCACTTACTTTTCTCCGCGCTTGCCGGAGCGGCGACGCCACAAACCGAGCGCTGTAACGCCGAAGAATCCACCATAGGCGTACAGCGCCAGACTTGATGGCAGCGACTGTTCGGCCGGCGCATCGGGGTCTTTCAGTTCGGCGGGGAAAGGACGCGGCGGCACCGGAACGATCTTCCACTCCGCCTTGTCATCCGGCACCCGGCTCATGTATTCGTCGATCGAGGCGACCGGTGCCTGGCCCAATGCGCGCGATGAAGGAAACTGCGGGATGCTCACGTAGATCAGCGCCTCGACATCTTCAGCCAGCATGCGTTCGAAGCCCGAGGCAAGCGAACCTCCGGAAACGATACGTCGCAACAGATCGTTGCCCGCCGCGTCAAAAGCCACGAAGGGATAGAGATCAGTGCGTTCGGCAACCATGTAATCGTAGGCCTTGCGCCCGCTATCGAGACTCATGTCCTTGATCGCCATGTAGGGAAGACCGACAATCGCCTTGAGGCGGCTGGTTGCCCCCTCTTCCGGGATTTTCCAGCCCAGTGAGCGCAGCGTCTCTATGCTCACCCCCGCGCAATTGGCGGTGGTATGCCGATAGTGGAAATCGTGCCGGTAAAAGTGGTTATAGACCCGGCCGATCGCTTCCTGATAAAGACTGGCAACGCGCTGCTCCTTGAGCACGGCCACCAGCATGTAAGAGGGACGATACCAAGACTGCCCGCTGTTCAGATCGGCCATATAGCCGTCCATCGGCAACATCGAGGCAACAATCCCTTTCTCGCTTACCGAATCAAGATTGTAGAAATTATTGACAACCCAATCGCCCCAATTGCCGCGTTCATCAAAAGCACCTGTGGCAATGGCAAAGTGACCGCCATGCGCCTCATCGTCGTCGCCCTGCGCGCCATTGAGCATGAAGGCAAGAGCGGGTTTGCCAGCCCATGACCTGCCCGCCGCCGGATCGCGCTGCCAGAGCACGCGCGCGGCAAGCGGAGCCGAAGCCTTGGCACCATCGCGACGAACCAGTGACTGCAATGTTTCATCGCCCTTGAGTGGCTGATAAGGCAGGCGGGCAAAATCAAGCGCGTAGTCATCCGGCCAGACTGTGCGCGCAACGAAACGCCCATCGCTCATCCGCCCGCGCAAGCGCAAGGATCGATCCGCAAAGTGGCGCGCACTGCTGTTGTCGTAATACGAAAGATTGGCCGGTATTTTTTCGGTCACGGCAAATGGCACATGCTGTCCGCCGGCACCGACGATTGCCGAACCGCCGTCAACCAAACGCACGCCTGCAGCCACCTGCGGCGATCCGATCCAGAGTAGCGGCGGCCTTTTTCCTTCACCTCCGGCAGGATTGCCAGCGGCCCATTCCCGCACATCATCCTGCGCCTTGCGCTGACGCGAAAATTCCGCAGGCGCGGCCTTCGGTACGGCAATCACATCATCCTGGAAATACCACAGCGCTTGCGGGATGGTCGTGCAATCCTTGCAGCGACCATCGACAAGGCGAAAATCCTGCGCGGGATACAGCCCCACGCGACCGCCATCAAGCGCATCACGAACGACAGCCGGTGCTGCATGCGCCGAAACGATCCCCACCGAAGCACACGCTCCCACAAGAATCAGCCTCCGAACGAAAACACCAGAGCTCCCCGTAATCTGCATTTCCCTCTCCCTGTAAGCAAGCTGTGCCGGAAACAAGAACCGACGATTCGTTTTATTGGCGCCTTCTGATTGCAGCAAGTAATGGAACCAAGCGTGGGCAGTGCCCGTCTCCTATTTCCCGCGGATGTAGTCAAGTACATTGCCCAGCGACTCTTCCAGGAAGGGATGATTGATCCAGAAATAAACCTCTTTGCCCTGTTTTTCCCTGAGCAGAACATGGGCCTCGCGAAGAATCTTGAGATGGTGCGACACGGTTGAGCGTGCCAGTGTCGACACTTCGGCAATCTGTCCGACGTTGAGATGCTCGCCTTTTTCAAAAAGAAGAAGGATGCGCTGCCGGTGCTCGTCACCAAGCGCCGTAAAGACTTTGGACATTGCTTTCCACTCGCGAGGAATGGCGCGGCGATAGTCGCGTCTCATAAACTCTTCTCTATATCCGGGGTTAAATTCAAATGAAAAACCTATCGATGGGGAGCGCCATCGAAAATCACGGCAAAAGCTGCAACCGCCTATCAAACCTCAACCGAAAGTGTCCCTTGGATATTGCTTGTACTGGGGCCTTCGACCAGCAGGTCATCGCGGAATAACGCAACGTTTCGAACGTTCTTCAGAACGGCAACTGCAGCGAGAAAGACATTGCATAGAAGCCCTTCTCGCTCGGGGCAAGCGAGATGTTCCACAAGCCGACAAGATACGTAACGGCCCGATGAACAGCGCAGCCCACGATGTGCCAATGAATGCGCCAGTTGTGCGCGGCACCTGTTGCTTCATAACTTGCTTCCCGATTTTAGGTAACACAAGACATATCGCACGAAGCTCCATCGCCCGCATCAATCAAGCCCAACCAGAATTCTCCGAGACTCCTGCGGGTAGCGTTTGCGCAAAAAATCGAACATCGAGTCCACGGTCACGGCGTAGATACGATCGCTCCAGCGATATTCGTCAGGATGATCATTGAAGGCTATATTTGCCTTGAACATCCGCCCGCCGAGCCGGGTCATTGCTGGAATTTTCAGAAGGGTCGGCTCGAACCCTGCCTCTTTCAGCCATTTCTGCGCTTCAGCGCGAGTTGCCACATCGCCCTCTGGCGCCATGGCACTGGCCAGCACTTCCAGAGCCCATTGGTTCGAGTTCTGGTAAAGCGTACTGAACGGATAAGCCACTACACTGTATTTTTTCTCATGCAAACGCTTGACCTGAGTAGTCGAAACGAGGATTTTCTCCAGCCGTTTCTGCAGCTCGTCAGGCAGCACAAGAATCCCCGCGTCATACGCAAACAGGTCGTCCGAAAAAAAGTTGCCGATCCCCTGAACGTAGAGCTGAGAAGCATCGGTACCGCACAGGTTCAGATCGTGCACAACACTCCATTTCCCATCCGGATGGTTGCGCACCACGAAGCCCAGATGAGAGAAATACAGTTTATATTTTGAGAGATCCTGCCCAACCCGGGCGACGAGCGCGACTTGAACGCCACTATCCTCAAGCTGGCCAGCAACCTTTCGCGCCAGTTCCAGCGCTTTCTGCATGGTTCCGGCGGAGGTTGCCACCTCCTCGCAAGGCGTACCGGCAGAAGCGCCGGTTCCGCACAAAAGAAGCGCAGCAAGGACACCTGCGCCAAGTGCGCGCAAGAGTTGGCGGTAGAAATTCAGGATCATTTGACGGGCTTGCTATGAATCAGTCCGTCGACGCTCTTGCCAGGCACATAGGCAATCGACTGCCCTTCGACTTGCAGCGTGTGGCCGTTGGCATCCGCTATCAATTCAGCCTTTTGGCCGGGCTTTACCGTTACTTCCTTCAGCGACTGATCCGGCACCCGGATCACCGTCACCTTGTCGGTATTTTTCTGACGCACCTCGATGTCAGTCATATTGTTGCCGGCCGGTTTAACTTTCCCGACAGATGCTCCGAACACGGAATCCAGCGCGATAAGCGGCAAAGTCGACATCGCCAGAACGACCGAGCCCGTCACCAGAACACTCCCGGCCGACGCCTCCGAAGGGCCACCACGGCTATACGCCAGCGGCGATACGGTAAGCGTTGCAATCAGAAGCGTTGAAAAAATGGTTTTCTTCACAATGTTGTCTCCAAGGTTCTACTACGCGATATGAATATACCCTAACAACCCATCAACCCTAATCAAAAACGCCAATTGCATTTTAAATGACCAGCAAATTGATCAAAGCAATCAACATATCGATGATATTAGTTATATGGATATGAATGTCAAGTGGAATTTTAAAAATACAGGCAATACCTATCGGCAGACTGACTTTGCTGCTCCCCCCGAGGCTCCGCCTACATGCTGTACTGCTTCAGGCAAGCAGACAGGCTTGTTGCGATACTCCAATCCGGCCGGTTTCCTCGGCCATTGAATTGCCTCATCCGATTACCAGCTTGACCTCTTCCCAGCAACGCTGGGCGTGTCATGACACATCCCTATCACCTCATGTTTAAGGCTTAACGATGTCTATAAATTCCGGGGCGTTTCATAAGTGACTGCAGACAATGCCAGGGACGCGCGACGCCGCTCCTCAACGCGCAGGCAACACCGGAATCACGCGCCCCGGCGCGGGCCAGACGCCGCGCTCGAGCGCGCGGCCGCCTTCGAACACCAGCCAGCTCTGCCCGCCGTAGTGCGGCAGCGGGCGCAGCAAGGCGCGCAGGGCGTCGGCGCGTTCGGCCGAGACCACCGCCAGCGGCGCGCCGGCCGTGCGCTCGACCGTCCACACCTGCGCGCTGCCGCGCCCGATCAGGGCGGCGGGGCGCGGCGGCAGGCCAGCAGCGGCCAGCGCCGCATCGACGTCGGCGTGCAGGCCGATCAGCAGGAGCGGCTCGCCGCCCCGGTCCAGCTCATCGAGTACGGCCGCCTGCGGCGACGCCTCGAACAGGCGGGCGGCCAGGGCGCCGGCGGCTTCGCGCATGTCGGCCGCCGGCGAAGCGAGGACCAGGCGCGGCGCGCGGGCGACGATCCACTGGCGCAGGATGGGCGGCAACTCGTCGCGATCGAGCAGGCGGTAGACGCGCAGGTCCGGATCGAGGCGCAGGCCGGTCGGCAGCGTATCGAGCAGCAAGCCCGCTTCCTCGCGCAGCGACCCGAGATCGATCCAGCGCAGCTCGGAACGGCCCGGATAGACGATCTCGAGCGGCAGATGCAGCGCGTAGGCCGGCGCGCGCTGCGTCAGGCTCAAGGTCAGCCGGATCGGGCCGCTTTCCGGGTCGCCGGCCTCCGGACGGGCAACCGCGCCGGCGAGGCTCACTGCCGGCCCGCCGGCGCGCTGCAGCCACTGCTCGAAAAAAGCCGCCAGCGGCCGGCCCGACGCCTGCTCAAAGGCCAGCCGCAGATCGCTCCAGGAAGCGGCCTTGAAGCGCTGCCGCGTCCAGAAGGAACGGAGGCCGCGCTGGAAGGCGGCCTCGCCGAGCGCGTCGCGCAACATGACGAAGAGCATGGCCGACTTGCCGTAGCCGACGGCTTCGGCAGCGCCATGCGTGCGCGAGCGGAAGGAAGCCAGGGTCTGCTGGCCGCTCGCCGGCACCGCGGCGAAATCGCGCAGCCAGCCGAGCCGCATGGCGCGGGCGGCGTCGGCCGATTCCTCCTCCTTGTAGGCGTAGTCGGCCATGAAGGTGGTCAGCCCCTCGCTCCAGTTGCCCTTTGCGTAATCGACGTAGACGCCGTTGCCCCACCAGTTGTGCAGCACTTCGTGGCCGAGCGAGGTGGCGCGGATGAATGGCAGTTTCAGGACCTCGGCGCCAAGGTAGGTGAGCGTCGGCATGCCGAAGCCGGTGGGCAGGGGGCTGGCGACCACCGAGAACTCGGTGAACGGGTAGGCGCCGATCTCGCGGCTGTAGCGTTCGATGTAGCGCCGCGCATCGTCGAGATAGCCGTCGGCCAGTTCGGGCAGCGCATCGAGGTCGCGGAAGAAGTAGGTGCGCAGGCGCAGCGGCGCGCCGCCGGTGCGCGGCGTGAGCCGCTCGCGGATCACCCAGGGGCCGGCCATCAGATCGATGCCGTCGACCGGGTGGGCAAATTCGAAGCTCGCGCGGTAGCGCCCCCTGGCGTCGGCCGGCAGCGCCTCGCTCTCGAGCCGGCCGGGCACCAGTGCCCGCTGGTCGGCCGGGACGGACAGGCCGACGCGGTAGGCGAAGCGCGGCGCCGGCCGCGGATACCAGGCCGCGCCGGCCGGCAGGAAGCAGCCCTCGCTGGAGGCCATCGGCGGCAGGCCGCCGAGCACGCCGCGGTGGTCGAGCTTGCCGTCGAGCGCCGGCAGCGTGCCGCCATAGGCGAGACGCAGGCGGTCGGCACGAGCCGGCAGCACGACGCGCCAGCTGCGCACTGTCCCCTGACGCCCGCCGGCAATCACCGGCAGCTTCTTGCCACCGACCGAGGCCGCGCGCACGGTCAGGGATTCGTGCAATTCGAAACGAAAATCCCGCTCGGCCGGAATGACGAAAGCCACCGCCTCGAAGCGCCGCGTCGCGGGGTCCAGCTCGACCTGCAGTTCCAGCGGCGGCGAGGCGGCCAGCGCCGGACGCTGGGCCAGAACGGCGAAGGCAACGAGAGCGACAAGGGCCGCAGCGAGCAGGCGCCTCATGGCCGCACCGGGAACTTGACCACCACATCGAGCGTTTCGTCGCCGCGCAGGACCTGGAGCGGCAGCCAGGTACCGCCAGGCTGCCGGCGAATGGCGGCGATGATCTGGGCGATGTTCTTGGCCGGCTGGCCGGCGACGGAAAGCAGCCGGTCGCCGTTTCTCAGCCCGCTCTTCTCGGCCAGACTGTCGGCCATGACTTCGGCAATGCTGACCTTGCCCTCCCGGCCCGTCAAACTCACGCCCAGGCGCGGCGGCTCGACGGCCGCGGCGGCCTGCTTCGGCAGCGCGAAGACGGCGTCGGCTAGGCCGTTGCGAATCGTGGCGCAATCGGCATCGAGCGCAACGGGCAGCAGGACGCCGATGCGGCTCACCCCGAGATCGCGCAGCTGGTGCGGCACGCCGTAGCCAAAGCGCAGGTGCCCACTGCCGATGATGCCCACCAACAGCGGCTTCGCGCCGTCCGCGCCCGCCACGGCGCGGCGCGCCAGCGCCTCGGCCATGGCGCGGTCCCAGGTCGTCTGCGACTCGACGAAGTGGCCGAATCCCCGCTCGATGCTGCGTTCAATGGCGCGCTCGTCGCCCGGCGCATGGCTCGCGGCGCCGACGTCGTCGCGGCCCGGCATCGCCAGATGCAGGCGATAAACCTCGCGCAGGAAATCGCGGTAAGCGCCGGTGGGCGGCGCGGCGCGGCCCACCCCTTCGCGCTCGGCCGGCGCGAGGGCGTCCCAGCCTTTCGCGGCGATCGCCTGCGTGAGTTTCTGGTCGACGTTGAGGGCCAGCATCGGGATGCGATTCATGCGGGCGAACTCGAAGAGCGGCAGATAGAACTCGGCTGGATAGGTCCACACCTTGCCCCACTCCGACTGCTCGAGGAACTGCGGTACCGTGAGCTCGCCGGCGACCCAACGGTCGAGCGCCGGCTGCACGCGACGCGGGAACATTTCGAAGCCGATCACCATCTCCGGCCGCTGCGCATGCAGGGCGGCGAGCGCCTGCACCTGCCAGCGGTGATCGTCACCGGCGTCGTGTCGTTCGCCGAGCAGAACGACATCGCGCCTGGCCATGTCGGCGAACAGCGCAGCGGCCCCGGCGGGACGCGGCCGCGCCCCGTCGAGCTTGGTCCAGGCGGCGGCGCTGAGGCAGGCCGATGCGGGACTCACCCCTCCCGGCGCCTCCACGTGGCGCTCGTTGGCTGCGGCGAAAACGCCGCAAGCCAGGTTCCCGGCCAACAGCGCGGCGCCTATCCTGGCGGAATTCCGTTTCATGGCCTTCGACTCTTCGTGTCTTCGCGATAGATGAGCAACCCATTCAGCTTAGCCGCTCATCATCGAAGACGCACTGACGATCAGACTGGTCCGGAACTTTCCGGAACGGCATCGCCCTTCGGCTGCCGCACCGGCAGCCAGACGCGGAAGGTCGTCCCGGCATCCAGCGCGCTTTCGACTTCGATACGGCCGTGATGCTTCTTGACGATGCTGTAGGAGACCGAGAGGCCCAATCCGGTTCCCTTACCCACCGCCTTGGTGGTGAAGAAGGGATCGAAGATCCGTTTGAGGTGTTCCGGAGCGATGCCCTTGCCCGTATCTGACACTTCCAGCCACACCTGATCGCCCTGCACGCCGCTGCGCAGCGTGACGATGCCGCTGGTTTCGATGGCGTGGGCGGCATTGAGCAACAGGTTCAGGAAGACCTGGTTCAACTGGAACGGCAGGCACTCGACCGGCGGCAGGTCGCCGTACTCCTTCCTGAGCTCGCATTTGTCCTTGAGTTCGTTCCTTACCACGTCGATGGTGCTGTCCAGCCCCTTGTGCAGGTCTTCCAGTGCCCAGCTCTCGTCCCGATCGACGTGCGAGAAATCCTTCAGGTTGCGGACGATCTCGGCCACCCGGGCGATGCCCTGATTGGATTCGGCGATCAGGGACGGCAGGTCGTTCTTGATGAACGGCAGATCCATCTCCGCCTTCATCTGCCGGACGCGGGCCAGCAGTCCGTCAGGCGCTTCTCCCGCCGCTTCTCCCATTCTTTCCCGCGCGGCTTCCACTTGCTCGTAGGCGGCAATCAGTTCGAGCAGGTTGTTGGCGTAGTCGTCGAGCGCGCCGAGGTTGGAGCGCACGAAGCCGATCGGGTTGTTGATCTCGTGCGCCACGCCGGCCGCCAATTGACCGATGGCGGCCAGCTTCTCGGATTGCATGAGCTGGCTTTGCGCCTCGGCCATCCGGTCGAGCAGCGCCTTGATCTCCTTCTGCTCGGCGGCGAGTTGCACGTTGGCCTCCCGCAACTCGAGCGTGCGGCGCGCCACTTCGTCTTCCAGCGATTCCCGGTGGCGCGCCAGCTCGGCATCCCGGGTCTCGATACGTCCCAGCATTTCGTTGAAGCCGAGCGCCAGTTCGGCGATTTCGCTGCCGCCTTCGACCGGCAGACGCTGCGCCAGCCCGTCATCGGCCTTGCCGATGGCGTGCATGGTCATGACCGTTCGCCGCAAGGGCTGGGTAATGCTGCGCGCCATCACCGAGGCGAACAGCAGCAGGAGAATCCCGACCCCGGCCACCATCTGCGCATTGCGTCCAGCCTGCCGGCGCACGGCGGCATCCACATCGTCGATGTAGATGCCGGTGCCGATCACCCAGCCCCAGGGCTCGAATTTCTTGACGTAGGAAAGCTTGGGATAATATTCCTCGGTGGCACCGGCGCCGGCCTTGGGTTTCGGCCAGGTGTAGGTGACGTAGCCGGCGCCGCCCTGCTCCAGTACCTCGGCAAAGGCAACGAAGATGTTTTTCTTGCCGTCGGTCGGCGTAAAAGCGCCTTCCGCCCCGACACGCACGCCGGTGGCGAAGTTGAATTGTTCGCCGTCGAGCAACTGGCCATCGAGACTGGACACCGTCGGATGCATGATCATCTTCGGAAAAGGCTTGCTCAGATCGTTGAGCCAGAAGTAACCCTTCTCGTCGTAACGCATGGCCCTGATGGTGCCGATCGCAGCCCCCTGGGCCGCCGTCTCGGTCAGCTCGCCCTTCGTTTGCCGCTCGTGGAAATGGGTCAGGACGCCGAAAGCGCTTTCCACCAGTTGCCGCGTTTTGAACTCCCTTTCGCGCCAGAGCGCCTCGCGCAGCATCAGGATGTCGATCACGCTGCCGAGCACGATGCTGCCGATCAAGACGGCGACGATCATCCAGATCCGGTTGCGGACGCTCAGTCGGTTCAGGAAGGAAAACATCGATGCTCCTCGGCGGCGACGGCATGGAGGCTCATGACGAGCAACACACGCCCACCGCCAAGGGTACGCCAAACGTCATAGTATGTATTGACGTTTATCAAGAAATACGCCGGGAAACAAAGGAATATCCGCACGCCACAAACTAGCGGCGCGCAAACGCTCAGGCCTTCAGCAACTCTTCCCGGCTGCCCAGCCAGCGCGCCAGATGCCGCCCGGCGCGTTCGGGGTCGTCGCGCAACAACTGCTCGGCCAGCGCGCGCGCCAGTTCGACGAGATCGGTATCGACCTCGAGATCGGCGTAGCGCAGCAGCGGCACGCCCGACTGGCGGCTGCCGACGAACTCGCCGGGACCGCGCAGATGCAGGTCCTGGCGCGCGATTTCGAAGCCGTCGGTGTTCTCGAAAATGATCTTCAGGCGCGCGCGCGCCGTCTCCGACAGCGGCTGCTGGTAGAGCAGGACGCACACCGAATCGTGCGCGCCGCGCCCGACGCGGCCGCGCAGCTGGTGCAGCTGCGAGAGGCCGAAACGCTCGGCGTGTTCGATGACCATCAGGCTGGCATTCGGCACATCGACGCCGACCTCGATCACCGTCGTCGCCACCAGCACGTCGATCTCGCCGGCGGCGAAGGCGGCCATCGCCGCGGCTTTTTCTTCGCCCTTGAGGCGGCCGTGCACGAGGCCGATGCGCAGATCGTCGAGCTCCTCGGTCAGCGCGGCGAAGGTATCGAGCGCGGTTTGCAGCTGCAGCTTCTCGGACTCCTCGATCAGCGGACACACCCAGTAGGCCTGCCGCCCTTTCGCCACTGCGCCGCGCACGCCGGCGATCACTTCGTCGCGCCGCGCGTCGGAGACGAGCTTGGTCTTGATCGGCGTGCGCCCCGGCGGCAATTCGTCGAGCACCGAAACGTCGAGGTCGGCGTAGTAGCTCATGGCCAGCGTGCGCGGGATCGGCGTCGCCGACATCATCAGCTGGTGCGGATTGCCGCCTTTACGCCTTAGCTCGAGCCGCTGCGCGACGCCGAAGCGATGCTGTTCGTCGACGATGGCGAGCCCCAGCCGCGCGAAATCGACACCCTCCTGAATCAGCGCGTGCGTGCCGACCACCAGTTGCGCAGTCGTCGCCGCCTGCCGCAGCATCGCCTGCTTGGCCGCTTTTTTCAGGCTGCCCGAGAGCCAGGCGACTTCGATGCCGAGCGGCGCCAGCCACGTGCGCAGCTTGAGGTAATGCTGCTCGGCGAGAATTTCGGTCGGCGCCATGAAAGCCGCCTGATAGCCCGCTTCGATCGCCTGACAGGCGGCGAGCGCCGCGACGATCGTCTTGCCGCTGCCGACGTCGCCCTGCAACAGGCGCTGCATCGGGTAAGGCTGCGCGAGGTCGGCGGCGATCTCGGCGCCGACGTGTTGCTGCGCGCTGGTCAGGCCGAACGGCAGCGCGGCGAGCAATTGCCGTGCGAGTTGGCCGGCCGACTCGAGGACGGGTGCGCCCTTCTGCCGCCGTGCGTTATAGGCGCGGCGCAGCGAGAGTTGCTGCGCGAGCAGTTCGTCGAATTTGATGCGCTGCCAGGCCGGATGCGTGCGCAGCTGCAACGCGGCTTCCGGCACGCCGGGCGGCGGCGCGTGCAGCAGGCTGACCGCCTCGGTGAAGACGGGCAGCGCATGGCGGCTGCACCAGCGCGCATCGAGCTGTTCGCCGAGGTCGGCTTCGCCGAGCGCCTTGCCGATCAGCCTGCGCAGCGCGTTCTGCGAAACGCCGGCGGTCGTCGGATAGACCGGCGTCAGCGACTGCGACAGGGCCTCGTCGGCGTCCACCGGGCGATAGCGCGGATGCACCATCTCGGCGCCGAGAAAGCCGTGGCGGATCTCGCCGAAGATGCGCAGGCGCCGCCCATTGTCGCGGGCGGTTTCGAGCTGCTTGGTCTGGCTGCCGTAGAAGTTGAGGAAGCGCAGCGTCAGTTCGCCGCTCGCGTCGGCGACGCGCGCCACCAGCTGGCGGCGCGGGCGGTACTGCACCGAAACGTCGAGCACCTCGGCCTCGACCTGCAGCGGCACGCCGGGCAGCGCAGCGCCGATCGGCGTCAGGCTGGTTTCGTCCTCATAGCGTAGCGGCAAGTGCAGAACGAGATCGTCGCACCGCGTCAGGCCGAGCTTCGCGAGCTTCGCCTGAATCGCCGGCGGCGCCTTAATCTCGCCTGCAGCGGACACTAGTGGTCTGCCCCGTAAATGGCGGAACATGAAGAAAGCGCAGGATTTGTGCTGCTGGCTAGGCGCGAACCGCAGCGATAGCCAGCTATCGCGAGGATGAGCAACAACGCCAGCGGCACAAAGACCAGCTTTCTTGTTCCGTTATTTGCGGGGCAGACCACTGACACCACAGACCCAAGGGCTGGCGCTAGCCGCCGATCACCAGCACGCCATCGGCCTCGACCAGCGCGCCGCGCGGCAGCGATGCCACGCCGACCGCAGCGCGCGCCGGATAGGGCTCGGAAAAATACTTGGCCATCGTTTCATTGACCTTGGCGAAGTGCCCAAGATCGGTCAGGAAAACGTTGAGCTTGACGACGTCGGCCAGCGAGCCGCCGGCCGCTTCGGCGACGGCCTTGAGGTTGTCGAAGACGCGAACGATTTGCGCGTCGATGCCGTCCACCATCTGCATGCTCGCCGGATCGAGCCCGATCTGGCCGGAGAGATAAACGGTGTGTCCCGTTGCGCCGACCTTGACGGCCTGCGAATAGGTGCCGATGGCGGCGGGGGCGTGCGGAGTGGCAATGATCGTCTTGGCCATGGTGGGGTCTTCAGTCCTCTAGAATGTACAACCGGAAAACAGGGAATCTTAAATGACGACAGCGATCATCGCCAATCTGGAAAAACTGCTCGACGGCCCGCGCGACAACGCCTTGCTGCGCTACTCGCTGGGCAACGAACAGCTCAAGGCCGGCAATCCGTCCGAGGCGGCCGTCCATTTCCGCGAAGCCGTGGCGCGCGACGCGAAATTTTCCGCGGCGTGGAAGCTGCTCGGCAAGGCGCTGGCCGACAGCGGGCAAACGGCCGAGGCGCTGGCGGCCTACGAGCAGGGAATTGGCGTTGCCGAAGCCAGGGGCGACGTCCAGGCGGCGAAGGAAATGAGCGTCTTCGCCAAGCGCCTGCGCAAACAGCTGGCCGGCGAGTAGTCAGTCAACCAAGAGCGCCGGCCGGGCGCATCAGCGGCGAATCGCCCCCTTCGACGGCATCAGCAGCACGGCATCGATTCCCAGCGTCTTCATCTTTGCGCGCGCCGCTTCGGCTTCTTCGCGCGTCCTGAACGGGCCAACCTGAACGCGAGCTTCGAGCGTCGACGGGATGCCGTTGAGCGTCAGCTTGGCGTGCAGTTCCTCGGCCAGACGCGGATCGGAGAAAACGCCGGCCTGCAAGGCAAAACCAGAGAACAGGCGCCCACCGAACGTGCTGCCGCCGGCGGGTGCGGGCGCAACAGCTGGAGCGGCTGACTGACGGGCGACCGGCGCATGCTCTTCCGCCATGCGCGGCGACTGCGTCGGTGGTGCGGTCGGCAGCGCTGGCGCCTGGACGGCCGATGGTGCGGTCGATGGCGCGGTCGATGGCGCCGGCGCAGGCGGCTGCGGGCGGCTCAGCGGCATGGTGCGCGACTCGACGGAAGACTGCGCACGCGGCAGCGCGGGTTGCGCGGCGACCTCGGGACGCGCCGGCGCTTCGGGCGGGGCGGTGGCGGCCTCGGGCTCGGCCGGCTTCGACTCGGCCTTCGCCGCCTCGGGTTCCGGTTCGGCCGGTTTGACCGGCTGGGTAATGTCCTTCTTCGGCACCGGCACCGCTTCGGTAAATTGCGGCGACGAAGATTCCGGTTCATCCGGTGCGCTGAGGCGGTCGAACACGGCCAGCGTACCGAGCAGCATGACGATCATCACACCGGCAAAACCCATGCGCCAGGCAAGCTTGCGCTTCATCCCGGCCTGTTCGGCCTGTGTTTCGCTGGCGCTGCTCGTTTGATCGGCCATACTTTTCCTCTGTTTGTCGGCGCTTGCCCAACACGCCGGGTTGATGGCGCTAGTGGCCGTCGTTGCGGTTGCGGACCAGCGCCACGACCAGTTCGGCCTCGGCACGGGCGATGCCGCAGTGCTCGGAAATGTCTTCGGCGTCGTGCCCCTGGATGGCCATCTGCATCGCGTCGCTGTAGAGCGGCGAAACGTTTTGCGCCGCTTGCAATTGAGACGTTTCGTGCCGCATTTCTTCGCGGATCTGGTGCAATTCGGCGCGCAGCGTTTCCACCTCGCCGCGCAACTGATAGACGTGGCGCTCGAGCGCATTGATCATCTGCTGCCCCGGAACTTCCGGCGGCGGCTCGTTCCAGGGAAATTCTGGCTCGGCAGATTCGGCGGGGGCGGCCGGCTCGGCAGGCGCTGCGGACAGCTTGGGCTCCTGCGCGGCGGCATAGGCCGCCACGGCGGCCTGCGCGGCGAGCGGCTCGACGGTATCGACGATGATTTTGCGGCGCTTCAAGCGCCGCATGCGCAGAAAAGCGAAGACGAGATAGAGCACCAGCAACGCGATGATCGCGATCAGTGCTTCGCGCCAGCTGAAATTGGCCAGTGCTTCTGCCAACACTCTGAAGTCCATCGTCCGCCTGCGTGATTGAGTTCGGCGGGTATTATGCCAGACCCTTGCCTTGCTTTCGCCGGCTTGTTGCGTGGGCGTTGGGCGAGCGGCAAGCGAAAAAAATGGAGGTCATCGCCCAGGGGGTTGGGCGACGACCTCCGAAACGCTCACAGCAATCGAAAATCAGAGAATCGATTCAAACAAACCCGCCGCGCCCATGCCGGTGCCGATGCACATCGTCACCATGCCGTAGCGCTGCTTCGTACGCTGCAGGCCATGCACGATGGTCGCCGTGCGCACCGCGCCGGTCGCACCGAGCGGGTGGCCGAGCGCGATGGCGCCGCCGAGCGGATTGACCTTGGCCGGATCGATATTCAGCGTGCGCACCACGGCCAGCGCCTGCGCCGCGAATGCTTCGTTGATCTCGAACCAGTCCACGTCGTCCTGCCTGACGCCGGCCTGCTTGAGCACGCGCGGAATCGCTTCGATCGGGCCGATGCCCATGATTTCGGGCGGCACGCCGGCCACCGAGAAACCAGCGAAGCGGGCCAGCGGCTTGAGGTTGAACTGCTTGAGGATTTTTTCCGAAACGATCAGCACGGCACCCGCACCATCGGACATCTGCGAACTGTTGCCGGCCGTCACCGAACCACGCGCGGCGAACACTGGTTTGAGCTTGGCCAGCCGCTCGAGCGAACTGTCGGAACGCGGCCCCTCGTCATTTTCGGCGAGGAAGTCCTTGATCATCAGCTCGCCGGTCTGCAGGTTCGGCACGTGCGTCTTGATCGCGTACGGCGAAATCTCGGCCTTGAAATAGCCAGCCGCAATCGCCGCGCAGGCCTTCTGGTGCGAGGCGACGGCGAAGGCGTCCTGATCGTCGCGCGACACCTTCCACTGCTGCGCGACTTTCTCGGCGGTGAGGCCCATGCCGAAGGCGATCGCGTAGTTTTCCTCCTTTTCGAAGATGGCCGGATTCATGGCGATCTTGTTGCCCATCATCTGGTTCATCAGCGACATCGTTTCGGTGCCGGCGGCGACCATCACGTCGGCCTCGCCGAGCCGGATGCGGTCGGCGGCCATCGCCACCGCCTGCACGCCGGAGGCGCAGAAGCGGTTGATCGTGACGCCCGGCACGTTGTTCGGCAGGCCGGCCAGCAGCCAGCCGATGCGCGCGACGTTCATGCCCTGCTCGGCTTCCGGCATGGCGCAGCCGACGATGACGTCCTCGACCAGCGCCGGATCGAGCCCCGGCGCCTGCGCCATGACCGACTTGATGGCGTGGGCCAGCATGTCGTCCGACCTGACGTGGCCGAACATGCCCTTGCGCTTGGCCACCGGCAGACGCGTGGCGGCGACGATGTAGGCGTCCTGAATCTGTTTGCTCATCTGTATTCTCCTGTCGCTTAGTTGCGCAGCGGCTTGCCGGTTTCCAGCGTGTGCTGGATCCGTTGCTGGGTTTCCGTGGTCTTCAGCAGTTCGACGAAGAGCTTGCGCTCGACGGTCAGCAGCCACTGCTCATCGACCAGCGAGCCGGTTTCGACATTGCCGCCGCACAGGGCGGTCGCCGCCGCCTTGGCCACGCGGTAATCGTGCACCGAGATCATGCCGCCCTCCTTCATGTTGGCGAGCATCATTTCGCAGTTGGCGATGCCGGTACGGCCAGCGACCTTGATGCCGCGCGGCGAGAGCTTCGGGTAGTGGCCGGCCTCAAACAGCGCGCGCGCTTCGCGGATGGCGACGTAGAGCAGTTCGTTGGCGTTGAAGACGATCTTGTCGGTCGCTTGGACGAAGCCGAGTTCCTTCGCCTGCGCGCCGCTCTTCGAGACGTTGGCCATGGCGATGGTCATGAAGACCGGCTGGATGAACTCGTAGGGGTCGTTGCCACCGGTTTTGGCGGCGTTCTCCCAGGCGCGGATGGCGAACTCCTTGCATCCGCCGCCGGCCGGCAGCAGGCCGACACCGGCCTCGACCAGACCGATGTAGCTCTCCAGCGCGACGACGCGCTTGGCGGCGTGCATCAGGAACTCGCAGCCACCGCCCAGCGCCATGCCCTGCACGGCAGCAACGACGGGCACCTTGGCGTACTTGAGGGCCATCGCGGTGTTCTGGAATTCGCCGACGTAGCTTTCGAGCAGGTCGAACTGACCGGCGGCAATCGCCTCGGCCACTTCCTTCAGATTGGCGCCGAAGGCAAAGGGTGCCTCGTGCCAGACGACGAGCCCCTTGCAGCCGGCCTCGGCACGCGCGACGGCTTCCTGCAGGCCAATGATCACGTCGCGACCCAGCGTGTGGTTCTTCGACTTGACGCTGACGATGGCGATTTCGCCGTCGACCTGCGGCAGCGTCCACAGTCGCACGCCCTCGTTCTCCCACAGCGTCTCGCCCTGCACCTGCTTCTCGCCGAGCACGCGCTCGGGGAAGATCTGGCGCTGATAGACCGGCAGCGTGGAACGCGGCTTGAGCACCTTGGCGCTGGCCGAGAATGAACCTGCGGCGGCATGCACGCCGTCGCATTCGAAGACCCAGCCCGGCAGGGGCGCCCGGCTCATCGTCTGGCCGGCGTCGATGTCGGCCTTGACGGCGTCGGCAATGGCTTTCCAGCCGGCGGCCTGCCAGGTTTCGAACGGGCCTTGCGACCAGCCGAAGCCCCAGCGCATGGCGAAGTCGACGTCGCGCGCGTTGTCGGCGATGTCGCCGAGGTGGACGGCGACGTAATGGAAGATATCGCGGAAGATCGCCCACAGGAATTGCGCCTGCGGATGGCTGCTCGCGCGCAGTTGGGCGAATTTCTCGGCCGGGTTCTTGTTCTTCAGGATGGCCAATACGTCAGGGGCGATCTCGCCGGCCGAATCGCGGTAGTCCTGCGCGACGAGGTCGAGCACCTTGATCGCCTTGCCTTCCTTCTTGAAGATACCGCAACGGGTTTTCTGGCCCAGCGCGCCCTTGCCGATCAGCGCCGAGAGCCAGGCCGGCGCGGCATAGAAGGCGTGCCAGGGATCGTTCGGCAAGGTGTCCTGCATCGTCTTGATGACGTGCGCCATGGTGTCCAGGCCGACGACGTCGGCGGTGCGGTAGGTGGCGCTCTTCGGGCGGCCGATGATCGGGCCAGTCAGCGAATCGACGAGGTCGAAGCCGAGGCCGAGGCGCTGCGTGTGGTGCATGACCGCGAGGATCGAGAAGACACCGACGCGGTTGGCGACGAAGTTCGGCGTGTCCTTGGCGCGCACGATGCCTTTGCCGAGGCGCGAAACAAGCCAAGATTCGAGCTTGTCGAGCAGCGCCGGCGCAGTCGTCCGGGTCGCGATCAGTTCGACGAGGTGCATGTAGCGTGGCGGGTTGAAGAAGTGGATGCCGCAGAACTGCGCGCGCAGCGCTTCGGGCAGGCCTTCGGACAGGCGATTGATCGACAGGCCCGAGGTATTCGAAGCGATGATCGCATTCGGTGCAATGAAGGGCGCGATCTTGCGGTACAGATCGTCTTTCCATTCCATCTTCTCGGCGATCGCTTCGATGATTAGATCGCAGTCTTTCAGCTGTTCGAGATGCTGATCGTAGTTGGCGGCGTCGATGTAAAGCACGCGGTCCTGGGTCGCGAGCGGCGACGGCTCGAGCTTCTTGAGCCCGTCGATGGCTTTCCTGACGATCCCGTTCGGATCGCCTTCTTTGGCCGGCAGGTCGAAAAGCACCACCGGCACTTCGGCATTGGCCAGGTGCGCGGCAATCTGCGCGCCCATCACGCCGGCGCCAAGTACGGCGGCTTTGCGTACGATGAAGTTGCTCAAGCTGTCCTCCTTTGTTGTATGAGATCGCTATCTGGATCTGAGTCCGGATTGGAATCAAGGTTGGAATCCGGGTTGGTGCGCTCGCAGGGAAAAATCCGAAAGCGATGCCGCACACAGAACTAAAACGAACGTTTGAATTATACGACCTGCGTTTCAGACGTCAAGAAAAATGTGCAAAAAAAACGCCCCGAAAAATCGGGGCGTTTTTTGTACGGCAAGGAACTCGATCAGAAGGCCAGCGAATACTGTCCGCCAAGAATCCAGGCGCTGTCGCTGTAGGTACCGGTTACCCGGCCGCGACCAAGCGCAGTCTGGTTGTTGTCGATTTTGGCATCCTTGACGAACAGGTAGGAAACGCCGACATCAACTGCCGAACCCTTGCTCGGCATCCACTGCGCACCAAACGACAACCATGTGCGGTCGTTATCCGGGAGCGAGACGAGACGCGTTGCCTCGCCTTTGATCGGCGTCTGGTCATGAGCGACACCGAACTTCAGCTTGATCGCATCGCTGTACTTGTAGTTCGCACCCAAGGCAACGCGCCAGGTATCGCGGAAGTCAGTATCCAGCGTCTGTGCAAGCGCACCTGAGGAGCGCAGAACGTCGAGCTTCGGAATGCTGCTCCAACCCGTCCACGACACGTCACCCAGCATCTGCCACTTGTCAGAAAGTTGCTGCGTTACGCTCAGAATAAAGACGTCGGGCAGCTTCAGGCTGGCCGTGGCGCCACTGGAGAGGGCGGCATTGGTCGGCGCACTGGGGCCAGACACGCTAATGTTGCCGGTCAGGTCGTACTTGATCGCCGAGCGGTAGGAAACCCCGACTTTCGTCGAGGGGGAGAGGGTGAACAAAGCCCCCACGTTCCAGCCCCAGGAATCGTCGTCGAGCGTCAGCTTCAGCGGCGAAGCGACCAGCGTGCCCGAGACAACGGCGGCCTGCCGCTTGTATTCGGCCGTCAGACGCTGCCAGCTCACACCAGCACCGAGAGAGACCTTGTCGTTCACCCGATAGGCGATCGACGGATTGATGTTGTAGGTCTTGATATCGAAACTGGTCGACTGCGCCGCGCCAAGCCAGGGCGTGTCGTATTCGGTCTTGAGGCCGAACGGTGCGCCGATGCCGACGCCGATGTACAGATCCTTGTTCAGGGCCCAGGACAAGTAGCCATTGGGGATGACGCCCAGGCTGCCACCATCGCCGCCGTTGCCGGAACCGGCCAGCAAGCCGACGCTCGAGCCATTGTCGGCGAACTTGAAGCTGGTGTTGACCGCCGTCAAGCCGCCGGAAACTTCGTGCGCCTGCAGCTGCGTCATACCGGCCGGATTGTAAAAAATCGTACTGGCATTCTCGGCGACCGCCGCCGAACCGGCGTAGGCGTTACCGATACCGCTGGCGTTCTGCTCCAGCAACTGGAAGCCGGCCGCCGAGGCGTAGCTCGAAAAAAGCCCCATCATCAGCGCCGGAATCAGCTTCATGGAAATCCCTCTTGTCATGACTAACTCTCCTCTAGAGATAATTATTTTCGTGGTGTTTTTTAAAAGCCCACGTGTTGCAAATGTATTGCTCTGATTTTAAAGCGACTACAAACAAAAAAGCTTCAACTATTCGATCTCCGGCAGTGCGCGCTTGATGCCCTGTTGGTCAATTGCAACATAGGTCAGCGTGGCCTCGGTGACTTTCACCGTGATCGGTTGCATGGGGTTGCGTTCGGCATAAACCTCGACATTGACCTTGATCGAAGTCCGGCCGGTTTCGACGACTTCGGCGAAAAAACTGACGATGTCGCCAACCGACACCGGCTGTTTGAACAGAAAGGAATTGACCGACACCGTGGCCACGCGGCCGCGCGCGCGGCGCATCGCCGGGACGGCGCCGGCGACGTCGACCTGCGCCATGATCCAGCCGCCGAAAATGTCGCCATTCTGGTTGACGTCGGCAGGCATCGGCATGACGCGCAGGGCGGGTTGTTTGTTCGGCAATTGGACAATGTGATCGGTCATGATTCAGCCTCGCGAATTCTTCAGGTAGTTGAGCGGCCCGCCCGTGAAGGGGGCAAAACCGGTGCCGAATATCACCCCCGCGTCGGCCAGATCGGCATCGGCGACGACGCCCGCCTGCACCAGTTGCTGCGTGCGATCGAGCAAGGGGTGGAGCAGGCGCTCGGCAAGACCCGGCGGCACCGCGCCCGCCGCCCCCTTGGCCGGTTTGCCACTGCTGTGATCATAGAATCCCTTGCCGGTTTTTTTGCCGAGATGGCCGGCATTGAAGCGTTCGACCAGGCACTTCGGCGGCTCGACGCCGGCCCCGGCCAAGCCTTTGCCGGCGGCCATCGCCACATCCAGCCCGACCATGTCGACCAGCTCGATCGGCCCCATCGGCATGCCGAAGGCAAGCATTGCCTCATCGACCGTCTCCGGCGAAATCCCCTCATCGACCGCACGCATCGCTTCGAGCATGTACGGCCCGAGCACGGCATTGACGAGAAAACCCGGTGCGCTTTTCACCGGCAGAGGCAAACGGTCGATCTGCCTGACGAAGGCGGCGGCGCGCGCAGCCATTTCCGGATCGCCGCCTTCCGCCGAGACCACCTCGACGAGCGGCATTTTCGCCACCGGGTTGAAGAAATGGATGCCGACCAGACGCGCCGGGTTTTTCAGCACCGTACGCAGATCCTCGAGCTTCAGGCTCGACGTGTTGGTGGCGAGCACCGCGTCGGGCTTCATCACGGTGTCGAGCTTCCTTAGCAGCGCGTGCTTGGCGTCGAGGTTCTCGAAGATCGCCTCGATCACCACGTCGGCCTGCGCCGCGCCATGGCCTTCGGGATCGGGGATCAGGCGGTCCATCGCGTTGCGCAACTCGAATTTGTCCCGGATGCGCTTGCCGTACGCCGCGTAAGCACGTTGCAGCGCCGGCGCGATGCGCTCCATGTCCTGATCCTGCAGCGTCACGGTCAGGCCGCGCAGCGCACACCAGGCGGCGATGTCGCCACCCATCACGCCGGCTCCGACCACATGAACGCGTTTGGCCTGGAAATCACTCTGCTTGCCAAAGCCCTTGAGACGCTCCTGCATGAAAAAGACGCGCACCAGATTGCGCGCCGTCGGCGAGCGCACGATGTGGTCGATCAATTCCGGCGCCGCCAGCGCATTGCCGCCGTACTTCGCCCAGATATCGATGATCGCGTAAGGCGCCGGGTAGTGTTCGCGCCGTGCGCGTTTGGCGACCTGCTTCTTCGCGCCATTGGCGACGACGCCTTTCAGCGGCCCGTTGAGCAGGCGCTGCATCAACGACAAAGCGCGGCGCGGCGTATTGGAGAGCAAAAGCATCTTCGCCGCGCTATCCATCACGCGCGGCGGCACGCAGTCATCGGCGAGGCCAAGCCGTTTTGCTTTTTTGGCGTCGAGCGCTTTGCCGGTGAGCATCATGTCCAGTGCCGCCTGCGCGCCGATCCGTTGCGGCAGGCGCAACATGCCGCCCCAGCCGGGAAAAATGCCGAGCATGACTTCCGGCAAGGCCATCTTCGTCCCCGGCTCATCGACGGCGAGCAGATAACGGCAGGCCAGCGTGAGTTCGAGGCCGCCGCCGAGGCAGTGGCCACGCACCAGCGCCAGCGTCGGGTAGGGAACCGCGGCCAGGCGGTTGCAAAGATTCCAGCCGCGCGAGACGAGTTCGATACCCTTCGCCGGCGTGTCGAGCTGCGTGAACTCCTGGATATCCGCGCCGGCAATGAAGCCGGCGGCTTTTCCCGAACGGAAGATCAAGCCCTTCGGCGGATAGATTTCGAGCTGATCGAGCAGTTGACCAAGCTCGCTCATCACTGCGCTGGACAGCGAGTTGGCGGACTCTCCCGCCTTGTCGAGCGTTGCCCAGGCGACGCCATCGCGATCGAGTTCAAGCTGCCAGTGTTGGTAGTTATTTGTCTTCATGGCTCAGTCCATCGTTTCAACAAGCATCGCCCCGCCCTGCCCGCCGCCGATACAGATCGAGGCGATGCCGCGCCGGGCCTTGGCGGCGCGCAGCACGTGCAGCAGGTGGAGAACGATGCGCGCGCCGGAAGCGCCGACGGGATGGCCGAGCGCAACCGCGCCGCCATCGACGTTCAGGCGATCTGCCGGCAGCGAACCTAGCGCGGCCGGCAAGCCCAGCTGTTCGCGGCAATATTCATCCGACCCCCACGCCGCGACGCAGCCGAGCACCTGCGCAGCAAAGGCTTCGTTGATTTCCCAGGCGTCGATGTCGTCGAGGCTCAGGCCGTGGCGCTGCATGATCGGCGTCGACGCATGCACCGGGCCGAGGCCCATCTGCGCCGGGTCGAGACCCGCCCACTGGCTGTCGGTGATTTTGCCGAGCGGCTTGAGATTCCACTTTTCGACCGCCGCTGCGGAGGCAAGAATCAGCCACGCAGCGCCGTCGGTAATCTGCGAGCTGTTGCCCGGCGTGACGCGGCCGTATTTGCGGTCGAAAAACGGTTTGAGCTTGGCCAAACCCGCCATGCTCGAATCGGCACGCACGCCGTCGTCCTCGGCGTAAACGGTGCCCTTGGCGTCAACCAGCGGAACGATCTCGGCCAAATTCCCTGCTGCGCGTCCGACAATCGCGCGCTGGTGACTGCGTACGGAAAACTCGTCCATCTGCTGCCGCGTGATGCCGAACTTCCACGCGATGTTCTCGGCGGTCTGCCCCATCAGCAGGCCGATGACCGGATCGGTCAGCCCCTTCATCAGACCGATCACCGGCGAGAGCAGAACCGACGGACGTAGCCTGGCGAACATGGCGAGCTTCTGGCCCAGCGTCTTCGCCTGCATCATGCCGGCGAACCACAGGACCATCGCCTCGGAATAGAGCAGCGGAGCGCGCGACAGGGCGTCGACGCCACCGGCCAGCACCAGTTCCGAGCGTCCCGCCTGGATGTTCGAAATCGCCGAATCGATCGCCTGCATGCCGCTCGCGCAATTGCGCATCACGGTCCAGCCCGGCACCCGCTGCCCGCACCCCAGGCGCAAAGCGACGACGCGGCCGATATTGACCTCGTCCGGCGAGGGGCCGGCGCAACCGAGGATCACCTCGTCGAGATCGGTCGGCGCAAATTTCTGCCGCGTCAGCAGCGAACGCCCGGCTTGCACCGCCAGGTCACTCGCCGCGAACGGTCCAGGGGCATTGCGCGCTTTCAGGAACGGCGTTCTGGCGCCGTCCACGATATACACCGGCTGGAATGCCACATTTCCTCCTTTGGTTTTGTCTTGCTGCGAAAGCCTTTTTCAACGGCGTTGTTGCGCCGCGCCTCCGTACCGATTGGCTTTTCGTTATTTAAGCGGCTGCCTTGTGCGTCACTGCTTGCTGCTTGCCCAAACCGAAATCGTGGGGAAAGTCGTCGACACGAATGACGATGTCGCGCAACTCGTTGCGCCGCTTGAGCACGGCATACTCGGCCGCCGTCACTATGCCGATGGCAAAAGCTGCCTGCGCAAGATCACGGACGTTGGCATCCGGATTGTCATCCAGTTCACCACGCTTCTCGGCAGCACGGATCTTGGCTTCGATCGGCTCGGCTTCGATGGTCGCGGCCAGCGCCAGCTCGATCGCCCCGATCGCTTCGCTTTCGACCTTCGGCAGATAAGTCTCGGCGGTCAGACGGTCACGCGCGGCAGACGGCTCGATCAACAGCCTGGCGACCTGGTGGCCGATCCGGTCCGACGGCACGTCGTACGGGCGGCCGAGCGGGAAGACGATGCGGTAGAGCAGGCGGCCGATGAGCTTGTTCGGGAAATTGTCGATCACGCCTTCGAAAGCCTGCTGCGCCTTGTACATGGCGTCCCAGATCGCCCAGTGCATGAGCGGCGCGTCGGCCTGCTGCCGTCCCTCGGACTCGTAGCGCTTGAGCGTGGCCGAGCACAGATACATCATCGACAGGATGTCGCCGAGGCGCGCTGAGAGCTTTTCGCGCCGCTTCAACTCGCCGCCGAGCACCAGCATCGAGATGTCGGACAGGAAAGCGAAGGCCGACGAGAAGCGGGTCAGCTGCTGATAGTAGCGCCGGGTTTCCGGTGCGACGCCTTTGCCTCCATTCGCAGGCACCGAGACGAAGTGCGAACCGGTCAGACCTTTCATCAGCGCGCCGAAGCCGTGGCCAATCGTGAAGCCGATGTGGCCGAACAGCGCCGCGTCGAATTGGTGCAGCCCCGCTTCCGCATCCGGGTTGTGCGCCGCCTGCATTTCCTTGAGCACGTACGGATGGCAGCGGATGGCGCCTTGCCCGAAGAGAATCAGGCTACGCGTCAGGATGTTGGCGCCTTCGACGGTGATGCCGATCGGTATCTGCTGGTAGGCGCGGCCGAGGAAGTTGGACGGCCCGAGACAGATGCCCTTGCCGCCGACGATATCCATGCCGTCATTGACCACCTGGCGCGCGCGTTCGGTGACGTGGTACTTGGCAATCGCCGAGGCCACCGAAGGCTTTTCACCGAGATCGACCGCGCCGGCCGTCATCTTGCGCACGGCGTCCATCATGTAGGTGTAGGCACCGATGCGGGTGAGCGCCTCTTCGACGCCCTCGAAGCGGCCGACCGACATCTTGAACTGGCTGCGCACGCGGGCGTAGCCGCCGACGGCGCGCGCCGTCATCTGCGCCATGCCGGTGTTCGACGACGGCAGCGAGATCGAGCGCCCGGCGGCCAGACACTCCATCAGCATGCGCCAGCCTTGGCCGGCCATCTTCGGGCCACCGATGATGTACTCGAGCGGCATGAAGACGTCCTTGCCGCGCGTCGGGCCGTTCATGAACATGGCATTGAGCGGGAAGTGGCGGCGGCCGAGATCGGCGCCCGGCGTATCGTGCGGCACCAGTGCGCAGGTGATGCCGATATGCTTCTTGTCGCCCAGCAGGCCATCCGGGTCGTACAGGTGGAAAGCCAGTCCGAGAATCGTGCACACTGGGCCGAGCGTGATGTAGCGCTTGTCCCAGGTAACGCGCATGCCGAGCACTTCCTTGCCCTGCCAGATGCCCTTGCAAACGATGCCGACGTCGGGAATCGACGCTGCGTCGGAACCCGCCCACGGGCTGGTCAGCGCAAAAGCCGGAATCTCGACGCCCTTGGCCAGGCGCGGCAGATAGTGGTTTTTCTGCTCATCGGTACCGTAATGCAGCAGCAGTTCAGCCGGACCGAGCGAGTTCGGCACCATCACCGAAACGGAAAGCGCCGACGAACGGGTGGACAGCTTGGTCACCACCTGCGAATGCGCGTAGGCCGAAAACTGCAGGCCGCCGTAGCGTTTCGGAATGATCATCCCGAGGAAACCCTTGTCCTTGATGTATTTCCAGGCTTCCGGCGACATGTCCTGCAGCTCGTGCGTGATCTGCCAGTCATCGACCAGCGCGCAGGCCTGTTCGACCTCGTTGTCTATGAAGGACTGCTCTTCGGCGGTCAGCTTCGGTATCGGGTAGGCGAGCAGCTTGTTCCAGTCGGGATTGCCGCGGAACAGCTCGCCATCCCACCACACGGTACCGGCCTCGAGCGCCTCACGCTCGGTGTCGGACATCTGCGGCAGAATCTTTTTGTAGGTTTTAAAAATGGACCGGCTGATCAGCGCCCGCCGCAAGGGACGAACGCCGATCAGCACGGCAAAGCCCACGAGGCTTAGTACAACAGCCCCGATGAGCAGAGAAATGATCGATGTGGTGATCATTGCTGTATCTCCTGTTATTGGTCTTAGGCCGTCTGGCGCTTCCCGGAGGAAGGCGACGACTCTTGTTGTGGGATGGATGAATCGAGAAACTGCGGCAATGGCGCACGCAAGCCGCCAAGCAGAAAGGGCATCAGGCGGTCGGCAAGGCGCTTGGCAGACTCCTCGTCGCTCAGTTCTGCGCCCGAAATTTCGCCGAGCTCGCAACCAGTGACGACCTGCAGGACATCGGTGCCGGCAATCGCGTAGGACATGGCGCCAAGCATGAAATGCAGGCGCCAGACGATCTCGGCTTTCGGCACGTCCGGCAGGGCACGGAACAGCGCGAGCTTGTAGCGGTCGATCACCTCGGCATACTCGCCGGCAAAGAAGGTGCGAATGAACTCGGCCGGCTCGGTCAGGGTACGGCCGAGCAGACGCAAGAAGGTCATCCCGCCCAGCGACTCGTCCCCCCCCATCCGCAACAAGGTCCCGAAAAAGGCTTCGAGCACTTGCGAGGGCTTGAGCGGCGCACCGTCAGCCTGCGCTTCCAGCCCATCGAGCGCCTGCAGGCGCTCGTGGTTGAGCCATGTCAGCCGGCGCCGGAAAACCTCGCGCAGCAAGGCTTCCTTGGAGCCGAAGTGATAGTTGACCGCCGCCAGATTGACGTCGGCCGCGGTGGTAATCATCCGCATCGAGGTCCCCTCGTAGCCGTGCGCCATGAACTGGCGCTCGGCCACATCGAGAATGCGCTCGCGGGTATCCTGGGCTGTCTTGATGTCCGACATGAATTTTCCGGCAAAAAAAGTTGAGACTAAATTTGGCTCAAGCTATTGTTCAAGCATTGCCCAAGCCATATTTCAAACGTTCGTTTTAATCATAAGATGAAGAACTGTCGAATGCAAGCGCTTTCTATCTATTTTTCAATCCACCTTCGGCGTTGACCACGCCCCCCGCCAAAGCGGCATACTCGGCACCATCACCTCAATCGACACCCGACATGCGCCGTTCCTCAAGCCCCCGCCCCCCTGCCGGCCAATCACTCAGCGACACCCATCTCTGGCGAACCCTGGGCAGCCTCGCGCCCTATCTGTGGCAATACAAGTGGCGGGTCCTGCTCGCCCTGTCCTGCCTGATCGGCGCAAAGCTGGCCAACGTCGCCGTCCCGCTCGTTTTCAAGGAAATGATCGACGGGCTGAGCAGCACGCAGCAGGTACTGGCCTTGCCGGCGTTGCTGCTGGCGCTCTACGGCGCCCTGCGTTTTTCCTCGTCGCTGTTTACCGAACTGCGTGAAATCATTTTTGCCCGGGTCACCCAGCAGGCGGTACGGCGCATCGCGCTCGAGGTATTTCGCCACCTGCACGCCCTGTCGCTACGCTTCCATCTCGAGCGCCAGACCGGCGGCGTATCGCGCGACATCGAGCGCGGCAGCCGTTCGATCTCCAGCCTGATCAGCTATACGCTGTATTCGATCCTGCCGACGCTGGTCGAGATGAGCCTCGTGCTCAGCATCCTGTTCGTCAAATACGACGGCGGCTTTGTTCTGATCACGCTGATTTCGCTGACCGCCTACATCACGTTCACGATCAAGGTCAGCAACTGGCGGATCGACCTCCGGCGCCGCGTCAACGACACCGACTCGGCGGCCAACACGCGTGCCATCGACAGCCTGCTCAACTACGAGACGGTCAAGTATTTCAATAACGAGGAATACGAAGCTCAGCGCTACGACGTGCACATGAGCCAGTGGGAAAACGCCGCCACGCGCAGCCAGATCTCGCTCTCCTGGCTCAACCTCGGGCAGCAGATCATCATCGCCCTCGGCGTGACGGCGATGATGTGGCGTGCGGCAACCGGCGTCGTCGATGGGCGGATGACGATCGGCGACCTGGTGCTGGTCAACGCCTTCCTGATCCAGCTCTACATGCCGCTCAGCTTCCTCGGCGTGGTCTATCGGGAAATCAGGCAGTCGCTGGCCGATATCGAACGCATGTTCGACCTGCTGGCGGTCAACCGTGAAGTCGCCGACGTACCGGACGCGCTGGCGCTACCGTCCGGGCCGGTGGACGTACGATTCGAAGCCGTCGATTTCGCCTACGAACCGAAACGCCGGATCCTGCACAACGTGGACTTCGCCATTCCGGCCGGCCATACGGTGGCCGTCGTCGGTCATTCCGGATCGGGAAAATCGACGCTGGCCCGCCTGCTCTATCGCTTCTACGACATCGGCGGTGGGCACATCCGTCTCAACGGCATCGACCTGCGTGCGCTCACGCAAACCAGCCTGCGCAGGGCGATCGGCATCGTGCCGCAAGACACCGTGCTGTTCAACGACAGCATTTTCTACAACATCCAGTACGGCCGGCCGGACGCCAGCCGCGACGAGGTCCTCGCCGCCGCAAACGCCGCCCAGCTATCGGCCTTCATCGAACAACTGCCCGACGGCTACGAAACGAAGGTCGGCGAACGCGGCCTCAAGCTGTCGGGCGGCGAGAAGCAGCGCGTGGCGATCGCACGCGCCCTGCTCAAGAATCCGCCCTTGCTGATTTTCGACGAAGCCACTTCGGCGCTCGACTCGAAAACCGAAAAAGCGATCCAGACCAGCCTCGACAACGCAGCGCGTGGGCGTACCACGCTGGTCATCGCGCACCGGCTATCGACGATCATGAATGCCGATGAAATTCTGGTCATGGATAACGGCCGCATCGTCGAACGCGGCGCCCATCAGGAATTGCTCGAAACGGGCGGGCGCTATGCACAGATGTGGGCACTGCAGCAACAGGAGGAAGAAGCCGGTGAGCCGGTTGCGGACGCGACAAATGAGGCCGCGCTGAGCGCGCCGGTCTGAGCGAAACGGCGCGGCATGCCATAATCCGCGACCAGGTGCGCCCTCCGTCCGCAAGCGCCGAGCGCGCCGATCGTATCCACCAATACAACGCCACGAGAAGCGTCATGAATGCCAAGATTCTGATTGTCGACGACGAGCCATCCAACCTCGAAATCATTCGCGAACATTTCGCCGAGTCCGGCTACGAGCTGGCGCTATGCACGGCTGGCGAAACGGCCTGGGAGGAACTCGCGGCACCGGGGACGTGCTTCAACCTGATCATCCTTGACCGCATGATGCCGGGGCTCGATGGCATTTCGCTGCTCAAGCGCATCAAGGCCGATCCCCGGCTCGCACCGCTGCCCGTCATCATGCAGTCGGCGGCATCGTCGCCGGAGCAGTTGCGCGAAGGACTGCAAGCCGGCGCCTATTGCTATCTGACCAAACCCTATGAACGCGATTCGCTGCTCTCCACCGTACGCGCGGCGCTAAACGATGCCGCAACCAAGACCGATCTACAACACCGCTTGCGAGAACAAGGAAACGCGCTCCAGTTGATGCAGCAAGCGCAATTCGAATTGCGCACCGTGGAGGAAGCAGGCCGCTTGGCCGCCTTCCTCGCACAGCTATTTCCTCGTCCGGACAGCACGGTGCTCGGATTGGCGGAGTTGCTGATCAACGGCGTCGAGCATGGCAGCCTGGGGATCAGTTACGCCGAAAAAACGGAACTGAAACGGCGCGATTGCTGGCAGGATGAGGTTCACCGCCGCAGCTTGCTCCCCGAGAACCTCGACAAACGCGTCCGCGTCGCGCTTTGCCGCGAAGCGGATCGCCTGACCGTCCGCATCAGCGACGAAGGGCCGGGTTTTGATTGGAAGAAATATCTCGACTTCGATCCCGAGCGCGCTTTCGACCCAAATGGCCGCGGCATTGCCCTGGCTCGGCTGACCAGTTTCGATAGCCTGGCCTACGAGGGTTCCGGCAATATCGTCGTGGCCACCGTCCTAGAGCAGAAAATTCCCGAGTAAGACCGCCATGAACGACTCATCGCACAACGCCAACCTGCCCGCACTTCGCGTGCTCGCCGTCGACGACAATCGGACGAATCTGCAGATTCTTCAAGTTTTCCTGAAAAAACTCGGGCACGACACGATAACGGCTGAAAACGGAGAACAAGCGCTTGCGCGCTATCTCGATCAGAAACCCGACCTGATCCTGCTCGACATCATGATGCCGGTGATGGATGGTTTTGAAGCAGCCCGGCGCATTCGGGCGCAACCCGGCGACCACTGGGTGCCGATCGTCTTTCTTTCCGCCCTCGACCGGGACGAAAACCTCGTGACCGGACTGGAGGCCGGCGGTGACGATTTCATGTCGAAGCCGATCAACTTCGTCGTCCTCGAGGCCAGAATGCGTGCGATGCAGCGCATGCTGCTACTGCAGCGTCAGGTAAGCGAATCGCTCAAACGCATCCAGACGATTTCGGACAACGTCCTCGATGCGATCATCACCATCGACACGAGCGCAACGATCGTCGCCTGCAATGCTTCCTGCGAACGCATTTTTGGCTGGACGCAGCAGGAGATGATCGGCCAGAACGTCAAAATGCTCGTACCGGAACCGTTTCACGGCGAGCACGATACGCATATCGACAACTACATTCGCGGCGATGCAGCAAAAGTTATCGGCATAGGGCGCGAAACGACCGCATTACGCAAGAATGGCAGCAGTTTTCCAATAGAACTGGGCATCAGCGAAATGGTTTTCGCGGAACAGCGCCTGTTCGTCGGAATCCTGCGCGACATCAGCGAACGCAAAGCATCCGAACAGAAGCTGCGCGAAAATGCCGAGCATTTGCGCCGCTACTACGAGGAAAGCGAAGCGGAAAACCGGCTCGCGCGCAGCCTCATTGAACGGCAACTGCTTCGCCCCGGCCTGAACGATCCGCAGCTTCGTTACCAGATCACCCCAGCCCAGAACTTCAGCGGCGACATCATCGCGGCGACCCGCTCGCAGGACGGCAAACTCTACGCCTTGCTCGCCGACGCCACCGGGCACGGTCTGACAGCGGCAATCAGCACCTTGCCGGTGCTGACCATCTTCTATGGCATGGCACCGTTTGGCGCCCCGCTGTCGGAGATGGTTGGAGAAATCAATTTAAAGCTCGGTCAGGCCATGCCGGTAGGACGCTTCGTCGCCGCGACGCTGGTCTGCATTGATCAACGGACCCGCACTGGCGAGATCTGGATTGGCGGCACCCCCGGCTGCATGTTGCTTGATCAGGACGGAGTGATCGCCCAACGCTTCATCTCGGAAAACTTGCCGCTCGGCATCATCGAAACGAGTGCCGATTTTGTAAAGACCAACCGTTTCTCATGGGACAAGCCGAGCCAGCTGATTATTTTCTCCGATGGCTTGCTCGAGGCGGCGAACCGCGAAAATGCCCCCTTCGGAGAGGGAAAGCTGCTTTCGGCACTAGCTGACGTTCCAGCAGAGCTCCGCCACGATGCCGTAGTCAACGCCCTGGCGCGCCACCTCGACGGCGTGTCTGCTCACGACGATGTTTCTTTGCTACTGCTCGACTGCACGGTAAGGGATTGAGCAGCGGCAAAACGCACAACTCGGAAGATGGCGAGTACAGACGAAAAAAAGCCAGGCAATGCCTGGCTTTTTTGCTACCTGCATCGGCTTGCGTGCTACTTACGCAGCTTCCGCTTCGGCAACCGGTTCAGCACTGGCTTCGGGCTGGTCCAGCAGTTCGACGAACGCCATCGGCGCGTTGTCGCCCTGACGGAAGCCGCACTTCAGGATACGCAGGTAACCACCGTTACGGGTAGCGTAGCGCGGGCCGATTTCGCTGAACAGCTTGCCTACGATTTCGCGGTCGCGCAGGCGGTCGAACGCCAGGCGGTGATTTGCCAGGCTCGGCGTCTTGCCCAGCGTGATGATCCGCTCGGCGACGCGGCGCAATTCCTTGGCCTTCGGCAGCGTGGTTTTGATCGTTTCGTGACGCAGCAGCGAAACGGTCATGTTACGCAGCATCGCCAAACGGTGGGCGCTGGTGCGATTGAGTTTGCGGAGACCTAAACGGTGGCGCATATCAGTTCCTTCCTATTCTTGTCCAGGCGGCTTACTTCTCAAGCCCGGCCGGCGGCCAGTTCTCGAGTTTCATACCCAGCGTCAGGCCGCGTGCGGCCAGCACTTCTTTGATTTCGTTGAGCGACTTCCGACCGAGGTTCGGGGTCTTGAGCAACTCGTTTTCGGTACGCTGAATCAGATCACCGATGTAGTAGATGTTCTCGGCTTTCAGACAGTTCGCAGAACGCACCGTCAGCTCGAGGTCATCGACCGGGCGCAGCAGGATCGGATCGACCTGAACCGCCTTCTGATGCTCGATCGGCAACGCCGTACCTTCCAGATCGGCGAATACCGACAGCTGCTCCATCAGGATACGTGCCGCCGTACGGATCGCTTCTTCCGGATCGATGACGCCGTTCGTTTCGATATCCATGATCAGCTTGTCGAGGTCGGTCCGCTGTTCTACGCGGGCGCTCTCGACAAAATAGCTGACGCGACGAACCGGGCTGAACGAGGCGTCAAGCACCAGATTTCCAATGCTCTTGCCGCCGTCGCCGAGCTGACGGAGATTACCCGGGACGTAACCACGGGATTTTTCCACCTTCAGTTCCATCGCCAGCTTGCCACCGGCAGAGAGGTGAGCGATCACGTGATCCGGATTGATGATCTCGACGTCGTGCGACGTTTCGATATCGCCGGCGCGAACGATCCCCTCGCCTTCCTTTTTGAGCTGCAAAACGACTTCGTCGCGATTGTGCAGCTTGAAGACGATGCCCTTGAGATTCAGCAGAATATCAACGACATCTTCCTGAACACCGTCGATCGTCGAGTACTCGTGGAGCACCCCTTCGATACTTACCTCTGTGGGCGCGTAACCGGGCATCGATGAGAGCAGGATGCGACGCAGCGCATTCCCAAGCGTGTGACCGTAGCCGCGTTCAAACGGCTCCATCACCACACGGGCTTGCACCGGTGACAAACTCTGTACATCAATGATGCGCGGTTTCAAAAGTCCACTGCTATGCATGTGCTGTCCTTTTGCCTGATTCAGTCAAGCGGGGCCGTGATTACTTGGAGTAAAGTTCGACCACGAGGCTCTCGTTGATCGTCGGCGGCAGTTCGCTGCGCTGCGGACGGGCCTTGAACGTACCCTTGGCAGCTTTGGCATCCACCTCAACCCACTCCGGGAAGCCACGCGACTCGGCAGCGGCCAGCGCAGCTTTGATGCGCAGGTGATTCTTCGCTTTTTCGCAGACTTCAACGACATCGCCGGGACGAACCTGGAACGACGGGATATTCACGCGACGGCCGTTAACCAGCACGCCGTTGTGACGAACAACCTGACGCGACTCGGAGCGCGAGGCAGCGAAGCCCATGCGATAGGCGACGTTGTCGAGACGCGACTCCAGCAACTGCAGGAGGTTCTCACCGGTCACGCCCTTGCGGCGGTCGGCTTCGTGATAAACCTTGCGGAACTGGCCTTCGAGAACGCCGTAAATACGACGGATCTTCTGCTTTTCACGCAGGTGAACGCCATAGTCGGACAGACGCTGACCGGACTTTTGGCCGTGCTGACCGGGAGCATACGAGCGACGCTCGATGGCACACTTGTCGGTGAAGCACTTTTCGCCCTTCAGGAACAGCTTTTCGCCTTCGCGGCGGCACTGACGGCATTTCGGATCGAGATTACGAGCCACTTGTCTTTCTCCTTAAATCCGACGCTTTTTAGGCGGACGGCAGCCGTTGTGCGGAATCGGGGTCACGTCGGTAATCGCCGTGATTTTCATCCCGAGTGCGTTCAGCGCGCGAACCGACGACTCGCGACCAGGACCTGGGCCCTTGATGCGAACTTCGAGGTTCTTCACACCACACTCCTGAGCCGCCTTGCCAGCAGCTTCCGCCGCGACCTGTGCAGCAAACGGAGTGCTCTTGCGCGAGCCCTTGAAACCAGCGCCACCAGAAGTCGCCCACGACAGCGCATTGCCCTGACGGTCGGTGATCGTGATGATCGTGTTGTTGAACGAAGCGTGAATGTGGGCAATGCCCTCAGCCACGTTCTTTTTTACTTTTTTGCGAACTTTCGCAGCGGTCTTGGCCATGATCAGTTCCTAATTATTTCTTACCAGCGATGGCCTTGCGCGGCCCCTTGCGGGTACGTGCGTTGGTGCGCGTACGCTGGCCACGGCAAGGCAAGCCCTTGCGATGACGGAGACCACGGTAGCAGCCAAGGTCCATGAGACGCTTGATGCTCATCGTAACTTCACGACGCAGATCGCCCTCGACGGTGAACTTGCCGACGTGGTCGCGCAGGCGCTCCATCTCGGCTTCCGTCAGGTCTTTCATTTTCGTGGAACGTGTAACCCCAGCAGCATCACAAATCTTCTGTGCGCGCGTACGGCCGATACCATAGATCGCGGTTAGCGCAATCTCGGCATGCTGGTGGTTGGGTATGTTTACCCCTGCGATGCGGGCCATCGATTCACCCCAAATATGCGAAACTTACAATTATATCTTCAATCGACTGGCGACTCAACGAAGTGAGTCGCCAACGATCAGCCTTGACGCTGCTTGTGACGCGGATCCGTACAGATCACGCGCACAATGCCGTGGCGCCGAATGATTTTGCAGTTGCGGCAGATGCGCTTTACAGATGCCAGCACTTTCATGATTAACTCCTTATTGCTCGGCGCCGGGCGCAGCCAGCCGTTTGCCGAATTGCTTCTACTGCGTAGAGATTCTTTACTTGGCGCGGAAGACGATGCGCGCGCGGCTCAGATCATAGGGGGTCAGTTGAACCGTCACCTTGTCGCCAGGAAGAATGCGGATGTAGTGCATACGCATTTTTCCCGAGATAAAACCAAGTACCACATGACCGTTTTCGAGCTTCACCCTGAACGTTGCATTGGGGAGGTTCTCGACAACCTCACCCTGCATTTCAATCAAGTCTTCCTTTGCCATCCTATTTCGCCGGGAATCCGGAGCCTTTGAAGTTCGCTTTCTTCAAAAGACTCTCGTATTGATGGGACATGACATATGCCTGAACTTGCGACATGAAGTCCATCGTCACCACCACAATAATCAGCAGCGAAGTGCCACCAAAGTAAAAGGGCACGTTCCACTTCAAAATCAGAAACTCCGGCAGCAAACACACCACCGTGATGTACGCCGCACCGACCAGCGTCAGACGCATCAGAATCTTGTCGATATAACGCGCCGTCTGTTCACCGGGACGAATCCCTGGAACGAATGCACCGCTCTTCTTGAGGTTGTCTGCAGTTTCTTTCGAATTGAAGACCAACGCCGTATAGAAGAAGCAGAAAAATATAATCGCCGCCGCGTAAAGCATTACGTAAATCGGTTGCCCGGGAGACAGCGTCCCCGCCACGTCCTTCAACCAGCGCATCGATTCGCTCGAACCAAACCAGCCAGCGATGGTTGCCGGAAACAAGATGATCGACGAGGCGAAAATTGGCGGGATTACCCCGGCCATGTTCAGCTTGAGCGGCAAATGCGAGCTCTGCCCACCGTAAATCTTGTTGCCTACCTGACGCTTGGCGTAGTTGACCAGGATCTTGCGCTGGCCGCGTTCGACGAAGACGACGAATGCGGTAACCAAGCCAACCAGCAGCGTGATGAAAATCGCCGTCAGCGGATGCATCGCACCGGTACGAACCAACTCAAGCAGACCGCCAATTGCGTTCGGAAGCCCCGCGGCGATACCCGCAAAGATAATGATCGAAATGCCGTTGCCCAAGCCGCGTTCGGTAATCTGTTCGCCGAGCCACATCAGGAACATCGTCCCGGTAAGCAGCGTCATCACCGTCACCATGCGGAACATGAAGCCCGGATCGATCACCAGTCCAGCTTGCGATTCGAGCGCGATCGAGATGCCGACACCCTGAAACAGCGCGAGGAACACCGTGCCGTAACGCGTGTATTGCGTGATCTTGCGACGACCGGCCTCGCCCTCCTTCTTCAGAGCCTCGAGCTGCGGGCTGGCGACCGTCATCAACTGCATGATGATCGAAGCCGAAATGTACGGCATGATCCCCAATGCAAACAGCGTAAAACGCGACAGTGCACCACCCGAGAACATGTTGAACATGCCCAGGATGCCACCCTGCTGACGGCTGAACAGATCGCTCAGCGCCTGTGCGTCGATGCCCGGCACCGGAATGTGAGCCCCGACGCGATAGACGATCAATGCGCCGAGTAGAAACCACAGCCGGCGCTTCAAATCACCGAACTTTCCACCTTTGCTGACCTGATTGGGAGTAGTCGCCAAGACCCGTTACCTTATGAGTACCGTTACTCGCCGACGCTGCCGCCGGCAGCTTCGATCGCCGCCTTGGCACCCTTGGTGGCGCCAACGCCCTTGAGGATAACCTTGCGCGTGATCTCACCCGACAGAACGACCTTGGCCGACAGCGCATGCTGAGTCACCAAGTTGGCCTGCATCAACGCCAACAGATCGATTTCTTCCATCGGCAGATCATTGATCTCCGACAAACGAACTTCAACGTTACGGGCATTGGTCATCGAAACGAAGCCACGCTTCGGCAGACGACGCTGCAGCGGCATCTGACCGCCCTCGAAACCGACCTTATGGAAGCCACCGGTGCGGGATTTTTGACCCTTGTGGCCGCGGCCACAGGTCTTTCCCAGGCCGGAGCCGATTCCACGACCGACGCGGCGCTTGGCGTGCTTCGCACCCTCAGCCGGCTGAATAGTATTGAGTTTCATCTTAGCCCTCGCACTTCAGGAGGTAGGACACCTTGTTGATCATCCCGCGAACAGCTGGCGTATCCTGCAGTTCGGAGCTGCTGTTCAGGCGACGCAGACCCAGACCGCGCACGGTGGCGCGATGCGATTCCTTGGTGCCGATCAGGCTCTTGACGAGCGTGACTTTTACTTTCTTCTCAGCCATTTCTTACCCCAGAATCTCTTCGACGGACTTGCCGCGCTTCGCCGCGATTTCCGACGGCGTGCTCATTGCTTGCAGGCCGTTGATGGTGGCACGAACGATGTTGTAAGGATTGGTGGAACCGTGGGCCTTGGCGACGACGTTGGTCATCCCCATGACGTCGAACACCGCACGCATGGCGCCGCCAGCAATCACGCCGGTACCTTCGGGAGCCGGCTGCATCATGACAACCGACGCACCGTGACGGCCGAAGACCGTGTGATGCAAGGTACCGTTCTTCAGGCTGACCTTGACCATCTTGCGGCGCGCTTCTTCCATCGCCTTCTGGACGGCGACTGGCACTTCGCGGGACTTGCCCTTGCCCATGCCGACGCGTCCATCACCATCACCAACAACGGTGAGCGCTGCAAAACCGAGGATACGACCACCCTTCACGACCTTCGTGACGCGGTTGATCGAGATCATCTTCTCGCGCATGCCGTCGTCAGGCTTCTCGGCTTGTTGCGGTTTTCTACCTTGAGGTTTAGCCATTACTTACTCCAATCCTTTTACGCGGCGATCAGAACTTGAGGCCGGCTTCACGCGCGGCTTCAGCCAGCGCTTTGATGCGCCCGTGGTACTGGAAGCCGCTGCGATCAAACGCGACCTGCTCGATTCCGGCCTTCTTGGCGCGCTCGGCGATCAACTTTCCGATCGCGGTAGCCGCACCGACGTTGCCACCGTTGGTCAAATCCTTGCGCACTTCCGGCTCCAGCGAGGAGGCGGCAGCCAGCACCGTGGAGCCGCAGGAAGAAATCACCTGGGCGTAGATGTGGCTGTTAGTGCGATGCACCGACAAGCGCACTGACTTCAGTTCGGCAATCTTGGCCCGGGTTTTACGGGCTCTGCGCAACCGCGCCTGGTTCTTGTCAATCATTTAAGCACCCTTACTTCTTCTTCGTTTCCTTGAGGACAATCACTTCGTCGGAATAACGCACGCCCTTGCCCTTATAAGGCTCCGGTTTGCGGTAGGCGCGGACTTCGGCCGCCACCTGACCAACTTGTTGTTTGTCCACACCCTTGATCACGATCTCGGTCTGGGTCGGCGTCGCGACGCTCACACCGGCCGGCATCTTGTGTGCAACCGGGTGTGAAAAACCGAGCGTCAGATTCAGGACATCGCCCTGAGCCTGCGCACGATAGCCAACGCCAACCAAGTTCAGCTTGCGCTCGAAGCCCTTGCTGACACCGGTCACCATGTTGGCGACGATGGCACGCACGGTACCGGACAGCGCACCGGAATTGGCCATGCCTTCAACGGGCTTGCACAACAGGCTATTGCCTTCCTGCTCGACCTTGACGGCCGGGTTGGCGATGAACTTGATCGCACCCAGCGGGCCCTTGACGGAGATCTCTTCTGCCGAAAGCGCGACTTCAACACCTTGGGGCAGAACAATTGGATTCTTTGCAACGCGGGACATAGCTACCCTTTACGCGACGATGCAGAGCACTTCGCCACCAACATTGCTGGCGCGGGCTTTGCGGTCGGTCATGACACCCTTCGGCGTGGACACGATGGCCACCCCAAGTCCGTTCATGACGCGCGGAATATCTTCGGCACCCTTGTAGATACGCAGACCGGGCTTCGAAACGCGATCAATGCGCTCGATAACCGGACGGCCGGCGTAGTACTTCAGGCCAATTTCGAGAGTCGGCTTGCCGTCGTTTTCACGAACGGCGAAGTCCTCAACATAACCCTCGTCCTTAAGCACCTTCGCAATCGCCACTTTCAACTTCGAGGACGGCATGGCGACAGTCGCCTTTTCCGCCATCTGGGCATTGCGGATGCGGGTCAGCATATCGCTGATCGGATCGCTCATACTCATATCGTTATCTCCTGCTTACCAGCTAGCCTTGGTCATACCAGGGACTTCGCCGCGCATCGCGATCTCACGCAACTTACTGCGACCCAAACCGAACTTGCGATAAACGCCACGCGGACGACCAGTCAGCGTGCAACGGTTACGCAGACGAACCGGACTCGAATTACGCGGCAACGCCTGAAACTTCAGACGAGCCTCGAAACGCTCTTCGTCGGAACGGGTCACGTCATTAAAGACGGCCTCCAACTCGGCACGCTTCTTGGCGTATTTTTCGACCATCTTGCGCCGCTTTTGATCGCGGTTAATCAGTGCAAGTTTCGCCATTATCGCCTCAGTTCTTGAACGGAAATTTGAAGGCACCGAGCAGAGCACGGGCTTCATCGTCAGTCTTGGCGGTGGTGGTGACGCTGATGTTCATGCCACGCAACGCATCGATCTTGTCGTACTCGATTTCCGGGAAAATGATTTGCTCTTTGACGCCCATGTTGTAGTTGCCACGGCCATCAAAACCCTTGCCCGAAATACCGCGGAAGTCACGAACACGCGGCAGCGCAACCGTCACCAGGCGATCGAGAAATTCGAACATGCGCGGACCGCGCAACGTCACCATGCACCCAATCGGATAGCCGTCGCGAATCTTGAAGCCGGCAATCGACTTACGCGACTTGGTAACAACAGGCTTCTGACCGGCAATTTTGGTCATGTCGCTGACAGCGTGCTCCAGCACCTTCTTGTCAGCAACCGCTTCGCCCACGCCCATGTTCAGGGTAATTTTGGTAATGCGCGGCACTTCCATGTTCGACTTGTAGCCGAACTTCTGGGTCAGTTCCTGCACCACCGTTGCTTTATAGTAATCCAGCAAACGCGCCATGATCGCTCCTTACGCCCCAACCACTTCGCCGCTCGACCGGAAAACACGAACCTTGGTGCCGTCTTCAAGCAGCTTGAAGCCAACACGATCCGCCTTCTGGGTCGCCGGGTTGTAGAGCGAAACATTTGAAACGTGAAGCGGCATATCCTTATCGACAATGCCACCAACCACGCCCTTGACCGGGTTCGGCTTGGCGTGTTTCTTGGCGCGATTCACGCCTTCAACCACGACATGCTCAGCATCGACACGCACCAGAACGGTACCGCGCTTGCCCTTATCCTTACCGGCGATAACGACGATTTCGTCGCCTTTACGAATCTTATCCATGGCCGCCCCTTACAGCACTTCCGGCGCCAGCGACACGATCTTCATGAACCGTTCGTTGCGCAACTCGCGCGTCACCGGCCCAAAGATACGCGTGCCAATCGGCTCCATCTTGTTATTGAGGAGCACTGCCGCATTGTTGTCGAACTTGACCAGCGAGCCATCCGGACGACGAACGCCCTTGGCGGTACGCACCACCACCGCGCTGTAGACATCGCCTTTTTTGACGCGGCCACGCGGCGCAGCATCTTTAATGCTGACCTTGATAACATCACCGATACTGGCATAGCGACGCTTTGAGCCGCCCAGCACCTTGATACACATCACTGAACGGGCGCCGGTATTATCGGCGACGTCCAGAACTGTTTGCATCTGAATCATCTTTTACTCCAACTTGGCCCGCTTGCGCGGTCAGTCTTGGAACCCGTACGGGAGAAACACCCGACCAGAGAAAGGCCGGGTGCGGAAAAAAGGAGATTATAGTCTCCTTTTTTGAAAAAGCAAGCTTTAAATTGCGACAGCCTTTTCCAGAAGCTTGCTGACAACCCAAGCCTTGGTCTTCGAGAGCGGACGGCACTCTTGGATTTCAACCAGGTCACCGGCCTTCGCTTCATTATTGTCATTGTGCGCGTGGTACTTGCTCGAGCGCACGATGATCTTGTCGTACATCGGGTGCTTGACGCGACGTTCGATCAGGACGGTAACCGTCTTGTCCATCTTGTCGCTGACAACACGACCGACCAGTGTACGCTTGCTGGTGGTTTCGCTCATTGTTGCACCGCCTTTTCACGAAGAAGGGTGCGAACACGCGCGATATCGCGACGCACTTTGCCGATCTGGCTGTGGTTGGTCAGTTGCTGAGTTGCAACCTGCATGCGCAGGCCGAACTGCGCCTTCAACAGATCCAGCAGCTCCTTGTTCAGCTCTTCGACGCCTTTTGCTCTGAGTTCACTAGCTTTCATGATCAACCTACCATTCGCGTGACGAAAGTCGTCGGGATTGGCAATTTGGCAGCGGCGAGTGCAAAGGCTTCGCGAGCCAGCACTTCACCGACACCATCCATCTCGTACAGAACTTTGCCAGGCTGGATTTCAGCAACGTAATACTCGGGATTGCCCTTACCGTTACCCATGCGCACTTCAGCGGGCTTCTTGGAAATCGGCTTGTCCGGGAAAACACGAATCCAGATCCGACCACCGCGCTTGATGTGGCGCGTCATGGCACGACGGGCTGCTTCGATCTGACGAGCCGTCAGACGACCGCGACCGATCGCCTTGAGGCCGTACTCGCCGAAGCTGACTTTGGCGCCGCGGGTCGCCAGGCCGGTGTTACGGCCTTTCTGCTCTTTGCGGTACTTTCTTCTAGCTGGCTGCAGCATCGGGATTCCCTGCCTTTCTTACTCGTTTCGCCGGCGCCTTGACTTCGGCTTCGGCTCCTTCAGTCTTCGCGGCTTCCGGCTGGGCATCGGCCTTCACCATGCGGCTCTTCGGCTTCTCGCCACCGTCAGCAGCCGGACGAGCGGGACGACGCGGCTTGCGTGCCTGATCGTCAGCGGACTCCGGCGCGGCGACGGGCTGCTCATTGCGATTCAGAATCTCGCCCTTGAACACCCACACCTTGATGCCGATGATGCCGTAAGTCGTTGCCGCTTCGGACGTCGCGTAATCGATGTCGGCGCGCAGCGTATGCAGCGGCACGCGACCTTCGCGATACCATTCGCGACGGGCGATTTCAGCACCGTTCAGACGACCCGAGCTCATGATCTTGATGCCCTGGGCGCCAAGGCGCATGGCGTTCTGCATCGCGCGCTTCATGGCGCGGCGGAACATGATGCGCTTTTCGAGTTGCTGTGCAATCGAATCGGCGATCAGTTGGGCATCGAGTTCCGGCTTGCGGATTTCTTCGATGCTGACATGAACCGGCACGCCCATGATCTTCTGCAGCGCGGAGCGCAGGTGATCGATCTCTTCGCCCTTTTTCCCGATAACCACACCGGGGCGAGCTGAGAACACCGTTACACGGGCATTCTTGGCCGGACGCTCGATCAGCACGCGGCCAACGGAAGCGTGCTTCAGCTTCTTCTTGAGGTAATCACGAACCTGAATATCTTCGTTGAGCATGCCCGCGAAGTTCTTGCTGTTGGCGTACCAACGCGAAGACCAGTCACGGGTGACAGCCAGGCGAAAACCAGTCGGATGAATCTTCTGTCCCATTCTTTATCCTCAGTTGCCGACGGTCAGGAAGATATGGCAGGTCGGCTTCACGATCCGATTGCCACGCCCCTTCGCCCGCGCGGTAAAGCGCTTGAGTACCATGCCTTTTTCGACGTAGATGGTCTTAACCTTCAGTTCGTCGATATCAGCGCCATCATTGTGCTCGGCGTTGGCGATAGCCGACTCCAAGACCTTCTTGATGATGCCGGCACCCTTTTTTGGGCTGAACGCGAGGATGCTGAGCGCTTTATCAACCGGCAAGCCGCGGATCTGGTCGGCCACCAGTCGACCTTTTTGGTCCGACAGCCGAACGCCGCGCAAAATAGCACGAGTTTCCATATCCATTCCTTTACTTCTTCGCCTTCTTGCCGGCGGTATGACCCTTGAAAGTGCGGGTCAGGGAAAATTCGCCGAGCTTGTGGCCGACCATGTTTTCAGTGACATACACCGGGATGTGTTGCTTGCCATTGTGGACAGCGATGGTCAGACCAACGAAATCCGGCAGCACCGTCGAGCGACGCGACCACGTTTTGATCGGGCGCTTGTCGCTTGTCGCACGCACGACACCGATTTTCTTGATCAGATGGGCATCGACGAACGGGCCCTTTTTTACGGAACGTCCCATATTCTCTTACCCCTTAGCGTTTGTGACGGCGCTGCACGATCATCGAAGTCGTGCGCTTGTTGCGACGAGTACGATAACCCTTGGTCTTGGTACCCCACGGGCTGACCGGATGCATACCAGCAGCAGTCTTACCCTCACCACCACCGTGCGGGTGATCGACCGGGTTCATGACGACGCCGCGGACCGTCGGGCGAATGCCACGCCAACGATTCGCACCGGCCTTACCGATCGAACGCAGGCTGTGCTCTTCGTTACCCACTTCACCGATCGTCGCACGGCACTCAACGTGAACGCGGCGGATTTCACCGGAGCGCAAACGAAGCTGGGCATAGAGACCTTCACGAGCGAGCAACTGCACGGAGGTTCCGGCAGCACGCGCCAACTGGGCTCCCTTACCAGGAATCATCTCGATACAGTGAATCGTCGTACCAACCGGGATATTGCGAATCGGTAGGGCGTTACCCGACTTGATCGGCGCCTCGGAACCGCTCAGCACCTGCTGACCAACGGCCATACCCTTCGGGGCGATGATGTAGCGGCGCTCGCCATCGGCGTAGCAGAGCAGCGCAATGTTCGCCGTCCGGTTCGGATCGTATTCAAGACGCTCAACCTTGGCCGGAATGCCGTCCTTGTTGCGCTTGAAATCCACCATACGGTAGTGCTGTTTGTGACCACCACCTTGATGGCGCGTCGTGATATGCCCGTTGTTGTTACGACCGGCATGCTTCGACTGCGACTCAACCAGCGCGGCAAAGGGCTTGCCTTTGTGCAGATTCGGATTGACGACCTTGACTACAGCACGGCGGCCAGGCGATGTCGGCTTGACTTTGATGAGTGCCATTATGCGACCCCTCCATCAACGAAATTGATTTCCTGACCGGCCTTCAGGCAAACATAGGCCTTCTTCCAGTTCTTGCGCTTACCCATAAAGCGGCCGAATTTCTTTTGCTTGCCTTTGACGTTGGCGATCTGCACCGAGTCAACTTCTACCTTGAACAGCAATTCAACCGCAGCCTTGACTTCGGGCTTGGTCGCATCGGGAGCGACGCGGAAGATAATCTGTTCGTGCTTGTCGGCTACGTAGGTCGCCTTTTCGGAGATCTGCGGGGCAAGCAACACTTGCATCAGACGTTGTTGGTTCATCCCAGGAGCTCCTCAAACTTGGCGAGGGCGCTCTTGGTCATCAGCACCTTCGGGAAGCGAATCAGTGACACCGGGTCAGCTTCGTTGACTTCGACGACAAGGACATTCGGCAGATTGCGCGACGCCAGGAACACATTCTCGTCAAGGCTGTCCGTAATCACCAACACCGAGTCGTAACCCATGCTCTTGATCTTCTGCGCAAACAGCTTGGTCTTCGGCGCATCGACCGCGATGCTATCGACGACCGCGAGACGGTCTTCGCGCACGAGATTCGACAGAATCGAAGCCATACCGGCGCGATACATCTTCTTGTTCAGCTTGTGGCTGAAGTTTTCGTCCGGCGAGTTCGGGAAAGCCCGACCGCCCCCACGCCACACCGGCGAGGACGACATACCGGAACGGGCACGGCCCGTACCTTTTTGACGCCACGGCTTGTGGGTGGTGTGATTGACGACGTCACGCCCCTTCTGGGCGCGATTGCCACTGCGTGCATTGGCCTGATATGCAACGACGACCTGATGGATCAGGGATTCGTTGTAGTCGCGGCCGAACAGCACGTCGGAAGCCTGCATGCGGCTGGCTTCCTGGCCTTGTTCGTTGATAACCTTGAGTTCCATTATGCCCCCGCCTTGACTGCTGGACGCACGATCACATCCGACCCCTTGGAGCCGGGAACCGCGCCCTTGACCAACAACAACTGACGCTCGACGTCGACACGGACGACTTCAAGATTCTGCTGGGTGCGCTTGGCATCACCCAGGTGACCGGCCATGCGCTTACCGGGAAACACGCGACCGGGATCTTGCGCCATACCGATGGAACCCGGCGCATTGTGCGACACGGAGTTACCGTGCGAAGCACGCTGCGAGCTGAAGTGGTGACGCTTGATGGAACCGGTGAAACCCTTACCGATCGTCTGACCGGTCACATCGACCTTCTGGCCGACGGCAAAGATGGTGACGCTGATTTGATCACCGGCTTTCAGGGTAGCGAGTTCGTCAGCCGAAACCGGGAACTCCTTCAGCACGTGACCAGCCTCGACGCCAGCCTTGGCGAGATGACCCGCCAGGGACTTATTGACGCGAGAGGGACGACGCTTGCCGAAAGTCACCTGAACGGCGGTATACCCGTCGTTTTCAGGCGTTTTGATCTGGGCGACACGGTTGTTCGACACATCGAGCACAGTTACCGGAACGGACGCACCGTCGTCGGTAAAAATGCGCGTCATGCCGACCTTGCGCCCTACAAGGCCTAGACTCATGGTTATTCTCCTCTAGCCGGCTACGATTGGCCGGCGAGCACTACAAGTCAAAACGGGCAGCGTCAACGACGCTACCCAACGAAAGGCGGCGATTATAGCCGCAATGAAACAGTTACTGCAACTTAATTTCGACGTCGACGCCAGCCGGCAGATCGAGCTTCATCAGCGCATCAACCGTTTTGTCGGTCGGATCGATGATATCCATCAGACGCAGGTGGGTGCGGATCTCGAACTGATCGCGCGAAGTCTTGTTGACGTGCGGCGAACGCAGGACATCGAAACGCTGGATGCGGGTCGGCAGCGGGACCGGACCACGAACAACGGCGCCGGTACGCTTGGCGGTTTCAACGATTTCCTGGGCCGACTGATCGATCAGACGATAGTCGAAGGCCTTCAGGCGGATGCGGATTTTCTGGCTTTGCATGTTGTTTTCCAAAGAGCGAGGGGCAGAGCCGGCAAAGCCGAAACCCCACCCCGAAGTTTAAAAAATTACTCGATGATTTTCGCAACCACGCCGGCGCCGACGGTACGGCCGCCTTCGCGAATGGCGAAACGCAGACCTTCTTCCATGGCGATCGGGGCGATCAGCTTGACCGTCATCTGGATGTTGTCGCCCGGCATGACCATTTCGACACCTTCCGGCAGGGAGATCGCGCCGGTGACGTCGGTGGTGCGGAAGTAGAACTGCGGACGGTAGTTGTTGAAGAACGGGGTGTGACGACCGCCTTCATCCTTCGACAGAACGTACACTTCGCCGGTGAAGTGGGTGTGCGGGTTGATCGAACCCGGCTTGGCCAGAACCTGGCCGCGCTCGACGTCTTCACGCTTGGTGCCGCGCAGCAGGACGCCGACGTTGTCGCCAGCCTGACCTTGGTCGAGCAGCTTGCGGAACATTTCGACGCCGGTGCAGATGGTCTTGACGGTGGGCTTGATGCCGACGATTTCGATTTCTTCGCCAACCTTGACGATGCCGCGTTCGACACGGCCGGTCACCACGGTGCCGCGACCGGAGATCGAGAAGACGTCTTCGATCGGCAGCAGGAAGGGCTTGTCGATGGCGCGCTCGGGCGTCGGGATGTAGCTGTCAAGGGCTTCGGCCAGACGCAGGATCGACGGTTCGCCGATTTCGCTCTGGTCGCCTTCGAGGGCCTTGAGGGCGGAGCCCTGAATGATTGGCACGTCGTCGCCCGGGAAGTCGTACTTGGAGAGGAGCTCGCGAACTTCCATCTCGACGAGTTCGAGCAGTTCGGCGTCGTCCACCATGTCGCACTTGTTCAGGAAGACGATGATGTACGGGACACCAACCTGACGAGCGAGCAGGATGTGTTCGCGGGTCTGCGGCATCGGGCCGTCAGCGGCGGAACAGACGAGGATGGCGCCATCCATCTGGGCGGCACCGGTGATCATGTTCTTGACGTAGTCGGCGTGGCCCGGGCAGTCGACGTGTGCGTAGTGGCGATTGCCCGTTTCGTACTCGACGTGCGCGGTGTTGATCGTGATGCCGCGCGCCTTTTCTTCCGGCGCTGCGTCGATCTGGTCGTAGGCCTTGGCCTCGCCACCAAACTTCTTCGACAGAATCGTCGTGATCGCTGCCGTCAGCGTGGTCTTGCCGTGGTCAACGTGACCAATCGTGCCAACGTTGACGTGCGGCTTCGTACGTTCGAATTTTCCCTTAGCCATTTACAGTATCCTCAAAAACCAAAAATCACTTCTTGTTGATCACAGCTTCGGCGACGTTCTTCGGCGCCTCAACATAATGTTTGAATTCCATCGAGTAGGTCGCGCGACCCTGCGACAGCGAACGCACAGTGGTCGAGTAACCGAACATCTCGGCCAGCGGCACCTCGGCCTTGATCGCCTTGATCGCACCGGGCAGATCTTCCATGCCCTGCACCACGCCACGACGACCGGAGAGGTCGCCCATGATGTTGCCCATGTACTCTTCCGGCGTCTCGACTTCGACCGACATCATCGGCTCGAGCAGGGTCGGCTGCGCCTTGCGCAGACCTTCCTTGAAGGCCATCGAAGCAGCCATGCGGAAAGCGTTTTCGTTGGAGTCAACGTCGTGGTACGAACCGTCGAACAGCGTAAATTTGACGTCAACCACCGGGAAGCCAGCAAGCACGCCACTCTTCACGCAGTCCTGCAGACCCTTATCAACGGCCGGGATGTATTCACGCGGCACCGAACCACCCTTGACGGCGTCGACGAAGGCGTAGCCCTTGCCGGTTTCGTTCGGCTCAATCTTGAGCCAGACGTGACCAAACTGACCACGACCGCCCGACTGCTTGACGAACTTGCCTTCCTGCTCGACCGACTTCTTGATGCACTCGCGGTAAGCCACCTGCGGTGCGCCAACGTTGGCATCTACGCCGAATTCTCGCTTCATGCGATCGACGATGATCTCGAGGTGCAATTCGCCCATACCCGAAATAATGGTTTGGCCGGACTCTTCGTCGGTACGCACGCGGAACGACGGATCTTCCTGCGCCAGACGGCTCAGGGCGATACCCATCTTTTCCTGGTCCGGCTTGGTCTTCGGTTCGACGGCAACGTGAATCACCGGCTCCGGAAACTCCATGCGTTCAAGCGTGATGATCGCCGAAGGATCGCACAGCGTTTCGCCGGTCGTCACTTCCTTGAGACCAACGCAAGCGGCGATATCACCCGCCAGAACTTCCTTGATTTCTTCACGGTTGTTGGCGTGCATCTGCAACACACGACCGATCCGCTCCTTGCGGCCCTTGATCGGGTTGTAGATGGTATCACCGGACTTCAGCACGCCCGAGTAGACGCGGATAAAAGTCAGCTGCCCAACATACGGGTCGGTCATCAGCTTGAAGGCGAGCGCCGAGAACTTCGCATCATCAGAAGCCACGCGCGAATCCTGTTCGCCGTTTTCCTTTTCACCGGTAACCGGCGGAATGTCAACCGGCGACGGCAACAGATCAATCACGGCGTCGAGCATGCGCTGCACGCCCTTGTTCTTGAATGCGGTACCGCACAGCATCGGCTGGATCTCGCAGGCGATCGTGCGATCGCGCAGACCCTTGATGATCTCGGCCTCGGTCAGCTCGCCCGACTCGAGATACTGGTTCATCAACTCTTCGGACGACTCGGCGGCTGCTTCGACCATCTTGCCGCGCCACTCTTCAGCCTGAGCCTGCAGCTCGGCCGGAATGTCGCGATAGTCGAACTTCATCCCCTGGGAAGCCTCGTCCCAGTAGATGGCCTTCATCTTGATCAGATCGACGACGCCTTCGAAGTAATCTTCCTTGCCGATCGGAATGACGATCGGCACGGGGTTACCCTTGAGACGGGTCGCCATCTGGTCAACGACTTTGAAGAAGTCGGCACCCTGACGGTCCATCTTGTTCACGAAAGCAAGGCGCGGGACCTTGTATTTGTTGGCCTGACGCCAGACGGTTTCGGACTGCGGCTGCACACCCCCGACAGCGCAATAGACCATACAGGCACCATCCAGAACACGCATCGAACGCTCGACTTCAATCGTGAAGTCGACGTGACCCGGCGTATCAATGATGTTGATACGGTGCTCGGGATACTGGGCAGCCATGCCCTTCCAAAAACAGGTGGTAGCGGCCGAGGTGATCGTGATGCCACGCTCCTGCTCCTGCTCCATCCAGTCCATGGTGGCGGCACCATCGTGCACTTCGCCGATTTTGTGATTCACACCGGTGTAGAACAGAATACGCTCGGTCGCCGTCGTCTTGCCGGCGTCAATGTGCGCGCTGATACCGATATTGCGGTAGCGCTCGATAGGGGTTTTGCGTGCCACGGTATAAACCTTCGCTAATAAAGAACGATCGCCGGCAGCTCAGCTGCCGGCGCTAGAAGAGAGCCTTAGAAGCGGTAATGCGCAAAGGCCTTGTTGGCCTCAGCCATACGGTGCACTTCGTCACGCTTCTTGACGGCGCCACCGCGATTTTCCGCGGCTTCGAGCATCTCGGCGGCCAGACGCTGACCCATCGACTTTTCGGAGCGCTTGCGTGCAGCCTCGCGCAACCAGCGCATGGCCAATGCCATACGACGGTTCGGGCGCACTTCAACCGGCACCTGATAGTTGGCACCACCAACGCGACGGCTCTTCACTTCGACCAGCGGCTTGATATTGCCCATGGCCAGGCCGAACACCTCGAGCGGATCCTTGCCACCCTTGGCAACAACCAGATCAAACGCACCGTAGACGATACGCTCGGCAACCGACTTCTTGCCGCTCATCATGATGGTGTTCACGAACTTGGAGACTTCGACGCTGCCGAATTTCGGATCGGGCAGAATATCGCGTTTTGGTACTTCACGACGACGGGGCATGACAACCTCTCTTAATTACGATTCAGTTGAAGAACGATGCAACGCGCACCACTCCTCGCGGCCGCCCATAACGGAGCGACCACTTACTCAGACCGCCCTTAGGCAGCCTTCGGACGCTTCGTGCCGTACTTGGAACGGCTCTGCTTACGATCCTTGACGCCCTGGGTATCCAGCGAGCCACGGACGGTGTGGTAACGCACACCCGGCAAGTCTTTCACACGACCGCCGCGAATCAGGACCACCGAGTGCTCCTGCAGGTTGTGGCCTTCGCCGCCGATGTACGAAATGACTTCGAAGCCGTTCGTCAGACGAACCTTGCACACTTTACGCAATGCGGAGTTCGGCTTCTTCGGCGTCGTCGTGTAGACACGGGTGCAAACGCCGCGTTTCTGCGGGCAGTTTTCCAGTGCCGGAACTTTGCTCTTGCTACGCACGGCCTCGCGGGGCTTACGCACAAGCTGGTTAATGGTTGGCATATTTCTATCCCTAAATTCATGCAGCGAACGCCGCACAAACGGCGCAACAACTGCAAAAAACCAAGGCAGGCCGGGAGGCCGCCTTAGCGATTTTTTTATAACAGGCAGAGGCAATGGTTAGCCCCTGCCGACAAAGACCCGAGATTCTAGGGTCTATCAAGCACCAAGTCAACCGACCTGGCGATCCTGGGCGCTCTCTTCAAGCGGCGCCGCAACATCATCAACAACTTCCTGAACAGCTGCGATATCTTCGCCAGCCGCCCGTTGCTTGCGGGCGGTGTGGTACGCCAGACCGGTACCCGCCGGAATCAGGCGACCAACGATGACGTTTTCCTTCAAACCACGCAATTCGTCGCGCTTGCCCATGATGGCGGCTTCGGTAAGAACGCGCGTGGTTTCCTGGAACGACGCAGCCGAGATGAACGAATCGGTGGACAGCGACGCCTTGGTGATACCGAGCAGCACGAACTCATAAGTCGCCGGCAGCTTGCCTTCGGCGATCATGCGATCGTTCTCGTCCAGCAGATGGGCGCGCTCAACCTGCTCGCCCTTGATGAACTTGGTATCGCCGGTATCCAGCACATTGACGCGACGCAACATCTGGCGAACGATCACTTCGATGTGCTTATCGTTGATCTTCACGCCCTGCAGACGATAAACGTCCTGCACTTCGTCGGTAATGTAGATGGCCAGCGCCTCGACGCCCTGCAAGCGCAGAATGTCGTGCGGATCGGGTGCGCCATCGACAATCGACTCGCCCTTGTTCACGACCTGGCCATCATGCACCAGGACATGCTTGTCCTTCGGAATCAGGTATTCGTGGGTGACGCCCTCGAGGTCGGTAATGACCAGACGCTGCTTGCCCTTGGTGTCCTTGCCGAACGACATGGTGCCAGTGAACTCGGCCAGCATGCCGGCATCCTTCGGGGTGCGCGCTTCGAAAAGTTCGGCAACGCGCGGCAGACCGCCGGTAATGTCGCGCGTCTTGGCCGATTCCTGCGGCAGACGGGCAAGCACGTCGCCGACCGAGATCTGCTGGCCGTCGAGCACGGTAATAATCGCGCCGACCTGGAAGGTGATGGTCACCGCATGGTCGCTGCCATGCATCTTAACTTCTTCGCCATTGGCGTCGAACAGCTTGATCTGCGGACGCAGGCCCTTGGTCTGCGCCTTGCCGCCGCGCTTCGGATCGATCACGACGAGTGTGGACAAACCGGTCACTTCGTCGATCTGCTTGGCGACCGTGACGCCCTCTTCGACGTTTTCGAACTTCACCAGGCCGGAGTATTCGGCGATGATCGGACGGGTATGCGGATCCCACGTGGCCAGAATCGTACCGGCCTTCGCTTGCTGGCCGTCGGACACTTGCAGTGTGGAGCCGTAAGGCACCTTGTGCTTTTCACGCTCGCGGCCGTTGTCGTCGGTAATCAGCACTTCGCCGGAACGCGTAATGACGATTTTCTCGCCCTTGGCGCTGGTGACATAGCGCATGGTCGAGGTGAAGCGCACCACACCGGCGCTCTTCGTATCGACCTGGCTGGCCACCGCCGCACGCGACGCGGCACCACCGACGTGGAAGGTACGCATGGTGAGCTGGGTGCCCGGTTCGCCGATCGACTGAGCGGCGATAACGCCAACCGCTTCACCGATATTGACCGGCGTGCCGCGACCCAAATCGCGACCGTAGCACTTGGCGCACAAGCCGTAGCGCGTATCGCAGGTAAGCGGCGTGCGGACCTTGACTTCGTCTACTCCGAGCTTATCGATGAGATCGCACAGATCTTCGTCGACCAGGGTGCCCGACTCGATCACCGTCTCGTCGGTCTCGGGATTGATGACGTCGGCGATCGTGACGCGGCCGAGAATGCGCTCGCGCAGCGCTTCGATGACTTCGCCGCCTTCGATCAGGGCCTTCATTGTGACGCCGTTTTCGGTACCGCAGTCATCCTGAATGACGACCAGATCCTGCGTCACGTCGACCAGACGACGGGTCAGGTAGCCCGAGTTCGCGGTTTTCAGCGCGGTGTCGGCCAAGCCCTTACGTGCGCCGTGGGTCGAAATGAAGTACTGAAGAACGTTCAGGCCTTCGCGGAAGTTGGTGGTAATCGGCGTTTCGATAATCGAACCGTCCGGCTTGGCCATCAGGCCGCGCATACCCGCCAACTGGCGAATCTGGGCGGCCGAACCGCGGGCGCCGGAGTCGGCCATCATGTAGATGGAATTGAACGATTCCTGCTTGACGTTCTTGCCGTGGCGATCGATCACTTCCTCGCTGCCCAGCTGGTCCATCATGACCTTGGCAACCTGGTCGCCGGTACGGCCCCAGATATCGACGACCTTGTTATAGCGCTCGCCGAAGGTAACGAGACCGTTGGTGTACTGGCTCTCGATTTCCTTCACTTCCTCTTCAGCGGCGGCGATGATGTCGCGCTTCTGGGTCGGAACGAGCATGTCGTCGGAACAGATCGAAATGCCGGCGCGGGTCGCCAGACGATAACCGTTCTGCATCAACTGATCGGCGAAGACGACGGTTTCCTTCAGGCCGCAACGGCGGAACGCCGTATTGATCAGCTTCGAGATTTCCTTCTTCTTCAGCGGCTTGTCGAGGACGCTGAAAGGCAGGCCTTTCGGCAGGATTTCGGAGAGCAGCGCGCGGCCGGCGGTCGTGTTGTAACGGGTGACCTTTTCCTTCCAGCCGTTTTCGCCGTCCTTCTCGTATTCCTTGATGCGCACCGAAATCTTGGCATGCACGTCGAGCTCACCGGCCTGCATGGCGCGCGTGATTTCAGCCAGATCCGGGAAAACCATGCCCTCGCCCTTGGCGTTGATCCGCTCACGGGTCGCGTAGTAGAGACCGAGAACGATATCCTGCGACGGAACGATGATCGGCTCGCCGTTGGCCGGCGACAGGACGTTGTTCGACGCCAGCATCAGCGTGCGGGCTTCCATCTGGGCTTCGAGCGAGAGCGGCACGTGAACGGCCATCTGGTCGCCGTCGAAGTCGGCGTTGAACGCCGCACAAACGAGCGGATGCAGCTGGATCGCCTTGCCTTCGATGAGGGTCGGCTCGAACGCCTGGATACCGAGGCGGTGCAGGGTCGGCGCGCGGTTGAGCATGATCGGATGTTCGCGGATCACCTCTTCGAGGATGTCCCAAACGACCGGCTCTTCGACTTCAACCATCTTCTTGGCCTGCTTGATGGTCGTCGCCAGCCCCATGATTTCGAGGCGGTTGAAGATGAATGGCTTGAACAGCTCGAGCGCCATCAGCTTCGGCAGACCGCACTGATGCAGCTTGAGTTGCGGGCCGACGACGATGACCGAACGGCCGGAGTAGTCGACGCGCTTGCCGAGCAGATTCTGACGGAAACGACCGCCCTTGCCCTTGATCATGTCGGCCAACGACTTCAGCGGACGCTTGTTGGCGCCGGTCATCGCCTTGCCGCGGCGGCCGTTGTCGAGCAGCGAGTCGACGGCTTCCTGCAGCATGCGCTTTTCGTTGCGCACGATGATTTCCGGGGCCTTCAGTTCGAGCAGACGCTTCAGGCGGTTGTTGCGGTTGATCACGCGACGGTACAGATCGTTCAGATCCGAGGTCGCGAAGCGGCCGCCATCGAGCGGGACCAGCGGACGCAGGTCCGGCGGCAGAACCGGCAGGACTTCGAGGACCATCCAATCGGGCTTGATTCCGGATTTCTGGAAACCTTCGAGGATCTTCAGGCGCTTGGAAAACTTCTTGTTCTTGGTTTCCGAACTGGTCGTCTCGAGCTCGCCGCGCAAGCGGTCGACTTCGCTGCTCAGGTCGATCGAGCGCAGCAATTCGCGGACGCCTTCGGCGCCCATTGCGGCATAGAAATCGTCGCCATACTCTTCGACCTTGGCGAGGTAGTCGTCCTCGGTCAGCAGCTGACCGCGGTTGAGCGGGGTCATGCCCGGATCGCAAACGACGAAGGCTTCGAAATAGAGCACGCGTTCGATATCGCGCAGCGTCATGTCGAGCACCATGCCGAGGCGGCTCGGCAGGCTCTTCAGGAACCAGATGTGCGCGACCGGCGAAGCCAGTTCGATGTGCGCCATGCGCTCACGACGCACCTTGGCCAGCGTCACTTCGACGCCGCACTTCTCGCAGATCACGCCGCGGTGCTTTAGGCGCTTGTACTTGCCGCACAGGCACTCGTAATCCTTGATCGGGCCAAAAATCTTGGCGCAGAACAAGCCGTCGCGTTCCGGCTTGAAGGTACGATAGTTGATCGTTTCCGGCTTCTTCACTTCGCCGTAGGACCAGGAGCGGATCTTGTCCGGCGACGCGAGACCAATGGTGATCGCGTCGAATTGCTCTTCCTGGGTTACCTGTTTGAACAAATCAAGCAGTGCTTTCATCTTTCACTCCGTTCGGGGTGAGAATCAAAATTCTCTAAGCTGCGGCTTCCGCCGCAGCTGCCGTCATTCAACAGTCTTGGAAACTCGCTCAACAACCTATTAGAAGCGCTCGAGATCGATATCGATCGCCAGCGAGCGGATTTCCTTGACCAGCACGTTGAAGGACTCCGGCATGCCGGCGTCGATCTTGTGGTCGCCCTTGACGATGTTTTCGTAAACCTTGGTCCGGCCGTTCACGTCGTCCGACTTGACCGTCAGCATTTCCTGCAGCACGTAGGAAGCGCCGTAGGCTTCGAGTGCCCAGACTTCCATTTCGCCGAAACGCTGACCGCCGAACTGCGCCTTACCGCCCAGCGGCTGCTGGGTGACCAGCGAGTATGGGCCGGTCGAGCGGGCATGCATCTTGTCGTCCACCAGGTGATGCAGCTTCAGCACGTGCATGTAGCCGACGGTCACCTGGCGCTCGAACTGCTCGCCAGTACGGCCGTCGAACAAGGTCATCTGGCCGGACTCGGGCATACCGGCAAGCGCCAGCATGGCCTTGATTTCCTCTTCCTTGGCGCCGTCGAACACCGGCGTCGCGAACGGCACGCCGTTCTCGAGGTTGCCGGCCATTTCCATGATTTCCTTGTCGTTGAGCTGATCAAGATCCTCAGGCTTGCCGTTGGTGTTGTAGACCTGCTCGAGGAAGCCTCGCATTTCCTTGACGTTGGCCTGACGGCGCAGCATGTCGCCGATCTTGAAACCGAGGCCCTTGGCGGCAAGGCCGAGGTGAACCTCGAGAATCTGACCGACGTTCATCCGCGACGGAACGCCGAGCGGGTTGAGAACGATATCGACCGGGCGGCCATCGGCCATGTACGGCATGTCTTCAACCGGAACGATGCGCGATACCACACCCTTGTTACCGTGACGACCGGCCATCTTGTCGCCCGACTGCAGGCGGCGCTTGACGGCAACATAGACCTTGACCATCTTCTGCACGCCCGGCGGCAATTCGTCGCCTTGCGTGAGCTTCTTGCGCTTCTCTTCGAAAGCGATGTCGAAGTCCTTGCGCGTCTGCTCGAGACCTTCGCGCAGCGACTCGAGCTGCTGCGCCACTTCCTCGTCGGCCATGCGGATGTCGAACCAGTGGTGCGGATCGATACCGTCGATGTATTCCTTGCTGATGGCGGTGCCTTTGGCGAGCTTCTTCGGTCCGCCATTGGCCGGCTTGCCGACGATCAGTCGCTCGACACGCGCGAAAGCATCGCGTTCGACGATACGCATCTGGTCGGCGAGGTCGAGCTTGTAGCCGCGCAGGTGATCGTCGATGATCGACTGGGCGCGCTTGTCGCGTTCGATGCCCTCGCGGGTGAACACCTGGACGTCGATGACCGTGCCGGCGATACCGGACTGGACACGCAGCGACGTATCTTTCACGTCGGAAGCCTTTTCACCGAAGATCGCGCGCAGCAGTTTTTCTTCCGGCGTCAACTGGGTTTCGCCCTTCGGCGTCACCTTGCCGACCAGCACGTCGCCGGCCTCGACTTCAGCGCCGATGTAGACAATGCCCGACTCGTCGAGACGCGACAGCTGCGATTCACCGAGCGATGCGATATCGCGGGTGATTTCTTCCGGCCCGAGCTTGGTGTCGCGTGCAACGACGGTCAGTTCCTCGATGTGAATCGAGGTAAAACGGTCTTCGGCAACGACGCGCTCGGAGATCAGGATCGAATCTTCGAAGTTGTAGCCGTTCCACGGCATGAACGCGACCAGCATGTTCTGGCCAAGCGCCAGTTCGCCCTTGTCGGTCGAAGCGCCATCGGCCACGACGTCGCCCTTGGCGATGATGTCGCCGACGCGAACCATCGGCCGCTGGTTGATGTTGGTGTTCTGGTTGGAACGGGTGTACTTGACCAGGTTGTAAATATCGACACCGACTTCGCCCGGCACGGTTTCCGCGTCATTGACACGAACCACGACCCGCGACGCATCGACATAGTCGACGACACCGCCGCGCAGCGCCTGCACCGCCGTACCCGAGTCGACTGCGACGGTACGTTCGATACCAGTACCGACAACCGGCTTTTCCGGACGCAGACAGGGAACCGCCTGACGTTGCATGTTGGCGCCCATCAGCGCGCGGTTCGCATCGTCGTGCTCGAGGAAGGGAATCAGCGAAGCGGCGACGGAAACGATCTGGCCCGGTGCGATGTCCATGTACTGGACACGCGACGGCTCGGCGAGAATCGTTTCGCCCTTTTCGCGGCAAGTGACGAGATCGTCGGACAGGGCACCGGCCTTGTCGAGTGCCGAGTTGGCCTGGGCGATGATGTAACCGCCCTCTTCAATCGCCGACAGATATTCGATCTGGTCGGTGACCTTGCAGTCGACGACCTTGCGGTACGGCGTTTCGAGGAAGCCGTAACCGTTGGTGCGAGCGAACAGGGCCAGCGAGTTGATCAGACCGATGTTCGGACCTTCCGGCGTTTCGATCGGGCAGACACGGCCGTAGTGCGTCGGGTGCACGTCGCGCACCTCGAAGCCGGCGCGTTCGCGCGTCAGGCCGCCCGGGCCGAGGGCCGAGACGCGACGCTTGTGCGTGATCTCGGAGAGCGGGTTGGTCTGGTCCATGAACTGCGACAGCTGGCTGGAACCGAAGAACTCCTTGATCGCGGCGCTGATCGGCTTGGCATTGATCAGGTCATGCGGCATCAGGTTGTCGGATTCGGCCTGCGAGAGACGCTCGCGGACGGCGCGTTCGACGCGCACGAGGCCGGCGCGGAACTGGTTCTCGGCGAGTTCGCCGACTGAACGCACACGGCGATTGCCGAGGTGATCGATGTCGTCGATTTCGCCGCGACCGTTGCGCAGTTCGACCAGAATCTTGATCACTTCGACGATGTCGCGCGGGCTGAGCGTCAGTTGCGGGCGAACCTCGCACTGGGCGCCGAGGCTCTTGAGCTGGCCGGCCAGCGTCGATGCGTCGGCTTCGGTCAAATTCTCGGCAACGGCGCGCCACCCGTAGGAGAGCTCGGAGAGCAGCTGTTCGACAGCGCCTGACGAGCCGCCAGCGGCATCGTTGATCGCCTTGATGATGGCTTCGTGCTTCGAAGGCACATGTTTGACCATCACCTTGTGTTCGACCACGTCCTTGCGCACGACGCGGCGATTGAACTTCATCCGGCCAACGGCCGACAGGTCATAGCGTTCGTCGGAATAGAACAGGCCGTTGAAGAGGATTTCAACCGCTTCTTCGGTAGGCGGCTCGCCTGGGCGCATCATGCGGTAGATGGCGACGCGCGCAGCCTGCTTGGAGACGGTGTCGTCGGCGCGCAGGGTCTGCGAAATGAAACCGCCGCGATCGAGATCGCTGATGTACAGGGTCTGCAGCGACTCAATGCCGGCCTCGACCAGCTTGGCGAGCAGCGCTTCGGTAATTTCGTCGTTGGCGTTGGCGATGATTTCGCCGCTATCCTTGTCGATGATGTTCTGGGCGATCACGCGGCCGACCAGGAAATCCTCGGGAACGGCCAGCTGCTTGATACCCGCGGCGTCGAGTTCGCGAATGTGCTTGGCAGTGATGCGCTTGTCCTTGGCGACAATGGCCTTGCCGGTCTTGTCGTTGAAGTCGAAACGCGCCACTTCGCCGCGCAGGCGCTCGGGCACCAGTTCGAACTCAATACCCTTCTTGCTCAACTGGAAGGTATCGAAATCGAAGAACTCGCGCAGAATCTGCTCCGGCGTCAGGCCGATCGCCTTGAGCAGGGTCGTGACCGGCATCTTGCGGCGACGGTCGACGCGGAAGAACAGGGTGTCTTTCGGATCGAACTCGAAATCGAGCCAGGAACCGCGGTAGGGAATCACGCGCGCCGAGAAAAGCAGCTTGCCCGAGCTGTGCGTCTTGCCCCGATCGTGCTCAAAGAACACGCCAGGCGAACGGTGCAACTGCGAAACGATAACGCGCTCGGTACCGTTGATGACGAATGAACCGGTCGTCGTCATGAGCGGAATTTCGCCCATGTACACTTCCTGCTCCTTGACTTCCTTGATCGTGTCCGGCGTTTCGCGGTCGAGGATGATCAGGCGGACCTTGGAACGCAGGGCCGACGCAAACGTCAGTCCGCGCTGCTGGCACTCCTTGACGTCGAAGGTCGGTTCGGCCAGCGCATAACTGACAAACTCCAGTCGTGCATTGCCGCTGTGGCTAACGATCGGGAAGATCGAGGAGAACGCGGCCTGCAAACCCTGGCCACTACGCTTCGCCGGCGGAACAGCAGCCTGCAGGAAAGCGGTAAAGGACTCAAGCTGCGTGGCCAGCAGGAACGGAACGTCAAGCACGCTGGCGCGCTTGGCGAAGCTCTTGCGGATACGTTTTTTCTCGGTGTAGGAGTAGGTCATGGTCGCTCCGAGCTCAGAAAGCAAAATCCTCTAGTGCGTAACGTCCAGAGTCGTCAAACTCCGGGCGCTTCGCAACGGACAAACGCAAATCGATAAACTTGATCGGGAGCGATTATTCGCTCGCTGCAAAAAAGCCATTCACACTTGCGTTTGCGCGCTGCAGTAGTGCTGCTTCAAAAAATTCACGGCAATTCGTGCAAGCTGTTTCCAGAAAAGCACAAAAGGGCTGACGGCAAAAGCCGTCAGCCCAGCATGCACAAGCGAGATTACTTGATCTCGGACTTGGCGCCTGCGTCGTCCAGCAACTTCTTGAGGGCTTCAGCATCAGCCTTGGCAACGCCTTCCTTGACGGGCTTCGGTGCGCCATCGACGAGGTCCTTGGCTTCCTTGAGGCCCAGGCCGGTAGCAGCGCGCACGACCTTGATGACTTCAACCTTCTTCTCGCCAGCGCCGAGGAGCATGACAGTGAATTCGGTTTGTTCCTCAACAGCAGCGGCAGCAGCAGCCGGACCAGCAACAGCCATGGCAGCAGCGGAAACGCCAAACTTCTCTTCGAACGCCTTGACCAGGTCGTTCAGGTCCATAACGGTCATCGAGCCAACGGCTTCGAGGATATCTTCTTTGGTGATAGCCATAATCAATAAACTCCTAAATCTGGATACTTGTAAAAGCGGTCAGTGAGCTTGCAAAAACGCGATCAGGCGACCGCTTCTTCGCGTTGCTTGGCCAGTTGGCCGAGGGCGACGGCGAATCCGGAAACCGGAGCCTTCATCACGCCAAGCAGCTTGGCCAACAGTTCATCGCGGCTCGGGATCGAGGCGAGTGCTTGCACACCGGCCTTGTCCAGCACCTTGCCGGCATAGCTGCCAGCCTTCAGAACCAGCTTGTCATTGGTTTTTGCAAAGTCGTTGAGAACCTTTGCCGCAGCAACGGGATCCGCAGAAATGCTATAAATCAGCGGGCCGGTCATCTGCTCGGCAAGGCCAGCAAAAGCGCTGTCCGCGACCGCACGACGCACCAGGGTGTTCTTCAGCACACGCAGATAAACGCCAGACTTGCGAGCCTGAGCGCGCAGCTTGGTGAGGTGAGCCACCTCAATACCGCTGTACTCAGCCACGACGATCGTCTGGGCGTTAGCTACTTGAGCCGACACCTCAGCCACGACGGCTTTCTTTTCATCAAGATTGAGACCCACAGGTCCTTCCTCCTATCAAGTCAACACACGGCATATCCGGCTGGATACACCGCACCTACGGCGACCTTGATCAGGGGCGACAGCAAAGGGCCGGAGCCGGTCACTGCGATATCCTGTTCGGGGTACACCGTCTACGCAGGCCGCTTGCACACTTAAGCCGCCGGGGAAATCCCCTTTGACACCTGCGGTCTTTGACGATCTGTCGATAACGCCTTCAGCGTGATCGACAGCCCAAAGTTCTTTGCGGAGTCGCACAAAATGCAACCCCGCGTATTTATTACAGCGAGGAGGAATCCACCCGCACGCCAGGACCCATGGTGCTGGAAATGGCGATTTTCTTCAGGTACTGGCCCTTCGAGCTGGCCGGCTTGGCTTTGGTCAGCGCTTCGACCAGAGCCTTGAGGTTGAGCTCGAGCTTCTCGGCGCCAAACGATGCACGACCGATGGTGCTATGCACGATGCCGCCCTTGTCGGTACGGTATTGGACCTGACCGGCCTTGGCGTTCTTGACGGCGGTAGCGACATCCATGGTCACGGTGCCGACCTTCGGGTTCGGCATCAGACCGCGCGGACCGAGGATCTGACCGAGCTGACCGACGACGCGCATTGCATCCGGCGTGGCGATGACGATATCGAAGTTGAGATTGCCTTCCTTGACCTGAGCGGCGAGGTCGTCGAAACCGACGATATCGGCACCGGCAGCCTTGGCGGCTTCGGCCTTTTCGCCCTGGGCGAAAACGGCGACGCGAACGGTCTTGCCGGTACCAGCCGGCAGCACGACGGAACCACGAACCAGTTGATCCGACTTGCGCGCGTCGATGCCGAGGCTGACAGCAACGTCGATCGACTCGTCGAACTTGGCGGTAGCGAATTCCTTGGCCAGCTTCAATGCTTCGCCAACGGCGTAGCTCTTGTTGCGGTCAACTTTGCCCTGGATGGCTTTTTGGCGTTTGCTCAGCGTTGCCATATTAGAGGCCCTCCACCGTGATGCCCATCGAACGGGCGCTGCCGGCGATCGTACGCACCGCAGCATCCATGTCGGCAGCGGTCAGATCGGGCATTTTTTGCGTGGCGATTGCTTCGCACTGGGCGCGCGTCAGCTTGCCAACCTTGTCGGTATGGGGCTTCGGGCTACCCTTTTGAATGCCTGCGGCCTTCTTGATCAGAATGGTCGCCGGCGGCGTCTTCATGATGAAGGTGAAGCTCTTGTCCGCGAAGGCGGTAATCACCACCGGAATCGGCAGACCCGGCTCCAGACCCTGGGTCTGAGCGTTGAAGGCCTTGCAGAATTCCATGATGTTCAGACCGCGCTGACCCAGCGCGGGACCGATCGGAGGCGAAGGATTAGCCTTGCCCGCCGGCACTTGCAGCTTGATAAAGCCGACAATTTTCTTTGCCACGTTACGACTCCTTTAAACGGGTTCAAACGCGCCTTTCACGGCGCTCCCCAAACGACAAACGCGGCCCGAGAGCCGCACTACTGCGGCGCGCGAAAAAAACGACGCGCCGCGATCAAATCGAAAGATCAGGCCTTTTCGACCTGACCGAATTCCAGTTCCACCGGTGTCGCGCGGCCGAAAATGGTGACCGAAACGCGCAAGCGGTTCTTTTCGTAGTTGACCTGCTCGACCGAACCGTGAAAATCGGTAAACGGACCATCCTTGACGCGCACGACCTCGCCCGGCTCGAACAGCACTTTGGGGCGTGGCTTTTCAACGCCCTCCTGCATTTGCTGCATGATCTTTTCGACTTCCTTTTCGGAAATCGGCGTCGGCTTGTTGGCGGTACCACCAACAAAACCGGTGACCTTCGGCGTGCTTTTGACAAGATGCCAGGAGTCATCGTTCATTTCCATTTCCACCAGCACGTAGCCGGGGAAGAACTTGCGCTCGGAAATGCTCTTCTGACCCAGCTTCAACTCGACGACCTCTTCGACCGGAACGAGAATGCGGCCAAACACGTCCTGCATGCCTTGGCGGGCAATGCGCTCGACGAGCGCGCGCTGCACACTCTTCTCGAAGCCCGAATAGGCGTGAACCACGTACCAGCGCATGCTCATGATTTCTTCCATCCAAGAACCAGGTCGTATAACGCCCACTCAAGGCTCTTGTCGGTCAGCCAGAGGAAAAGGGCCATGACCACCACAAAGGCGAATACCGCGCCGGTCGTCTGCAGCGTTTCCTTACGCGACGGCCAGACAACCTTCTTGGCTTCGGCTGTCGCCTCTTTGGCGAATCCGAAAAAGTCCTGACCGGGCTGAGTTTTCCAGGCCACTGCCGTTGCCAGCCCCATCCCCGCGAGAACTGCGAGAATCCGCAGGATCATCGCCTGTTCAGCGAGCAGGTAAAAGCCAGCCACGCCAGCAGCGAGCAACACTAGCGCCAGCGCAAACTTGATTTTGTCGGCCATTTATTCAGCTTTAGTTATGATGGCAGGGGCGGAGGGAATCGAACCCCCGACCTACGGTTTTGGAAACCGTTGCTCTACCAATTGAGCTACACCCCTGCGGCAGAGACTAAAGGGCATTCCGTCTCCGGAATACCCTATCTGTCTTTGTTACTCTTTACTCGATGATTTTCGCAACCACGCCGGCGCCGACGGTACGGCCGCCTTCGCGAATGGCGAAACGCAGACCTTCTTCCATGGCGATCGGAGCGATCAGCTTGACCGTCATCTGGATGTTGTCGCCCGGCATGACCATTTCGACACCTTCCGGCAGGGAGATCGCGCCAGTGACGTCGGTGGTGCGGAAGTAGAACTGCGGACGGTAGTTGTTGAAGAACGGGGTGTGACGACCGCCTTCGTCCTTCGACAGAACGTACACTTCGCCGGTGAAGTGGGTGTGCGGGTTGATCGAGCCCGGCTTGGCCAGAACCTGGCCGCGCTCGACGTCTTCACGCTTGGTGCCGCGCAGCAGGACGCCGACGTTGTCGCCAGCCTGCCCTTGGTCGAGCAGCTTGCGGAACATTTCGACGCCGGTGCAGATGGTCTTGACGGTGGGCTTGATGCCGACGATTTCGATTTCTTCGCCAACCTTGACGATGCCGCGTTCGACACGGCCGGTCACCACGGTGCCGCGACCGGAGATCGAGAAGACGTCTTCGATCGGCAGCAGGAAGGGCTTGTCGATGGCGCGCTCGGGCGTCGGGATGTAGCTGTCAAGGGCTTCGGCCAGACGCAGGATCGACGGTTCGCCGATTTCGCTCTGGTCGCCTTCGAGGGCCTTGAGGGCGGAGCCCTGAATGATTGGCACGTCGTCGCCCGGGAAGTCGTACTTGGAGAGGAGCTCGCGAACTTCCATCTCGACGAGTTCGAGCAGTTCGGCGTCGTCCACCATGTCGCACTTGTTCAGGAAGACGATGATGTACGGGACACCAACCTGACGAGCGAGCAGGATGTGTTCGCGGGTCTGCGGCATCGGGCCGTCAGCGGCGGAACAGACGAGGATGGCGCCATCCATCTGGGCGGCACCGGTGATCATGTTCTTGACGTAGTCGGCGTGGCCCGGGCAGTCGACGTGTGCGTAGTGGCGATTGCCCGTTTCGTACTCGACGTGCGCGGTGTTGATCGTGATGCCGCGCGCCTTTTCTTCCGGCGCTGCGTCGATCTGGTCGTAGGCCTTGGCCTCGCCACCAAACTTCTTCGACAGAATCGTCGTGATCGCTGCCGTCAGCGTGGTCTTGCCGTGGTCAACGTGACCAATCGTGCCAACGTTGACGTGCGGCTTCGTACGTTCGAATTTTCCCTTAGCCATTACCGGTACCTCAAAACGTTAGAAATTAAAAAACCTTCGGCGCAAAATCGTGGTGCCCATGGGCAGGATTGAACTGCCGGCCTCTCCCTTACCAAGGGAGTGCTCTACCACTGAGCTACATGGGCATCTCGGTGCAACCTGAAGCAATTTTTCAGCCGCAGCGTGGAGCGGGCGAAGGGAATCGAACCCTCGTCTTAAGCTTGGAAGGCTTCAGCTCTACCATTGAGCTACACCCGCAAAACCATTTACCCGCAGCACAATCAACAACAAACCACCTACAGCGGCATTCTTGGTGGAGGGAGAAGGATTCGAACCTTCGAAGGCAGAGCCGTCAGATTTACAGTCTGATCCCGTTGGCCACTTGGGTATCCCTCCAACTCGGAACCGATAATATTGACGTCCAAAAAAGCGGTTGTCAAACAATTATTTTCGAGCCGGCCGGCAGTATAGCAGAATCCATGCCGAGCAACAGCTTTTTTCTCGATTTTTGCAGTTATCCGCATCGACGCGGCGTCGGACTTGCATACCGTGCTGCATCGCAACGTTACCAGGCGCCGGCGCTTGCATACAATCCCGCCTCCGCCCACCGGCGGCGCACGACATCGACAGGCACGCGATTCACAAGATTCGTGACCGAAGTACCCGCGAGCCGAAGGAGGCCCCATGACCGATTTGTCGCATTACCCCCCGCACCCGCCCCTGCCCGAAGCCCTCGTCGCCGAGTTGAACACCCGCTTCGGCAAGCGCTTCTCGCAAGGCGAATCGATCCGCACGCAGCATGGCAGAGACGAGTCGGTGCATACGCCCGCACTGCCCGATGGCGTCGTTTTCGCCGAGTCGACCGAGGAAGTCGCCGAACTGGTCGGCCTCTGCCGCCGGCATCGCGTTCCGCTCATCCCCTACGGCGCGGGCAGCTCGGTCGAAGGCCATGTGCTGGCGATCAACGGCGGCATCAGCGTCGACCTCTCGGGAATGAACAAGGTACTGGCGACCCACGCCGAAGATCTCGACGTTACGGTGCAGGCCGGCGTCACCCGCATGCAACTGAACGTATCGCTGAAAGGCAGCGGCCTTTTTTTCCCGATCGATCCGGGCGCCGACGCGTCGTTGGGCGGCATGGCCGCGACGCGCGCGTCGGGAACCAATGCTGTGCGCTACGGCACGATGCGCGACAACGTACTCGGCATGACCGTCGTCCTGGCCGACGGCCGCATCATCAAAACCGGCGGCCGCGCGCGAAAATCCTCCGCCGGCTACGACCTGACGCGCCTGCTGGTCGGCTCGGAGGGCACGCTGGGCATCATCACCGAGCTGACGCTCAAGCTCTATCCGATTCCCGAGGCCATTTCCGCCGCCGTGTGCGCCTTCCCGAGCGTCGACGCCGCCGTCGACACGGTGATCCAGACCATCCAGCTCGGCATCCCGGTGGCGCGCATCGAACTGCTCGACGCGCTGACGCTGTCAGCCATCAACCGCCACAGCAAGACCACGCTGAAAGAATTGCCGACGCTGTTCTTCGAGTTTCACGGCAGCCCGGCGTCCGTTGCGGAACAAGCCCAACAGGTTCAGGAGATCGCCGGCGGCTTCGACGGCCAGGATTTCGAGTGGGCCAGCCGCCCCGAAGACCGCACGCGCCTGTGGCAGGCGCGTCACGACGCCTACTTCGCCTGCCTGCAGATGAAGCCCGGCTGCCGCGCCTTTCCGACCGACGTCTGCGTGCCGATCTCGCGGCTCGCCGAGTGCATCCGCGCGACCAACGAAGACATTGCCCAGGTCGGGATTCCGATTCCGCTGTTCGGGCACGTCGGCGACGGCAACTTCCACCTCGTCGTGCTGGTCGATCCCGAGAACCCGCAGGACATGGAACAAGCCGGCTGGATCAACGAGCGCGTCGTCGAGCGCGCGCTGGCCATGGAAGGCACGTGCACCGGCGAACACGGGGTCGGCATCGGCAAAACGAAGTTCCTGGTGCGCGAGCATGGTGCCGGCGCCGTCGATGTCATGCGCGCCATCAAGAACGCGCTCGATCCGGAAAACCTGCTCAATCCGGGCAAGATCCTGCCGGCCTCCTAGCGCCGTCCGGGCTGCTGCAACGCAACGTTACGGCGTTGCAGCAGTCGAATAGAATGCTGACGTCGCTTACCCGCGACGAAGACATTACGACGGCACGCATCCACAAGATTCGTGACCGGAAGGGGTGGTATCCGCGCGGCGACATCGGCGCGGTGGCACCGGCGCAGCACAAAAGGAGGAACCGCAATGAGCGATCTCTCGATCACGCTCGATGACCGCTACACGGCCACATCGGGACGCGTCTTTCTGACCGGCACCCAAGCCCTCGTCCGCCTGCCGATGCTGCAGCGCCTGCGCGACGAAGCCGCCGGACTCAATACCGCCGGCTTCATTTCCGGCTACCGCGGCAGCCCGCTCGGCGGGCTCGACCAGGGGCTGTGGAAAGCGAAAAAGCACCTCGATGCGCTACGCATCGTCTTCCAGCCCGGCATCAACGAAGACCTCGCGGCGACCGCCGTGTGGGGCAGCCAGCAACTGAACCTGTTCCCCGACGCCAAGTACGACGGCGTCTTCGCCATGTGGTACGGCAAAGGTCCGGGCGTCGACCGCTGCGGCGACGTCTTCCGCCACGCCAACGCCGCCGGCTCGGCGAAATACGGCGGCGTGCTGGTCATTGCCGGCGATGACCACGGCGCAAAATCATCGACGCTACCGCACCAGACCGAACATCTGTTCAAGGCCGTGATGATTCCGGTGCTCTATCCGGCCAACGTTCAGGAATATCTCGATTACGGCCTGCACGGCTGGGCGATGAGCCGCTACTCGGGCTGCTGGGTGGCGATGAAGGCGCTGGCCGACACCGTGGAAACCTCAGCGTCGGTGTTGATCGACCCGCACTCGCCACAGATCCGGCTGCCCGACGACTTCGAGATGCCGCAGGACGATCCGCACGGCCTCAACATCCGCTGGCCCGACCCGCCGCTGATCCAGGAAGCGCGCCTGATCAACCACAAGCTCTACGCGGCGCTCGCCTACTGCCGCGCCAACCGGCTCAACCGCGTGGTGATCGACAGCCCATCGCCGCGCCTCGGCATCATCACCTGCGGCAAGTCCTATCTCGACGTCCGCCAGGCTTTCGACGAACTCGGCATCGACGACGACCTGGCGGCGAAGATCGGCATCCGCCTGTACAAGATCGGCATGGTCTGGCCACTGGAAGCCGACGGCGTGCGCCGCTTCGCCGAAGGGCTGGAAGAGATTCTGGTCGTCGAGGAAAAACGCCAGCTGCTCGAATACCAACTCAAGGAAGAACTCTACAACTGGCGCGAGGACGTTCGCCCGCGCGTCATCGGCAAGTTCGACGAAAAAGGCGAGTGGTCGCTGCTGCCCACCGGCAACGGCTACCTGACGCACGGCGACTGGCTGCTGCCGGCCACCGGCGAGCTGTCGGTGGCGCAGATCGCCCGCGTGCTGGCGACACGCATCGGCCGCTTCTTCACCTCGCCGACCATCGAAGCGCGTCTTGCGCTGATCGAAGGCAAGCAGAAAGCGCAATCCGCCGCGATCGTTCTGGGCAGCAGCGGCCCGCTGGCCATCCAACGCACGCCGTATTTCTGCTCCGGCTGCCCGCACAACACCTCGACGCGCGTCCCCGAAGGCTCGCGCGCCGTCGCCGGCATCGGCTGCCACTACATGGCGACCTGGATGGACCGCAGCACGGCGACCTTCACGCATATGGGCGGCGAAGGCGTGCCGTGGGTCGGGCAGGCGCCATTCACCAACGAAAAGCACATTTTCGCCAATCTCGGCGACGGCACCTACTTCCATTCGGGCCTGCTGGCGATCCGCCAGGCCGTCTCCGCCAAGGTCGCGATCACCTACAAGATCCTTTACAACGACGCCGTCGCGATGACCGGCGGCCAGCCGATCGACGGCACGCTGACCGTCGGCCGCCTCACCCGCCAGCTGGAAAGCGAAGGTATCGAGAAGATCGTCGTCGTCACCGACGATCCGGCCAAGTACGCACGGATCACCGACCTCGCGCCGAACACGCCGATCTACCACCGCGACCGGCTCGATGCCGTACAGCGCGAACTGCGCGAATATCCCGGCGTATCGATCCTCATCTACGACCAGACCTGCGCCACCGAAAAGCGCCGCCGGCGCAAACGCGGCAAGCTGGCCGACCCGGCGCGGCGCGTCTTCATCAACGAGGCGGTGTGCGAAGGCTGCGGCGATTGCGGCGTGCAGTCGAACTGCCTGTCGGTGATCCCGGTCGAGACCGAGTTCGGACGCAAACGGGCGATCGACCAATCGTCGTGCAACAAGGACTACTCCTGCGTCAACGGTTTCTGCCCGAGTTTCGTCAGCGTCGAAGGCGGCACGTTGCGCAAGGGCAGCGCCATCGAGGCCGACGAGAGCATCTTCCGCGCCTTGCCGGAACCCGTGCTGCCCGCCACCACCCACCCCTTCAACATCCTGATCACCGGCGTCGGCGGCACCGGCGTGATTACGCTCGGCGCCCTGCTCGGCATGGCCGCGCATCTCGACGGCAAAGGCGTGTCGGTACTCGACATGACCGGGCTGGCGCAGAAATTCGGCGCGGTCTTTTCGCACCTGCGCATCGCCGACCGACCGGAAGACATTCACGCGGCGCGCATCGCCACCGGCGAAGCGCACGCGGTGATCGGCGGCGACATTGTCGTCACGGCCGGCGTCGAAACCCTGTCGAAAATGCTGGCCGGGCACACGCAGGCGGTGGTCAATGTCGCCGAGACGCCGACCGCCGAATTCACGCGCAATCCGGACTGGCAGTTTCCGCTGGCCAGCATGCAGGCCCAGATCGAAGAAGCCTGCGGTGCGGGCCAGGCGCTCTTCCTCGATGCCCAGCACCTGGCCACCTGCCTGATGGGCGACGCGCTCTACGGCAATCTTTTCCTGCTCGGCCTGGCCTGGCAGAAAGGACTGATCCCCTTGTCGCTGAAAGCCATCGACCGCTCCATCGAACTGAACGGCGCCGCGGTCGAGCAGAACCGCAAAGCCTTTCTCTGGGGACGGCGCGCCGCGCACGATGCACAAGCCGTCCGTCGCTTTGCCGAACCGGCCACCGTTTTGCCGATGCACCGTTTTTCGCGCAGTCTCGACGAAACGATCAGCCGCCGCATCGAGACGCTCACCGCGTATCAGAACGCAGCCTACGCCGCACGCTACCAAGCGCTGGTCGATCGCGTCCGCGGCGCAGAGGCCGGAGCCGGGTTGCAGTCGAAGCGATTGAGCGAAGCGGTGGCGCACAACTACTTCAAGCTGCTCGCCATCAAGGACGAATACGAGGTTGCCCGGCTGTACACCGACCCGGTCTTCATGCGGCAGCTGAACGAGACCTTCGAAGGCGATTTCAGCCTGCGTTTTCATCTTGCCCCGCCGCTGCTCGCCAAGCCCGACCCGACCACCGGTCGCGTCGCGAAACGCAGCTACGGGCCGTGGATGATGCGCGCCTTCCACTGGCTGGCCCGCTGCAAGGGGCTGCGCGGCACGCCGTTCGACGTCTTCGGCTACAGCGCCGAGCGGCGCATGGAGCGGCAATTGATCGCCGATTACGAAGCCGATATCGAATTGATTCTCGGGCAACTCAAGGCCGGTTCCGGCGCCGACATCGCGGATGCCGCCGTCGAGCTGGCCAAACTGCCGGAACTGATCCGCGGCTTCGGTCATATCAAGGCCGCCTCGCTCGTACCGGTACGCGGCAAACGCGATGCGCTCCGGCAACAGCTCCAGGCCGCGGGAAGCGCCGCGCCGGTCCGCGCGGCGGCCTGAACGGGCCGGGTAACGGAATACAGTTCGGCGGGATACAATTCGGCGCTCAGCCTCAGGAGCGCCGAATTGTCCTCGCCCCCCCCCGAAACCGACGCCAGCCCGCCACCGGATGCGCCGCCGACGCAGAGCCGGCCGCAGTTGCGCCCGCAGTTACGTCAACTCGCGCTGCAGTTTGCCGCCCTGCTCGCCGTCATCTCGCTGGCCTGGCCCTACTACGCCATGCGTAACGAAGAATTGCCGTGGCCGGCAACGGCCTTCGCGATCGGCGCCGTCGCCCTGCTGATCGCCACGCTGACCCGCCAGCCCTGGTGGTGGCGCGCCATCCACACCCTGTTTGCGCCGCTCGCCTGGGGCGTCGCGCAATTGTCGATCGACCCCGGCTGGTTCCTGCTCACCGCCATCCTGCTGCTGCTCGTCTATCGCGGCGCGCTGAGCGGGCAGGTACCGCTCTATTTTTCCAACGCCGCTACGGCCAGCGCGCTCGACGGGCTGCTTGCCGATCGCCGCAAGCTACGTTTCCTCGACCTCGGCGCCGGCGTCGGCAGCGCCGTGCGGCCCTTGGCCATCGCCCGGCCGGACGCCCAATTCACCGGCATCGAAAATGCGCCGGCGACCTGGCTGGCCGGCCGTCTGCGTACGGCCGCTCTGCCCAATTGCACCTGGTGCTGGGGCAGTCTCTGGCAGGCCGGACTCGCCGACTACGATGTCGTTTACGCTTTCCTTTCTCCCGCGCCGATGCCCGCGCTGTGGGAAAAAGTCGTCGCCGAAATGCGCCCGGGGAGTCTCTTCATCAGCAACAGCTTCGCCGTACCGGACGTCGAAGCAAGCGCCATCATCGACCTCGACGATGCGCGCCGGACACGGCTGTACTGCTACCAGCGCTGAACTTGTCGCCCCGCGCGAAAACGCAGACAATGACAGACTCATAGACCTCCTGGCCGGCACCGTGAAAAACTGGGGTATCCGCACCCGCGTTCTGCTGCTCGCACTTCTGCCGGCCGCCACCATTGCCGTGACACTGGTCGGCTATATGGCGTACCGGGTGTCCTCCGATTTCGAACGGGATTTGCGCAACTACGGCTTCGGCCTGTCGCGGCAGCTCGCCGCCGTCTCCGAGTTCAACCTCTACTCCGGGGACCGCGAAACGCTGCGTCAGGTCGCGCTTGCCGCACTCGACCAGACCCTCGTCACGGCGGTCGCCTTTTTCGATCGCAGCGGCACACCGATCGCCAGCAGCGGCGCGCTGCCGGCGCCCCTGGCCTCGCTTCAATCGAGCGAACAGGCGCTGCTGCTCGATGACAGCAAGGACCGGATGGTCTTTGCCGCGCCGATCGTTCTCCACCGCTATGAAGGCGACGACCCCTTCCTGCTCGAATCGAATCCGGACAAGCCGAAGAAGGCGTCGACCGCCATCGGCTGGGTGACGATTGAAATTTCGCGCACCGCCACGCAGGAACGGAAACGCGAAGCGGTATTCTTCACCTTGCTGTCCACGATCGCGGTTCTCGTCCTCGGCGGCGGCTTGGCCATCGTTCTCGGCCGTCAGGTGACGCGGCCCATCCTGCGCCTGGAAAACGCCGTTGCCCGCATTCAGGAGGGGCATCTGGATGCACGCGTCGCCCCCGACAGCGGCGGCGATCTGCAGCGCCTCGAAGAAGGCATGAACGCGATGGCCGAAGCCCTGAGCGAGAATCGCGATTTTCTCGAAGCACGGGTCCGCATCGCGACGCACAAACTCGAGCAAAAGATGCACGAGGCCGAGCTGGCCAACGTCGCCAAGTCGCGCTTCCTGGCCGCCGCCAGCCACGATCTGCGCCAGCCGCTGCACGCATTGTCGCTGTTCACGGCGGACCTGCGCTACGAAGCGGATACCCCGGCGCGAAAAAAACTCGCCAGCCAGATCAACGACTCGGTGCGCGGCATGTCGGAGTTGCTCGACAGCCTGCTCGACATCTCGCGCCTCGACGTGGCCGGCGTCACGCCGGCGCCGACCGAGCTGTCGCTCGCCGAACTGTTCTGCCGCCTGGATGCGAATTTTGCACGCAGCGCCGCCGAAAAATCGTTGCGCTTCCTCTGCCAACCGTCACCGTTCTGGGTACGGACCGATCCGGTCCTGTTCGAGCGCCTGCTCGGCAATCTGCTGTCCAATGCCATCCGCTACACCGAGCGCGGCGGCGTGCTGCTGATCGCACGCCGGCGCAAGGACCAGGTGCGCATCGAAGTACGCGACAGCGGCGTCGGCATCACGCAGGAACATCGCGAGGCCATCTTCGAAGAGTTTTTTCAGGTCGGCAACACCGCACGCGAGCAGGGACAGGGCCTGGGACTCGGATTGGCGATCGTCAGCCGCCTCGCGAAGATCCTCGATCTGAACGTAGAACTGCGCTCGGCGCCGGGACGGGGCTCGACCTTCGCGGTGACCCTGCCGCTCGTCGAACCGGTCCGCCAGCTCGCCTCGGACTTGCAGGGGGCGGGCAACCTCGGCGGGCCGACGCGGATTCTGCTGCTCAATCCGGAAACGCCAGCCCTGCGTGAAGCATCCGTGCTGGCCAAAAACTGGGGGTTCAACAGCGAGTGGATGGACTCGCTCGAGGCGGCGCGGCAACGCGCCAAGCGCGAAGGGCTGGTCATCGTCGGCGCGGCCGAAGCCTACGACAGCGCCACGGCCAATCCGCGGAGCGACGCCGACCCGGCGCTGATCCTGCTCGGCTGCGTCAGCGGCCCGGCGCACGTACATTGCCTGCCCTTGCCGCTGCGCCCGGCCAAACTGCGCGCGCTGCTGACGCAGCTACTGACCGCCAGCGCCGCCAATCAGGATGCCAGCGCGGGGATTAATGCCACGAACCCAAAGGCTGGTACTAGAGTTTGATACCGTAGCGGGCGACGGCGACCAGCGCCTGAGTCCGGCTGGAAACGCCGAGCGCCTTGAAAATCGCCGTGATGTGAATTTTGACGGTGCCTTCGGACAGGCCGAGTTGCTCGGCGATGTCGCGATTCGATTTGCCGCGCGCCATCAGCGCCAATACTTCCGACTGCCGCTCGGTGAGGCCGAATTCGGAAGGCTCGGCCTCGCCGCCGATTGGCGCATGCGGCAGATCGGCGCCGAGGTTTACCGGCATCATCTGTTCGGGAGTAAAAATCCGGCCATCGAGCACTTCGCGCAAGGCGGCGATCAGGCGGTCGCTCGAATAGGCTTTGGGAACGAAACCGGAAGCACCGTTTTTCAGCGCCCGATTGACCGTATGCGCATCGTCGTAAGCCGAGACGATCACCACCGGAATGGCCGGATAGCGCTGCCGGATGATCCCCAGGCAACTCAGCCCGTCGATGCCGGGCAGCCCCAGATCGAGCAGCACCAGATCGAAATCGCACTCCTGTTCAAGCAGGGTTCCAGCAAGATCGCAATTGCCCGCCTCGAAAATCCGAACGTCATCATCGAGCTGGCGAAGCGTCTGGACAAGACCTTCGCGGACCAAAGCGTGATCTTCAACAACAAGCAGTTTGAGCATGGCATCCAGCGGCGGCATGGCAATAGTTCAGCACTTTAGCATTAACCGCGGCGCACGCAACTCCAGGCCGGTCAATATTTGCTAAGATGACACGACACACCACGCCGGGAGCCCGAGATGTCGAACGAGAGCAATGCCAACGACCCGATGAATTTCGTCAAGAACATGTGGGGCAATATGGGTTTTTCACTGCCCGGGATGGTCACCCCGACTTTCGATGTCGAAGAAATCGAAAAGAAGGTGAAAGACATGAAAGCCGTCGAAGGCTGGCTGAAGATGAACCTGTCGATGCTGCAGATGACCATCCAGAGCCTCGAAATGCAGTGCGTCACGCTCAACGCCGTGCGCGCCATGGGTGACATGGCCGCCAGCGCGGGCAGTCCGGCGCCGTCCGCCTCCGCCGCACCGGCCTCGCCCTTCTTCACCCCGCCCCCGACGCCGGCCGCTGAAGGCGCCGCGCCGCAAGGGCAGGCCTCTATGTGGCCATGGAACCTGATGCAGCAGATGCAGGAACAAATGCAGCAAGCAGCGGCGGAACAAGCCGCAGCGGCAGCCGAAGAAACGCCGAAGAGTGCGCCGAAACGCGGCAAGAAAGCGCAGTAGGCGCCGCCCGCCTCAGACCACGCCGGCTTGCCGCAAGCCGGCGATCTCCGCCTCGCCGTACCCCGCTTCGCGCAGGACTTCCGCGCTGTGTTCGCCGGGCAAGGGCGCGTTGCGCTCGACGGCGAAGGCCCAGTCCGAAAGCTTGACCGGCGGCGCATACTGCGTCACGCCGTCGGCGCGAAGCGCCATGCCGCGCGCGACGAAGTGCGGATGCGCCAGCGCCTCGGCGACGCCCAGAACCGGCGTCACGCAACAATCGGCCTCGGCGAACAAAGTGCTCCACTGCGCCTGCGTGCGGCTGAGAAAGAGCGCCGCCAGTTCGCCGCGCAGTTCGGCGGCCGCCGCGCCGCGCGCGCCATGGCGCGGCCTCCAGTCGGCACGGTCGAGGACATCGCAGAAGCGCCACCAGAATTTTTCCTCGAGCGGCGCCACCGCCATGTAGCGGCCGTCGGCCGTGGCATAGACGCCGTAGCCGGGATCGCCGCCGCTCAGCAGGTCGTGCCCGCGCTCGGCCGGCCCCGCTTCGCTGTGCAGGGCGAACAGCGGAAACAGATTGTGCGCCAGCACCGCCTCGCTCATCGCGACATCGACGAAACGCCCATGGCCGCTGCGCTGCGCGTCGAAGAGGGCGGCGAGGATGCCCATCACGCCGCTCAGCGCACCGCCGAGCAGATCGCCGATCTGCAGATTCGGGATGGCAGGCTGCCCGCCATCGACACCGATCTGCTCGAGCACGCCGGAAAGCCCGATGTAGTTGAGATCGTGCCCGGCGGCCATGGCCAGCGGCCCGGTCTGGCCGTAGCCGCTGATCGCGCAATAAACGATTTTCGGATTGAGCGCGCGCACCGCCTCGAAGCCGATGCCCAGCTTGTCGGTCACGCCGGGCCGGAAGCTCTCGACGACGATGTCGGCGTCGCGCGCCAGACGCAGGAAGACGTCGCGCCCCTCGGGCCGTTTGAGGTCGAGGCGCAGGCCGCGCTTGTTGCGATTGACGCAGCGGAAAAAGACGCTGACGCCGTCGGCCCCCTCGCCCATGGTGCGCGCATAGTCGCCGGCGGCGTGATCCTCGATCTTGATCACGTCGGCGCCGAGATCGGCCAGATGCAGCGTCGCCACCGGCCCGGGCAGCAGGCGGCTCAGATCGAGCACGCGCACCCCGCGCAGCGGTCCGCCGCTCATGGACGCGGCGCGCAGCGCTCGAGCCAGCTCGCGTCCATGTCGATGATCTCGCCTTTCTTCAGCGCCCGGTCGAGGAAATAGCCGCGGAACAGCCAGCCGGTACTGCCGTGCTGGGACGACCATGGCGTTTCCCACTCGTCGACGACGAAGCGGATGCGCAGGACATCCACTTCGCGCACTTCGGCGTCGTGCTCCACACAAGGCGTCGACGCGGCGATGCGCACCCAGTCGTCGCGCGTATAAGCCGCCAGGGGCTTGCCGATCTGCGGGCAGCGGCCGGCCAGCCGGCGCTCGGCATAAACCGCGCCGACCGTGCCCTTCAGCCAGTAGGTCGGCGCCTTGAAGACGCGGCCGCTGCCGCCCTCGCGGAAAATGGCGCAATCGCCGACCTCCGGCCCCGCTGCCGAGGCGAGCACATCCATCACAGGACAGGCCAGCGCGAACGCCGCTGCAACGAAAAAACTGCGCCTGATCATTCGTACCTGCGCAGGTCTTCGATCACCTTGCCGTCGTTCGGCAAGGTCCCGGCGGCGGAGAAGCTCACCTCGCCGCGCAGCTTGGTGATCTCGCGAATGCTGGCGACCAGCGCGGCTGCCAGATCGTCGGCGGCCTCGGCGCACAGCTCGCAGTGCAAGGTCATGCGATCCTGACCGCTGGCGTTATCGACGACCAGACGCGCCCGGCCGATCGCCGGATGCCGGGCCAGAACGGCGGCGACCTGCGCCGGATGAACAAACATGCCCTTGACCTTGGTCGTCTGGTCGGCGCGCCCCATCCACCCCTTGATCCGCACATTGGTTCGGCCGCACGGGCTGACGCCGGGCAGGACAGCGGACAGGTCGCCGGTGGCGAAACGGATCAGCGGGTAGTCCGGATTGAAGGTGGTGACCACGACCTCGCCGACCTCGCCTTCGGCAACCGGCGTGCCGGTCCCCGGGCGGACGATTTCGAGCAACACCTCTTCCTCGACGACCAAGCCTTCCTGCCCCGGCGTTTCGTAGGCGATGACGCCGAGGTCGGCGGTGGCATAGGTTTCGCGCACGACGATGCCCCGCTCGTTGAGCAGCTTGCGCAGGGATGCCGGCAAGGCCTCGCCGGAAACGGCGGCTTTCTTCAGCGAAGAAACGTCGATCGCCAACTCGTCGGCCTTTTCGAGAATGATGCGCAGAAAGGACGGCGTACCGACATAGGCGGCCGATTTGAGATCGGCGATGGTGCGCACCTGCATTTCGGTCTGCCCGATGCCGGCCGGAAAAACCGGGCAGCCGAGCTTGTGCGCAGCACCTTCGAGCATGAAGCCGGCCGGCGTGAAGTGGTACGAGAAGGTGTTGTGCACCATGTCGCCGGCGGCGAAACCCGCGGCGAACAGCGCGCGACCGAAACGCCACCAGTCCTGCCCGCGCCCCTCCGGATCGTAGATCGGACCGGGCGACGCGAAGACGCGCGACAGTCCGGCAAGCGGCGTTGCGGTCAGCCCGCCGAACGGCGGCGCCGCCTTCTGCAACTCGATCAGATCGCTCTTGCGCGTCACCGGCAGCGTCGCCAGCGTCGCACGCGAATGAATCGAGCCGGCATCGATAGCGGCAAACAGCGCGCCGAAATAGGCCGAGTGCTGCTTGGCGTGCGCCACCTGGCGCGGCAGGCGATCCATCAGCCAGGCCTCGCGCTCCGCCGGCAAGCGTGTTTCCAGAGAATCGTAATATTTCATGTGAAGCCCTAGTGAGCCAATAATCACCGCCCGGTAGGCGGCAAAGTAGCCCCGCCAGGCAAGGCGAGAGGAAGCGCCGTTTGCTCATGCAAACAAGCGCCCGAACAACGCAGCCTGACGGGGCGCACTGCCGCCTACGAAAGCCAGCGCTTGCGGCGGCGGTAGTGCTTGACGTCGCGGAAGCTCTTGCGCCCGGCACTCGACAGGCCGAGATAGAACTCCTTGACGTCCTCGTTGGCGGCCAGTTCGCCGGCGTCGCCCTCCATCACCACCCGCCCGTTTTCGAGGATGTAGCCAAAATCGGCGTAACGCAGCGCCACGTTGGTGTTCTGTTCGGCGAGCAGAAAACTGACCTGCTCGCTGCTGTTGAGATCCTTCACGATCTCGAAGATTTCCTCGACGATCTGCGGCGCGAGACCCATCGACGGCTCGTCGAGCAGAATCATTTCCGGCTGCGCCATCAGGGCGCGGCCGATGGCGCACATCTGCTGTTCGCCGCCCGAGGTGTAACCGGCCTGCGTCATGCGCCGCTGCTTGAGGCGCGGGAAGTAGTGATAGACCTTTTCCAGACTCTGCCGAAGTTCGCTGCGCGAAATGCTGCGCGAATAGGCACCGGTCAGCAGGTTCTCTTCGAGCGACAGATGAGCGAAGCAATGCCGCCCTTCCATGACCTGGATGACGCCGCGCCTGACGAGATCCGAGGGCGTCATCTGGTCGACGCGATTGCCCTTGAAGTCCACGCTGCCCTTGGTCACGTCGCCGCGCTCGGCGTGCAGCAGGTTCGAAATGGTTTTCAGCGTCGTCGATTTGCCGGCGCCGTTGGCGCCCAGCAGGGCAACGATCTTGCCCTTCGGCACCTGCAGGGAGACACCCTTGAGGACCAGAATAACGTGGTCGTAAATGACCTCGATGTTATTCACCGAGAGATAAGGCGCGTCCGGTGAAGCTTGATGTACGGTAGTCGTCATGCCGGATTTCCCGAGAGATGCCGGCGGAGGCGCGAACCCCCGCCGGCCGGGTGAAGTACGGTGATCTGTTAAAGCCCGCGAAAGCCCGATCAGCTTTCCTTGCTGCAGTCGCGCGGCGTGATGTTCTTCTCCTTGGCGTACTTGGCCGCGGATTCCTCGATCATCGGCCGCACCATCTCGCGGTCGGCATCGACCCAGTCGGAAACGACTTTCCACTGCTTGCCGTCCCACTGCTGGTATTTCACCTTGCCGGAGCCCTCGTGGTCGGCGCAGGTGATCTTCAGGTCGGGCATGAAGCCTTCGGCGCCGATTTCCTTCAGGCGCTTGGCGTCGATGTTCAGATGCTCGAGGCCCCAGCGCATTTCTTCGCCGGAGATCGGCTTCTTGCCGAACTTGGCCTGCGCGGTGCGGATCGCCTCGACCGTGATGATGCCGTGCACCACGCCGCGGTTGTAATACACCGAGCCGACGCGCGACTTGTCTTCCATGTTGCCCTTGTTCTTCTTGTAGACGACGTCCTGGATCGCCTTGACCACCGGATAGTTCGCGCCGGCGACGTTGAAGCCGGCCGCCGTGAAGCCCTTGGCCGCATCGCCGGCCGGAATCGTGTCTTCCTCGGCGCCGGACCACCACACACCGACCATTTTTTCACGCGGGAAGCCGGTCTTGGCGGCCGCCTTCAGCGCCGTCGGGTTCATCACGCCCCAGCCCCAGAGGATCACCCAGTCCGGCTTTTCCTGGCGGATCTTCAGCCATTGCGACTGCTGCTCGTTGCCCGGATGCGCGACGGCCAGCGGCACAAAGGTGAAGCCGTGTTTCTGCGCCTGCTTCTCGAGCACGGCGATGCCTTCCTTGCCGAACGCCGAGTCGTGGTAGAGATAGGCGATCTTCTTGCCCTTCAGCTTGTCCATCCCGCCCTCTTTCGAGCCGATGTACTTGACCATCGTCGTGGCCTGGCTCCAGTAGGTGGTGATCATCGGGAAGACCCACGGGAAAACGCGCCCGTCGACCGCGTCGGTGCGCCCGTAGCCGATGGTGACCATCGGAATCTTGTCCTGCGCGACCTTGTCGAGCACCGAGTAGGTGATGCCGGTGGACAGCGGCTGGAACACCGTGTTACCGGTGCTGCCCTTCTTCTTCATCCGCTCGTAGCATTCGACGCCGCGCGCGTTGTTGTATTCCGTTTCGCACTCTTCCCAGGTCAGCTTGACGCCGTTCACGCCGCCGTCGCGCTCGTTGATCAGCGCCATGTAATCGATCCAGCCGCCGTAGATGCCGGAACCGCCGGCCGCATAGGCGCCGACGCGGTAGCTCGGCAGACCGATGAACTGCTCGTTGGCCTGCGCCACGGCATCGGCCGCCGCGCCCGCCAGCAGGCCGGCGGCAACCAGGGTACAGCTCAGGGTTTTGCTCATTTTCATCAGTGTCTCCTCCACGAGGTTGTTATAGCGATGCAAAAACTCGGATGCGAACTCAGTGCGGGAACGGCCACAGGCGCAATTTTTCCTTGCCGATCTGCCACAGCCGGGCCAGTCCGTGCGGCTCGACGATCAGGAAGAAAATGATCAGACCGCCGAAGACGACCAGTTGCAGGTTGGAGCTGATGCTTGGCGAGAGAATGCCGCGCAGCCACTCCTGCACCATCACGTCGAGCGCGATCGGCAGCAGGACGATGAAGGCCGCGCCGAGAAACGCGCCGACGATCGAACCGACGCCGCCGATGATGATCATGAACAGGATCTTGAACGACAGATCGAGATTGAAGCCTTCCGGCTCGACCGTGCCGATGTAGGCATAGGCGTACAGCGCCCCCGCCACGCCACAGTAGAACGAGCTTACGGCGAAGGCAAGGAGCTTGGTGTGCATGATGCGGATGCCGATCACCTCGGCCGCGACGTCCATGTCGCGCACCGCCATCCAGGCCCGGCCGACCGAACCGCGCACCATGTTCTTGGCCGCCAGCGCGAGCAGGACGACGATCGAGAGGACCAGCAGATACTTGGACTCGGCGCTGACGAACTTGTAGCCGAAAATCTGCATCTCCTGCGCGGTGATGACGCCCGACGACGAATGGTTCGAGAACCAGCCGAACTTGGTCAGCGCCCATACGATGAAGAACTGCGCGGCGAGCGTCGCCACCGCGAGGTAGAAGCCCTTGATGCGCAGGCTCGGCAGACCGAAGGCGATGCCCACCGCCGCCGCCGACAGCCCGCCGCCGACGAAGGCGAGCAGGATCGGCATACCGTCGATGCGCAGCATGAAGTTATAGCTGGCGAACGCCCCGACCGCCATGAACGCGGCCGAACCGAGCGACAGCTGTCCGGCATAGCCGGTCAGGATGTTCAGGCCGAGGGCGGCGAGCGAAAAGATCAGGAAGGGAATCAGGATCGCCTTGATCCAGTACTCGTTGAACAGCACGGGAACGGCGACAAAGGCGATGGCCAGAATCAGCAGGACGCCGATGCGATCCTGCGTGATCGGGAAGATCTGCTGGTCGGCGGGGTAGCTCGTCTTGAACTGGCCGGCTTCACGGTAAAACATCTGGATCTTCTCCTTAAACGCGGTCGATGTGTTTCTCGCCGAACAGCCCCTCGGGCCGGATCAGCAGGAAAGCGAGCGCCATCACGTACGGGAACCACGAATCGATGCCGCCGCCGACGTAGTCGCCGAGATAGACCTCGGCCAGTTTTTCCGTCGAACCGATGATCAGGCCGCCGACGATGGCGCCGGGAATCGAGGTGAAGCCGCCGAGAATCAGAACCGGCAAGGCCTTCAGCGCGGTGAAGGTGAGCGAGAAGGAAACGCCGTTGCGCGCGCCCCAGATCAGGCCGGCGACCAGCGCGACGAAACCGGCCACCGCCCACACGATGCGCCAGATGTTCTGCAGCGGAATGCCGATCGACAGCGCCGCCTGATGGTCGTCGGCCACCGCACGCAGCGCGCGGCCGACGCGGGTGTATTGGAAGAACAGCGCGAGCAGGGTGACGAGCAGCGCGGCGACGCCGGAGCCGAAGAGATCGAATTTGGAGACGCTGATGTTGGCCGCCTCCATCAGCCACTCGATCGGCTCGTCCTGAATACCCAGTTCGAGGCCGCGCACGTTGGCGCCCCAGACGCCCTGCGCCAGCCCTTCGACGACGTAGGTCAGGCCGATGGTCGCCATGAACAGCGTGATCGGCGGCTGATTGACCAGCGGCCGCAACACGATGCGCTCGGTCAGGACGCCGAGCACGACCATCACGCCGAAAGCGAGCAGCAGCGCCAGCCAGAAGGGCACGCCCATCTCCTGAAAACCGACGAAGGTGAGCGCCGCGGCGAAGACCATCGCGCCCTGCGCGAAATTGAAGACGCCGGACGCCTTGTAGATCAGCACGAAACCGAGCGCCACGAAGGAGTACATCACCCCCGAGAGCAACCCACCGATCAGCACTTCGAGAAAAAATTGCATGGTCCTGCCTCCCCCTTCTCAGTGCGCCACGCCAAGATAGGCGGAGATCACTTCCTGGTTGCTGCGCACTTCGTCCGGAGTGCCGTCGCCGATCTTCTTGCCGTAGTCGAGCACCACCACACGGTCGGAAATATCCATCACGACGCCCATGTCGTGCTCGATCAGCACGATGGTCGTTCCGAACTGGTCGTTCACGTCGAGGATGAAGCGGCACATGTCCTGCTTTTCCTCGACGTTCATGCCGGCCATCGGTTCGTCGAGCAGCAGCATCGACGGCTCGGCGGCGAGCGCCCGCGCCAGCTCGACGCGTTTCTGCAGGCCATAGGGCAGGCGGCCGACCGGCGTTTTGCGGATGTGCTGGATCTCGAGGAAGTCGATCACTTCCTCGACCTTTTTCCGGTGCTCGACTTCCTCGCGGCCGGCGCGCCCGATGCGGATCGCCTGCTCGAGGAAGTTGGCCTTCATCTTGGTGATGCGCCCGGTCATCACGTTGTCGAGCACCGTCATGCCCTTGAACAGGGCGATGTTCTGGAAGGTGCGGGCGATACCCTGCATCGCCGCCATGTGCGGCTCCATCTTGCGCCGCTCCTCGCCGCGAAAGTTGATGTGCCCTTCCTGCGGGTGATAGACGCCGTTGATGACGTTGAGCATCGAACTCTTGCCGGCGCCGTTCGGGCCGATGATGGCGCGCACCTCATGCTCGCGCACATCGAACGAAATGTTGGTCAGCGCCTTCACGCCCCCGAAACGCAGCGAGATGTTCTGCAGATCGAGGATGACGTCGCCGATTTTTCTTCCACTCATGGCTTGCTTCCTGCGCTGTCGGGGTGAGTCAGGCGGCCTGACGGAGGACCGGGAAGGTCTTCGCGTCGCGGATCTGCAGGTCGGCGGCGACCTTGCCGCTGCGGCCGTCTTCGAACTTGACCTGGGTTTCGATGAACTGGCTCGGCTTGCCCGAATAGAGCGCGTCGATCAGCACGGCGTACTTTTCGGCGACGAAACCGCGCCGCACCTTGCGCGTGCGCGTCAGCTCGTCGTCGTCCGGATCGAGCTCCTTGTGCAGGATCAGGAAACGATGCACCTGCGAATCGGCGAGCATGCCTTCGGAGACCAGCTCGGCGTTGACCTGCTCGACGCATTCCTGGATCAGCCCGTACACTTCCGGCTTGGCGGCCAGATCGGTGTAGCCCGAGTAGGCGATGCCACGCCGCTCGGCCCAGTTGCCGACGGCGCCGAGGTCGATGTTGATGAAGGCGCAGACCATCTTGCGCTTGTCGCCGAAAACGACGGCTTCCTTGATGTGCTGGAAGAACTTGAGCTTATTCTCGATGTAGTTCGGCGCATACATCGCGCCGTTGGCCAGCTGGCCGACGTCTTTCGCGCGGTCGATGATCTTCAGATGGCCTTCGTCGTCGAAGAAGCCGGCGTCGCCGGTCATGAAATAGCCGTCGGCGTTGATCGATTCGGCCGTCGCGTCCGGGCGCTTGTAATACTCCTTGAGCAGCATCGGCCCCTTGACCAGGATCTCGCCGTTGCCAGCGATCTTCACCTCAACGCCCGGTGCCGGCTTGCCGACCGAGTCGAACTTGATCTGGCCGTCCGGCTGCAGGCAGACGTAGGCGCAGGTTTCGGTCTGCCCGTAGAGCTGCTTCAAGTTGATGCCGATCGAACGATAGAAGCGGAACAGGTCCGGACCGATCGCCGCGCCGGCCGTATAGGCGACGCGGATGCGGCTCATGCCGAGCACGTTCTTGAGCGGCCCGAAGACGAAGAAATTGCCGAGCGCGTAAAGCAGGCGGTCGCCGAGCGGCACCGGCTTGCCGTCGAGCACGTCGGCGCCGCAGCGGCGCGCCACCTTCATGAAGTAGTGGAACATCTTCTGCTTCAGCGCACTGGCGTCTTCCATGCGGATCATCACCTGCGTCAGCAGGTTCTCGAAGACGCGCGGCGGGGCGAAATAGTAGGTCGGCCCGATCTCGCGCAGATCGGTCATCACCGTCTCGCCCGATTCCGGGCAGTTGATCGTGAAGCCGGTGAGCATCGCCTGCGCGAACGAGAACAGATGGTCGCCGACCCAGGCCATCGGCAGATACGAGAGGATGTCTTCGTCGGCCGTCAGACGGTCGAACTCGACGCCGCCCTTCGCCGCGCTGATGAAGGCGTTGTGCGTCAGGCAAACGCCTTTCGGCTTGCCCGTCGTGCCCGAGGTATAGAGCATGACGCCAACGTCGTCGGCCACGCCCTTGGCCACTTCGCCCTTGAGAAATCCGGGGTGGTTCTGGTTGTGGATGCGCCCCATCGCCATCAGCTCTTCGATGTCGTGAATGAAGGGCTGGTTGTAGTGGCGCATGCCGCGCGGATCGTCATAGACGACGTGTTCGAGCAGCGGCAGCTGGTCCTTGATTTCGAGCAGCTTGTCGACCTGCTCCTGATCCTCGACCAGCGCGAAGCGGATACCGGCATCCTGCAGCACGAAGAGCATTTCGTTGGCTACCGCATCCTGGTAGAGCGGCACCGGAACGCCGCCGAGGCACTGCACGGCGGCCATCGTCATGTAGAGGCGCGGCCGGTTGTCGCCGATGATCGCCAGATTGTCACCGCGCTTGAAACCCATTGCGGAGAGGCCGCAGGCCAGTGCGCTCACCTGCTCGGCAACATCGTGCCACGACCACGACTGCCAGATGCCGAGATCCTTCTCGCGCATCGCCGTTTTTTCCCCGCGCACATTGGCATGGAAAAAGAGCAGGCGAGGAAAAGTATCCATCGCCCGGGAAGAAGCCATTTCCGGCATTTTGTCCCCTCCGGTTCATTGGACCGTCGTCGGTGCGACGGTTCACTCTTTGTTGTCTTCGATTCTAATCAACTCTTGCTTACGCCCAGCTTGCAGCGCCCCAGTCCGCGCCGTCCGGCGGATCTTTGCAGGATGACATGAAAACCGATGTTGCAACGAGTTTAAGACGCCTCGCGCACTATAATTGTCGTCTGCCTGACAATTGACCAAATAAATGCAATCGTTGAACGAATTGCTGCAAGCCGCCGCCTGGGCACAGGCCTTGTCGGCGGAAGAACTGGAGCACGTCAGGGCCGGCATCGCCTTGCGCACCATTCCGGCCGGCGGCTTCGTGTGCATGAAGGGCGAACCGGTCGAGCACTGGATGGGCGTCGTCGACGGCCTGGTCAAGATGACCGCCAACTGGAGCTCCGGCAAGACCACCACCTTCACCGGCCTGCCCTCCGGCGGCTGGTTCGGCGAAGGCTCGATGCTCAAGAACGAGCCGCGCAAGTACGACGTGATGGCACTGCGCGAATCGATGGTCGCCTACATGAACCGCAGCACCTTCCAGTGGCTGCTCGACCACAGCATTCCGTTCAACCGCTTCCTCGTCGTCCAGCTCAACGAACGCCTCGGCCAGTTCATCGGCATGATGGAAAACGAGCGCCTGCTCACCACCGACGCCCGCCTCGCGCGCTGTCTGGCCTCGCTGTTCAACCCGCTGCTCTATCCCGGCATCGGCCCGCAACTCGACATCTCGCAGGAAGAAATCGGCTTCCTCGCCGGCATCTCCCGCCAGCGCGTCAACCAGGCGCTGCGCACGCTGGAAGAAGCCGGCCTGCTGCGCATCGACTACGGCAGCATCACCATTCTCGATTTGCCGGGCCTGCGCTGCTTCGGGGAGTGAACCGGATGTGTTCATTCGGCGCAATAACGATTGCGCCCGACGCGGGCGGTCCAAAAATCAAGGTTTTTTCCCTCGCATTCTAAGCGCGCCGCTGCGCCGCAAGCTGCGACTTTTTGCACAGGCCGTGATGCCTCCGCAAAAAAATGGCCACCGATTGCGCGGTGGCCATTCGCGGCGCGCCTCGCGCCGGCAAGGAAATCCGCCGCGCCTAGAGCACGCCCTGCTTGCGCGCCGCCGCGGTCAGTTCGGCGCGGAAATCCGGGTGCGCGATGCCGATCAGTTCCTGCGCGCGCTGCTTGGCCGATTTGCCGCGCAACTGGGCGACGCCGAACTCGGTGACCACGTAGTTCACGTCGTTCTTGCTCGTCGTCACGTGCGTGCCGCTGGCGAGTGCCGGGACGATGCGCGAGATGGTGTCGTTCTTCGCCGTCGAGGGCAGCACGATGAAGGCCTTGCCGCCCTGCGAGCGGTTGGCGGCGCGCACGAAGTCGACCTGTCCGCCGGTGCCCGAATAGGGCTGCGCGCCGAGGCTTTCCGAACCGCACTGGCCGAGCAGGTCGATCTGCAGCGTGGCGTTGATCGCCATCAGATTGTCGTTCTGGCCCGCGAGGTAGGGGTCGTTGGTGAAATCGACCGGGTGGATTTCGAGCATCGGGTTCAGGTGCATGAAGCGGTAGAGCTTCTGCGAGCCGAGCGCGAAGGTGGCGACCATCTTGCCCGGCAGGTAGTTCTTCTTGCGGTTGGTCACCGCGCCGCTCTCGACCAGGGTCAGGATGCCGTCGCCGATCATTTCGGTATGCACGCCGAGATCGTGCTTGTGCGTCAGCTGCATGACCACCGCGTCGGGAATGCCGCCGTAGCCGATCTGCAGCGTAGCACCGTCGTCGATCAGGTCGGCGACGTACTTGCCGATCGCCTCCTGTACCGGGCCGATCTTCGGCAGACCGACTTCGAGCACCGGCTCGTTGCTCTCGCACAGGGCCGCCACCTGCGAGATGTGCACGTGGCAGTTGCCGAACGCGAAAGGCACGTTCGGATTGACTTCGAGCACGATGGCGCGGGCCTTGGCGAGCGCCGCCATGGTGTAATCGGCGCCGAGCGCCAGCGAGAAATAGCCGTGCTCGTTCATCGGCGAAGCGAGCGTGAACACCACGTCGGCCGGGATCTGGCCGCGCGAGATCAGCGCCGGGATTTCGGAAAAATAGTTCGGGATGAAATCGACCCAGCCGCCCTGCCCGCCGGTACGTGTCGCGCCGCCATAGAACAGCGCGACGTGGCGCACGTGGTCGACGGTTTCCGGGTCGATGTAGGCGTATTTGCGCAGCGCGAGGATCTGCGCCACCTTGACGTCGCGGAAACGCCGGCGCTCTGCGGAGAGCGCCGTAAGCAGCGCGGGCGGTTCGCCGACGCCGGTCGGCACGATGATGAAATCGCCGTTGCGCACCTGGCCGATGGCCTCTTCCGCGCTCGTCCGTTTCTGCTGGTAGAGATCGTTGACTGACATGTTCTTCCCTGTCTTCGAACTGATGAATGAAAAGAATGAAAAGGCCCCGGAACAAGCGCCCCGGGGCCAGTATAACTAGAAGCCGCGCATCGCTCAGTGGGCCGAAGCAGCCGCCGCGCCAAAACCGGTTTGCGAGCGCACGTACTGGTCGTCGAACGCCAGCCGCTCACTTGTGGCGCGGGCGCTCTTGTCGGTCACCGAGAACAGCCAGGTGAAGAAGAAGGCGAGCGGCATCGAGAACAGCGCCGGTTGCTCGTACGGGAAGATCGGCGCCGGGTTGTTCAGCACGACCACCCAGACGGCTTTCGAGAGCACGACGAAAGTCACCGCCGAAACCAGGCCGACGATGCCGCCGATCAGCGCGCCGCGCGTCGTCAGACCTTTCCAGTACATCGACAGGATGAGTACCGGGAAATTGGCCGAGGCGGCGATGCCGAAGGTCAGGCCGACGAGGAAGGCGATGTTCTGCTTCTCGAACATGATGCCGAGCACCACCGCGACGATGCCGAGGAACAGCGAGGCGATCTTCGAGACGCGCATTTCTTCCGGACCGGTGGCCTTGCCCTTGCGGATGACGCGCGAGTAGATGTCGTGCGAGATGGCAGAAGCACCAGCCAGGGCGAGGCCCGAAACCACCGCCAGGATGGTCGCGAAAGCGACGGCCGAGAGGAAGCCGAGGAAGAGATTGCCGCCGACCGCCTTGGCCAGATGCATGACCGGCATGTTGCCGCCGCCGATGATCTTGCCGGCGATATTGCCGCCCTCGAAGAACTGCGGATCGGTACCGACGATGACGATCGCCGACAGGCCGAGCAGACAGACGATCAGGAAGAAGAGGCCGATGAAGCCGCTGGCGACGAACACCGACTTGCGCGCTTCCTTGGCGTTCGGCACGGTGAAGAAGCGCATCAGGATGTGCGGCAGGCCGGCGGTACCGAAGAGCAGGCCGAGCGACAACGACACCGCCGAGACCGGGTCGGCGAGCAGCGAGCCAGGGCCCATGATCTTCATGCCGTCCTTGTGCACCGACGCTGCCTTGGCGGCCAGTGTTTCAAGGCTGAAACCGAACTGGCTCATGGCCATGATCAGCAGCATCGAACCGCCGATCAGCAGCAGCACGGCCTTGATGATCTGCACCCAGGTGGTGGCGATCATGCCGCCGAAGGTCACATAAACAACCATCAGCACGCCGACGACGACGACCGCGACGTTGTAGTCGAGACCAAAGAGCAGCTTGATCAGCTGGCCGGCACCGACCATCTGCACGATCAGGTAGAAGCAGACGACGGTCAGCGAGCCCATCGCCGCGAAGATGCGGATACGCGACTCGTCGAGACGATAGGAGGCAATATCGGCGAAGGTGAAACGCCCGAGGTTGCGCAGGCGTTCGGCCATCAGGAAGAGGATGATCGGCCAGCCAACGAAGAAGCTGATGATGTAGATAAAACCATCGAAACCCTTGGCATAAACCAGCGCGGAGAGGCCAAGCAGCGTTGCCGCCGACATGTAGTCGCCGGCAATCGCGAGGCCGTTCTGGAAACCGGTGATACCGCCGCCGGCGGTGTAGAAGTCGGCCGTCGACTTGGTGCGGTTGGCCGCCCAGAAGGTGATGCCCAGCGTGCTCAGCACGAAGACGAAGAACATGCCGATCGCGGTCAGATTGACCGGCTGTTTTTCGACCAGCGCGACGTCCGCCGGGACGGCCATCGCCACGTCGCCGGCGGCGAGCAGCACGGTGAACCAGAGGGATTGCAGCAGACGAGTCATTGCCCGGCCTCCTTGAGAACTTCCACGTTGATCTTGTCGAAATCGCTGTTGGCGCGATAGACGTAGAGGCCGGTCAGCAGCCAGGAGACGATGATGATGCCGGCGCCGATCGGCATGCCGACGGTCAGGACCGAGCCGTCGGACAGCGTCTCGCGCAACAGGGCCGGCTTGAAGGCGACGATCATCATGAAGCCGTAGTAGGCGAACAGCACGATGGCCGAGAGCAAGGCCGCGAAGCGCCCTCGCCGCCTGATCATGTCCTGGTACTTCGGATTCTCGCGAATCCGTTGATAAATGGAAGCGTTCATATTCCCTCCGGTTGTTGTGTCGATCGATTTTTTTCTTCTCTTCAAGATCGGGCATTTGCCCGGCTCTCGGGCCTGCACGCGTCATCGACGCAATTCTGGCCGGTATCGGGAACGAAGATTCGCAGGACATGTTTGCCCAACTTTTGTGCAAATGTAACGAATGTTTGCACGCCGGCAGCGAACGCCGATCGCAGGCTAGAATCGGCGGATTACGCAGCGGAGCGACAGGCATGAAACAGGTGGCAAACAGGTTGGCCGGCCTCACACCCGACACGCTGGACATGCCGGACACGCCGGGCGACGCGCAGCGGCGCGACGACATGCTGCACGCGGGGCTCGATGAGCTCGACCAGGGTTTCACCGTGTTCGACGCCGATCTGCACATGGTCGCCTGGAACCGCTCCTTCCTGCGCCTGCTCGATTTTCCCGAAGAGATGGCCTACGTCGGCGCGCCTTTCGAGAGCTTCATCCGCTACAACGCCTGTCGCGGCGAGTACGGCCCCGGCGACCCGGAAGCGCTGGTGACCAAGATCGTCGGCCTGGCCGGCAACTTCGCCAGCCACTACTCCGAGCGCCACCGCCCGAACGGCCAGGTCATCGCCGTGCGCGGCACGCCGCTGCCGCATTTCGGCTTCATCACGCTCTATACCGACGTCACCGAGCAGCGCCGCTATCAGGCGCTGATCGAAAAGCAGAACGCCGAGCTCGAACACCGCGTCCTCGAGCGGACCGCCGAACTCGAATCGGCCAACCGGGCGCTCACCGAAATGAACGCGGCCAACCTCGAGATCGCCGCCTCGCTGCGGCGCAGCGAGGAAAGGCTGCGCCTGATCACCGACCGGGTGCCGGCCAACATCGGCTACTTCGACAACCAGCGGATCTTCCGTTACGCCAACCGCGGCTATTCGGAGTGGTTCAGCCTGCCGATCGACGAAATCGTCGATCACCATATCGAATCGGTGCTCGGGCCCGAGGTCTGGCCCACCGTGTGCGATAACGTCGCCAGCGCGCTGCGTGGCGAACAGGTCAGCTACGAATACTCGCTGACCCGCCCGGACGGCCGCCCGGTCTTCGCGCGCAGCACGCTGGTCCCCGAGTTCGCGCCGGACGGCACGGTGCTCGGCTGCTTCGTCCTGGCCCTCGACATCACCGAGCAAAAACGGACGCAGGCGGCGCTCGTCCAGGCGCAGAAGATGGAGGGCATCGGCCAGCTCACCGGCGGCATCGCGCACGACTTCAACAACATGCTGACCGTCGTCATCGGCAACCTGGCCGTGCTGCGCGACCAGCGCGGGCGCGCCACCGAACTCGACGAATATCTCGATTCGGCGCTCCAGGCCTCGCGCCGCGGCGTAGACCTGATCAAGCGCCTGCTCGCCTTCTCGCGGCAGCAGGCGCTGGCGCCGAAAACGGTCGACATCGGCCTGCTGGTCCAGGAAATGGCCAAGCTGATGCGCCGCTCGCTGCCCGAAACCATCGCCCTCACCACCTTCACCGGCAACAGCCATCGCCTGGCGCGCGTCGATACCAACCAGCTCGACAACACCCTGCTCAACCTCGTGCTCAACGCGCGCGACGCGATGCCGCAGGGCGGGCTGATCCGCATCGAGCTCGGGTCGATCGCGGTGACGCCGCTGAGTGCCCGCGAATACGACCTCGCCCCCGGCGACTACGTCAGCATCAGCGTCACCGACAACGGACTGGGCATGGACAGCGCGACGCTGGCGCGCGTCTTCGAACCCTTCTTCACGACCAAGGCCTTCGGCAAGGGCAGCGGCCTCGGCATGGCCATGGTCTATGGCTTCGTCAAGCAGTCGGGCGGCAGCGTCCGGATCAGCAGCACGCCCGGGCAGGGCACCTCGGTCACCCTGCTGCTCCCGGCGATGCTCGACGACGGCGAGGTCGACGACGTGCCGGACCTGCAACTGGCGAGCGGCGGCAATAGCGAGCGCCTGGTGCTGCTGGTCGAGGACGACCCGGACGTGCGCAAGATCGTCCGCCTGCAGCTGACCGACCTCGGCTACCCGGTGATCGAAGCCGAGAACGGCCCGGAGGCGGTCAGCATGATCAACAACGTGCCGGACATTGCCCTGATCCTGTCGGACATCGTGATGCCCGGCGGCATCGACGGCTGGGAACTCGCCCGCTTCGCCAAGGAAAACCATCCGCAGGTGCGCATCGTGCTGATGAGCGGTTATGCTTACGGCGGTTCCGAAGAAGACATCAAAGACCCCGAACTGCCGATGCTGAGCAAGCCCTTCGAAAAATCCCAGCTGGCGGCCATCCTGCAAGCGACCGAAGCATGAACGCCACGACCAGCGCCAACCAGGCCGCGTGCCGCGACGCCCCAGCGACCATCTATCTGGTCGAGGACGAACCGGAAATCGCCCGCATCGTCGGCAAGGTTCTGGCCGATTTCGGCTACGCAGCGGAATGGTTCCGCACCGGCGCCGACCTGATGCGCCGCGTCAAGGCCTGCCCGCCCGATCTGTGCATCGTCGACCTCGGCCTGCCCGACATCGACGGCATGGACCTGATCCGCCAGCTGCGCGGCGACTACGCCTGCGGCGTGCTGATCCTGACCGGGCGCGGCTACACGGCGGACCGCGTGATGGGCCTCGAGCTCGGCGCCGACGACTACATCGTCAAACCCTTCGAGCCGCGCGAACTGATCGCCCGCATCCGCAGCATCCTGCGCCGCTGCGAGCGCAACGCCGAGAAGGCGCCTGCGACCGGCCGCAAGATCGCCGAATTCTCGGGCTGGCGCTTCGACGCCGACAACAATGCGCTGCATGCGCCGAACGCGGAAGAGTTCAACCTGAGCACGGCCGAAGCGCAATTGCTGCAGCTCTTTCTCGAACGCCCGAACCGCATCCTGACGCGCGAGCAGCTGCTCGGCGAACGCGACATCTCGCCCTTCGACCGCAGCATCGACGTGCGCATCTCGCGCCTGCGGCGCAAGCTCGAAACCGATCCGCACAACCCGAAAATCATCAAGACGGTCTACGGCGCCGGCTATCTCTTCTCGACCACCGTCACCTGGACCTGAACCGGCGTACAAGGCAGCGGGGCGCGCTACGCCGCATACCAGAACACGGCGAAGAAATGGCAGGTTGAGCCGGCCATCACGAACAGGTGCCAGATGAAGTGCCCGAAGCGCATACGGCTGTCGGTCAGGAAGAAAACGACGCCGGCCGTGTAGGACAGCCCGCCCGCCACCAGCCACAGCACGCCATCGGCCGACACCCGCTCGAGCAGCGGCACGGCGGCGACCAGCACCAGCCAGCCCATCGCCAGATAGAGGCCGGTGGACAGCAAGGGATGCGACAGGCGATCGAAGACCTTGAGCACCAGGCCGAAGGCGGCCAGCCCCCAGATCACGCCGAACAACGACCAGCCCCAGGCGCCGTGCAGCACGCCGAGCGCAAACGGCGTATAGCTGCCGGCGATGAAAAGGTAGATCGCGCAGTGGTCGATCTTGGCGAACACGCGTTTGGCGCGGCCGGGCGGCAAGGCGTGGTACAGCGTCGACGAGAGGTAGAGCAGCGCCATGGTCAGCGAAAAAACGCAGGCCGCGACGACGTTGGCGACGCTTCCCTGATGCGCCGCGGCGTAAATCAGCACCGGCGCCGCGACGACTGCCGCGAGCAGGCCGCAGCCATGGCTCAGGCTGTTGGCCACCTCTTCGACCCGGCTTTGCGGACGCTCATCCATCGCGACGCACCTCGTACCCCGTTGCAGGAAGGGAAGAACTCCTGACGACCACCGCCGCAAGCTGACGGCACCGTACCCGCAGTCGGACAACCCGTCGCACGGCTGGTTCCGGCGACCGGAAATAACGGCCAGCAGATTTTTCGTCGCGCCCGCAAAAGAGCTGCATCCAATTGCGAGGGGGGCGCGTATACCTCATGCAGGCAAGCAAATTCACGCCGGCAAAAGAAATCGTAAAAAAAGTTGTAATGATTTCGCTGAGTACCAGACTAATACAGTAGGACATTAAGGATTGCACGAGATTGGATCCTGAATGGTTTTAGGCAATCGGCGTCTCGCGGGCGCCGCCGATCGGCCTGTGGCAGCTAGGTCCCGCAACGATGCAGTTCCGTAGTCGATTGATTAACTTTCCAACGGAGAACAATCATGAAAGCCAAAACCTTAGCCGCTGCGGCCGCCTTCACCAGCCTGCTGACCCTTGGTGGCAGCGCATTTGCGGCCAGTGACCCGCACGACGCCTACAACCGTGCCTTCCTCGGCGCGACCGGCAGCACCCAAAGCGACGACACGATGGGCAAGGCCGCCTATGGCACCCCGAGCGACACCATGGCGTGGTCCTCCGGCCATGATGCCTACAACCGCGCCTTCCTGGGCAAGGTCGCCAGCAAGCCGGAAGCGGACACCATGGGCAAGGCCGCCTACGGTGGCAGCAGTTCGTCGGCTGACGGCATTGCCGCCTACCACGGCGCCTTCCGCGGCGATTGACCGAACCGGCAAAACACCCGCCGGGTGCGGGCGGCGCTTGGCGCCGCCCCGCGCATCACCCCACTGCTTGCCCCCCGGCTCCCCGGCGAATCGCCTGAGCGCTTCAGTCGAGCCGCGCCGGCCGCCCGGCACAGCGAAAGCATTCTGAAAGGCATTTCCTCTGAAATTGGTCCGTGCAGTTCGGCAAATCGACCGATAACTGCCTACCAAGGACGGAGGATCTATGCATAGCAAGAAAAGCGTAAAGGGGTCGAAACAGGGGGCGAGACAGGGTTCAAAACACCTCGCAGCGAGCACGGTTCTGCTCGGCTGCTTGGCAGCATCCGGATTTTCCGCGGCGCCGGCTTTCGCCGATGCGGCATCGGAGTTGCGCGCCGAAGTGGCCGCGCAGCGCGAGCGCCTCGACGCGCTCGAGAAGAAACTCGAAGCCGCTTCGCAGGAAGCGAGCACCGCCAAGGAAGCCGCCAAAGAGGCGACCCGTGTCGCCGCCGCCGGCAACGGCGCAGCCGGCGGCCTCGCCATGCCCAAGGGTTTTTCCATCTACGGCATCATCGACGGCGGCGTCGAATTCGGCGACTACGGCCAGGGCACCCGGGCACGCATCCAGAGCGGCCTGGGATCGGCCAGCCGGCTGGGCTTCAAGGGCGAGCGCAATTTCGGCGACGAACTCGCCGCCTACTTCCAGCTCGAAGCTGGCGTCTCGATCGACAACGGCCAGAACACCGGCCACTCGAGCAACATCAGCAACCCAGGCCAGGGCGCGGCGTCGTCTTCGGCGCCCAACACCACCGGCGTCGCCATCTTCTCGCGCAACACCTTCGTCGGCTTGCGCGGCAAGTTCGGCGACGTGCGCTTCGGCCGCGACTACGCACCGATCTACTCGATCACCAGCGCCTCGGACCCGTTCACGATCGGCGGCGCGACCGCCTTCCGCCTGTGGTCCGGCGCCGCCGCCAGCCGCTTCGACAACGGGGTGTTCTACGCCTCGCCGAAGATCGGCGGCTTCGGGGCCAACCTCGCCTATTCGGCCGGCATGGAAAACAACAGCACGGCCAACGTCGGTATCAGCGGCGCCAACACCAGCACCGGGCCGAAAGACGAAGGCAAGGGCTGGAGCGGCAGCCTGACCTACAACAACGGCCCGCTCTTCCTGGGCAGCGGCTACCTGAGCTTCCTGAAAACCGGCAACGTCACCGCGCCAGCGACCGAGAACGTCAAGCGCACCTCGTGGAACCTGGCCGCCACCTACGATCTCGGGATGGCGAAACTCTACGCGCAATTGCTGCAAGGCAAGGACGAGCAGGCCGGCGGCAGCAAGACGCTCGACCGGCAGGTCTGGTGGCTCGGCGTCGGCATACCGTTCCGGGATGTCCATACGATTCGCGCCGTTTACAGTCACCTCGACGACAAAATGGCGACCAACCGCGACTCAGACCATATCGGCCTCGGCTACGAGTACGCGCTGGACAAGGAAACCGACCTGTACGCCTATTACGCCCAGGTCACCAACAAGAACGGCGGCCAGAACTCCCTCTGCGCCGGCGGTACCTGCCAGGGCTTCGACAGCGCGACCAACCTGCCAATCAACTACACGCCCAAGTCGCTGATGCTCGGCGGGCGCTATCGGTTTTAAGCTCACTCATCCGCTTGCTTGCCAGGCATCCGTTGGGCTAAGCATCGCAAAGGCCGTGGAACTTGTTTCCACGGCCTTTTTTTATTTGCCCACGCCGGCCGCCGAAAGGCTTTCGAAAGCCTGCATGCCTAGCATCGCTGCTGACCATTGTTCCCACAGGAGACTGACATCATGCAAATCACCGGAATGCTGCACGGCGCCCACCTGCTCCAGTTCGCCGACTTCCCGAGCGCCGAGGTGCTCGGGCCGGGGGCCAGCGAAGAGGAGATCAAGGCGCTGATCGAGAAACACGGCGCCGTCTTCGTCAAGCCCGTGTTCAAGGGCGGCGTCGGCAAGAAAGGCAAGGCCGGGCTGCTCGGCCGGGCGAAGGACCTGAAAACCGCGCTGGCCGAAAAGGAGCGCCTCTATTTCGCCGTGCACCGCCACGGCAACCAGGTCGCCAAGGCCAACGGCGTCACCTTCGAGGGCGCCGTCACCGCCGAGCACGAGGTCTATTTCTCGATCACCGATTCGACCCAGTTCCGCGCCCCGACGATGACGCTGACCCATTGCGGCGGCATGGACATCGAGGAGGTCGAACGCGGCAAGGTCGCGCAGATTCCCTTCGATCCGCTGACCGGGCTGAAGGCCTTCGTCGTCGCCAACGCGCTGGCCGACATCGGCGCGCCGCGCGAGATCATCTCGCCGCTGGTGCAGCACCTGCCGCGCCTGTGGGAGCTCTACCACGACTTCGGCATGACCACCCTCGAACTCAACCCGATCCGCATGCGCCCCGACGCCAAGGGCCGGCTGACTCCGGTGGCCTGCGACTTCAAGTGCGGCTTCGACCGCGACGACCCGCGCTGGCACCGGCTGCAGCTGCCCGAGCACCTGTTCGCCACCGACTACTCCGACTTCGAGCAGGAGATCAACCAGCTGCGCACCTACCAGGGCCAGAGCGACGTCTACGTGATCAACGAGAACGGCACCATCCTCGCGCCGACCTTCGGCGGCGGCGCCAACTCGCTGGTCACCGAGATGCTCGGCGACGACGCGATCATCTCTTCCGACTTCGGCGGCAACCCGCCCTACGAAAAGATGAAGTCGGTCGCCTCGATCTGCTTCAAGCACTGGCTGCGCCAAGCCAACGTACTCTTCATCATCGGCGGCAAGTCGAACAACACCGACATCTTCGAAACTTTCCGCGCGATGGCCGACGCCCTGCGCGAGCACTTCGGCAAGTTCGGCCCGACGCCGCTCTACGTCGTGGTCGGGCGCGGCGGCCCGAATCTCGTGCGCGGCCTCGCCGTGCTGCGCGACACCTGCGAGGCGCTCGGCCTGCCCTACCGCTTCTTCGGCTTCGACTCGGCGATGAGCGAAGTGGTCGATCACGCGCGCGCCGTCAATGACTGGATGAAAGCCGGCGGGCGCGCGGCGCTGGCGGAGAAGCTCGGGGTCACCGAACTAGTAGTCAGTCATGCTGAAACGCACTGACTTATAAGCTCCGTCATTCCGGGCTTGACCCGGAATCCAGTGGTGCACCTCTGGATTCCGGCCTTCGCCGGAATGACGGGGTTATCCATCGGATTCACCGCGACGTCCTACCGGGCGCGGACAAGTGAACGACAGAGAATCGAGGAGAACAGACATGTACAAGCAGGCTGCAGGAGATTTCAAGTATTTCGTCGGCATCAGTTCGCTGAGCCAGATCGCCACCCGCGACGACCGGGTGTGCGTGCTCAACATCCTCGGCGGCGAGTCGAGCGAGGTCACCCCGGTCGGCCACGCGTGGTCCGGCGGCAACGTCGTCTTCGGCACCTCGCCCGGCCGGCGCGGCCAGGTGCTCGAAACGCCGGCCGGCAACATCCCGGTCTATAACAGCGTGCGCGAGGGGCTGGATGCCGGCCACCGCTTCAACTGCGGCGTCGTCTACCTGCCGCCGTCGGCGGCGCGCGACGGCGTCGCCGAGCTGATCCGGGTCAATCCGGAACTCAAGAAGATCTTCATCATCAGCGAGAAGATCGCCGTGCACGACGCCCGCGAAATCCGCGCCATGGCGCAACTGAGCGGCATCGACGTGTTCGGCGCCAACAGCCTCGGCGTCGCCGATTCGTGGAACCAGGTGCGCATCGGCGGCGCGCTGGGCGGCGACAGCCCCGGCGACACGCTGAAACCCGGCTCGATCGCCATCCTCTCCAACTCCGGCGGTTTCACGACGACGATCGCCCAGTACCTGCGCATGGCCGGCTGGGGCACCACCACCCTTGTTTCGAGCGGCAAGGATGTGTACATCCACTACGCCGCGCCGGAATTCGCCTTCGCGCTGGCCAACGATGCGCGCAGCAAGGCCGCCGTGCTCTACTGCGAGCCGGGCGGCTACTACGAGCGCGACGCCGAGTTCAACAAGCCGGTGGTGGCCTGCGTCGTCGGGCGCTGGAAGGCCAAGCTGACGCGCGCCGTCGGCCACGCCGGCGCGATGGCCGGCGGGCAGGACGACGCGGTCGCCAAGGAAGGCTGGTTCATGGACAAGTTCGGCGTCGACGCCATCTTCACCCCCGAGAACCCGGTCTTCTCGCGCAAGGGCGCGCTGGTCACCAACATCGCGCACATCCCGCTGGCGCTGAGCGCCGTGATGCGCGCCAACGCCACGCTGCCCGACTTCGCGCCGGAAGGCACGACCGAACTGAAACCGTGGTTCGGCGGCAACGCCGGCCTGGCGCTGCCGGCCGCGCTCGACCTGCCGACGATCAAAGCGGTGCCGCCCTACGACACGCAGATCGCCCGCCTCGAACGCGAGGTCGGCGCCGTTTTCCCGCGCCAGAATCTCAAGGACGCCTCGGGCGCCTCGCAGATGGACCCGGCGACGCAGGTCTCCAGCCTGCACGGCGTGAAAGTGCTCGAAGCCGCACGCCACCCGCTCGAAGCCAACGTCTGTCTCGCCCTGCTGCGCGAGATCGGCGGCGACAACGACCGGAAGCTGGTCAACGTGGCGATCGGCGCCGCGCTCAATCTGCACGGCGATCCGGCGCTGGCCGCCGCGCAGGCCGCGCGCGAAGCCGGCAACGCGCCCAACGCCGTGCTCGGCGCGGCACTCTGCGTCATCGGGCCGGCACGCACGGCGCGCGCGCGCAGCATCGCCCGCGCGCTGATCGAACGCTTCGCCGCGGCCGGCTTGAAAGATGCGCTGGACAAGGACTTCGACTGTACGACCGTCGCCACCGACGCCGCCTTCAACGAACTGGCGCTCGGCGAGTTGCGCGACCCGCTCTCCGACGCGATGCTCGCCGGCCTCGCCGAACGGCAGGCCGCCTCGGTCTTCGTGCGCTGGCTGCAAACCCTGCCCGGCCATCCGAACGCCGACGCCGTGCTGGCGGCGATCACCACGACGCTCGGCTGGAAGGCGCTGCAGCGCAAGCGCGTCTCGCGCCTGACGGTCGAAACCCTGCCCGCCTGGATGCGCCTCTTCGGCACGCTGATCGGTGCCTCGGCCGACGCCGCGCAGCACCAGCCGGCGAGCTTCTGCGGCGTCGCGCAGAACGACATCCTGCAGCGCCGCTCGCTGACCGAGCTCGCCTACCGCGCCCTGCTTGGCCGAGCGCCGGCCGGCGCCGAGCTGTTCGCCTTCCAGACGCTGGTCGGCATCCTGCTCAGCAACGGCCCGGGCACCATCTCGGCGCAAGGTGCCAAGGGCGCCGTCTCGGCAGACGGGCCGGAGAGCCCGGAGCGCGTGCAGCTCAACAAGGCGCTGCTCGGCTTCCTCAGCCACAGCGGCTACGCGCACGGCGGCAACGGCTTCGAGGGCGTCGCCTTCCTGCTCGAACAGTTCCGCGACAGCGGACTGACCGACCCGGCCGACCCGGCGCACGGCATCGACCTGCCCGCGCTGGCCGCGCGCTACGCCGGCGACTACGCCGCCTACAAGGCCGAGCGCAAGAACGCCGGCAGCGTGGAGGTGCGCAAGATCCCCGGCGTCAATCACCCGGTGTTCAAGGACAAGCCGGTGAACCTCGACCCGCGCGAAGTCTTCCTGCGCGAGCTGATGCAGGCACGCGGCGAGCACAACGTCTTCCACGACTTCTATCACGCCGTCGTGCACGCCCTGCGCGAAGCCGGCGTCTCGCGCACCGTCTATTGCGTGAATATCGACGCGGTGATCGCCGCCCTGCTCCTCAAGCTCACCTGGCAACCGCTGCAACGCGGCGAGTGCAGCGAAAGCCAGCTCGAATCGGCGGCCTTCACGCTCTTCCTCTACGCCCGCATGCTCGGCTGCGCGGCGGAGATCGACGACCATCTGAACCGGGGGCGGAACATGGATACGCGCAGCAACGCGGCGCAGTGTCGGTTTGTCAGTTGATCGGCCGCTGACGAAGCTCGGGACTTCTTGGCTGGGCGCGGCGGCTGAATAGTCGCGCCCCCGCCAGCAATACCCGGCATGGTGCTGGCAGGACGAGCAAGACCTCGGAGAGCGCAGAACGGGGAGCTGAATTGCTGGGGGCGTACCCCGGATAGCTCGTTGCGGGGCACAAGGCGGTCGCGAGGAATCAAGTGTGTGAGCGAAATGAAGGTTTCAGTTGTGCCCTAAGCGGAAGTAGCTAAAGGGAAAAAGCAGCCGCTCAACGTTCAAGGTCAGGGACGCTGCGCGGCTTTATCGCGCAGCGTTAGCCCCCTTTTCTGCTTTCATTAGCACGCGGAATTCATACACCAACGCGCTACGAAACTCCTGCACATTGGTCGCAGCCGAAGCCCAAAGATTCTCGCGTGCCAGTTGAACACGCGCGAATAGAGGAGACGTGTCTTGAACTGCGGTGAGCGCGACACCTTCAAAGCTAGCAGCATAAAAGTCGGTTGTTACGTCGGAGACCGCCTGCCCACAGCGTGCAATTACTTCATAGGTGGCTTGGTCAACGAGGATGGCACGGTTGCGTACCTCGACGGACAAGGTGTTTGAAACTGTCATTAGCTTTCTGGCCCACTCTTGGTATTTCGGTAGCGCTCGGGATAAGTCTTGGTTGAGTTTTTGATTTGGCGCAGTGAGATCAATGAACACTTCATGCCACTCGGCGAGTACCGCCCAGATTGCGAGAATTGCTTCGGATCGCTGAGCATCAATGCGAGTTAAGCCGACATTTTGCTCGTGGGCATAGATCGACAACTCGGTTTTGAGTACCTCCGACTTCTGCACCAATTGAGCCTTATGCGTTTCGAGTTCTAGGGACAGGCGATGGGCCAGCCATTTTCGAAACAACCATGCCGCGAGGGTGTCAGAATTTTTGTGTAAACGGTCATTTGGCAGGAAACTGCCGCGCATCAAGGAGCGATGATGACCGTAGCAAAGAAAGCCGTATCGAAGGAGTTGCTGGACAGCCTGCTGGCTGATT
>Ga0307509_10000048_pt1 | contig 167101 bp, 129 predicted proteins | sample 10_EM_MG_FD_202245 | JGI IMG/M metagenome (GOLD analysis project Ga0307509, IMG submission 202245) | Populus trichocarpa ectomycorrhiza microbial communities from riparian zone in the Pacific Northwest, United States - 10_EM | ecosystem: Host-associated > Plants > Roots > Unclassified... | reverse complement strand
GACGGCTGCTCAATGGGGCGGCGAGCGCAGCGCGAACCTTCTCAGCGCGATCGTCCGAGGCACGACCGATGGTGTTCGGCTTGCGCTCGGGGTTGGCGCAATGCTCATCGTCTTCATCGCACTGGTGGAGTTGGCGAACGGGGCTCTGTCGTTGGCGCATCGGGATCTGAGTCCTGCCGTTGCGCACTTGCTGCCGCCGGATATCCAGACTGCGTTCGGCGTGGTGTTTGCGCCTGTAGCCTGGCTGATCGGCGTGCCTTGGGTCGATTGCACAGCTGTAGGCAACCTGCTCGGGACGCGCATGATCCTCAATGAACTGGTGGCGTTCACCGAGCTGGAACAGATGCGCAACGCAATCGATCCTCGCTCGTTTTCCATTGCGACGTTTGCGCTGTGCGGCTTCGCGAATCTCAGCTCGATCGGCATTCAGATCGGCGGCATCGGGGCGCTGGCGCCGGGCAAGATCGACACGCTCGCGTCACTCGGATGGCGCGCCATGCTCGGCGCCACGATGGCGAACTTGCTCTCGGCGTGCATATCCGGCCTGGTGCTCTGATGGAGCTTGCGTGATCAATCTAAGTTCACCGAGCTTGACCGACGCCGCCGCGCGCGCCGATCTCTCTGAAGAGACGCGCCGCGTCGTGGCACAGGTGCAGCAGATGGTGGACGTGACGCGGTCGCGGCTTGCCTCTGAACACCTGTCGCCAAGTTCGCGACAGCTCGATGATCAGTCTGGATTCAATCCGAAGCTCGTCCTCGAAGCGCCGGGCGCAGACGATGGGTCGGTGCGGTACTTCCTTCACAAGCCGATGGCTGTCGTGGATGCCGCGCGTACGCAGTTCGTCACCGTGCTCGCCAATCTCCTCGGCATCCGGACACCCGTTGCTGTCGTGCATGAGTACCGGATCGACCGAGCGCTGGGCATAGGCTCCGTCGGTACCGGCCAGATTTTCCTGCAAGGCTACACGACGCCCGCGAAGCTCGATTTCCTGAAGCTGCATCCGGAAGCCGTTCTGTATCTGTTCATGTCCCGCTGGTTCAACGATGTCGTCGGCAATCTGCATTGCTGGTGGGGCCAGTTGCTGATTCGATCCGAGCCGGACGGACGCATGGAGGATCTGGTCATGATCGACTTCGACGATGCGTTCGGCAGCGTCGACCCCGCCTTCCTGCGTGCCGCGCTGGAGACGCATTTCGGCAAGCAGGATATTCGCCTGCGGGATTGTCAATGGCTGGCGCGCCCGTTCGGATTTCGCACGCCGGTGGAGTGGGCGCCGGCAACACTCGATTCTCCGTACACCATTTATGGCCCGCTGTTGCACGCCTACGTGTCGGGCAGCCTGGATGTCGACACGCACGAGCTGTGCAGGCGCGTGATGCGTACGGCGGAGCTGTCCCCAAGCATCATCGAGCAGGCGATGCAGCCGTTTCTGGAGGCCTCGACGCAGCACCTGCGCAACCCCTGGGTCATCCTCGCCGCCGCGCCAAATCCCAGGTTTCACGTCGACGACTTCCGCAGTGAATTCCTCGCGCGTCTCGAACGGTCGCGACACCAATTCTGCGCCTTCATTGCAAGACTGACAGCGGCAAGGGGAGCGCCACACCATCCGGTGGTCTCGTTCTATGCCTGCGCGCCCGACAGACCCTACTGAGATACCCCTGCGATGCCCGCCAAGCGCACGTTTTTCAGCTACAACTCCAAGGATCTCGAGAGCGTTCGCCGCAGCGTGGATCTGCTGACCGCGCGTGGCATCGAGGTGCTATGGGACCATACCGAGCTGCGTGCGGGACAGCTGTGGCTGCGCGTATTTCAGGATCTGGTGGCGAAAAGCTCGGATGCGGTCGCCGTGTTCATCGGCCCGCATGGCATCGGTCGATGGCAGTACTACGAGATGGCGCTGGCGATCGATCGCAGCACCCGCGAAGAAGGCTTTCCGGTGATCCCGGTGCTTCTCCCCGGTGGAGATCCGGGCCTCAGCATGCTTGCTCTGCACACTTGGATCGATCTGCGCACCGATGAACCGGAGGCATACGAGCTGTTCGCAGCCGCATGCCGCGGTACGAAGCTGCAGCCCACGCAGCGTTCTCGGGCCGCGAAAGCGCGCGAGTCGATCATGCCGTTTCGCGGCCTGCTCGCGTTCCGCGAGGAAGATGCGGGGTTCTTCTTCGGGCGGAGCGCCTTCATCGCCACATTGTTCAAGTTGTTCGGCCAGCAGCAGTTCGTCGCCGTCATCGGCCCCTCGGGCAGCGGCAAGTCCTCGGTCGTTCTTGCCGGTCTGCTGCCGACATTGCGCAAGGACAACTGGCAGATCGCCACCATGAGGCCGGACGATCAACCCTGGCGAAGTCTCGCGACCGCCTTGGTCGCCATGGTGGAGCCGACGCTCGAAGGCCTGCCCTTTGTGCGCGAGATCGCGCGAGTCAGTGCGGAGTTTGCCTCGGGTGCGATGGCGCCTCGCGATCTCGTGGCGGAGATCGTTCGCAAGGGTGGCGCCGCATCGCCGGGCTTCGTACTCGTCGTGGATCAGTGGGAGGAGCTGTACACGTTGTCCAGCGATCGTGAACTGCAATCGAGATTCCTGCATGGCTTCCTGGATGCGCTGGCCATAAGCAAGTGCCGGATCATCTTCACATTCCGCGCGGACTTCTACGCACATGCTCTGGCGGATCGCAGTCTTGCCGACTTGCTCAACGCAGGTGCCGCCTTGAACCTCGGCCCAATGACGGAGTCCGAGCTGAGAGATTCGATTCAGGAACCAGCCCGAAAACTGGGAATCGAGTTCGATGCCGGTCTCATCGAGATGATCCTGCGTGACGTGCTCAGCGAGCCTGGCAGCCTGCCGCTGCTGGAGTTCGTGCTCTCGGAACTGTGGCTGCGTCGTCACGAAACGGCCCCGAGCGCCGCTGCTTATCAGAAGATCGGCGGCATCAAGGGCGCTATCGCCAAGGTGGCCGAGAGCATGTGGGCGAAACTCTCCGAGCAGGAACAGAAGGCCGCGATGCGCGTCATGCTGCGCCTCGTACAACCTCGGGTGGGCGCGCAGAGCACGCGGCGGCGTGCGGAGATGAACGAGTTCGCTCAGGGCGATCACTGCGTCATCCGGAAGTTCGTCGACAGCCGGGTGCTCGTGACTTCGCGCGACGCGGCGAGCGGTGATGAGATTCTCGATGTTGCGCATGAGGCGCTGGTAGACCGCTGGGAGCGGCTCGCGGATTGGTTGCGCATCGATCGAGAATTTCTGCTGTGGCGCCGGCGGGTGCAGCACATTTACGACAACTGGCGCGATGAAAAGGAAGACGATTCGGAGCTGCTCCGCGGCCAGCCGCTGGAGGAGGGCCGCAAATGGTTTTCGCTGCGGCTCGACTACCTCAGTGAGTCCGAGCGCCAGTTCATCAGCCGCAGCCTGGCCCGCGACGCGGCCAGGCAGGATGCAATCAAGCGCGATGTCGACACGGTGCGGGAACTCGCGGACGCCGCCGTGCTGTCGTCGCTGCTGACTCGCAGCGACGTGCTATGGCCCGCGTATCCGGACAAGCTGGAGGGTCTGAACAGATTACGCGATGAGCTCTCGACCTTGCTTGCGAGCGTGCCGCGCAAACAGGTGCTGCTGCAAAAGATTGCCGGCCAGATCGACCTGCAGACGTCCCCTCTGTTGCGTTGGCAGCAAGCGTCGTTGGAAGGTCTCGTATCGGAATTGGCGACGGCGCGCGAAAGCTCGCACGGACTGCTGGCGAGCATCGACGCGCGGCTCAAATTTGCCAACAGCGTGCGGACGCAAACCATCGACCGGCAGCATTTCAGATGGTCGGAGGCCATCGAGCGAATCCGCAGAAATCCGCAGTATCGAAATCTGACTCTCACGCCGCAGATCGGCCTGATTCCCCTGGGCGAGGATCCCGCCTCGGGCTTGTACGAATTTCTGCATGCGCAGACTCACGATGGCGAAGTTCCCCCGCGTGATGCCAACGGCATACTGCAATGGGACGAACGCACTGGCATCGTTCTGGTGTTGCTGCCCGGCGGAGAATTCTTGATGGGCGCGCAATCGCAGGATTCCGCGCAGCCCAACTACGATCGGCGTGCGGATCGCGAGGAGTGGCCGGTGCATCGCGTCGTGCTCGGCCCCTTTCTGATGTCCAAGTACCTCATGACGCAGGGCCAGTGGCTGCGCTTCACGGGCGAAAATCGGAGCCGGTATCAGCCCGACGGCGGCAACGACTTCTCGCTCAATCATCCGGTTGAGGAGATCAGTCTGATCGATTCGCAGCGCGTGTTGGGCCGCATCGGCCTGCAGGTTCCCACCGAGGCGCAATGGGAATATTCGGCGCGCTCCGGCGGCCTGGATCTCGCACAGGAAGGCGATGAGCTGCGAAAGTTCGCGCACCTGGACGGCAACGAGCTGCACGATACCCATGCACCCGTGGGGGCTTACAGGCCGAACAGCTTCGGCTTGTACGACATGGTTGGGAATTGCTGGGAGTGGACCCGCGACTTTGCGAAGCCCTATTCGGAACCCACGCGTGCGGGAGATGGCCTGCGCGGCGACGTTGGACGTTATGTGGTATTGCGCGGTGCGTGCTACTTCAACAGTCCGTCGCAGGCGCGCCTGTCATGGCGAACGAACGACGTATCCGGCGAAAAGAAGTTTGCGTGGCTGGGGGTGCGTCCGGCACGGTCCATCGAGCCATGAGCACCCGATCTGAATGGCGAGTCGGCACGGAGAAGGCGTCGTGAATGTCTATGTGAACCAGTTCAATACGCATACCGACATCAATCTGCTGCCGCTGGCGGCCGGCCTGCTCAGCGCCAATGCGCGCTCGGACGCACTTGTGAAGCGCACGTTCGAGTTGCACGTGACGGTGCGCCGCGACGCACCCGCAGCTGTGGCGCGCGGCTTTGTGGCTCCCGCTGTGCTGGCATATTGCTGCTACATGTGGAATATCCAGCACTCGCTGCGCGTCGCGGGGGAGGCCAAGCTCCTGCACCGTAACGCCATCAACGTCTTCGGCGGCCCGTCGATTCCACGCGACGCGCGCAAGGTCCGCGAGTTCATGCTCGCGAATCCGCAAGTGGATATCGCTGCCATGGGGGAGGGAGAGCTGACCTTCCGGGAGCTGCTGCACGCGATCGCAGCGGGCAGCGACCTGAGAGAGGTTCCTGGCATCGCATTTCGCGGCCCCGGGGGGCTTGCGGACGTGTGCGTGACGGCGCTTCGTCCCCGCATAGGTGATCTTGATGCACTTGATTCGCCGTTCCTGGACGGAACGTTCGATGCGTTGCTCAGAACGGATCGCAAGTACGTCACTGGCGCGCTATGGGAAACCAATCGCGGTTGCCCGTTCAGCTGCACTTTCTGCGATTGGGGGCAGGCGACGCAAAGTCGTGTCCACGAATTCTCGCGCGAGCGGCTGGTGCGGGAGCTGCGATGGATGGCTGCCAACGAGTTCGAGTTCTGCTGGGCCGCAGACGCGAATTTCGGCATACGTCCGCGTGACGTGGAAATCGCGCACGACATCGCCGCCATCCACGCGGAGACGGGATTTCCTCGGTTCTTCCAGGTCTCGTGGACGAAGAATTCGAGTCGACGCGTCATCGACATGGCGGACATCCTGGCTCAAAGCGGCATCCGCTCGCCGATCACGCTGTCCGCGCAATCGTTCGATGCCCGCACTCTTGAGGCTGTGAAGCGCCGCAATATCAAGCTCTCGGCCTTTGCCGAGCTCAAGCGCCACTTCAGCGACCGGGGCATTCAGACCTACACGGAGATGATCCTTGGCTTGCCGGAAGAGACCTACGAATCTTTCTGCGACGGGCTGGTGTCCGCGCTGTCCCCGGCGTTCGGTGATTTCGTGGTCATGTATCTGTGCCGGCTTCTTGAGAACACCGAAATGAGTTCCGAGCCGGCGCGCCGGCGCCATGGACTCCAAACGCGACTGTGCCGACTGGAGATTCCCCGGCGCACTGGTGTGCACGAAAGCGTCACGGAGTTCGAGGAGGTCGTCGTCGGTTCGACTTCGATGCCGGTGGCGAGCTGGGAACGCGCCTTCGATTTCGGATATTTCCTCTGCGCGGTCTACAACCAGAGGCTGGCTCACGTAGTCATCACCTTTCTGCGACTGGTCCTGCGCGTGGCAATACGGCCCCTCGTGGAGTCGTGGATCGCTTCCGCCGACGCCGTTGAAACTCCTGTGCTCCACAGCGCCTTATGTGCGCTGCGCGAGCATCGGCACGCCATTCTTCGAGGGGAGCCTGCGGTTCGATCGCTGCAGGGTTTCGGCGACTATATGTGGGAGCCGCAAGAGACTTGCTATCTGATCGCAGCGCGCTCGCCGGCGCGCTTTCTGACCGAGCTCAGGCTGCTGTGCGTAAAGTATTTGCGGGCGGCGGGCGTGGTATTCGATGCGGCCATGCTGGCCGAAGCGTTCGATTTTCAATCTGCGTTGGTGCCCGAATTCGGCGCGCCGCAGGATGCGATGCGGCGTTACCGATGGAATTGGGATCTGTGGTATTCGAATTGCGAACAGGGCCCGCCCGATACGACGGGTGACGATGCCGTTCTGGTGCGGTTCGAGTCTCCGCCGATGAAGGAATCCTCGGTCGAGGAGTTTTTGTCGCAGCAGATAAGAGTCACGCGCAGCGGCAGTCGCACGACATGCCGGGTGGTCAGCGAGACATCGCCTGTGCAGTGAGCATTTCGTACTGGAGCAGAAACTTCTCGCGCGCCACGACGGGAATCCAAGGCTCGATGCGTTCCGGCAGCGCCGACGGCATCTCGCAATCCGGCGTCGATGCCCCGACCGACAACAGGTCTCTGATTTCCGTCGCCAGCAGGACGCGGTCCGCGGTTTTGACTTCGGGCGGCTCAGGCCATTCGAGACCGAAGCGCGCCACGAGCGTCTGCATGGCGCGATTCTCGGCCATCCGATACAGCTCGCCGAGCCCGCGGGACGTCTTTACGGCGCGGGGCAGATCCACAAGGTACGCTTCGGCTGCGTCGTGCAGCAGGCCCCAGAGCTGAAGATGCGAGGGGAGTATGTTGCTGACGCGCACCGAATGCTCGGCAACGGAATAGAACTGCCTGCAGTGCCCGTTGAAACGGCAGAGATTCGACAGCCCATGCGCAACGTCGAGAATGTCGATGTGCTGCGCCTCGAGCGCTAACGGTTTCACGAGCTTCCCCGTGTAAGTGCGCAAGGGTTCAGAATCACACCAGGACTGGAGAATTCCATCGATAGTCGAAGGATTCAAGATGACCTCTGGCGCCAGTCAGCTAAATACGAAGGAACCGCGTGCAGTAGTTTAGCGGCTTACTTCGCAACCTGGGTACTCAGAGGGGCTCCACTGATTCTAGCGGAGCGCATTGACATGCATGAATCCTGTATTCCAACCCAAGACGATCATGAGGCCTTCGCAGAAACCACTAGGGGATTTCCCAAGAGGCTGCTTGCTCCCGGGCGCCGCTGCGTGGCATCCAAATTCCCGGTTCGACGCGCCGACCCGACGCGCCGACCTTATGCGTCCAGCTTCCCGCGGCCAGCCGTGAACGGAATGAGCATGGGCACGCGCTTGCGATAGGCCGCATATCCCGGAAACGCGTGGGTGAGGTCGCGCTCCTCGAACTGTATTCCGATCAGAATGTAGGCCGTCGTCAGAACTGCAAACAGCAAGTGCGCCGCAGTCATTGTCGGTGCGCACCAGAACGTGAACAGCCAGCCCACGTACAGCGGATGTCGCACGAACTTGTAGAGGGCGGGCGTCCGGAATGGTATTTCCGCGTACGGGCGACCGCGGAAGTACAGCCATACCTGCCGCAGTCCGAAGAGGTCGAAGTGATTGATCAGGAAGGTCGAGACCAGCAGCAGCAACCAGCCGAATGCGAATCCCGCGTAAAGCAGGGCGCGACCGGTCTCGCTGTCGACAGTCCAGATCACGGCGCCGATGGGCCGCCACTGCCAGAACAGCAGTATCAATGCCACGCTGGAGAGCAGAGTGTATGTGCTGCGCTCCATGGCGACAGGCACGATGCGAGTCCACCAGCGCTTGAACGCCGGTCGTGCCATCACGCTGTGCTGTAGCGCGAAGAGCGCGAGCAGCGCAATATCGACCGCCAGGGCAACACCCAGCCTGGTCATGGGGGCGGAATCGATGGACCGCGGAACCAGGAAATTGCCGATGAAGCCGATCGCATACAGGAACGTGGCGAAGAAGACGGCGTAGCAAATGACGCCGTAGAGCAGGACGAGAAAGCGTTTCATAACAGACACCGCGCGTTGCAATTGGACCATGGATTGGCGCGACGCCAGCATCGCGCGCGGTGGCAGCGCAAACAAGATGCAAATGTCCCGACTGGAGCGGTTTTCTCTGTCAAGACGGGTGACATTTGTCCCGCGCCGCGCGGTAGTCTCGCTGACCGCGCGCGACTGCCGGCATCAGAGTAAGGCCAGAAGATTCCCCTATGAGACACGATCACGCAATCCTTAAGGATCCGGTGTGCGGCATGGCAGTGACCATGGCATCACCGCATTCGGCGCAGCACGGCGGCAAGCCATATATGTTCTGTTCGGCGGGCTGCCGCGCGAAGTTCGTTGCGGACCCGCTGCGCTTTTTGCCGGGGTCTGCGCATAAGGAGCCGACGGCTGCACCGGTCGAAGCCCGCGCCGGCACAATCTATACCTGCCCGATGCATCCGGAGATTCGCCAGGATCATCCGGGAAATTGCCCCAAGTGCGGCATGGCGCTCGAACCGCTGATCCCGGAATTGGGTGCGCCCGATGAGAATCCTGAGCTCGTGGATTTTCAACGGCGCTTCTGGTGGACGCTGCCGCTCACCGTCGTGGTCACGGTGCTTGCGATGTTCGGACATCGTCTGGGCTTGACGGCTATCGGCACGCAAACCTGGCTGGAGTTGGCGCTTTGCATGCCCATCGTGCTGTGGGCGGGTTGGCCGTTCTTCGTGCGCGGCGTGTCATCCATCGTGCATCGCAGTCCGAACATGTGGACGCTGATCGGCCTGGGCACCTCGGCGGCTTTCGTTTACAGCGTCGTCGCCACCTTTGCGCCGGGCGTGTTTCCCCAGAGCTTCATGGCGCACGGTCGCATCGGTGTGTACTACGAGGCGGCGGCGGTGATCATTTCTCTGACGCTGCTGGGGCAGATTCTTGAACTGAAAGCGCGCTCGCAAACGTCGGCCGCAATCAAAGCGCTGCTCGGCCTCGCACCGAAGACGGCGCGACGCATCGAAGCGGACGGAACTGAGTCGGATGTACCGCTTACTCACGTACATGTCGGCGATCTGTTACGCGTGCGTCCTGGCGAGAAGGTTCCCGTCGATGGTGTAGTCATCGAGGGTTCGAGCGCGGTGGATGAGTCGATGCTCACGGGCGAGCCCATCCCGGTCACCAAGCGCGCAGGCGATAAGGTGATCGGCGCCACGCTCAACACCACCGGCAGTCTCATCATGCGTTCGGAGCGGGTCGGCGCCCAGACCATGCTGTCGCAAATCGTGCAGATGGTGGCGCAGGCGCAGCGCTCGAAGGCGCCGATGCAGCGAATGGCGGACCGTGTGGCGGGCTATTTTGTCGTGACCGTCGTCCTGATCGCCGTTGTGTCGTTCCTCGCCTGGGGGCTGTTCGGCGGCGAGCAAGGTTGGCTCTTCGGGCTCATCAATGCCGTGTCCGTACTGATCATCGCGTGTCCGTGCGCGCTCGGCCTTGCAACACCCATGTCGATCATGGTGGCGACGGGGAAGGCTGCAAGCCAGGGCATTCTCTTCCGGGACGCGTCCGCCATCGAGAATTTCCGGCGCATCGACACCATGATCGTCGACAAGACCGGCACGTTGACCGAGGGCAAGCCGGCGTTCGATAAAGCCATAGCGACAACAGGTCACGAAGACAGTGAAGTACTGCGCCTGGCGGCGAGCCTTGACCAAGGCAGCGAGCATCCGCTCGCCGCAGCGATCGTCGAGGCGGCGCGCAAGCGCGGCCTCACGCTCGCAAAAGTACAGGACTTCGAGTCCTCATCCGGCATCGGCGTGCGCGGTGTGGTCGAAGGGCATCGGCTTGCGCTTGGCAACACGGCGCTGATGCAGCAGGAAGCAGTGGACGTGACCGCACTGATTGAAGCCAGTGAGACGCAACGCCAGCAAGGTAGCAGCGTCATGTACCTCGCCCGCGACGGGCAGTTACTCGGTCTGCTCGCCGTCTCCGATCCGATGAAAGCAAGTACGCCGGAAGCAGTTGCAAGTCTTCACGAGGCGGGTATGCGCGTGGTGATGGCGACCGGGGATGGTCTGACTACGGCGCGCTCGATTGCATCCCGCCTGAACATCGATGAGGTGCACGGCGAGGTGCAGCCGGCGGACAAGCTGGCATTGGTGGAGAAGCTGCAGATGGAAGGGCGCGTCGTCGGCATGGCTGGCGACGGCATTAACGATGCACCGGCACTGGCGCAAGCAGATGTGGGTGTGGCGATGGGGACGGGTACGGACGTCGCCATGAGCAGTGCCGCGGTGACGCTTGTGAAAGGCGATCTGCGTGGCATTGTCCGGGCGCGGGCGATTTCTCTCGCGACGGTGCGGAACATGCGTCAAAACCTCGGATTTGCCTTCCTGTACAACGCGCTCGGTGTGCCGATCGCGGCAGGGGTGCTGTACCCGATCACCGGTCTGTTGCTGTCACCCATGATTGCGGCGCTGGCGATGAGTCTCTCGTCCGTGTCGGTCATCACCAATGCATTGAGGTTGCGCAGAGATTGAGGAGATACGAGCGGAGGTTCCGCGAATCAGGCGCAGCAGGCGCCATTCATCTGCTCTGGGGCTATATACACCGGCGCGAAGCCGCCTCCGGAGGTGCGGAAGTTGGTCGTCTGTCCCTGATAAAGTCGCGCTGCAAGCAACTGAATTTCGCCTTTGTAGACATAGTTGCGCAGATCGACCTTGAGTAGATATGACTCCTGGCCGCTGCCGAGCCACCGTTCGCTCGGTGGCACGACACGCTGCGCTACGTAATCGCGCTGCAGGATGTCCGCGAAGGTCTTTCGAGTCAGCTTGTCGCCGCGGTACGAACCTTTGCTGCCGAAGCCATGCACCGGTTTGAAAAACCACTGCTTGCGCTCATTCCACCATTGAAGTTCATCGGCGGCTGAGACGGCGCGTGTCACCGGAATGCCGCTAAGCAGCGTCTCGATGGCGGCTTCACCGATGCGCATTGCGCGTAGCTCATGCTCATTCGTCAGCAGCGTGAGGTTGTGCTTGTTCCCATACAAGGCGTGCGCACGCGGGTCCGGCGTGACGAGTACTGCTCCATCGACATGCGCTTTAGCAAGGACCGCATGGTGAGGCTCCTGGAGATAGAAATCGGTGAGGCGGTTGTAGATCAAATCGATGGGGCGATCACCTATGAGGACCGCGTTGTTCTCATAGCGCAGCTCTTGCGCGTCGACGACCCTGGCGTCAAGCCCGTGAGCCTCGAAGAGACGCTGGAACATCAGGAATTCCGGATAGAGGTATTGCCGGGTCGGATCGTCATCCACGATTGCGATGCTAGTGAGTTTGCGATTGCCGCGCGATGCTTGCCACTCGTGTTCGAACATCCGAATGAAGCCGCGTTCGAGTGCGTCCGGCGTAGCGGGTGCGCGAAATTGCGACTCCACTTCGGCACAACAGGCGCGTTGGGCACGGCTCAGTGCCACGTTCAGCATTGCGCCGCCGGCGTTCGAGTTGATCTCGATCAATTGCGGTCCGCTGTCGCACAGGTGAAAGTCATATCCAAAGAAAACGCCGCTGGCGCCCGACCGGACCCGAGCAATGGGCGGCGCATCCTTGAGCACGGACTCGGCATAGGCTTGCGTCGCAATCACTGTTTCGACGGCGTGAATGAGAGCCCGCATCTGCTCGATATGCCGCTCCGAGACGAACAGCGGCGCTGCGGAGAACAGGTGCGGATGCGTTTGTAGTATGGGATCAGTCAGGCCATGGTCGCGTAGATCGCGCTCCAGCCATGCACGCAGCGAAGGTACATCGGCGCCGATGCAGAGACAGTTCCGATTCAGGGCGTCGGTCAAGTTGGGTGCGGCCATGGTTGCTCAGAGTCGCATATCGGAGGCCTCGCATAAAGCCGCCGAGGGCACGCGGGCGGGTGCATTGCAGTGCGGTGGTGCAGCAGAAAGTCGCTGTCGATGCTCAAGCAGGCCACTTGCGTTTGTATCGTCGTGTGTTCGTAGTTGCTGCTGCGTTGGTCGTCGGCGTAATCTGGCCCTTGTGCAGATATTCTTGATCCATGATCCTGGTGACAAATTCAACACCGACGCCAAAAGGTATGCACCTTGTCTGCCCATGAAGTGACCATCTATCACAATCCCGCCTGCGGAACTTCGCGCAACACGCTGGCGCTGATTCGAAATGCTGGCATCGAACCCGCGATTGTCGAATACCTGAGAGACCCGCCCGCACGCGAGCCGTTGCGAACAATGATCGAGCGGGCGGGGCTCACCGTGCGGCAGGCACTGCGCGAGAAAGGCACGCCGTTTCAGGAATTGGGGCTGGAGAATCCCGCATTGACCGATGATCAGTTGCTGGATGCCTTAGCGGCGCATCCGATTCTGCTCAATCGGCCTTTCGTGGTGACGCCGCTTGGCACTCGACTATGCCGGCCATCGGAAGTCGTGCTCGAGATATTGACCGAGGCGCAACGAGGATACTTCGCGAAAGAGGATGGCGAAGCCGTGGTCGACGCGACGGGACAGCCCCACGGACGCTTGACCACCGGCGGCTAGTGAATACCCGTTGAACGGGCTAGAGTTGGGCATTGGCTCAAGTCGAGAGACGCTAGCAAAAGTTTCCAGGAGTCGTCGGGGAACGATGAATATGTTGGCCAGACTTCCTGCCAGAGAAGTATGGGTACGCGCAGGCGTGGGTTCGCGGCGAGCCGGCCCGCCGACTCGCGCCAGCCCGTGGAACGTTGATCGCGACATGCATGGGCGCATCGAAGCTTGCGACATCGGGCGTGTGCGTCTGGCGCGCATCCGTGTGAACCCGCTGCGCATTGAGCAGGCGCCGGGTGCTCCGTCCGCGGACAATCAGGACGTTTACAAGATACTGCTGCAGGTGTCGGGGCGGTCGCTGCTCCAACAGGCCGGACGCGAGGCCCTGCTGTCGGCGGGGCACTGGACACTCTACAAGGGCGGCGTACCGTTCTCACTGGTGAATCTGGAGCGCAGTGAACAGCGGATGGTCATTCTTCCACGCGCGGAGCTGGGTGGGTTTCCGGACCTCGACGCGCTCATCGTAAGGCAGTTCGGCGAGAGGGACCGTAGCAGCAGGCAGCTCGTCAGCGTGCTCGACTCCGCTTTCGAGACGGCCGCGGCATTCGGCGAAGATGCTGCGTGGGAACTTGCCGGCGTCGTGATACATCTCGCGCGCCTGGCGCTCATCGAAAACTGCACCAGAAGCATCCAGTGCGATCGATCCGAGGTGCTGCGGGTCCGCGTGAGAGATTACATCAGTCGAAATCTGCGCGATCCGGCGCTATCCGTCGCCGGCATCGCAGCTGCGTTGAACTGCAGCACTCGCTATCTGCACAAGGCCTTCGCCGCGGGCGACGAGACTCTCGCGCAATACATTCTGAACCGGCGGCTGGAGAAGTGCTGCACGGAGCTGACGCATATTCCCTGCAGATACGGCACGATTGCGGAGCTTGCCTATTCATGGGGCTTCAAGAGCCTGTCGCACTTCGGCAAGGCCTTCAGCAGGCGCTATGGCATACCGCCAGGTAAGCAGCGCATGTTCAGTACTCTGGTCACTCGCTGACACCGCACGTTTAGCGCCGATCCCAACCGGTGCCGGCCTTATAGACATTCCCGTTCAGGAAAACGCCTTGCACCCGGGTAATCCGGCCGTTGCGAAACTTGAACGCCTGGCCCAGCAGGTTTTCGTTGGGAAATTTCATCGCTTGCTGGAAGGGGTAGAACTTGCCCTTGAACGTCACTCCGGGCACATTCCCGCGCCGACGGAACACCCAGTGACCGAACACCACCTGGCGTTCGACGTCGATGACGGGAAAGCGGGCGTGGTCATAGCTGGTGATGAAAGCGTAGATGCCGGTGCTCAATTGATCGGCGCAATCCATTCCCATGGTCTGGCGGACTGCGGCCATCCAGCTATCCGGATCGGTCACCGCACGCAGTGGAGCGAGCGGGGTGTCGTTCGGGCCATAGGCCATCACATTGCCGTTTTCCAGGCGCAGGCAGGAAGTCTTGTTGAATTTCACGAGGCTGCCATCGCTTCGTGAGACTGCCTTCAGGTAGTTCTCCGTTTCCGCAGCAAGCTGCTCGCGAGTGAGTCGAGTTGTGGACGGCTCTGCTTGCGTCCACATCGATTCCACCGGCGGCATGGTGAGCGCCATGGGAGCCCCGCGGTTGAGCACGGTCTCCACTTCCGCGATCTTTGCGTCGCGGATCTTCAATCGCAGTGCCATGAGGCCCGCCATGCGGTTCTCGATGAAGGCGACGTGCGAGCCTACCTGCTGGGCCTGCGTGTCCAGATAGTCGACACGATAGGTGCCGAGGCCGCTGATCGTCACCCACAGTGCCTCGCCCAATGGAATGGCGACGCCGTTTTCGGTGAAGCGCACGTCGTCGGTGACTGGAAGTCTGCTCGGATCGTGCGCCTGCAGCGCATCGAGATAAGCGGTGACGAAGCCGGCAAGGCAGGTCCGGTCGCAGCCAGTGCCTGCCGCGGTAGCGGCAGGGCTAGTTGCGGGCAGGCACAGCACGATCCAGGCAGCTGCGATCAGTTTCGACGTCTTGTTCATTGCGCATGTTGCGAACACGTCAGGTATGTGTGTCAAGCCAGCCGCGCGGCAGTTCGCGCTGAAGCATCCGGAAGTGCGCTCCCGAGCCAACGCGTCAAACGCGCATACCGCAGAATCCTTCTCGTTTCGATTCGAAAAATAATTCCAGTTGAATACGGGAAGGGGGAACTTATGCGAAGCCATCTGAAGCGTACACGGAATGTCATCGGGGCGCTGGTTTCGGCAGGCATTTCGGTAACTGCGCAGGCACAGCAGGCACAGCAGTCTCCAGGCACTGCCGAATTCGCGCTCGAAGAGATCGCTGTCACCGCGACGCGTATCAGTCGCTCAGGGTTCACGGCGCCCACGCCTACGACTATATTGGGCGTCGAAGATCGCGAGCTGCGCGCGACTTCCACTCTCGCGAACCTGCTGAACGAATTGCCGTCGATCCGGCCGACTGCGGCGGCGTTGACTTCGCAGAACACAGGCCTCCAGGCGATCAACCTGCGCGGCCTGAACGGCGCCAACAACAGCAGCACTCGCACCCTGGTGCTGGTTGACGGCCGCCGCTTCGTACCGACGACGATCACCGGCGTGGTCGATTCGAATGTCGTACCCAGCGCACTGGTCGAGCGCGTGGAGATCGTTACCGGCGGAGCGTCGGCGGCGTGGGGCTCCGATGCGGTGGCGGGCGTTGCCAACTTCATCTTCAAGGACAGGATCGAGGGCTTCCACAGCGAGCTGCACTACGGGCTTTCCGAACGCGGCGACAACAAGGACAGGAGCGCGTCGCTCGCATGGGGCACTGGCTTCGCGGGCGACCGCGGCCAGGTGATGATCGCTGGCGAGTACAGCGCGCTCAAGGACAGGCAGACCTACGCGGACCGTGAATGGTCGAACCGGCATACAGGTTTCGTTAGCGGCCAGGTCAATGGCGTCAACGTAACGCGGATCCAGGTCGATGGCCTGCGGATGTCCGGGCTGACTGAAGGCGGCGTCATCACCGCGGCAAACGGCGGGCCGATCGCGGCAAACAGTCCTCTGCGCGGCATTCAGTTCGGCGCCGGCGGCGTGGTGCTGCCGTTCGCCTATGGCACCAACGTGGGCAACACGACCATGATCGGCGGCGATGGCGCGTGGTTTCAGGATAGCCTGCTGATGTCCGCTCCCGTGGAGCGTCAGAATGTATATGCCCGCCTCACGTTCGACTTCACGGAGAACGTGCGAGGTTCGCTCGAGGCGTCCGTGATGAAGTCGGGCTCGGACGCGCGCACTTTTCCTCTCTACAATCCGAACACCGACGCGACGATCGCAGTTCAGCGTGACAACGCCTATCTGCAGACGCTGCCGGGTCTCGCCCCGATTCGCACGATCCTCGCCGCCAACCCGGCGATCACCTCGTTTTCAGTGGGCCGCATCAACCGCGAGTTGGGCACCAACCTGTACGAGGTCGATAACCGCTCGACTCGATTCGTCGCGGCACTCGACGGCGACTTCGGCGACACCTGGCGCTGGAGCGCTTACGCCACGCGCGGTGAGACCGACTACGACGCAAAATTGAAAGAGCATCTCGTGGAGCCAAACTGGCGCGCCGCACTCGACACGGTGGTCGAGAACGGGCAGATCATCTGTCGAGTCAACTCCACCGTCCCGGCCAATATCGCGATCGTCAATTCCGCTACTTACGGTGGCAGGGGCGCAGCGGCGGGCTGCGTGCCGGCGAATCCCTTCGGCGCGGGCAGCCTTGCGCCGAATGTCAGCGATTACGTCACCGGCACGCAATCATTCGTGGCGACGTATACGCAGGATGCGGGCGGCATATCCGTGCAGGGCGAGCCTTTTTCCACGTGGGCAGACAAAGTTTCCGTTGCGGGCGGCGTCGAGTACCGCAAGGAATCCGTCGACGGCACCAGCGATGCGGTTTCGCAACTGCGCAATTCCGTCTACTTGATCGGCGGCTTTCAATACGGCAATCCCAAGCCGATTCGCGGCTCTTACAACGTCAAGGAGGCATTCGTCGAAACGATCGTGCCGCTGGCCAGACAGCAGGCATGGGCTCATTCGCTCGATCTCAATGCCGCCGCGCGCAGAACGGACTACAGCAGCAGCGGTCTCGTGACCACGTGGAAGGCCGGGCTCACCTACAAGCCCGTCGAATCCCTGCTGATTCGCGGCACGAAGTCCCGCGATATTCGCGCTGCCAACCTCAATGAGCTGTATGCCTCAAGCACGGTGCTCGCGTTCGGCGCCACGGACTACGGACTGATCGTGAACGGTCTTCCCACGACGTACAACGGCCAGCAGGTGACGACCGGTAATCCGAACCTGGTGCCGGAGACGGCCGATACGAAAACGTTCGGCATCAGTTGGCAGCCGTCGTGGATCACAGGACTGCGAGCGTCGGCCGACTACTTCGACATCGCGCTCAGCGGCGGCATCACGGCGCGCACCGCGCAGACGATAGTGAACAGCTGCTACGGACAAAGCGGCAGTGTGCAGAACCCGGCGGATTGTCTGCTGATCAACCGCGATCCGGGCACGGGACGCATCACTGCGGTGAATACGTTCCCGATCAACGATCAACTCCAGTCCACCAAAGGTGTGGACTACGAGATCAGTTATGGAACCGCCGCGCGATCCTGGCTTGGGGGCGGCTCACTGGATCTGCGTCTGCTCGCGACCCAAGTGATGAAGCTCACGATCGTGGGCATTGACCGCGCCGGCGAGATCGGCACGGGGACGAGCACTCCACGCTGGCGCGGCGCGCTCAGTGCAACTTACCGCAACGGTTCCTGGACCGTGTTCGGCCAGACGCGCTACATCGACAGCGGCACCTACGACAACACGTTCACGCCGACGGCCATCGCGGACAACAGTGTTCCTTCCCGCGTCTACGTTGACGGGACCGTTCAATACGAGTTCACGCAGACGACGCTGAGTCGCCTGCAGCTGTACGGAAGGGTGACGAACCTGTTCGACAAGGATCCACCGGTGCTCGCCAATGCCAACCAGAACAGCGCCCCGACCAACGCTGCACTGTACGACATGGGTGGGCGTTCGTTCGTGGTCGGAACGCGCATCGATTTCTGAGCCGTGCCGCTTCATGGATGTCCAACTGCGAATGGCAAGCGACTGTGTTGAGTACCCGAATTGACTGATTTCACCGTCAATGCCGTCACCAGCGGGTACTTCGCTCCGCAGCGTTTCGAGGCCGACGTTACGGACTGCGACGTCATCGGCAAGATCCCGCGGGATCTCAACGGCGCGTTCGTGAGAGTCGGTGGCGATTGGCTGTACCCGCCGACCTATCGGGATGACTCCGTCTTCCACGAGGACGGGTACGCCAGTTTGTTCCGATTCAAAGACGGCACGGTCGATTACAAGGGACGGTGGATCCGCACCGAGCACTACCTCCACAACAAGAAGGCGCAGCGGCAGCTCTACGGCTACTACCGCAATCCGTTCACGGACGACCCGAGCGTGCGCGACCCTGCCAGGCCTTATCGCCGCACGGTGTCGAATACTGCGCCGCTGGCGCATGCCGGCAAACTTTTCGCTACCAAGGAAGACGGTCTGCCTACGCAGCTGGATCCAAAGATGCTCGCAACCCTCGGCCCGTATGATTTTCACGGCCGCTACAAGAGCCAGACATTCACCGCGCACTCGAAGATCGACCCGGTGAGCGGCGAGATGATCACGTTCGGCTACGAGGCGACCGGCCTGTGCACCGACGATCTGTTCCTGTACGTCATCGATCGACACGGCAAGGTCAAGCGCGAGATTCGTCTCAAGGTGCCCTATGTCAGCATGGTGCACGACATTGCGATCACGCAGCAGCACATAGTCATCCCGGTATTCGGCTACGTCACAAGCCTTGAGAGATTGAAAGTCGGCAAGATCCACTGGGCATGGGACGCTACGAAGCCAAGCTATGTCGGAATACTGCCGCGCGACGGCGATGCCAAGGACGTTCGCTGGTTCAAAGGGCCGGAACGCGCGACGATGCATACCTTCAATGCCCGCACGGAAGGCAGCCGAGTGATTCTGGAGGCGCCCATCTTCGATTCGAATCCGTTTCCGTTCTTTCCCAATATCGACGGCTCACGCTGGGATCCGCAGAAGGGCAGGGCGACGATCCGCCGCCAGACCTTCGATCTCAACTCGGGCAGCGACATGTTCACCGAGGAGGTTCTGTTCCCGGCGCCGGTCGTCGACCTGTCGCGAATCGACAATCGCTATCTGTCGCTGCCGTCGCGGTACGGCTTTCTGCATTACGCTGACGGCGCGCGTCCGCTCGACGAAGCTCGAACCGGATTGGTGCGAGGTCGCGCCGCCAATTGCTATGGTCGATTCGATTTTGTCACGGGCAAAATGAGCGCTTACTTTGCTGGCGCCACTCACACGCTACAGGAGTGCTGTTTCGTTCCGAGAGGCAAGAGCGGCGCCGAAGGTGATGGGTATCTCATCGGCGTCGCCAACAACATCGCCGAAGCTCGCTCCGAGCTGATCATTGCCGATGCCCAGAACCTCGAGGCTGGCGACATCGCGCGTGTCATCCTGCCGTTCCGCTCGAATGTCCAGGTGCACGGCATTTGGGTGGATGATGCGGATATGGCATTCGGTTGAGACGAGGCTGACATCATGAAGAGCGAGCCGGATTCGAGTTGCGTCGCGCATTCCCGTCGATTCTTTCTAAAGCAAGCGGGTCTCGTGCTTGGCGGGGTTGCGGTGCCGTGGTCGCTGGCTGGAGCCTCAGAGCCCGCGGTGTTCGAACCTGCGTTGTCGCGCTCGTCGAAAATGGAGCCGCCGTTGTCATTTGTCTCATTGCATCTGGATAAGCCGTACTTCAGTACCGATCGCACTTGCGTTTCCTACGAGGGCATAAGCCTGTCGGGCGCGGCGTCTGCCCTGATGGTGTTGGGCGAGCGCGAATGGCGGATGCAGCAGCCGTATCTCTGAAAACGGGTAACGTTGTAGACTGCGGTCTGAACCGCTACACGTTACTCTTGCGCATGGGCTGCCGTGCTCCCCTTCAACGAAGTCCCTCTCCCCTATGTGCTCGCGGCCTGCCTTGCCGCTTTGGTGATCGGCCTGTCGAAGGGCGGGCTGAGCATGATGGGTTCATTGGCGACGCCCGTTTTTGCATTGGTCTCCTCACCGGTCCGCGCGGCAGCCATCCTCCTGCCGATTCTGGTCGTCAGCGATCTCTTCGGCTTATGGTCGTATCGCAAGGAATTCGATCGCCGCAATCTCACCATCCTCATACCGGCGGGCATCGCCGGCATTGCCATTGGCTGGGCCACCGCGTCGGTCGTTGCGGATCGCGCCGTCGGGCTGATGATTGGCTTGATCGGAGTTGCCTACTGCCTGAATTCCTGGCGACTGCGCCATCGAACTCTCGCGCCCAGGAAGGCGGATGTGCCGCGCGGTGCCTTCTGGGGTGTGGTGATGGGCTTCAGCAGCTTCATCTCGCACACGGGTGGACCGCCCTTTCAGGTCTACGTCCTGCCTCAGCAACTGCCGAAGGTGGTGTTCGCGGGCACGACTACGATCGTCTTCGCGGCCATCAATATAGTGAAGCTGCTGCCGTACTGGGCGCTCGGGCAGTTCAATCCATCCAATCTCAAAGCCTCATTGCTGCTGATGCCGATCGCCATTGCCGGCGTATTTGCCGGCGTGCGGCTCGTGCGAGTCTTGCCAGAACGAATCTACGTCGCGTTCGTGCAGACCATGCTGTGCATAGTTTCCATCAAGCTGATCGTGGACGCTTTTGGCGACTAGCGAGCGAATCGTGCCGTCGCTAGCGATTTGACACGACCGGCACCAACAGCCGCGATTCGTACTGTCCACCCGTATGCACGGTATGCGGACCTTTGTTGACGGAAGCGTCGTGGCGCAGGACGGGATTCGGGACGATATCCGCACCCTGGATGACCAGGCGAACGGTTGAACCTTTTTCGAACAGCGTTCCCGACGGCAGGATCTCTATATCCACCGGGACGATCTCGCCGGGCTTCACTTTCTGCACCTGAGTGTGTTTCAGGAACGGGCGCCATGGCGTGGAACGTTTCTCATCCTTCTCGCGCGCGGACACGCGCAGCCAGCCGCGAGTGACGATGTCGTTGGGATTGCCGCCGAAGCCGACGAAGTAGACTTCTTCGCCGTTCGGATCGAACTTGCGCAGACCCACATATAGATCCATGTCGTCGGCCTGCTCCGCGGAGATCCACAACCTGAGCGCCATGTGGCCGACGAGCGTCGTGTCACGCGTGAACTTCATATCGAAGTGCGTGCTTTCGCCTTGGTCGGAAGCGTAGCTCGCCGTCGCCGCGTCCTTCAGCGGCTTGGCCTGCAACGTGTGGTCGCCTGCATTCAGATACCACGATGCGTATTGCGTGTCGGGCAGCGGCCAGTCCTTTGCATAGCGCACCGTGTACTCATCGCGCGTCTTGCGCACGTCGTAACGCACGCGCGGTTCGTTCTTCATTCCGTTGTCGGTGCCTTTCAGATAACGATCGAAGAATTTGAGCTGCAGCGCTGTGGATTCCGGATCGTAGTAAGTCGGCCATTCGACGCGGCCGTGCGCGACCATCCATTTATCGGCGGAGCCGATGTCCATGAAGCCTTCGAACGAACCGCGCGAATGATTGCCCTGCGCCGAGTATGTTGCGCAGATCAACGCGGGCACTTTGATTGACTGCAGGTTCGCTGCTTTCGGCCACCAGTAAGAATCGAACAGCGGATGCCGGCGCAGCATCACCGCATAGTTTTCGGTGAGGCCGAATTTCTTGTTGCGCATGTCCTCCAGGCCGTTGGTGTAGGCGTTCATCCTGAAGTTGGTCTCAGGAATGCCGCCGTGAAAAGCATTGTCGCGATAGTGATCCGTGACGCCTTCCCAAGGAATCATGGCTTTCAGATGCGGCGGCTGCAACGCCGCGGCGGGCCACTGCGAGAACGCAAGATAGGACACTCCGCTCAAGCCTACATTGCCGGTGCTCCACGGCTGCAGTCCGGCCCACTCGATCAGGTCGTAGTAGTCGATCGCGTCTTGCGGGGTGATGGGGCCGATGTTGCCTTCGGACTTGAAGGCGCCGCGTACGTCGGCGTGGATCACCACATAGCCGCGCGGCACCCAGAACGCGGGATCGGGCGCTTCATACGGTGCGTACTCGCTCACGCTCATGCGGCCGATCTCGAAGCCGGACTGCCTTGCCCAATCCTGGTAGCGGCCCGGGCCGAATGTATCCTTGCCGTAGCGAGTGGCGGCCAACACCACGGGAAAGGGACCGGGAGCATCGGGCCGATAGACGTTGACGGACAATCGCGTGCCGTCGCGCATGCGCACCGACACATCCATGTCGCGCAGAATTCCCGCCGGCAATGGCGTCACGGTGATGTCGACGATGCCGGGCTTGCGATAGTACTTGCTCGGCGGCGCTGCGTCGTTTGCAAGGACATTCACGCCGATCGACATGGCGCAGACAGCCGTCACGGCGGCAATCACGCCGCTGCGATAGCGATTCCAGTTCCGGTTCATCTTTACCTCGATACTTTGTGCAACGCGAATGCGCGACTGCATGCTGCGGACAAGCGAACGTCCGCACATGGGCGGACGCTTCAATCCCGGCGGAACTTCCGCCCGCCGCTCGTTGCAAGCGGCGGGCGGTTTCCCATGATTTTCCGAGGCGTTTAGAACTTGTGCTGCAGCGTGCCCCAGATCTGGCGCGGCGCTCCGGGCTGGCCGGCCACGAAGTTGGTGGGCGGCGGATTGCGGAACTTGTTGACGTAGTAGAACTTGTCCGCGACGTTGGTGCTCACCAGCGATGCCGACCAACCTTTCTCCGGAGAAGCCCAGGTCAGGCGCGCGTTCACCAGCGTCCTGCTGTCCACCAGGCCCTGCGGGGAATTGGTGATGTCGGTGAAGAACTCATCCTGGAAGTCCGCATCGACGCGCGGGATGAGCTGCCCGAAGGTGAACTCCATCGAATACTGCAGCCCCAAGGTGAACTTGGACTCCGGCGCATACGGTTCTTGCGTATTCAGATTCACGCCCGGAATGGTCGCACCCGTCGCTCCGATCCTGGTGAATTCGAAGTCCAGGTAACTGGCCGAAGCATCGACCTGCAAGCCGCCGAACAGTGCCGACACTTCCAGTTCGGCGCCCTTGATTTCGGCGTCGCCTGCATTGATCGGCGTGTTGTTCTGCACGGTCACGCCGCCAGTGACGGTCGGGGTGGTGTTGCCGAACAGGATGTCCTCGTACTTGTTGAAGAACACGGCGCCATTGATGCGCAGGCGGTTCTGGAACGCACTGGTCTTGAAGCCCAGTTCGGTCGCATCCACGGTTTCAGGATTGAACGGCACGAGCTGCTGAACCACGAATGGACGCACGTTCACGCCGCCGCCGCGGAAACCCGTGGAGAACTGCAGGTACGTCATGATGCTGGGCGTCCAGTCATATTGCACGCCGGCGCGATAGTCGACATTGTTGCCGTTGAACGTGGCGGTGGCGCCGTCGATCGCACCCACGGGTGTGAAGCTCGCGCCCGGCGCGTACGGATTCTGGCGCTGGAAGGTATAGGTCTTTTCTTCGTCGGTGTAACGCACGCCCGCGATCAGGCTCAGCGGTTCAGTCACATGATAGATGGCATGGACGAAGCCGGAGATGCTGGTGGAAGGCACCGGATCGTTGCCCTTGAACAGCGTTTCGTTCACCGTGCCGGGAGCCAGCACCTTCAAGCCGCCGAAGGTGGCTTTCTGATCGTAGTAGTAACCGCCGACGGTCCAGTCCAGCTTGTCGAAGGAGGAGCCGTTCAAGCGCAATTCCTGCGTGAACTGCTTCTGTGACCAGTCGTTGTCCAGCACGCTGACCGCGTACGGTCCGCCACCTTGGTAGATGCCGTAGCTGCCGTCGTTGTCACGGTAGCCGGTGATGGAGGTCAGTGCATACCCTTCCGAGAGAGTCCACACCAAGGTGTTGGATGCGCCGTAGCTATCGGTTTCGTTGGTCGGGCTGATCGCCTGTGCCGGGTGCAGGCCGGCGCCGGCCCGCAGCGTCGGCGTGAGATAGCGGGCCGGATCGGTGAAGGCCGGAATGATGAACGTCGAATAGGTGACGTAGGATTCCGGTCCGGTGATGTACTGCGAACCGCCGCCAGGCACCGCTGCGTTGTTGAGGAACACCAGCTTTTCGGCCGGCACGTCGGAACGATCGCGCGATCCATAGATGGTCAGGTTGTTTTCGATCGCGCCGCCGGGCGCGTAACGCAACGCGATGCGGGCGGCCTGCACGTCTTCGCCGCCTTCCTCACCGAGTTTGCACGAGCCTCCGGGCGCAACGACACTGGGTACGCCCGAACCAGGATTGGCGCAGCCGAAGTCCACGCGATCCATGTAGCCGTCGACCTGCTTGGTATAGCCCGACAACCGCATGTACAGCCCTTCGGCGAGCGTGATGTTGCCCGCACCCTTGACCATGACGCGGTTGTAATCGCCGTAGCTCGCCGAAACGTTGCCGTCGGGTTCGGCGCTGGGCTTGGTGGTGAACAGCTTGATCGAACCGCCGATGGAGTTCTTGCCCGCCAGGGTGCCCTGCGGACCGCGCAGGATTTCAACGCGCGTGTCGCTCAGCTCGAAGTCCGAGCCCAGCATCACGCCGTAATACACATCGTCCAGGTACAGGCCCACGCCCGGCTCGAAGCCCAGGTGGCCGTCGAACTGGCCGACGCCGCGAATGAACGCCTGTGCCGCAGGGCCTTGGTTGTGAGTGCCGCGCGTGATGATCATGTTCGGCGCGGCCGCAGTCAGATCGTGCAGGCTCGATAGGGAGCGTGCGTCCATCTGCTCGCTGTCGAGCGCTGTAATGGCGACTGGCACTTCCTGCAGCGATTGCTCGCGGAACTGTGCAGTGATGACCACTTCTTCGAGCAGCTCAAGCTCGGGCAGAGCATCCGCACTGCGCGCCGTTGTGACGGTGCCGAGTGAGAGACTCAATGCAACCAGACCGGCGCTGCCCGCCTTCACTGCTCTGCCGGCGCGTAGAGCATTCCTGACGCTGCGGGCGAGCAGAGTATCGTGGCGTGATTGCAAGGCAGAGTGGATCGATCGAACGATGGGTTCCATGAACTTAGCTCCCTTTCCTTTTCTGAACGAGTAGTCAATTGGCCGCATCCCGGCAAACGGCTTCGCCGCAGCCAGGCAATCGGCTTCAAAAAAATCCAAATAAATTTCGCGCGAGCACATTCGACGCCGGCATCGGACGAGACCGGCGTTGCTTGGAATGCAATTGAGAACGTTGCTGCGCGGGCACGACAGCAGGCGATTGTGGCTCGCCGTTTCGAATCTTCCAGGTCAACAAGCCAAGCTCCTTTTGGTTCATCCGTGTGTGCCAGCGGGTCAGCCAATCATTAGCTGACGCAATGCGACCATATACCGGGCCGCCGTAAAACACCACAATCCCTCGCCGGTGTGGCGCGGGAACATCGTTGCGATATTCGCCGTGCGTCTTGTATCCGTGCGGGTAGCGGCGGTCAAGCAACAGTACTGCATCGTGTGCCCAAACTAAGCTGTGCATCACGTTTCGCAACGCTTGAGTCGCGCACTTTCGATGTCGCCGACGAACGTCATACGAGTACGCGTACGCATCGTGCACCGCGCCGATGCATCGCGCACCACGTCGATGCATCGTTCGGTTTTTTTATTTCAGTTGCGCCGCTCGCGCTGTCGCCAATCCGATACTGATTGCAGACGTTGCTCGCCGGCGACTACGATTCACGCACATGCTTCATTCGCGCCATGCTTCGATGCCATGGCATGCGCAAAAAAAACATAGAAGCAACAACATCGGGGGCAACTTGAAACGCTGACGGCAAGCCGCGTTGGAACGATGCAGGGAGCGATGGCACATGGAAGTACGCCTGGTGGTACTGTTTGGACTGATGATATGGGGGCGCGCGTCGGCGTCCGGTGTTCCGCTGGAGATCAAGCGCACGTCGGTCAATGGTGCCGTCATCGCTTATGTTGAAGCCGGCCAGGGCGAACCCATCGTTTTCATTCACGGCGAATTGCAGGACTATCGCGCGTGGTCCAAGCATCTTGAATTTTTCGCGTCCGATCATCGTGTCATCGCCTACAGCCGGCGCAATCACTACCCGAACGCGATCGCGAATGACGGCGCGGCGGATTTCGCCACCGATATCCATGCCAAGGATCTGGCGGCTTTCGTCAGCGCACTGGACCTGAAGAGCGTGCACCTAGTCGCGCATTCCTCCGGCGCACATGCCGCGCTGTTTTTCGCCGCCGAATTTCCCGACATGGTGCGCACGATGTCGCTGAATGAGCCGCCGGCGATCGGCATGCTCAGAAGTTCGCCGATGGGGTTGGCGATGTACCGGGAACTGGAAACCAAACTGGGACCGGCCCGGGCTGCATTCCGCAACGGACAACTCGCGAACGGTGTGCAGATGTACACCGATGTCGTCGGCGGCGCAGGCCGCTATGAAGGCCTCTCCGAAATCATCCAAGGCGCCATGCTGGACAACGCGCCCGCGCACGTCGCCGAGGCGCTCGCGCAGGACTCTCCTGCGCTTTTCAGCTGCGAACTGGCGCGCAAGATCAAGGCGCCCACGCTGCTCGTCAACGGCTCTAAGAGCCTGCCGATGTTCAAGCGCATCAACGAAGAACTGCGGGCGTGCCTCGCGAACTATGAACTGGTCGAGATCGCGGCCACCCACGCCGGACCCACGGACAATCCGCGTGCTTTCGACAAGGCGGTGCGTGAGTTCATTCAGGAGCGCGGGCGCTAGCCGCCATCTACTGCGTCCGTTCGTAGTTGCTGGCGAGCGTGAATGGCTCCCCGGCCGCAACGAGTATTGAACCTGTTGACTCCTGGCATCGTGATGACCATGCTTCTTGCAGTGCGGTGAAGACGACCGTGCCCCTTCCTTTGTGACGAGTTCGCCGGCAACGGTATCGACGTCGGCACGGGCTTGTATGTACTAACATCGTCGCAGCGGCCGATTCGAAGCGGCGCGGGCGGCGATCTTGAGGAAATAGCGATGTCAGAAGCATTCATCATTGACGCCGTGCGGGTAGCCGGTGGGCGCCGCAAGGGCCGGCTTGCCAACGTGCATGCCGTCGACCTGGGCGCCATGAGTCTCAATGCGATCCTGGAGCGCACGCACTTCGATGCGGCGGCGATCGAGGATGTGATCTTCGGCTGCGTCACGCAGGCTGGCGAGCAGAGCCAGCATGTGGGGCGCAACTGCGTGCTTGCTTCGAAGCTGCCGCAAAGCGTGCCGGCCGTAACGATCGACCGTCAGTGCGGGTCTTCGCAGCAGGCGCTGCATTTCGCCGCGCAAGCAGTGATGGCGGGCGTGCAGGATCTGGTGATTGCCGGCGGCGTGGAGAGCATGACGCGCGTGGCGATGGGTTCCGCGGTGAACGATGCGAAGCCCATGCCAGCGTCGGTGCTGCAGCGCTTCAACGTCGATGGCTTCAGCCAGTTCGTCGGCGCGGAAATGATCGCGAAAAAATGGGGCTTCGACCGCGACAGCGTGGACCGCTTTGCGCTGGAGAGTCACCGCCGCGCCGCGGCAGCGATCAATGCGGGCGCTTTCGCGAACGAAATCGTACCCGTGCGGGTGAAGCTCGCCGACGGCACGGAAGTTCTGCATGATCGTGACGAGGGCGTGCGTTTCGATGCCTCGTTGCAGGCGCTGGCCAAACTTGAGCCGATGTTGCCGGGAGGCGTGCTGACGGCCGGCAGCGCCAGCCAGATGTGCGATGGCAGCTCTGCAATTCTCGTGGCCAGCGCACGTGCAGTGAAGCTGCATGGATTCAAGCCGCTGGCGCGCATCGTCAATATGACGGTCACTGCCGGGGATCCCGTCATCATGCTGGAGGAGCCGCTGTACGCGACGCAGAAAGCGCTCGCCCGCGCGGGGCTGAAGCTCGATGACATCGATTTGTTCGAAGTCAACGAGGCGTTCGCGTCCGTGCCGCTGGCATGGCTGAAACACTTGGGCGCGGACGCGCAAAAGCTGAACGTCAATGGTGGCGCCATCGCACTGGGTCATCCGCTTGGCGCGACCGGCGGCAAGCTCATGGCGACGCTCGTGCATGCGTTGCGCGCGCGCAAGAAGAAGTACGGACTGCAGACGATGTGTGAAGGTGGCGGCATCGCCAACGTGACCATCGTCGAGGCGCTCTAGGCGGCGTTCCCGCTCGGCCCCGACCGGAGTACAACGACGTCATGACTTCGTCGACCCCTGAGCCGGTGCGCAGTTACGAGACCATCGCGCTGCCGACAGGGTAGGCAGCCGACCAAGTCGTACTGATGGGTCTTGTTGTTGCCGACGCAGCACGCTGCCTGAGGAACATCCATGTCAGTAGATTGCAACGCGCGTTCATGGTTGTTTGCGCCGGGCGACAGCGAACGGAAAATGCAAAAGGCGACCGCCAGCATGGCGGACATCGTCATTTTCGACATCGAGGATGCGGTCGCGGAGGAGGAGAAGTCCAAGGCGCGTGCAATGGTCGCGGCCTTCTTGAAGGTGAACACAGCGCAGCGTGCGCGACTCTGGGTCCGCATCAATCCCATCCAGGGGCCGCACGCGCTCGCGGACCTTGCGGCCGTCATGCCGGCCGCTCCGGCCGGAATCATGTTGCCGAAACCGCGTGGCCGTGCCGACGCCGAGTTGCTCGACCATTACCTCACTGCATTCGAGGCGGCTGCGGGGATCGCAATCGGCACCACCAAGGTGATGCTCCTGGCGACCGAGATGCCGCAGAGCATGCTTGCGATCGGAAGCTATGCCGGCGTGCCGCGAGTAGTTGCCATGTCATGGGGCGCCGAAGACCTCGCGACGGCGCTTGGCGCAAGCGACAATCGCGGCGACCACGGCGGCTATGATTTCACCTATGAGCTGGCGCGCAGTCTTTGCCTAGTCGGCGCAGCTGCGGCCGGCGTGCCCGCCATCGAAACCATCCACGGCGATTTCCGCGACGAAGCAGGCCTGCGCAAGCGCGCGCAGCAAATGCGGCGCGCGGGCTATCGCGGCATGCTGGCGATTCATCCAGCGCAGGTCGACGTGATCAACGAAGCCTTCGCGCCCAGCGACGCGGAGCTTGCGTCGGCGCAGGAAATCGTCGACCTGTTCGCCGCAAATCCGGGCGCCGGCACGATCGGCCACAAGGGCGCCATGCTCGATCGTCCGCATCTCGCACGCGCGCAGGCGATGTTGGCGATGGCAGGGCGGAAATGACGGTTACGACAGATGCGGCAGGGCTGGACCTCGGCCAGTTCCTGCGTCCCGGCGACCACATCGTCTGGGGCCAGGCGTGCGGCGAACCCACGACGCTGGTTGAGGCACTGATCGCACAAGCAGAAAGCATTGGCCGACTTTCTGCGTTCGCAGCTACCAGCTTCTCGGGCATCGTCAGCGCGGCTGCAGCGGAACGACTCAACCTTTCCAGCATGGGTGCAATTGGCGCGCTGCGCACGATTGCTGCGACGGGTCGTCTGGGCATCGTGCCGTGTCATGTGAGTCAGGTGGGACCGATGATCGAGCAGGGACTGATCGGCTGCGACGTCGCCTTCGTGCAGGTCAGTCCGCCCGACGCCGACGGCAATCACAGCTTCGGCCTGATCAACGACTTTGTGCAGGCGGCGGTGCAGCGGGCGCGGGTGGTCATCGCCGAGGTGAATGAGCGCGTGCCATTTACATTTGGCGATGGAGTGCTGCCGGGCTCACGCATCGACTGCGCCGTGCATGTTGCCCGCATGCCGATTGAAGTGCCGCCGGCGCAAATCGGCGCAATCGATCTGGCGATCGCCAAAATCGTGGCGGACTACATCGAGGACGGCACGGTGCTTCAGGTCGGGATCGGCGCGACGCCCGACGCGATCCTGCGTCTGCTACACGATCGGCGCGACCTGGGCGTTCATTCGGGCATGATCGGCGACGGTCTTGTCGATCTGGTCGAGGCGGGTGTGGTCACAAACGCGCTGAAGTCCATCGATGCTGGCGTTTCCATCACTGGCGCGCTGATCGGCACCAGGCGTTTGTATGAGTTCGCCGATCGCAATCCGAAGATCGGCATGCGCAGTTCCGCTTACACGCACAGCGATGCGACCTTGTCGCGCTTGACTCGACTGGTGACGATCAATTCGGCGATGGAAGTCGATTTGACGGGCCAGGTGAATGCCGAGCAGAGTGACGATCAATACCTCGGGGGTACAGGCGGTCAGGCGGACTATGTCCGTGCCGGCGCCCGCTCCCGCGGCGGCCGCTCCATCATTGCTTTGCCGGCAACGGCGAAGGGCGGCAAGATAAGTCGCGTGACGGCTACCCTGTCCGGGCCGGTCACGACTGCGCGCAGCGACGTGGATGTGTTCATCACCGAATTCGGCGCGGCCGAACTCAAAGGACAAACGCTCGCGCAGCGCGCGCGTCGCCTGGTCGCGATCGCCCATCCGGATTTTCGCGCAGAGCTGGACAGGGCCGCGCATGCGATCCAGCGGAGAGGCTTCTAATGAGCGATGCGCGCGCAGCACAATGTGGTGAAATGCTGAGTTCCGCGGCCGGACGGGCGGCTCGAAGGCGAAAGCATAGCCGTTGGATTCCGATCGCAATTCTCGAAGCGCGCCATCTGCCGGACGCGTTCTGAAGCTGCGCATTGCGTGTGGCGATCAGGTGACAGAGGATGTCGAGCTGGTGAAGCTCGATCGCGATAGTGCGGATGGCAAGTAACAGCTGTACGATAGTGACTCCATGGTTGCGGTGACGAGTAACAAGCGATGGAAACCTGTCCTATTGAATTCAACTTCGATCCTGCCACTTTCAAAGTGGGCGATTCGGTCAGCTATCGCATTCCCGAGCAGTTTGGCGATATGCCGTTCGTGGGCACCATTCTTTCGGTTAGCGATGACTGGATAGAAATCTCGCCGAACGATCCTACCGATCCGGATCGGCGCATGCGTGGTACGCGGACCAGCCGTCCGGTGGTCACCGCCAAAGAGGCGTTGTCGTAGCATCCCTCTCTTCGTATTGCGAGCGTTGCCCCGATTCGCTTCGCGGGTAGCGCCAGCATGGCAGCACGGGTGTTCAACCCGCGACGTATCCGCCGTCCACCGGCCTGCCGTGCTGCGATTGTTCGATGAGGATCGTCAGACCTGAATCAGCACGCACGCGTTGGAGGTGGCCATCGCCGTACCCCGCTCAGAAGTGGTATCTCAGCTGCGCTCCATACGTGCGCGGTTCGCCATAGGCTCTGGTGAGGAGGCCGACGCGCGGCACGGCGGTGTAGGAGGATTCATAGAGCTGAATACCACCGACGGCGTACTCCTTGTCCGTGGCGTTCTTCGCGTAGGCGGAAAGATCAAATGCACTGCCGGCGATGCTGTTCCAAGCGGCATTCAGATCAAGCGTCGTGTACCCCTGCTGACGCACAAAAGGGATGATCGAGGCAGGTATGCGTGCGATCGCTGCGCTAGTTTGCAGCGCGTTGATCCAGACGCTGCTGCGGTAAGAGGCGCCGGCTGAGAACGACAGTGCCTCATCGGTGTTTGTGAGTGGCACGACATACGTCACCGTTGCGCTGGCCGAATGTTTGGGCGTGAAATGGAAAGGTGTATTGCTCAGGTCCACCGTCGGGAATACCTGCTGAGCCACAGGCGCAGTCGGGTTGAGCGCATCGGAACCCAGTTCGGTCCAGTTCTCGTACTTCGGGTGCGTATATGCGTAGCTGAGGTGCAGCGACAGGTCGCTCGTCGGTGCGATGGTCTGCTGCAGTTCGACACCGAATACCGTGGCTTTGGCGGCATTCTGGACGGCAGATCCCGGCACGCCGCCGGAGCTTGAGACCCCGACCGTACGCTGAATGTCGTCATACCACTGACGATATACGGCGATGTTGCTGCGCATCTGCCAGTCGCCCACGGACCAGTCTGCTTTGGTGCCGAGTTCCAGGTCGGTCACTGTCTCGGGCTGGAAGGGCTTGTACGTCAGCGGCGTGGTGGCGCGCAGATTGAACCCGCCGGCGCGATAGCCGTATCGGCTGGCTGCGTACAGCAGCACATCAGCGCTCAGCTTGTAGTCCAGCGACAGCGTTCCCGTGGCCTTGGAGAATGAATCTGACAATGTGACATGGCAATTGCTGAAGTCGCCTCCCGTGGACACGATCGGCGCGTTGTTCACATCGCGCAAGGCGCAGGCGGTTAAGGTATGCGTGCTGATGGTCATGGATTTGTCATCGTTGGTCCATCGCGCGCCGGCGGTCAGCGACCAGCGATCCGCAATTCTGTATGTGCCCTGGGCAAACGCGGAATAGCTGTTGTTATGGATGGTGGCCTGTTGCGTGAATGGAAGCGTGGCCGTGCCAAGTCCCCTGGAAACGTCGCCCGGCGAATGCTGGGGGCCGTCCTCGTAGTACCAATACAGGCCCGTTGCCCAATTGAGCTTGTTGTCGAATGAGATGCCGAGCAGCTGCACTTCATAGCTCGCACTCGTCAATTGCTCATCGCCCACGGCGGTAAGAATGCCCGGGATCAGCGACGAGTCGAGGTCGATACCCATTGCGGTCTTGAAATCCCGATAGCCGCCAATGCCCTTCAGCGTGAGAGCGTCGCCCAGCTTCGCGGTGGTGGTGTTGACCACGCTGAAGGATTCGATCCTGTCGTATTGCGGCATGTCGCTTTCGATATCGTTCACGCTGCGATTGCGCGCGCGCTGCACGGCGTCGAAGTAGCTTTGCAGGGGTTCGCCAACTGCCACGGTTCCGGAAGCGGCGTTGCTGGCAAAGCAGGGATTACCGGGCACGGTAACGTTGGCTGCATTGTTGGCGCCCAATGGATTGCCGGGGCCGTCATAGCAATGCACGGTCGCATTGGGATTCGGGTTCGCTGCCTGCGGCACCATGCCGCGCCCGTTGGTATCCTTCTTGTCATAGCTCAGGACAGTGTAGTTCTCGATGCTCTCGGTGATGTCCCACACCATCGACAGGCGGATATCCCGGGTGCGCTCGCCGCCGAGATCGCTGCCGAACATCGGTCCTGGCGCGACATTGGTCTGGTAGCCGTCACTGTCGATCGTGCGGCCGGCCAGGCGCATTGCGAAGCTAGCGAAGAGCGGCAGGTCGAGACCGAACTGCGTCTCGTACTTGCCATAGCTGCCGAAGCCTCCCATGAAATCGCCGCCAAAGGTTTTGCCGGGACGTTTTGGTGACAGCAACACCGCGCCACCGGTGGTATTGCGGCCGAACAACGTGCCCTGCGGCCCCTTCAGCACTTGCACCGACGCCAGGTCGTACAGCCCCAGATTGGTGGACTCCGCGGGAGAGATGACCACGTCGGCAAAGTACACAGCTACCGTGGGATCCTGGCCGTAGAGAGATTCGGTGGGTCGAATGCCGCGCAGTCCGTAGACCGGCGAGTTGGGTCGCCCGGAGGTCTGGCTCATCGAGAATTCCGGCACCGCGGCTTGAACGCTCTCCAGGTTGGTGATGTGCCGACGCTCGAGTTCATCGGCGCCCATTGCCGTAATCGCGATCGGAACGGACTGCGCGCTCTCTTCACGACGCCTGGCCGTAACCGTCACTTCTTCCAGCGCAGAACTTGTCTGATGCTCAACTGCAGGGGCCGCTCCTAATTGCGCTTGGGCGGTGCTTATCGCCGGCACCGTTATCAGCGACAACATCGCGGCGCCCGCAGCCCAGCGGCCGCTGTGCGCCGACCCGATCATTGGATGATGACGAACTCCCAGCCGCGTGTTTTTCTTGCACATGTAGTTGTCCCCCGCTCCAGCTGATGACGAAGCACTGCCTGCGTGGGCAGCACCGCGGCATCAGACGGGAAAGCCGTCAGAACGTCTTGATGGTTGGCGACGAACTGCGCCGGTTTCGCGACAGGACTTTTTGTGCGGCCAGGCGTGCGATTTCAGTACGCCACGAGTACGAGCGCTATTCGCAACATCCGCATTGTTCGCTCAAGGCAACCCTGGCTGCGACGCCTCCGCACCGACGCTTGAATGACTCAGGACGTATCTCAACGTATCTCAGGGCGTAAAGATGTTGATCGGATCGCCCTGTGGATCGGGTGTCTCCGCGCGCCAGCGCACTGAGCCCAGCGGCCGTTCCAGTCGCCGGCGCACGCGGCTGCCGGGGCCATCGATGTGATAAGCATCGGCCAAGGCGTGCAGCTCTCGGTCGGAGTTCGTGAAGCGGCTGCGCTGGCGCAGATAGTCTCCCCAGGTGGGGCAGTGAAAGCGTTCCGTCCAGAGTGCAGGATCGGCGATATCGCGTGCGAGCGACCAGTCGAACGCGCCGTTGCGTAGGCGTGCGCGTTGCACCTTGAGCATCACTTCGTAGAACGGCCGGGCAGAGGTGGGATCCACGCGGTAGTCGATTTCCACGACGATGGGACCGCTGCGCGCGGTAAGCGCGAGTCCGACTTCCGGCTCGTGCTCGAGCTCGACTACCTCGACTTCGGCCTGGGAGATACGCGGCATCGGGAGGAGCAGGCCGATCAATGGCGTCAGGAGGATCGCAAGGCCCGACGCGATCAGCGCAGTGCCGATTCCCCACTGCGAAGCCACGTGTCCCCATAGCACGGCGCCCAAGGCGATCCCGCCCGTGAGCGCCGACTGGAACCAGGCGATGGCCCGCGCCGTCACCCAGCGCGGCGCGGATAATTGGACGCCCACGTTGAGCAGCGCGATGATGAGCATGTTAGCCGCGCCGGAGACCAGCATCGCCGCACTGGTCAGCGCGATGTTACGGCTCACGCCGATAACCAGCACCATCAGGCCGGTAACGATGGCGCCCAGGCGGAACGCGTGCTCGGCCTTCATTCGTTCCCGGACTTCGCTGACGAATAACGCACCGATCACCGCGCCAATGCCGGTAGCGCCGAGCATCAAGCCATAAGTCCTTGCATCGCCGTTCAGCAGCTCGCGTGCAACCAGAGGAGTGAGCGCAGACCCGGCAGCCGTCAGTCCGAATGCGAAGGCGCGAATCAGCACGATGCGGATCGGTGGCGAATGGATGACGTAACGCGCACCCGAGATGATGGCGCGGTCGATCCGTTCCGGGGGCAGTCGCGGCGGGGTATGCTTGCGCCGCCACATGAAGAATGCGACTAGGAGCGGCAAGTAGAACAAGGCATTGACCGCGAACGCAGCGGTCGCGCCCGCGGCGACCACGATGAGCCCGCCCACGGCCGGACCGAAACTGCGGGCAAGGTTGTGGCTGATCGAGCCCAGCGCAACGGCGGCGGGCAAATGATCCGGCTTGACCTGTTCGATTACCGAAGCCTGCCAAGCGGGGCCATACAACGCCACGCCCGCACCGATCAGCGAGCAGAAGCACAGCAGCAGCCATGGCGTCGTGTACCCCATCGACGCGAGCACGGTGAGCGTTGCGGCGCATAGCGTGGCAAAGGTGAGCCCAACCAGGGCGATCTTGCGCCTGTCGAACATGTCGGCGATGGCGCCGGCCGGCACCGCCACGAGCATCAACGGCAGCATCAGCGCCGTCTGTACGAGTGCGACCATGTTCGGGGATGAAGTGAGCCGGGTCATCTCCCAGGCGGAGCCCACTCCTTGAATGAGTTGACCGAAGTTGGACAACACGCTGGCCAGCCAGATCACACGGAACGTGCTTTCCCCCCGCAGCGGCTCGAGTGCGCCCCATCTCTTTGCCGAGGGCGTACTGGCTATTTCTGTCATTCCTGCATTGCTCCCCGATCCTCCGCGTACGCGTCAGCGCTGGTGGGACTATGCATGGAAATCCCGCTACGCGCCATTTTGGAGAAACGGCAACATGACGCAGGAAGGGCAGGTGGGTGAATGGTAGATGGATTGCGTCGCACTGCGCAGCTGCGTCACTTGGCCCACAGGCTCGATGCCGCCCGAATTGCGAGCCCAGCGCGGAAATGCTCCACTCGATATCTGCACGCGAATGCGATGGCCGCGCGCGATGCGCCACGCGGTCGGCCATAGATCGACCCGCACCCGTTGCGGCACTCCGCTCGCCTCGATCCGCACTCGCTGCAGACCGTCGCAGAAATTCCTGGCAATGCCTTTCGCATCGACATCGCATAGACGCACGAAGAAATCGGCGCTTGCCGCGCTCGAAGATGCATACAGTTCAGCGGCAACGGGGCCGATGATGTCGCGGTTCTGCGTCAGTGGCTCCGAAGTGTATGTCAGAACGTCGGAGCGTGCTTCAAGCGCCGCGTTATCCATCGCAAAGGGTGTACTTTCCAGCGCCGGCCCGCCCATGGACGGTGTAGGATCGGCTGGATCGTAGCGATATCGGTCGGCGTCCGAATCCGGGGCAACCCGATCCAGCAGTTTTCTCTGCGGTTGCAAATACCACTGCTCGACAGTGGACTCGCGCGGCGGCCACTCGTCGAAATAGCGCCATTCATCCGCGCCGCTCACATAGAGCTTCACCGGTTTGGCCTTCGGTGCGGCATCCTTGCCGAGCAAGTGCCGGTTGAACCAATCTATCGCATCGAGGATGCCTGCCTGCATGAGCCCGGTGTCCGTATGACGCCATGGGCCGATGGTGATGCGTGACTCGCAGCCCGCCTTGCGTAACGCGATGAAGTCCTGCATCTGCCAAGGCAGAAAAATATCGAACCATCCCGCCACCATGCTGATGGGTCGTTTTATTTCACCAATGGACTTGCGAAAGCTCATCGGCGCCCACCACGGATCGTCCGTGGAACTGTGTTGAACCCAGTCCTGCCAGAAGTTCACACGCTCGCCGATGACCTTCTCGTCCATGCTTGCGAGCGGCAATGTCAGCCACTGCTTTTTGCGAATCAATCGAATGTGCAGCAGCCGTGCGGCGATGAAGCGCAGCAAGAACAGGCCCGGCCGCTTCATCTTGGTGACCAGGTTCGTCCATGACAGCGTATTTTCGAGTGCGAATGAATTGCCCGGGAAGTTCACCAGCGAGAAATCGGCGCACGTGACTTGCATGGCCATGGCCTTGACTTCCGGACCCGCGGACGCGGCTACAGCCCACTGCGTATAGCCCAGATAGCTCATGCCGAAAGTTGCAATCGAACCGCCGTACCAGGGTTGCCGTTTGATCCACTCCAGTGTCGCCAAGCCGTCGCGCTGTTCATCGTGATGCGGATCGAATGTGCCCGACGATCCGAACGTACCGCGACAGCATTGCATCACTACGTTGAACCCCTGCGAGGCCAGCGGATACGCCGAACCGGCAGCGAACGAGAAGCCCTTGCCATACGGCGATCGAATCATGATGACCGGCGCGCGAGCGGTGGCGTTGCCGAGGTACACGTCCGTCAACAGCTCGGTCCCGTCCGGCGTCGTTATCTTGAGATCGCGCTGAATCGTCACGGCATGAGTTTGAGCGATGCCGAAATGCTTCAGCATCAGGCGATATGGAAAGGACATGCGCATTCACTCCGTCGGAATTGAATCTGCGTTGCGGGCAAATCGCCCCAAAGGCGCACGCATGCTGTTTATGCCGACGGTGCGGGTTGTGCGTCGATGTGCAGCCGCGTAAGTCGCAGCGCGGCTATTCTCCATTCGCCGTTATGCCGCACGTAACGCTCGTGATAGTGACCATAGCCGGTAAACGCAGCGATCCCCCGGCGCGGCGCTTCCCACACCACGCGATCCTGCATCGCCCAGATCACATGAGCCTCGTCCCCCTTCAGCTCGATTTCGGGTGTGTGCACCTGGTGCACGGTGCGAGCTGCACCGACCGAGGACTGCACCTGCTGCACGGCCGCTGCGCGGCCGTGGATTACCGGCACGGATGTCCCTTCGCTGATATCCAGCACGAAGTCCGCGGTGAACAGTGCTGAGAATTCCGCCCAGTTCTTGGTATCAAGCATCCGGCAGTAACGCGCTTTGACCTTGCCGATCGCCAGGTGCGCTTCAAGTGCCTCGATGTCTGCCATTGGATCCAATCCTGCGAATGACTGCGCGCCGATGGCGTCGATGACGATACTTCTGTCAGGCCCAAGAGTGGGCTTAAAACTGTGATGGCGGCAGGCGAACGACCAAGCCGTCCAGTGCATCGCTGACGGTGATCTGACAGCTGAGGCGACTGCCAGGCTGCTTCTCCTCGACAGCGCATTCCAACATCTGCATCTCCATTTCCGCAGGAGGGCCGACGCGCGCGATCCAGGCGTCGTCGACATAGCAATGGCAGGTGGCGCAGGCGAGGGCGCCGCCACATTCGCCGACGATGCCTGGAAGCATGTTATCGACAGCACCTTGCATGACGGAGTCGCCGTCGGCCACCGTCACTTCGTGCCGGGTGCCGTCGTGCTCGATGTAGGTCACTAAAGCCAAAGTGCTCTCCGCGAGATGAAGGGTAAAATAGCCATGCGAACGATGTCTGCCTCTTTGTAATTCGCCCATGGTAGAGAGTCAAGAATCGCAACGTCGGATCCGATCGGGCGCCGAGATCTGGGCGTTTGCAGCCGAGCTATTGTGACATAGTGCTCCGCGCTGGCTTGATGACAGTGCTGCCAAAACGCATGACCGACACCATCAACATTGCATCGCCCGACGTCGATTTCCATGCAGGCGTGCATGGCTCGCAGCCGCGTGCCGTGTTCTTGCACGGGTTTGGCGATGACCTGCATACCTGGGACGGCGTATGGGCCGCGCTGCACGGCAGCCTGGGAGAGAATTTCGCCGCCCTGCGCTACGACCTGCGCGGCTTCGGTGCGTCTGAATGTCGGCGGCACGTGCCGTTCAAGCATGCTGACGATCTACTGACCGTCCTGGATGCGACCCGGATCGATCGATGCGACCTGATCGGTGTTTCGATGGGCGGGAGCATCGCGCTGAACTTCACGCTCGATCATCCGGAGCGCGTCCGGAACCTGGTTCTTATCAGTCCACACCTGGTTGCCTGGGAGTGGTCGCAGTCATGGCTGAAGTCCTATCAGCCCATCGTCGATTGCGCGCGCGCCGGGGCGATGGATGAGGCCAGGCGTTTGTGGTGGGAACATCCATTGTTCGCGACGACGCGCGCCAGTGCCGCGGGGCCGGCGCTGTTCGAGTCGATCATGCGCTTCCATGGCGATCAGTGGGTCGACGATCACCATGAACTGATGTTCCCGGACGTGGAGCGATTGCATCTGCTTGCGACGCGCACACTCCTGCTGACGGGCGGGCGCGATCTCGAAGATTTCAGGCTGATCGCGGATCTCATCGAGGCGAGTGCCAGTCAGCTGCAGCGCGTTGACGACCCTGCACGAGGGCACTTGCTGCACCTCGAGGATCCGGCAGGATGCGCGATGAGGATCAGCACGTTCCTGCTCCCGTAACCGTAGTCGTCGCGAATACGCCGACGGGCGTGGCAACCAGCAAGCAGATGCCGAATTCCGAACTGCACATCGGTGAGCCCGAGATCTTTCTTGATAGGGTCAACCAGCAGCGAAATGATGTAGCGGTCGAGCACCGACAGCCGCGGCGATTCAACCGGCGCTCACTTCCACCAGGGATAGATCGGCGGCATCGCCGAAGCCTTGCTGGTGAATTCCGGTGGACGTTTCTCCAGAAAAGCCCGGATACCTTCCTTGCCGTCCTCCAGCTGCGTGTAGAAGACCGCCAGCGAATCGATGCGATGGGCATCCATGGGACTTGGCAGCGCGCTGTTCCGCCAGAGCATTTGCCGCATGAAAGCCGTGGACACGGGCGAGCGCCGTTCGGTGAACTTGCGGGCCAGCTGGTAGGCTTCTTCGAGCAGCGCGTCGGGCGCATGGACCGCCTTGACCAAGCCGCCCCGCAGGGCCTCGTCGGCGTCGAAGATCTCCGCGCTATAGATCCATTCCAGCGCCTGCTGCATGCCGACCAGGCGCGGCAGGAACCAGGTGGAGCAGGCTTCCGGCACGATGCCGATCTTGCCGAACACAAAGCCGATGCGGGCCTTTTGCGAGGCCAGGCGGATGTCCATGGCGAGCATCATCGTTGCGCCGATGCCGACCGCCGGACCGTTGATCGCGGCGATCACCGGCTTCTTGCATTCGTAGATCGCCAGCGTGAGTTTGCCGCCGGGATCGCGCACGCCGCGGCGAATGGCCGGATCGTCGAAGCGCTCGTGCATGTCGGCGACCGTGGGTCGCAGGCTATCGTCCAGGCCGAAGACATTCCCATCCACCGACAGATCCATTCCGGCGCAGAAGGCGCGCCCGGCGCCGGTGACGACGACCGCGCGCACGGCGTCGTCTTCGCTCGCCCGCCCGAAGGCATCGATGAGTTCGTGCCCCATCTGCACGGTGAAGGCATTCATTTGCTCAGGCCGATTCAATGTCAGCGTAAGAATGCCGGCATCGACATGCCAGTCCAGTGTTGCGTACTTCATCAGGAACCTGCTCCGTTGCCAGTGATCGATGGGCCGTCATGGTATTCGTCCAACGGATGTTTCGCGAGAGTTGCGCGACTTGCTGCAAGGACTTGAGCGTCATCGAGCGGGCCATGTCGATGTTGGCGCCCTTACACCACCAGACTTGACAACGTCGTGAAAATCACCTGCGCCCATGTCATCGTCACCTGCCCGGGGCGCAACTTCGTCACGATTAAAATCCTCACGCAGCAACGCGTGCAGGCAGCACGATTGCAAGGACATTCTGGTGCGTCCAAGCGGCCGCCAGCACCAACCAACAGTCCTTTTGACTACCTGGGAAGCGGCGAGTTAGGGTTATGATCTACCGCGGTGCACTGCCGCGCATGTACTCACGCAGGCGATCAGTCATTTGCTTTCGCCTTCCTATGCATTATCGGCAATCACTTTGCGGGGTCGCCCGTCCATGAATTTCGAATTTTCCGAAGAGCAGCAGTTGATGCGCGACACGTTCGCGCGCTATCTCAACGAACACAGCAGCATGGTTCGTGTGCGCGCTGCGCAACCTTCCGGTTTCGATCCGGCGTTGTGGACCGGCCTGGCGGAACTCGGCGCGCTGGCGCTGCGTGTGCCGGAAGAGGCCGGCGGCATCGGTCTCGGCCTGCTGGACGCCGCAATCCTGATGGAGGAAGTGGGCCGAACCCTCGCTTCGGGTCCAGTCGCGGAGACGCTCATTGCAGCGCGATTGCTGGCGACACTCGATCCTGGTGCGAACGGCGATCTGCTCGACCGTGTGACTACGGGGCGCGCCGTCGTCAGCATCGCACTGCACGACGTTGCTCAAGAACCGGTGCAATGGGTCGCGGGCGGTGCCGTTGCCGAGGCTGTCATTGCACGCAGTGGCGATCAAATCGTGCTGATTGCGATCGCGGCAAGCGAACGTAAGGGCGAACCGAATCTAGCTTCGACGCCGCTGGCCGAGCTGCGCCTTGGCGGCGCGAAACATACGGTGCTGTCCAGCACCGGCGCGGGTCGAAAAGCCTTTGCGCAGGCCATCGAGGAATGGAAGCTGCTGATTGCCGCCGCGCTTGCCGGGTTGTCACGCGAGTCCGTCCGTCTGGCTGCCGCCTATGCGTGCGAGCGCGTCGCATTCGGTCAACCCATCGGGACATACCAGGCCATTTCGCATCCGCTGGCCGATCTCAGCGCTGATATCGACGGCGGCAAGTACCTCACCTGGCGAGCCATCCGGGACATCGCCGATGCGAAGCCTACGGCCGGCGCCGAGATCTCGCTGACGACATGGTGGAATATCGACACGGCGGGACGCGCCGTCGCGCAGGCATTGCACACGTTTGGCGGCTACGGACTGACGACGGAATACGACATCCACCTTTACAACCTGCGTGCCAAAGCCTGGCCGCTGGTATTCGGCGATCCTTCGCGTTTGCTCGAAGAGGCGGGACGGCGGTTCTACGCAGGCGAGAGCACCGAGTTGCCGGAGGCAGGCGCCGTGAGCATCGACTTCGATCTGGGCGAGGAAGCGCGCGCGCTCGCCAAGGAAGTCCACGCCTTCTTCGAAAAGAATCTGACGCCTGAACTCAGGGCCAAAGCGCACTACTCATTCGACGGCCACGACGCGGATGTGCATCGCAAGCTCGCACAGGCGGGCCTGCTGTTTCCCTCCTGGCCAAAAGAATCGGGCGGCAGGGCAGCGCCGCCTTATGCGATGAACGCATTGCATCAGGCATGGGAAGAGGTGGGCTGGAGCAGCCACGCCATCGGTACGACCGGGCTTGTCGGTGCCATGATCCGGTTGTTCGGCAGCGATGAGCTCAAACGCGAAGTACTCACGAAAATTGTCTCGGGCGATGCGATTTGCTGCCTTGGCTACTCGGAGCCCGGCTGCGGATCCGATGTGTTCGCGGCTGCCACCCGCGCCACGCGCGATGGCGAGGGCTGGCGCATCGATGGCTCGAAGATGTTCACCAGCGGCGCCAACATCGCCGACTACGTGCTGATGCTGACGCGCACGAACCCGGACGTGCCCAAGCACAAGGGCTTGACGATGTTCATCGTGCCGCTCAAGACGCCGGGCGTATCCATCCAGCCCGTGTTCACATTCCAGGACGAGCGGACCAACATCACCTACTACGATGGCGTGAAGGTCAAGGACAGCTATCGACTCGGTGCCGTCGATGGCGGCGTGAAAGTCATGTCCGGCGCTTTGGAGATGGAACATGGCGGCGGCTTCGCCAGGACCATGAGGCACATGGTGCACGCGGCCGAGCAGCTGTGTCGCGAAATTCAATATCGCGGCCGTCCGCTGCTCGAGGACGCTACGGCGCAGGTGCGCCTGGCGCGGTGCACCGCGCACGTGCTCCTGTCGGAAGTCATCGCGTATCGCGCGGTGTGGGCCGCTGTCCAGAAAATGCCGAATGCGGGCTATGGTCCGATGGCGAAGCTGTTCTCTTCGGAGAAGTTCCTGAAAGACTCCGCCGACCTGCTGAATCTGACCGCGCCTTATTCGCTCGCCAAGCGCACCGGCCCTGCGGGTTTCCTCAACCAGTGCTATCGTCATGCGCACGGCACGACGATCTATGGCGGCACCAGCGAGGTCCATCGCAGCATGATTGCGGAGCGCGGGCTCGGGCTGCCGCGCAGCCGTGCCTAGCGGCGCAGCGGCTTTACGACGAGATGGTCCATTCGTCTTAGGATCGCAGCCTGTCGATCAATGCGAGGCACTCGCGGGCCAGCGCCGCCTTTTGTTCAAGTGTCTGCATCACCGTCGGTGCGACGACAAAGCGCTGGTCGGTTGCGGTGAGCGCCGCGTCGGCGGTGTCCACGATCACAGCGTCGACAAAGTCGGCATATAGATCGGCGATCACCCCGGCCGTGGGCTGTACGCCCAGCTCGCGCATGATCTTGGCGGTCGGTCCCTTGATCGCCTGACCTGCAACGATAGGTGACACGGCCACCACCGGCACTGCCAGCGCGCGCAAACGCTCGCGCAACTCCGTAACCGCAAGCATGGGTGCGACGCTGAGATACGGATTCGAGGGACACAGGATCACGCCGGCGAGATCCGTGCTCTCCAACGCGGCACGCACTGCGGGCGCCAGTGGCGCCGAGGCGGCGCCTTCGAACTGCAGTGAATGGACCCGGGGTTCGCAGCGCAGCCGCACGAAGTAGTCCTGAAAAGCGAGCTCACCCTGATCCGTCGCGACGATGGTGCGCACGGGATGATCGCTGACCGGCACGACGGTGATTGCGACGCCCAGCCGCCGCGCGATCTCAAGGTTCGCCTGGCTCAGCGTAAGTTTCTGTTGCAGCAACTGGCGGCGCAGCAGGTGCAGTGCGATGTCGCGATCGCCCAGTGCAAACCAGCTGGCGCCGCCGAGACGGCGAATTTCTTCGAGCACGCCCCAACTTTCATCGCTGCGGCCCCACCCTTGCTGGGGATGCACTATGCCGGCGAGCGTGTACAGCACCGTGTCGAGATCGGGACAGATCGTCAGTCCGAGATGCTCGAAATCATCGCCGACGTTCACCGCGACAATGAGTGAATCGGCGGGCAGCACCTGCGCGAGGCCGGCCACGAGCTTGGCGCCGCCGACACCGCCGGACAGCGCGAGATACCGTGCTGAATTCATCGGAACAGATCCTGCGCGAGCGGACGGACCAGCTCGCTGGCGCCGTGGCCGCTGATGAAATAGGCGGCCGGCACACCTCGCACGATGACGATCGGCTGTCCCTCGGCGCCTTCGCCGCAGACCAGCGTTGCGGTGGCGCACAGCTGATCGGCAACGGCAATCTGCGTCACCTGCAGCAGACGGCCGCTTCGGTCCGGTGTGCCGCGCAAGTCGACCAGGGGGTTCAGGCCGGAGCAGCCGACACACACGCCGCAGACACCCATGCGCCACGCGCGGCCGAAACTGTCGCTGATCAGCACGGCAAGCTTCAGGCCGTAGCGCTGTTCCAATCCCTCGCGCAGCGATTGCGCGGCAGCGTCCGGGTTCACCGGCAGCAACAGAGCGCGCTCGCCATGCACGTCGTCGTGAGGCAGGTTGGACTGATCGATGGCAGCATTCGCGACAACGAAGCCGAGGCGGTGACGCACGATCAACACATTGGGCGCCACGCGCAGCACTTCAGTGGACTCGCGCAATACCAGTTCGACGAGGCGCGGATCTTTTTGACAGCGTTGTGCGAGTTCAAGCGCCGCGGTGCTCGGCTCGACGCTCGCGAGATCGACGTAGCGATTCTCGGCCTTCGACACGATTTTCTGTGCCACGACGATCACATCGCCGTCGCGCAGCTGCGGATTGGAGGTGCCGCCGAACGCTCGATCGAGGATGGCGATCAGATCGTCGCCGGGCAGCACTTCCGGCAGGCCTGCGACGGGAAAGAACGAAAGCGATCCCGGCGTCAGGACGTCGCTCACGCCACCACTCGTGCCGCACGTCGCGCAATCGGAGCGTTGTAAGGCGCCTCCAAAGGTGCGGCGCACTGCGCGCGCGCAATGCTCGCGGCATCCGCATCGCCATACAGCGTCGTGCGATGTCGCCATGGCCGGTCCAGCGCTGCAATGAGCTTCTGCATCTGCAGCGGCGCGAGTTCCTGGCCATGCACGGAGCCCGCGGCCCGGCTGATGGATTCGTTCATGAGCGTGCCGCCCAGATCATTCGCGCCGGCGTTGAGGCATCGCTGCGCCCATTCGGGCCCCAGCTTCACCCACGACGCCTGCACGTTGCGCACGACAGGATGCAGCACCAGTCGCGCCACCGCATGCATCAGCAATGTCTCGCGCAGCGTCGGCCCCTTGCGCGCCCGACCGCGCAGATACATCGGCGCCTCCATGTGCACGAACGGCAGCGGCACGAACTCGGTGAGTCCGCCGGTGTCCTGCTGGAGTTGCCGCAGCCGCAACAGATGTCGTGCCCAATGCTCATAGCCCTCGACATGTCCGAACATGATGGTCGACGTTGTCGGCAGGCCGGTGCGATGCGCCTGCGCTACCACGTCCAACCACGCCTGCGTGCTGAGCTTGTCCGGCGCAAGCTCGAGGCGCACGTCGTCGTCGAGAATCTCTGCTGCAGTTCCCGGCAGTGAACCCAGGCCGGCGTGCTTCAGTTCGACCAGGAATTCGCCGATCGAGATACCGAGTGTTTGCGCGCCGTGGCTCACTTCAAGCGGTGAAAACGCGTGAATATGGATCTGTGGCTGCGCCTGCTTCGCCGCGCGACAGATATCGAGATACGTATGACCGGTGAAGGAGGGATGGATGCCGCCCTGCATGCACACTTCGGTGCCGCCGCGATCCCAGGCTTCGCGCACGCGGCGACGGATTTCATCCAGATCCACCAGGTACGGCGCACCGCGCAGGTGCTCATGCGTGCGGCCCTTCGAAAATGCGCAGAAGCCGCATTTGTAGAGACAGACGTTGGTGTAGTTGATGTTGCGCACGACGGCGTAGGTCACCGTGTCGCCGACTGTCTGCCGCCGCAATTCGTCGGCTGCGTGGCAGAGCCGCGCGAAATCGGCGCCGCGTGCGGTGAACAGCTCGGCGACCTCAGCTTCAGCGAGCTGAGTGCCGGCGGCGGCCCGATCGATCAGGCCGAACATTGCGGAGCGTCGCGGTGCAACCGACATCGAGACGTCGCGCACGTCATCGGCATTGGCCGGTGCATCTGATCCGGGCGACCACTGGCCCACGCGCGCCCAACCCGCGCCATCGCAAAGGCGCACGACCGGCGTGTGCAGCTCTGGCGCCAGCCAATCGCGGCGTTGCTGGATATAGCGAGGATAGATCGTCAGTCGCTCCACCAGATCGCAACCGGCACGGCTGGTATCCGCGGCCAGCTGATCCAGGTGCGGCCATGGCGCCTCGGGATTCACATGATCGGGCGTGAGCGGCGATACACCACCCCAATCGTTGATACCGGCAGCGACGAGTTCCGGCAGGTCGCCGCCGTAGAGGTTCGGCGGCGCCTGGATGCTCATGTGCGGCCCGAACAACAGCCGCGCGGCAGCGATCGTCCAGCACAGCTCATCGGTCGAAGGCTCCGGCGCGTGACGCATCTTGGTGCCGGGCTTCGCGCGAAAATTCTGGACGATGATTTCCTGGATGTGCCCGTACCGGTCGGACAGCTCGCGCAACGCCAGCAGCGCATCGATGCGTTCGCGCCGCGTCTCGCCGATGCCGATGAGAATGCCGCTGGTCATGGGGATGCGTGCCTCGCCCGCGAGCCGCAACGTTTCGAGCCGCCGCGCCGGCGCCTTGTCCGGCGAACCGTAATGCGGTCCGCCGCGTTCGCACAGCCGGTCGGACGCCGATTCGAGCATGATGCCCATGGACGGCGCCACGCGCTTCAAACGATCCAGGCGCTGCGCGTCCATCAGTCCTGGATTGAGATGCGGCAACAGCCCGGTTTCGTTCAGCACCAACGCGGCGACATGTTCCAGGTAGTCCAGTGTGGTCGCGAAGCCGAGCCGCGCCAAGCCCTCGCGCGCCCGCGCATAGCGCAGTTCCGGACGATCGCCGAGCGTGAAGAGCACTTCCTTGCAGCCCAGCGCCGCGCCTTGCCGCGCGATCCGCAGCACGTCTTCGGGTTCCAGATAAGCTTTCTCGAGGCGGCTCGGAGTCTGCGCGAACGTGCAGTAGTGGCAGACATCGCGGCAAAGCTGCGTCAGCGGCACGAACACTTTGCGCGAGTAGCTGATGCGAGTGCCCCAACCGGTAAGGCGCAGATCTGCAGCAAGCGGCGCCAGCGCGCGCCAGTCAAAATGATCCAGCAGCGTGTAAGCATCCGCAGCGCCGGGCCGACGTTCGATCCACGATTGCAGCGCTGCAGGTGAGGCGGTGAGTCCGCTCATCATTGATTCACCGCCAGCGCGGCACTTCGATCTGCGCAGGCCTTGGCCGGCGTGTTGACGCCGGGCAAGGGCCCGAGCAACTGCGCAGCCAGCGCGCCGTCTCGATGACGCAGATAGTCGAGGTCGCCGGCATGGTCAAGGTCCAGCGCCAGGGCTTCCAGCTCCAGCACGCGGGCGGTAACGCCGGCTGCTTTGGCGGCAGCCAGGTGCCGCTCGAAACTGTGACCGCCGAAGCAGGGCGCCAGCGCCAATGGGGGGTTGCACAACAACGCATTGGTGCCCACACGATGCCGGTCCGGCACGACGACGATCCCTGGCTCGGTACCTGCGGCGCCGAGAACGGCTTCCAGCGCGCTGGATGAGACCAAGGGAAGATCCCCCGGCAGCATGAGCACGCGCTGCGGCTGCGTGTGTTGCAACTCGCGTATGGCCAGATCGAACGCCGCCGACATCCCGAAATCGTCGGATTGCAGTATGGGGACGGCGCCAAGTGAGCGGGCGAATGCTGCGATCTGCGCGCTCGCAGTGACCACTGCCACCGAGTCGATGCCGCGGGTGGCGTGCAGTGTCCGGATAACCCGTTCAGCGAGACCGAAAAATAACCGCACTCGCTGGTCGGGGCTGAGTACCGTGGCCAGGCGCGATTTCGCGCGCTCGCACGATTTCAGCGGCACCAGGGCCCATGTCGGCGCTTGCTTCTCGGGAAGTGTCATGGGTGTGGAAAGGCTTGGTCGGAACACCGTGCATTGGAGAGATACAGTCTAGTCGAAAGCCGCGCGCAGGCGGGGCGCAAGCTGTTCGCCGAACAGCTTGAGGAAGCGCGCCTGGTCGGGGCCTGGCGCATGAAACACCAGGTGATTGAAGCCCAATTCGACATATCGCCCGATGCGCTGCACCGCATCCTCCGGATCGTTGCTGACGATCCATCGCGAAGCCGCACGCTCCACCGGCAGTGCATCGGCCAGCTTTTCCATCACCAGCGCATCTTCCACGTTGAGCTTTTCATCCGGGGTCAGTGCGAGTGCACCCCAGAACCGCGTGTCCTGCAGCGCCCGCTCGCGATCGGTGTCGAACGACAACTTGATCTCGATCATGCGGTCGTAGGTATGCGCGGTCTTGCCCGCCTTCTGCAGGCCCGCCTCAAGATTAGGCAGTAGGGTTTCGGTGTACAGCTCCCATTTCTTGCCGCTGGTACAAATGAAACCGTCGCCTTTCTCGCCGGCGAATTTCGCCATGAATGGACCCGCTGCCGCAATGTAGAGGGGCACCGGCTGTTCGGGCCGATCGTAGATAGTGGCGTTCTCGGTCTTGTAGAAAGTGCCGTGATAGCTCAGCCGCTCTTCGGCCCAAAGACGGCGAATGAGATCCACCGCCTCCTTGAAGCGCGCGGTTCGCTCCTTTTGCTCCGGCCAGGCGATGCCGCTTGCAGGCACTTCGTTGAGCGATTCGCCCGTGCCGATTCCCAAGGCCACCCGGCCTGGAAACATCGCGCCCAGCGTCCCGAAAGCATGCGCGACGACCGATGGATGGTAGCGGAACGTCGGCGTCAGCACGCTGGTGCCGATCAGCACGCGTGAGGTGCGCGCACCCAGCGCGCCGAGCCAGGCAAGCGAGAATGGCGCGTGCCCACCCGTATGCCGCCACGGTTGGAAATGATCGCTGATCCATACCGAGTCCAGCCCGACCTTTTCGGCCAGGAGCCCGTAGTCCAGCAGTTCACTGGGGGGAAATTGCTCGGCCGAGGCTTTGTAGCCCAGTTTGAGGGGGGCTCTGGTCATGTTCATCCTGCTGTCTTGGGAAGGTTCGCCAGCACATCAGCGCCAAAACGTTCGGCGTAGTCGCACCATTCGGCGCGCGTCGTCGCGCGCCCATGCACGGCACAGCCGCTCACGCCCATTGCGCCGAGCCTGCCGATGCGGTCGATGATTGCTGCGGGGTCATATTCTTGTCGATCGGGCTCAGGCTGCCAAGCACGATTTCCGGCGGCCGCTCCCGACCCACTTTATCGCAATGATCGCGGCATGACGGCTTCAGTTTCCAGACCGTTGCGTGGCTGGAAGCGTTAGGATTCCGTGAGGTTGGTGAAGGCGGGCGATTCCTCGAGGGCGGCAAAAGCATCGCGCGCGATGGCGAACTGCCGCTGAACACCTCGGCGGGCAGATTGGCGCCGGGCGCCTGCATGGTTTCGGTTTCGCGCATGAAGCCGTCGTGCAGTTGCGAGGCAATGGCGGCGCCCGCCAGATCCCCGGCGATCCGCGCGTAGCCGTTGGCACGTCCGGCGGCGGACCGCCCGCAACGGCGTTGTTATTGGCGAGGAACTGACGATGCAGCACGCTGCCCTTGATGATTTGCCCGGCTTCAGACGGCGCTTCCGGATCACGCCTGGAGCGGGTTGGGTCCGCGCCGAATTGGAAGACGACTATCACTGCATGAGCCTGACCGTTCATCATCGCGACGGGATCGCCACGTCAATCGAACCGGCCATCGTGCGCGCGCCTTGGTCGACCTGCCCGGGTGCGATCGAGCAGCTCAAGCGAAGCTTCACGGGTGTCGCGCTCGAAGCCTTCGTCGCGCGCGGCGAGAAACGCGCGAACTGCACGCATCTGCACGACCTCGCCACCCTTGGCGCGGCGCACGCATTTGACGACGAGCCGCTGCTTTACGATGTTCTCGTCAACGACCCGATCGAGGGTTGGCGCCAGTCCGAGTTGCGACGCAACGGCGTGACCCAGCTGCAGCTGGTTCAGATGGATGGACGGCTGGTGGATCCCGCGGAATTCGCCGGCCTTACGCTGGACAAGCTGGGGCCTTGGATCGCGTCGCTCGAGCCGCATTTGCAGGAGGCTGCACGAGTGCTGCGCTGGGGCACGATGATCGCCAACGGGCGCACGACCCCTATGGAACGCCAGTCAGACGCCTCGCACATGCCCATCGGCAATTGCTTCACGCTCCAGCCGCTGGTGCGAGCCGTGGCGAAGCGAGTTGGCGAGATTCGCGACTTCAGCGCAGGCCCGGAACAACCGCTGGAGCAGCGCGGACCTGTTGCTCCCATCGATTGACCCGGCAAGCACGGAATTTTTTCATTCGCGATTCTCGATTAGAGGTCGAGCTTCGAATCCGGGCAGGAGGAAACCTGACGTATCGGAATCTGTTGAGCGACGCCTCGACCACATTCAGCACAAGGCTCGTGAAGCGCTCGGCCCTGGCGCAAGCGTTGCCGGCGCAGACTGTCCAGGTCACGCCCGAGCAGCGGCTCGCGCAGCTGCACGCTCGCTTCGATGGCATTCGCCGGCGCTACGGCCTGTGACCACGCGTATAGAAGAGTTTCTGATCGACCCAAGCCAGGTGTGGCTCGGGCCAGCGGCCACCTGGCAGCCGCTGGCGTTCGTCGATCTCTCGATCTGTCCCGCCGGCGTGCAGATACCCGTCATGCCGCCGTTTCCCGTCATCGGATTGGGCGATGCCGATCATTCGCTCGCAGCAACGCTCGACGCCATCGTTGAGTCACCGATTTCTGCCGACTCATTGTTGCGACAGGTCGAGCGCGCGCCGCATGCGGCAGCTGCCACTGTCCAACTATTGCGCAGCCTGGATGGTATGTCGTACGCGCCCGCGCTGACGCTTGAGTCGTTCTGCTACGGGTTGCTGCAGGGAAGCGCCGAACATGCAGCATGGCTTGCCGAACGCAAGCCGATGACGCCGCACGCGCCCGGCAGGATCATTGTCGAGCGGCGCGACGCCGTGCTGCACTTGACCCTCGATCGGCCGCTGGCACGCAATGCGATCGATCGAAAAATGCGCGACGAACTCTTCGAAGCATTCACGCTCGCGGTGCTTGATCCGGATGTGCGTGCGGTGCAACTGCGCGCCGTCGACAGCGTCTTCAGCATGGGAGGCGATCTCGAGGAATTCGGCACCACTCGCGATCCTGCGACAGCGCATCTGATCCGCAGCCGAACGCTGCCGGCCTTGCCGCTGGCGACTCGCTCCCAGATATTCGACGTACACATCCAGGGCGCATGTGTCGGTGCCGGACTTGAAATCGCGGCGTTTGCGGGTCGGGTCTCCGCATCGCCCGATGCCTGGTTTCAGCTTCCCGAATTAAGCATGGGCTTGATCCCCGGCGCGGGCGGCTGCGTGTCGGTGCCGCGCCGGATCGGCCGCCAGCGGGCGGCGCTCATGATGCTGTCCGGGCGGCGGATCAATGCGGCAACGGCGCTAGCCTGGGGTTTGATCGATGCGATCGAAGAGCAGCCGCCCGTCGATGAACGTGGCGCGCACGCAGTCTGATGACAGTGACGTGCGCACTTCCGTCCACGGCCTGTCCAGCAGGCACAGATCGGCCGGCGTGCCGACCGCTATGCGACGGCGCTGCTCCAGCGCTTGCGGCTCACGCAGGTAAAGATCGAGTGCCTGCTCTGGCGTAAGCGCCTCCGACTCGCCGATGTGCGCACCTTTTTGCGTGCGCCGCGACACCGCCGCCGCCATCGAGGCCCATGGATCGTAGCCACCGAAGGGTGCGTCGCTGCCGCCTGCCAGTGGCACGTGTGCGTCGAGAAATGCGCGCAGTCGATAGAGATGCGGCAGCGCATCTTGATCTACGTCGGCGAGGTAAGCATCGCCACGTTCGCGGATGAAGTGCGGCTGTGTCACCACGGCAAGCCCAAGTCGCGCGATCTCGGCGATTGCGAAGCTGGATGCGACGGAAGCATGTTCTATGCGATCTCCCGCGTGGGCGCCGGCTTCCTCCAGCGTCGCCAGCGCATAGACAAGTTCGACTTCTGTCGCGCAGTGAATGGCCACGCTGCGGCCATCAGCATGAGCACGCCGGATGAAAGCGACCGTTGCTTCCAGCTGCGGCAAGTTCGCCTCGTGCAGGTGCAGCTTCGCAGGCCCCAACTGCACGCGCGGCGTGGTATCCGCCATCGTCAGATTCAGGCTGCCCGCCAGCAGCACGCGTTGCGGCAACGACCCGCTCGCTGCTTCGGTCACGAAATGACGCGCCATCAACGCGTCATTGGCGGGCGATATCTCGGTCAGCCCCGTGATGCCCACCTGCGCCAGCATCGCGCCGACTTGCGCGAAGGATGGCGGTTCGCTGCCGAGCGCCTGCCGCAGCCAGGCATCTTCGTCGAACAAGCGGCCGGTGTAGCGGCCGCCATCGCGTTCGAGTCCCGGCGGCGCGTTGCGATTGGCCAGCAGGCGATCGAGCCCGGTGGAATTGAAAAACCACATGCGTCCCGAGCGATGCTGCACGCGCACCGGGCGGTCGGCAACGATTCGATCCAGCATTGGCGCATCGAGCATCCCGGCGACGCTCTCGTGATATCCAGTGGCGCGCAGCCAGCCGCTGCCAGGCGCCTGCAGACACGCCGTGAAAGAATCCAGATCCGAAACTTCAGGAGGTCCGCAGCGCAGCGACGTCAGTGCCGCGGCCTGTGCGGCGACATGAATGTGATGATCGTGCAGGCCGGGAAGCAGCAAGCCGCCGCGTGCATCCACGACCGTTTCGTTTGCCAATGGCGCAAGCCGATCGATCGCCGTGATCACGCCACGCTCGATGCGCACGTCAAGGATGGCGCCGCCTTCGAGTTCGGCGCGGCGGATCAGCATGGCGCGAGCCGTGCAAGGCAGGAATGCGTGTGCTCGCCGAAGGCGGGCAGGCTGCCGATGGGGCGTCGCGCGACCGACGGAAACGGTGTGCCGGCGGCTGCGGCCCACGTCTTCAGTGTATGCGTCAGTGCTTCCGCATCATTGCTGCGTTCGAGCGCGAGACAGTGCGCAACGACATGACTCATCGCGACGCCAAGGCGTCCGCCGCGTCGCGACATCCAAGCTTCCCAGGCGGTGAGCGCGGCGAAGATGCCGGTCAGCGGATCGGCAATCGCATCTCCCACGAAGCCGGGGCGACCGCTGACTTTGCGCAGGGCGGCACTCAATCCCGCCGCCACTGCGCAGTCGTCGCCGAACCCAACCCAATCAGCCGACTCGCCCACTGCACCGTGTGCGGTGATGGTGATCCATGCGAGGCCGGGAGTTCCGCGGACGATGTCGCCGGCATCGATACCAAGTTGCGCGAGAGCACGCGGGCGGGCGGCTTCGATCACAATGTCGGCCGTGGCGATGAGCGCGAGCAGTGCCTGTCGATCGTTGCGGTCGGCAAAGTCGAGCGCAACGCTGGCCTTGCCCTGATTGAGCAGCGCATAGAAGGACGTGTCGCCGTTGCGCATCGCGTCGGGGCGCGAACGACTTTCCACTTTCACGACTTCTGCGCCGGCGAGCCAGAGAAGATGCGCAGCGAGCGGACCGGCCCAGAGCGCGGAGAGATCGATTACGCGTGGCGCCCGGTTTGCCGAAGTGCGCGCGCAGTCACCTGTCACTAACTCGACGCGCGGTTCGATGGGGGAAGGGTGCTCATATTCCGCTGCAATGGCCAATCCCATCGAGCGACCGCGCCTTACCAATCTTGCTGCGTCGCTGCGTGCCATCCACGCGGAGGTGGTCTGGATATCGTCCGCATTCAGTTCGTCCGTCTCGAAAAGCGCAGGCAGCAGTTCGCGATCGGCAGGTCGCGCGAGATTGAGTGCGACTGTGTCGTCGAGGGTATCGTAGAGCCTGCATCCGCCGCCGGCCGAGATGCGTCCCGGAATCGTCAGATTGGCCAGCATGGCCCGCTCTGCGAGCAAAGTGGGGCCATCGAGCACAGCGAGCGCCGGCGAACCCGTCACGCGCGCCAGCCTGCCGATGATTTCACCGGCGCAGTGTGCGATCGGAAAATCGGCAGCGTTCATGCAGCCATGTTAGCTGCGGAACAGGGCGCGAACCTCACGTCTGAGCAACTTGCCCATTTCGTTGTAGGGCAGGGCGTCCAATCTGGCGATGCGCTCGGGCACGCGCGAAGAGCGCAGGCGATTCTTGATCAACGCCCGCAGCTCGTCGTCGCTCGGCGGTGTCGCGCCGGGTTTGGCAACGATCGCAATGCCCACGGCTTCACCCCACTCGACGGAAGGTACTGCGACGGCAGCCACATCGGCGATGGCAGGATGCGTCATCAGCACGTCTTCTATTTCACCCGGCGACATATTTTCGCCGCCACGCACGATTACGTCATCGGTGCGTCCGGCAAGGAACAGATACCCTTGCGCATCGATCCAGCCCGCATCGCGAGTCGGGAACCAGCCGTCCTGGTCCAGCGCCTTGCGTTCCTTGTACTCGCCGGACACCTGCTCGCCGCGCACGTAGATTTCGCCACGTTCGCCCGCTGGCAGCACGCGGCCCTCTTCATCGCGGATCTCGATCTCAACGGTGGGCAATGGTTTGCCGACTGAGCCCAGACGGGCGCGCGCCTCCGCATCAGTCGCGCGCTGTGCGACCCGATGCTCTTCAGGACCGAGCAATGCGATCGTCGAGCTGGTTTCAGTGAGGCCGTAGGCATTCGTGAAGCCGACCTTCGGAAACAGTTCCAGTGCCCGCTCGATCAGCTCTGTCGGCATGCGCCCGCCGCCGTATGCGATAGATTGCAGCGACGCAAGATCCGCTTTGGCGCCGGCGTCGAGGCGCGCAATGATGCGTGCCAGCATCGTCGGGACGACGAAGGCGTTGGTAGCGTGCTCCGAGCCGGCGAGATTGAGCCAATCATCCGGATCGAACGCCGGCAACATCAGGATGCGGCGCATGGAGTAGATCGAGCTGAGCAGCGCGGCAATGCCGGCGATGTGATACGGCGGCACGCTGACAAGGCCAGCCTCATCCGGCGAGGCGGAAGCGAACTCCACCGTACCCAGAATGTAGGGGAGCAGATTCGCATGCCGCAGCAGCGCCGCCTTTGGCGCAGCCGTCGTGCCGCTCGTGAAAAGCTGAACGGCGATGCCATCGTCGGCTTCTTCGGGCGCCACAGCCGAGTCGGCCAGGCGTTCGGCCTCGGTCACGAAGGCAGTGCGGTCCCAGGTCTGGTGGCCGCTGTCCGGATTCAGGCGCTTGACCCGCTCGGCGTCGCCGATGATGTAGGCGGGATCGATGCGCTTGAGCAGCGCGGCCAGATCGGCGTCGGCCAGGCGATAGTTGAGCGGGACGTAGGGGATGCCGGCAATTGCGGCGCCGAACAACGCGATGGCCGAGGCTTCGCTGCTTTCGTCGAGCAATGCCGCGTGCGAGCAGCCGCTCTTCGCGATGCTGGCCGCAGCGCCCTGGGCCGCGCGCCACAGAGAGCCGTAAGACCAGCGCCGGCCGTCGCAAACCAGGCCAATGCGTTCCGGCTCCGCATCGGCAGCCATCTGCAGAATGAGTGAAATGTTCATCGATGTTGCGGGAAGTCAGTCCGAGGCCGGCAGCGGCTTCGCGTCCTTCGTCTTGAGGGCAACGCCTGCAATCGAGAGCGAGCCCTGTCCGGCCTTCACGCACAATAATTCCACCGTGCCGGCGGCGTTCACATAGCGCTTGCCGATCTTCGCTCCTTCGGCAAATGCAGGATTGATGGACTGGCGCTGCGCGGGCCGTTCCTCCGTCATCGGCGCCCCGCCGCATTCAATGACTGCTTCAGCGGCGCGCACGACCATCACCTCGGCGTCGCACACCGCGCTTTTCAATTTCGTTCCGGCTTTCATGGACATCCTCAACTCACCAGGTGACTCATCAGGCTCAGGCTCAGGCTCAGGCGATCGCGCCTGCGCCTGTCAATTGTTCGATGCGCTCCCATTCCAACCCGAACTCTATCAGGAAGGTCTCGGTATGTTTTGAGGTCTGTGGGCGCGCGTCGTCCGCAGCGGCTCAGTCTCGCCCGGGTGTTTGCCGGACCACACAATCCACCGTCCGGCGCCCGCGAACGGTAATCAACAGTGTTGTTGGTTAACTTGGCGGCGTGCGGTAGAAAATGCGCGACGCGGCAAGCATTGCAGCGACGGCCTTTCAGGACAAGGCTGCCGGCGTTGCAGGCTGCTGCAACTGCGTATCGCCGCCGAATGACTTTACTGTAGCAGTTCCGCTGAAACCGCTGCCATCTGACGCGAGAGCGACCCGCATGAAGATCGATTCCTCACTTGCCGCCGTCGTGACCGGTGGCGCATCGGGCTTGGGACTGGCAACCGTCAAGGCATTGCGGGCAGCCGGCGCCAAGGCTGCCATTTTCGATCTCAATCCGGAAACCGGCGAGAAGTCGGCGGCTGAAACCGGCGCCGTTTTCTGCCGCTGCGATGTCCTGTCGGACGAAAGCGTCAACACGATTCAGCCCGGCATCTTCGCGACGCCCGCCATGTCCCGCGCCCCGTAGCAAATACTCGAAGCGCTCGGCGCCATGGTGCCGTTTCCGGCGCGGCTCGGTCGAGCCGAGGAGTACGCCAGCATGGCACTTGAAGTCGTCCACAACGGCTATATGAACGGCGAAACCGTGCGGCTGGACGGTGCTATCCGCATGCAGCCGCGCTAATCACGGAGCGCTCCGCGAGCCATGCCGCGCCCGGCTTGAGGTTCGTAAGCTGTTGTAAGAGAAGAGATAGCTTTCGAGAACTGCATCACACCCGTTCCCCTTGACAGCCCCGACCTGTAGATACTAAGGTAGCTATGTATTAGTGACCTAGGTATTAGCTACCTTGGTATATCGGGTTCGGAACTGACTGGGGTTTTCATTTTTTCGGCAGGGAGACCTGCCGTCCTGAACGGGAGAGCAGCGTGAAGAAGTCATGGATTTTTGCATCGATGGTCGCTTTTGCCAGTCTTGCAATGGCGCAGGAAGGCACCGCTCCGGCGAGCGCAACGGGCATCGCAGCGGGCAAGATGCTGGTTGGCGCCAACGGCGCACGCCTTGGTGCTGTCTATCGGGTTACTGAAGATGGTTCGGCTCAGCTTATCCTCGACGGGAAGATGGTGACCGTTCCGGCTGCGACTCTGTCCGTAGTGGATGGTCAGGTGAAGACCAGCCTGACGAAGGGCGAGATTCGCAAACTTCATTGATGGAAGGCAGGCTTGGCGCCTGCTTCGACGCCCAGAATCATGGACCTGGGACATGGATCTGGGCGGTGTCGAACAGGCGCTAAGACCAAGTAACCGTCTGCTGGCCGCTCAGTGTCGACAGAGTAGGATCGGCAGAACAAAGAAGTACCTGAGAGTTCCGCATCGGGCGGAACTCGTGGATGAGGGGGGATGCAATGACCGAAGCCTATATCGTCGATGCCGTTCGTACGCCACGCGGCATCGGTAAGCCCGGCAAGGGGGCTCTGGCAGACCTGCATCCGCAGCATCTCGCAGCAACTGTTCTCAAAGCGCTGCAGCAGCGCAACGCGATCAATACCGCAGAGGTGGATGACATCATCTGGGGAACGAGCACGCAGAAGGGCAAGCAGGCCGGCGACATTGGACGCATGGCCGCACTCGATGCCGGGTATGACGTGCGTGCCAGCGGCGTAACGCTCGATCGCTTCTGCGGCAGCGGCCTCACTGCCACCAGTTTCGCAGCTGCGCAGATCATGTCCGGCATGGAAGACCTGGTCATCGCGGGCGGCACGGAAATGATGTCGTACCTGACGGCCGCGGGTCAGCAGGAAATTGCCGCCGGCTTCAAGTCGCCTGGAATTGGCTCGGGCAATTCCAGGCTGCAACAGCGTCATCCGCAATCGCACCAGGGCGTTTGCGCCGATGCGATCGCGTCCATTGAAGGAATCGGGCGCGAGGCGCTGGATGCCTTTGGTCTGGAGAGTCAGCGACGCGCTGCCCGTGCGGTCAGCGAAGGTCGTTTCGACAACTCGATCATTGCCGTCGTCGACGACGACGGCAAAGTCATCCTGGCGAAGGATGAGCATCCGCGTCCGCAGACTACGGCGCAGGATCTCGCGGCGCTCAAGCCGAGCTTCATTCAGGTCGCTGATATGCCATCGCCGGACGGCAGCGGCGCCACATTTCGTCAACTCATCAACCGGGTCTATCCCGATCTGAAAATCGAGGCCTTTCATCACGCCGGCAGTTCGTCCGGTGTCGTGGATGGCGCTGCTGCGCTGCTGCTGGCCTCACCGGCCTATGCGCGCAAGCATGGCCTCAGGCCGCGTGCTCGCGTGGTGGCGACCGCGAACGCGGGCGATTGTCCGACGCTGATGTTGAACGCACCTGTCCCTGCCGCCCGGAAAGTGCTGGCCAAGGCCGGCCTGACGCCGGACGATATCGACTTGTGGGAGGTCAATGAGGCATTCGCCGTCGTCGCTGAGAAATTCATCCGCGATCTGGGTCTGGATCGGGAAAAGGTCAATGTGAACGGCGGCGCGATCGCGCTCGGCCATCCCATCGGCGCCTCTGGCGCGGTGCTCATCGGCACCGTCCTCGATGAATTGGAGAGGCGCAACCTGAAGCGCGCCCTGGTGACGATGTGCGCCGCCGGCGGCATGGCTCCCGCAATCATCATCGAACGTGTCTGATGCGCCGTCCTTGCGAAGTGGTGGGGACCGGCACGCAAGCTTCGAGCAATCGACCAGCACCCGCTGGCGATGACGTTGAGCCCGCCGTGTCTCTCAATGAGAGCGTCGAAGCGCTGTGGACGCCGCAGACTCGCGAACGCGCCATCACGTTGAAGCTGACGGTGATTTCCCGCCAGCTGCGCCAACGGTTCGATCAGACGGTCGAGGGCGACGGTCTGACGAGAGCGAAGTGGCGCGTGATCGTTGCGGTGGCGCGCAGCGCCGGAACGACGCAGCGCGCGATCGCTGCCAAGCTCGAAATTACCGAAGTCACCGCCGGCCACCTGATAGACCGGCTTTGTGCCGACGGCTATCTCGAACGACGCGAGCATCCGACAGATCGACGCGCTTATTGCATCCATCTCACGCCTGCTGCGCAACCTTTGCTGGCCAGGCTGGAGGAGGTCGCGAAGATTCATGAGGACGAGGCCTTCGTCGGTTTTGCCGAAACGGACCTGTCGCGGCTGCTTGAGCTGCTCGACCTCATCTCCCGCAATCTCGCGGCATCCCGCACCCGGCACGACGACCGCAAAGCCCACCGCAAAGATGACACCGCGGCCGGTTGAGAGCGGTCGCAATTCGCGGGATTCGCGCGATCATGAGTACAATTACTGGTACTCGAACCAGCATCTCCAGGATCTGCTCGCGTGCCCCGGCATCGTCGCGGCGCGCCGGTTGGTGTTGGCGGATCGGCAGGTTCGCGATGGGCCCCAGCCTTTTCAATATTTCTCCCTGTACGAAATCGAAACCGAAGATCTGCAGGGCTTCATCGACGAGTTGCGTGCACGTGCGTGAACCGAGCGCATGCCGCGCAGCCCGGCGCTTGGCGATGCGTTCCCTGTTCTCTGGAAGGTGTTGTAAGTATGAATAGTCCAGTTCCGTCCGCGCTGCCGTGGCCCGCCGAAGATTTCTCGGTCTATGGTCCCGTTGAGGCCCGCCCGGTGGGCAAGATACAAGCCTACGTCGGGCGCGTCATGCACCGCAATTGGGTGTCGATCCCGCATGTCACTCATCACGACGACGCGGATGTCACGCAGTTCGAGCGGCGCCGGAAAGAATGGAATGCCGCTCATCCGCACGATAAGCGCACATTGCTGCCGGTGCTGGTCAAGGCGAGCGTCGCGGTGTTGCAGCAATACCCGAAGTTCAACTGCTCGCTGAGCGCCGATGGCGCGACGCTGTTCGCCAAACAGTACCACCACATCGGAATTGCCGTCGACGTACCCAGCGGTTTGCTGGTGCCCGTAGTGCGCGACTGCGACAAGAAGAGCATCGAGGAGATCGCCAAGGAGATCGTGCAGATCTCGGATAAGGCACGCACCAAGGGCCTGCCCATGGCGGAAATGTCCGGCGGCTGTTTTACGCTGTCGTCACTCGGGCATATCGGCGGCACGGGTTTCACACCCATCATCAATGCTCCGGAGGTGGCGATTCTCGGCATTTGCCGTACGCAGGAGCGGTTCGTGCCCGATGCCGAGGGTCGCCCCGTGCTGAAGCAGCTGTTGCCGCTCTCGCTCAGTTACGATCATCGCGTGATCAACGGCGCCGATGCAGCGCGCTTCGTGCGCGGCGTCGCCGATTGGCTCGGAACGTACGAATTCGGTTAAGGGAGCAGCAGCAATCGTGCGGCTAGAATGTAGTCGTGACGGGTGCGGCTTCGGGCATCGGACTCGCAAGCGGGGTTGCATCATCAATGTATCGTCATCCAGCGCCCAGACCGGCTCTGCCCGCATGACGGCGTACGCTGCGTCGAAAGGCGGCGTGATCGGCTTCACCAAGGCGCTCGCACAGGAACTTGCGCCCACCGGCATCACCGTGAACAATGTGCCGCCTGGATTCGTCATCACCGGGCACACGCTGAACGTGAACGGTGGTCGTTACTCCAGCTAAGGCCCCACGGGGAGTTTTTTTTGAGCATTGAAAGAGACGGCATGGCACAGCCCACGGTTGCAATCATCGGTGCCGGACAGGCAGGACTTCAGGTTGCGGTGTCCTTGCGCGAGCTGCATTACGAGGGCCGTGTAGTACTTGTCGGCGACGAGCCGCACGCGCCCTATCAGCGGCCGCCCTTGTCGAAGGGCTATTTGCTGGGCGAAACCAGCGAGGCGCAACTCGCGTTGCGTCCCGACGCATTCTTCGCGCAGCATCGGATCGAGCTGATCACCGGCAAGCGCGCCGTTGCGATCGATCGCACACGCCGCATGGTGGGCCTCGAGGACGATGCCGTGATCGAGTACGACCACCTCGTCCTGGCAAGCGGTGCGCGCAATCGTCCACTGCCGATTCCCGGCACCGATCTGCAAAATGTGTTTTTCCTGCGTACCCTCGATGAAGCGAGCGCGCTGCGGGCCAGGATGGCGACTGCAAAAACCGCCGTCGTCATCGGCGCCGGCTTCATTGGCCTGGAGTTCGCTGCGTCCGCCGCGAAACTAGGACTCAGCGTGACGGTCCTGGATGTGGCTGACAGGCCGATGGCTCGCGCCGTGTCGAAATCCATGTCCGCTGTGTTCGCGCGCGAGCACGAAAAGATGGGCGTACGGTTGCTGTTCAACACTCAGGTGATGCACCTGCTCGGCACAGGCTCGGTTTCTGCAGTGGAGACCGTGGATGGCCAGATCCTGCCGGCCGATCTGGTCGTGATCGGCATCGGCGTGATTCCGAATACGGAGCTCGCGGCAACGTGCGATCTGCCGATCGAGAACGGCGTCGTCGTGAATGAATTGATGCAGACGAGCGATCCGTGCATCAGCGCGATCGGCGACGTTGCGGCGTACGCGAATCGCTATGCGAGCACTGCCCGGGTCCGGCTCGAATCCGTACAGAATGCCTGCGATCAGGCGCGCTGTGTCGCAGCGAGGATCATGGGGAAACCGGCGCCCTACGATGCGCTGCCCTGGTTCTGGAGCAATCAAGGCCATCTGAAACTGCAGATGGCCGGGTTGCCTGCCAGCGGCTGCGTGGAAGTGCCGCGCGGCGATCCGAATGGTGTCGCGTATTCGGTATTCCTGTTCCGTGGCGACACCCTCGTGTGCGTCGAATCCTTGAATCGACCTGCGGATCACATGCTTGCGCGCAGATTGCTTTCCGGTCGCGTGGCGGTGACCGCGCAGCAGGCCGGCGACATGGCGTGCGATCTCAAGGCGCTGTTGTCCAAACCTACACCCGGCTGAAGCCCACATGTCGTCGGGCCATCGAAACCGTTGGAGCGTGAAGTGAATCTATCAGGCAAGAAGATCGTCGTGACCGGAGCATTCGGTGCTCTCGGCGCTGCAGTCAGCGCCGCCGTCAAATCCGCCGGTGCGCAGGTCGCGTGCATTGATTTCGCACCTGCCTCCAAAGCGCCTGCGGCTTGCGCCGGGTGCGTGCTGATCGGCAACGTCGATCTGAGTGCCCCTGCCGCGGCGACGCAGGCACTTGCAGCGGCGGCGGCGCAGCTCGGCGGCTTGGACGGCATCGTCAATGTCGCCGGCGGATTCCGCTGGGAGAAGATTGCCGACGGTGACATCGCGACATGGGATTTCATGTTCAACGTGAACGTTCGCACCGCCGTCAACGCGGTTCGCGCGGCGTTGCCGTTGATGAAGTCTCCCGGTGCACGCGTCGTAAACATCAGCGCAGCCGGTGCGGTCAAGGCCGCGACAGGCATGGGGGCTTACGCCGCATCGAAGGCGGGCATCGCGAAGTTCACGGAAGCGCTGGCCGATGAACTCAAGGACAGCGGTGTCACGGTCAATGCGATCCTGCCCAGCATCATCGACACGCCAGTGAATCGCGCCGACATGCCGACGGCCGAATTCGATCGCTGGGTCAAACCCGAACAAGTTGCGGATCTGATCGTGTTCCTGCTGTCCGGGCGCGCGACTGCCATTACCGGGGCACTGATCCCAATTACCGGTCGCGTCTGAATCCACGCGCAATAGACCCGTGCGCAATAGGCCCGGGCGCCATCCGCAGCCGCCTGCTTCAGTCGGCTTTCACCCAACGGTCCATGAACTCCCGTACCGGCATCGCGTCGAGCCGGCGTGAGTCGCCAAACAAGTCGACGATCTCTTTGCCCTGCTGCGCTGAATAGTGCGCGGCGACCGACTGCTCGAACTTCTTCACCAGCACCGGCATGCCTTCGGCGCGGCGTTTGCGGTGGCCGATGGGATAGTCCACCGCGATGCGCTGGGTGGTGCCGTCTTTGAAAGTCACCTTGATCGCGTTGCCGATGTAGCGCTTGTCCGGCGCGTAATATTCCTGCGTGAACGTCGGGTTTTCCACGACCGTCATTTTCGAACGCAAGGCATCGACGCGCGGATCGGCGGCGACGCTGTCTTCGTAGTCCGCAGCCGTGAGCCGCCCGAAAATCAGCGGTATGGCCACCATGTACTGGATGCAGTGATCGCGGTCCGCCGGATTGGCGAGCGGTCCGGTCTTGTCGATGATGCGCACACCAGGTTCCTGCGTCTCGATGGCGATGCGCTCGATGTCGTCCAGGCGCTTCGCCACCAGCGGATGCAATTGCATCGCGCACTCCACCGCCGTCTGTGCATGGAATTCGGCGGGGAAGGAGATCTTGAACAGCACGTTCTCCATCACATAGCTGCCGAAGGGGCGCGGGTAGCTGAAGGGTTTGCCCTTGAACAGCACATCGTAGAAGCCCCAGGTCTTGGCCGACAGCGCGGATGGATAACCCATCTCGTCCTTGAGCGCGATGAACGCATGCCGCACGCCGCGACTGGTCGCATCACCCGCCGCCCAGCTCTTGCGCGAGCCCGTATTCGGCGCATGACGGTAGGTCCGCAACGCACCGCCGTCGATCCAGGCATTGGAGACGGCATTGATGACCTGATCGCGCGTGCCGCCCAGCATGCGAGTCACGACGGCGGTGGTTGCAATGCGCACCAGCAGCACGTGGTCGAGTCCGACGCGGTTGAAGCTGTTCTCCAGCGCCGTGATGCCTTGAATCTCATGCGCCTTGATCATGGCTGCAAGCACGTCGCGCACCGTCAAGGCCTGACCCTTGCGGCTCAGGTAATCCGCGACCGCGAGAATGCCGCCGAGATTGTCAGACGGATGGCCCCATTCGGCCGCCAGCCAGGTGTCGTTGAAGTCCAGCCAGCGGATCATGGCGCCGATGTTGAACGCGCCTTGCACCGGATCCAGTTCGTAGGCGGTGCCGGGAACGCGCGTACCACCTTGCATCCCGGCGCCCGGAACAACCGGTCCCAACAGCTTGGTGCATGCCGGATATTTCAGCGCCTGCAGGCCGCACGCCAGCGTGTCCATCAGACAATAGCGGGCGGTGTCGAATGCTTCCTGGCTGTCGATCGTGTAGCTGCAGGCATAGTCGGCTATGTCGAGCAGAACCTGGTCGGGAGTGGGGCGCTGTGCGGATTTTACGTCGTGCGATGACATGGCGGTGAATGACTACCTTCGATCGATGGGAATGAACTGCAGATTTTCCGGGCCGGTATAGTTCGCGCTCGGACGGATGATCTTGCCGTCGATGCGCTGTTCGACCACATGCGCGGCCCAGCCGCTGGTGCGCGAGATGACGAACAGCGGCGTGAACATGGCGGTGGGCACGCCCATCAGGTGATAGGACACGGCGGAAAACCAGTCCAGGTTCGGGAACATCTTTTTCTGCTCCCACATGGTGGCTTCGAGGCGCGCGGCGATGTCGAACAGGCGGCTGTCGTCGGCCTCGCCGGCGAGTTTGCGCGCCACTTCCTTGATGATGACGTTGCGCGGATCGCCCGTGGTGTACACGGGATGGCCGAAGCCGATGATGACCTCTTTGGCTTCGACGCGGCGTTTCACATCCGCCGCGGCTTCATCCGGCGATGCGTAACGCTGCTGAATTTCCAGCGCCACTTCGTTCGCGCCGCCGTGCTTGGGTCCGCGCAACGCGCCGATGGCGCCGGTGATGCAAGAGTAGATGTCCGACCCGGTGCCGGCGACTACGCGGGCGGCGAATGTCGATGCGTTGAACTCGTGTTCGGCGTACAGCACCAGTGAAACATGCATGGCGCGCACCCACGAGGCGGGCGCCTTGCGGCCGTGCAGCAGATGCAGAAAATGCCCGCCGATGGAATCGTCGTCGGTGCGCAGTTCGATGCGACGGCCCGAATGGCTGTAGTGATACCAGTACGCCAGCATCGAGCCCAGGCTTGCCAGCAGGCGGTCGGCGATGTCGCGGGCGCCCGCGGCCGAATGATCGTCCTTCTCCGGCAACGCGACGCCCAGCGCGGAAACACCCGTTCGCATCACATCCATCGGATGCGCCGCGGCGGACAATTGCTCGAGCACGGCGCGGACGGTCACCGGCAGTTCGCGCATCGCGATGAGCTTGGTGCGGTACGCCTGCAACTCCGTCGCTGTCGGCAGCTTGCCGTGAATCAGCAGGTGCGCCACTTCTTCAAAATCACAATTCGCCGCGAGATCGGCTATGTCATAACCGCGGTAGTGCAGGTCGTTGCCGCTGCGGCCCACGGTGCACAGCGCGGTGTTGCCGGCGGCGACGCCGGACAGCGCCACCGACTTCTTCGGCTTGGGCAGTACTGAAAGAGATTCCATCATTCACTCCGCTTGGCGAACAAGGCGTCGAGCTTGCGCTCGTAGTCGTGGTAGTTCAGGTATTGATACAGCTGCTCGCGCGTCTGCATGGTGTCGAGGACGTTCTTCTGGGTGCCGTCGCGCCGGATGGCGTTGTACGTGTTGAGCGCCGCGGCGTTCATGGCGCGATACGCCGAACAGCAATACAGCACGATGTCCACGCCCGCCGAGCCCAGTTCGTCGCGCGTGTACAGCGGGGTGTGGCCGAACTCGGTAATGTTGGCGAGGATCGGCGCTTTGACCGCAGCCTTGAAGCGGCGATACATGGACAGCTCCGTCATGGCTTCGGGAAACACCATGTCGGCGCCTGCTTCGACGCAAGCCGCTGCGCGCTCGATCGCGGCGTCGATGCCTTCCACCGCCAGCGCGTCAGTGCGGGCCATGATCACGAATTGCGGGTCGGTGCGGGCGTCGACCGCGGCTTTGATCCGATCCACCATCTCGGCGCGGCTGACGATTTCCTTGCCGGGACGATGGCCGCAACGTTTGGTGGCGACCTGGTCTTCGATGTGCAACCCGGCCGCGCCGGCCTTGATGAACGACTTGACGGTGCGGGCTATGTTGAACGCGCCGCCCCAGCCGGTATCGGCATCCACCAGCAGCGGCAGCGTACATGCGTCGGTGATGCGGCGTATGTCGATGAGCACATCTTCCATGGCGCTGATTCCCAGGTCCGGGACGCCCAGGGAGTTGGCGGCCACCCCACCGCCCGACAAATAGATGGCGCGGAAGCCCACGGCCTGCGCCATCCGGGCAGCATAGGCGTTGATCGCGCCGACCATCTGCAGCGGCTGTTCCTGTGCGAGTGCAGTGCGCAGACGCGCTCCTGAGGAGAATGTGTCGGCGCTCATCGCGAATCGCTCGGCAAGGAAAGGTGGCGCGCACTATAAGAGAATGGCCGCACCGCCCAGATGGCAAAAGCGGTCAATGTCGCTGAGAGAATTTGCAATTCGCGGGCTAGGGCGGGGGCTGCAGGCTGCGCCGATATGCGCCAGGCGCCGTCCCGGTCCACTTCTTGAACGCACGATGGAAGGCGCTCGGCTCCGCAAACCCCAATTCCAGGGCGATATCCCGCACGCTGCGGTCCGTATGGCTCATATAGGTAATGGCCAGATCGCGCCTGAGCTGGTCCTTGAGCGATTGGTAGGATTCGCCCTCGTCCTGCAGCCGCCGGCGCAGGGTGATGGGCGTCATGTTCAGTTCCCCGGCGAGAGCTTCGAATTCGGGCAGGTCGCCGGGCAATAGCTGGCGCAGCCGCCGGCGGATTCGTGCGGCCAGGCTGTTCGCGTTCTTGTACTTGACCAGGATGTTCTGCGGCGCCACGCGCAGGAATTCCTTCAGCGAACGTTCGTTCTGTACCACCGGCAGATCCAGGTAGGCTGCATCGAAGCTGATGCGCGTGTGCGGCTGCGAGAACTGCAGTTGCGTGCTGTACATGAGCCGATATTCAGCGCTGTGCGCAGGTTCTGGATACGCAAAGCACGCGGCCGTGATGGGTATGCGCCGGCCGACGAGCCAGCAGGCCACGCCATGAATCATGATGAGCAGCGCCTCATGCGCAAACATGCGTTGCGCGGCGGCGGCCGTGCGGGTGCGCAGCGTGACTGTTGCGGCAGTGCCCTCGCTGCCCGCAACTGCTTCGATGTCGTCCAGCAGTAGTCGAAAGAACCGCAAGGTGCGGTCCAGCCCCTGCCTGAGCGTGGCGCCGTGCACGGCGGTCCGGCACAGCATGGCGAAGCTGCCGCACTTCATGCGCCGCGAATCCTGTCCGAAAAATTCATCGTCCAGAACCCGCGCCACCAGCCGCCACAGCACGGCATAATTGGCCGCCGACACGCGCGCCTGCGGCGTTCCCAGCAGGCTCGGTGAGATGCCGCTACGCAACAGCACTGACTCGACGCCCAGCCCCCGCCGTGCGACATGCTCGACGGCGGCCGCGACGAAGCAGATGGAGACCGTGCCTTTTTCGGAGGTGGGGGCCGGCAATCGCCTCAGCCCACGGCGGCCGGCTTCGGCTGGCTCTTGCAATTTCGCTCACCCATTTTGATCGGTGCGGGCACTAAGGCGTGAAGTCGGGCACTCTATAGTTTGAGGCGGTCAACGCTGCCGGAACTTTATGGATTTCTATACCGAAGAACAATGCATGATCCGCGATTCATCGCGCGAGTTCGCGCGGCGCGAGCTGGCGCCGCATGCCGCGCAATGGGACAAGGACGGCTGGATTCCGGACGCGACCGTCGCCCAGTTGGGTGAGCTGGGGCTGTTGGGCATGATAGTGCCGGCGCAGTGGGAGGGATCGTACACCGACTACACCGCCTATGCGCTCGCCATCGAGGAGATCGCCGCCGGTTGCGGCGCAACCGCCTGCCTGGTCGCCGTACATAATTCCGTGGGTTGCGGGCCCATCCTGAAGTTCGGCAGCTCCGAGCAGCAGCAGGCTTACCTGCCGGACCTGGCGAGCGGCCGCAAGATCGGCTGCTTCTGCCTCACCGAACCGCAAGCAGGATCCGAGGCTAACAATCTATCGACGCGCGCAGTCCTGAAGGACGGCCGGTGGGTATTGAACGGCAGCAAGCAGTTCGTGACCAACGGCAAGCGGGCCGGCGTTGCCATCGTGTTCGCCGTCACGGACCCGGAATTGGGCAAGAAGGGGTTGTCGGCATTCATCGTACCCACGGATACGCCGGGCTTCGAGGTCGGCCGCCCCGAGCACAAGCTGGGCATTCGCGCTTCCGATACCTGCGGCGTTACCCTGAACAATTGCTCCATCCCCGCGGATTGCCTTCTCGGCGAACGCGGCAAGGGGCTGGCGATTGCATTGTCGAACCTGGAAGGCGGCCGCATCGGTATCGCCGCCCAGGCCCTTGGCATCGCACGCGCCGCGTTCGAGGCGGCCCTCGCGTACGCGCAGACGCGCAAACAGTTCGGTAAACCCATCGCCGAACACCAGAGCATCGCCAATATGCTGGCCGACATGCACATGCGCATCAACGCGGCGCGCCTGCTGATACATCATGCCGCGCGCATGCGCACCGAGGGCGCGCCGTGCCTGTCCGAGGCGTCGCAGGCAAAACTGTTCGCCTCGGAAATGGCCGAGTGGGTGTGCTCCAATGCCGTGCAGATTCACGGCGGTTACGGATATCTGGAAGACTACGCCGTCGAGCGCCATTATCGCGACGCGCGCATCACGCAGATCTATGAAGGCACGAGCGAAATTCAGCGCATGTTGATCGCCCGCAATTTGACCCAATGATTCCACCCGTGCTTCGATCTGTACTTTGACCTGCACTTTGACTTGAGCCGCGGCCTGCGGGCCGCCATTCACACTAGGAAACTCCTATGAACAGCCAGCCCGCGCCGCGCAGCGCTTCCCCCGCCACCGTCAAGCTGCTCATCAACGGCCGCTTCGTCGAATCCAAGTCCACGGAATGGCGCGACGTCATCAACCCTGCCACGCAGCAGGTGCTGGCGCGCGTGCCGTTCGCCACCGACGAGGAAATGGCTGAGGCGATCGCTGCGGCGAAAGAAGCGTTCAAGACGTGGAAAAACACGCCGTTGGCCGCGCGCGCGCGCGTCATGCTGAAGCTGCAGGCGCTGGTTCGCGAGAACATGAGCAGCATCGCCAAGACACTCACCGCCGAACAAGGCAAGACTCTCGCCGATGCCGAAGGTGATGTGTTCCGCGGCCTGGAAGTGGTCGAACACGCCTGTTCCATCGGTTCGCTGCAGCTGGGCGAGTTCGCCGAGAACGTCGCCGGCGGCGTGGATACCTACACGCTGCGCCAGCCCATTGGCGTGTGCGCCGGCATCACGCCATTCAATTTCCCCGCGATGATCCCGTTGTGGATGTTTCCCATGGCCATCGTGTGCGGCAACACCTTCGTGCTGAAGCCTTCCGAGCAGGATCCATTGACGCCCATGCTGCTGGCAGAGCTGGCGTTGCAGGCCGGCGTACCGCCCGGCGTGCTCAACATCATTCACGGCGGCAAGCGCGCGGTCGACGCGTTGTGCACGCATCCGGACATCGCCGCGGTTTCCTTCGTGGGTTCCACTGCCGTGGGCACGCATGTCTATAACCTGGCGAGCCAGAACGGCAAGCGCGTGCAATGCATGATGGGCGCGAAGAACCATGCGGTGATAATGCCCGACGCCAGCAAGGAGCAATCGCTCAACGCACTGGTGGGATCGACCTTCGGCGCAGCCGGCCAGCGCTGCATGGCCACTTCGGTGACCGTGCTGGTGGGCGAGGCCAGGAACTGGATTCCCGACATCGTGGCCAAGGCCAAGACGCTCAAGGTGAATGCCGGCACCGAACAGGGCACGGACGTGGGCCCCCTCGTGTCGCGGCAGGCGCATTCGCGCGTGCTCGGTCTTATCGACCAGGGCGTGAAGGAAGGTGCGAAGCTGGAACTCGATGGGCGCAACCTCAAGGTGGCCGGCTACGAGCAGGGTAATTTCGTCGGCCCCACCATCTTCTCCGGCGTGAAGCCGGACATGGCCATCTACACCACGGAAATCTTCGGCCCAGTCATGGTCGTCGTCGGCGTCGAGACGCTCAACGACGCCATTGCGCTCATCAATGCGAATCCGTTCGGCAACGGCACCGGCATTTTCACGCAAAGCGGCGCCGCGGCGCGCAAGTTCCAGAATGAGATCGACGTGGGCCAGGTGGGCATCAACGTGCCCATCCCCGTGCCGGTGCCGTCCTTCAGCTTCACCGGCTCGCGCGGTTCCAAGCTTGGCGATCTCGGCCCCTATGGCAAGCAGGTGGTGCAGTTCTACACTCAGACCAAGACCGTCACCTCGCGCTGGTTCGACGATACGGCGAAGGCCGGCGGCGTGAACACGACGATTAGTTTGAAATGAACGGGCCTGAAGTGAAAGGTCTCAAATGAAGATCGCATTCATCGGCCTGGGCCACATGGGTGCGCCCATGGCGCGCAACCTGCTGAAAGCCGGCCACGCGCTTGTGGTGTACGACGTCGTGCAAGCCAATGTCGACAAGCTTGTGGCGGTCGGCGCGACCGTGCAAACGTCGGCGCGCGCGGCGGCGCGCGAAGCGGAACTCGTCGTCACAATGTTGCCTTCGTCACCGCACGTTCGCAGCGTGTACCTGGACGCAGAGGGCGTCCTTGCCGGCGTCGCTCGCGGCGTGCCGCTCGTGGACTCGAGCACCATCGATCCCCACACCGCGCGTGAAGTCGCCGCGATAGCTGCGCAGCAAGGCAATCCGATGGCGGATGCGCCCGTGTCAGGCGGTACCGGCGGCGCGGAAGCGGGCACGCTCACGTTCATGGTCGGCGCGCCGCCCGAGCTGTTTGCAGCAGTCCAGCCCGTACTGGCCAGGATGGGCAAGAACATCGTTCACTGCGGCGCGTCGGGTAACGGGCAAGTGGCGAAGATCTGCAACAACATGCTGCTCGCCATCTCGATGGTAGGCGTTGCTGAGGCCATGAGCCTCGGCGTTGCGTTGGGCATGGATGCCAAGGTGCTCGCGGGCATCATCAACACTTCAAGCGGACGCTGCTGGAGTTCGGATACTTACAATCCCTATCCGGGGGTCATGGACGGCGTGCCCGCAGCGCGCGGCTATGCAGGGGGTTTCGGCGCCAACCTCATGCTCAAGGATCTGGGCCTGGCCACCGACGCCGCCAAGCAAGCCCGCCAGCCGGTGATGCTTGGCGCGGTGGCGCAGCAGCTTTATCAGATGCTCAGTGCGCAAGGTTCGGGTGGGTTGGATTTCTCCGCCATCATCAAGCTTTTCCAGCAATCCTAACGAGAGCCCGCCATGCTCGACTACAAGATCGAAGATCACGTCGCCATCCTCACGCTCAACAATCCGCCGGCGAACACCTTCACGGCGGCAGCGCTGCAGGAATTGCAGCGCGTGGTCGTGGAATTGAACGGCAACCTGAACGTATATGCCGTAGTGATCACCGGCCAGGGCGAGAAATTCTTTTGCGCCGGCGCCGAGCTGAAGTCTTTCGCGGACGGCGATAAAGCGCAGGCGCGCCTGATGGCGCAGCGCTTCGGCGAGGCATTCGAGACGCTCCAGGAAGCGCGTCCGGTGTGCATCGCCGCCATCAACGGTTTTGCGATGGGCGGCGGCCTGGAGTGCGCACTCGCTTGCGATTTGCGCATCGCCGAAGAGCATGCACAGATGGCATTGCCCGAGCCCTCGGTGGGTTTGCTGCCGGCCGGCTGCGGCACGCAGACATTGCCGTGGCTGGTGGGCGAAGGTTGGGCGAAGCGCATGATACTCACCAACGAACGCGTCGATGCGGCGACGGCGCTGCGCATCGGACTGGTCGAGGAAGTCGTCGGCCGCGGCCAGTCGCTCGCCGCGGCGCTCAAACTCGCGCAACGCGTTGCCACGCTCAGCCCGCGCGCGGTCGCCTTCAGCAAGGGACTGATTCACCAGGCGCGCAAGGGCACGCCGCGCCATGCCGCACTGGCGCTCGAACGCGAACGTTTCGTGGACCTGTTCGAAGGCACAGATCAGCGCGAGGGCGTGAGCGCGTTCCTGGAGAAGCGCAAACCGGTATGGAAGAACGCCTGAGCACGGCACTGAGTTTTCCAATGGAAATTCTGAGCGAATTCCAGTGCGGCATTGCCACGGTCACCTTGAACCGGCCGGCCGCGCTGAACGCGTTGTCGCAGGATATGGTGTTCGAACTGCATGCGAAGCTGCGCGAATGGGCCGGCGATACGCAAGTGCGGGCCGTCGTCATTCGCGGCGCGGGCGAAAAGGCGTTTTGCGCCGGCGGCGACGTTCGCGCCCTGCATCAAAGTTTCACGATGGGCGCAACCCTGCACAGCGAGTTCTTCGCCTTCGAATATGAGCTCGACTATTTCATCCATCGCTATCCCAAGCCGTGCGTCTGCATCATGGACGGCATCACGATGGGTGGCGGCATGGGTATCGCGCAGGGTGCGAAGGTCCGCGTTGTCACCGACAAAACGCGCATCGCCATGCCGGAAGTCGGCATCGGCCTGATTCCCGATGTCGGCGCTAGTTATTTTCTGTCGCGCCTGCCGGGCGCGCTCGGTTTGTATCTCGCGTTGACGGGCAATCAAGTGCGCGCGGCGGACGCGCTCTACGCCGGCCTGGCTGACGTGTACTTGACTGCTGACGAGCTTGCGCGCGTGGACGCAGCCTTGCGTCAAATACCGTGGAGCAAAAACCCAAGCGCGGATGTGATCGCGGCTCTGCTGTCGCTGGGCACGGCGCAGCTATCCGCTGCGCCGCTGGCGGCGGTGCGTCCCGCCATCGATCGTCACTTCTGTCACGGTGACGTCGCCGGCGTTCTGCAATCCTTGCGCAGCGAAACTTCACCCGAGTATTCCGCCTGGGCGCAACAGACCCTGGCGACCATTGCCACGCGATCGCCATTGACCGTCGCTGTCGCGTTGCGCCAGTTGCAGCGCGGCAAGACAATGAGCCTGGAGGAATGTCTGCGCATGGAGCTTGGCCTGGTGCGCCATTGCTTTGAGCGCGGCGATTTCATCGAGGGCGTGCGCGCGCTGATCGTCGATAAGGACAACCAGCCACGTTGGCGGCACCGCAGCACCGAAGCCGTGACCGAGGCAGATATCGACGCCTTCTTCCAGGATCCCTGGAGCGGGCTGGATCATCCGTTGGCGGGGCTGGAGCAGATGGCGCAAGACTGACAATCTCGCGGATTGTCCTTAAGGCCGATGGAATTGCCGGACATGCTGTCGCAGCGTACAGCACAGAGTCCGCAACTTTCATGCCGTAAGGAATCCAGTCATGTCTCATTTCGTTTGGCCATCTGCGCGCCGCTTTGTCCAGGTCAGCCTGCTGGGCACATTGCTGGGTGCGAGCGTCCCGGCGCTGGCTGGACCCATTCCGTACGACACCTACCTGCAGTTCGGCTTCTCCGAAGTCGGAACGTTGGCGACGGGGTGCGATCCCGCCGATCCGCTGGGTCCGTTCTGCATTCCCAGCGGCGGCACTCCTACTTCATTCCTGGACGCGCCGCCCTGGACATTCTCCGCAGACGCATCCGGAGCGACATTGAGCGTCGTCGACGCGTTCGCGTCGGGCGATCGATTCGAAATCTTCGACTTCGGCGCGAGCCTCGGATTGACTTCCCTGCCCGGAGTGGATGGCGACTGCGGTGATGATCCGCTGACTTGCCTCGCGGATGCCAGCATGAGCCGTCTCATCGTCTCCCTCGGCGCCGGCCTTCACTCCTTGTCGATCATTCCGACGTTGGCGCCGAATTTCGGCGGAACCGGCTACTTGCACATCACAGGAAGACCCGACAGCACGCCGGTGCCGGAGCCGTCCTCCGTGCTGTTGTTCGCGCTCGGCCTGCTCGGAATGGGCGTGTTCCAGACACGCCGGTCGCCGACAGCGAGGATCGCGAAATGAAAGCGAGCACAGTCGCAAGCGTGGCGATGCTCGCCGGCCTGGGCGCCGTGCACTGCGCCACTGGTCTCGCTGCCACGCGCTTCACCGCTCCCACTTCATCGCAGCCGCTGGCGTTGACCGCAGACGATGCGTTTCTGGTGGTGGCGAATCCCGACAACAACAGCGTCAGCTTCTTCGACCTGCGCGCGGATAGAAATCGCAAGCTCGCGGAAGTGCCGGTGCAGAGCGAACCGAACGGCGTGGCCTTCCTGCCGGACGGCAGGAAGGTGTATGTCGCCAACACGGTGAGCGGCACGGTGTCGGTGATTCCAGCCAACATCGCCAATGGCGTGATCGGCAAACCGAGCAAGCACATCGTGGTCGGCACCGAGCCCTATGGCCTGGCGCTCACGCCCAACGGCACCAAGCTCTACGTCAGCAACTCGCGCTCGAACTCGATCTCGGTGATCGACACCGCCACCGATACTGTCATCAGGACGATTCCAAACGTCGGCGTCGAACCGCGCGGCCTGGCGGTTTCCAATGACGGCGACGGCTCCGATCTGGACGAACTCGTCTACGTCACGAATTTCCTGGCGCTGCGGGTCGCCGGCAAAGTCGATGGCAGTGACGATGCGAAAGCCGGTCGCGTGACGGTGCTCTCCACGGCAACGGATACGCCGCTTGGCAATGTAGTCGTCAATCCGCTCGCCGACACCGGCTTCAAGGCGCTGGGCGATGCACTGGCGCGCGTACCTCCGGGGGATGCTGCGAATCCTGCAGATTTCAAATACACGACGGGCGCCTATCCCAACCAGCTCAACAACGCCGCGATCAAGGGCAACTTCCTGTTCCTGCCGAGCACCGGCGCGTCCCCCAACGGCCCGGTGCGCTTCGACGTCAACACCCAGAGCCTGCTGTCGGCGATCAACCTCGCCAGCAATCTGGATGCCGGCCAGACCATCAACATGCACCTGGCGGTGAAGAATCAATCCAGTCCGGCAAGATTGTTCATCACGCAGCCCTGGGCAGTGGCGTTCAAGAACGCTGCCGATGAAGGCTACGTCGTCAGTGCAGCCGGCAATCACGTGGTCAAGGTGCTGGTGAATCCGGCCAATGGCGCAGCGGCGGTGCAAAGCGATCCTCTGGACCCCACCCACGTATTGCAGATCAAAGTTGGCAAGAATCCGCGCGGCATCGTCGTCAATTCCAGCGACACGCGCGCGTACGTCATGAATTACATATCGCGGAATGTATCGGTGCTGGACCTGACGACTGCGCCGGAACAAGTACGGGCGACTGTGCAATCGGCGAGCCTGCCTGCGCCTGGCACGCAAGCGGAAAAGATTCATATCGGCAAGGAGTTGTACAACACATCGATAGGAGAGTTCGACCCGGCTCCCGGCGACACCCAACCCATCGTCGGCCGCATGTCCGCCAATGGCTGGGGCTCCTGCGCCGCTTGCCACACTCCTTTCGGCCTGTCCGACAACGTGGTGTGGATTTTCCCTTCCGGTCCGCGGCGAACCATTCCGCAACACGCCGATTTCGACCAGACAGTCGCGGCACGCGACGCGCAGCGACCGCTCAACTGGTCGGCGGAGCGCGATGAGCAGGAAGATTTCGAACTCAACATCCGCGGTGTGTCAGGCGGCCTCGGCCTGATCGTGCAGTCGGACGGCGTGACGCCCGATGCGCAAGTCTTCAATCTGACGCCGCAGGCAAGCGGCGGCCGCAATCAACTGACGGCGCGCGGAGTGCCCGCATGGGACGCGATCAAGACCTTCGTGCAATTCGGCATTCGCGCGCCGAAGTCGCCGCAAGCGCCGTTCGACCCCGATGTGATCGCCGGCGGAGCTTTGTTTCGCGCCGCTAATTGCCAGGGCTGCCACGGCGGACCGCAATGGAGCAGCGGCAAGGTCAGGTTCACGCCGCCCCCGGCGGCAGGTTTGATCGTCAATGGCCAGTTGCTGGGCGAACTGCGCAGCGTGGGGACTTTCGATGCGGCGGCCTTCAATGAAGTCCGGCAGAACGCCGCTCCGCCGCTGGGCGCCGCTGGTTTCGTTCCGCCTTCGCTGCTGTCGCTGCACGCATTTCCGCAAACCTTCTTGCACAACGGCGCGGCGACCTCGCTCGATGAGGTGCTCAATAACGTCGTGCACCGCAGTGCGGGGACAAGCGGAGTGGACATACTCAGCAACGCCGCCGACCGCGCGAAAATCGTGAGATTCCTGCTCTCGATCGACGCGGCCACGGTGCCGATCCCCTTCTGAGGGCTAAATTGATCTGCCCACCTTGCGCGAGCTCGGTGCCCGCGCCCAGGAATTGACCGCACTGTTTTTACCCCTGCAAAAGACTTACAGTCTCGACAGGCGAAACTGTAAGTAACCTATGTTAGAGTTGTTCGGTAGCGTGTTCGGCGGGTGTGCGTTGCCTGGTGCCGAGCCGCTTCACGAAAGAATCACCACTCTAAAAGTGATCTAAGCTGGGGGTTAATTCAATGATGACTATAGACCGTACGGTCCGTTGCGCGCTGCGCCCATGGGCCCTGTTGCCTGTTGCGAGCCTCATGCTCGCCCCGGCGGCATTTGCACAGTCTGCCGCGAGTAATAGCGATGATGGAACCCTCGAAGAGGTAATCGTTACCGCGCAGTTCCGCGAGCAGAAGCTGCAGGACACGCCCATCGCGATCACCGCGCTCAGCGCGGAGTTGCTCGAAAGCCGCAGCCAGAACAGTCTCGCTGCCGTTGCCGCGCAGGCCCCGAACGTCGTGCTGCGCGAGACCGGCGGCGCCTTCGGCCCCGGCATGTCCGCCAGCATCCGCGGCGTCGGCCAGGGCGACTTCAATCCGGCCTTCGAGCCGGGAGTCGGCATCTACATCGACGACGTGTACTACTCGAGCCTCACCGGCGCGAACTTCGACCTGCTCGACCTCGATCGTGTCGAGATCGCCCGCGGCCCGCAGGGCGTGCTGGGCGGCCGTAACTCGGAAGGCGGTTCGGTCAAGCTGTACTCGGCCAAACCCAAGGGTGATAACAGCGGTTCGATCCGCGCCTCCTACGGCTCGCGCAGCCTCGTGGATTTCCGCGGCGTAGGCGACTTCGCGCTGATCCAGGACAAGCTGTTCGCCCGCGTCTCGGGCGTCACGCGCACGCAGGATGGCTATGTCACGCGCCGCGACTACTCCTGCGTGACTGGCAACACGGCCATTCCGAACCAGGCGCCACAGGGCGACTGCATCCTCGGCAAGGAAGGCGGCAAGGAATACACCGCGGGTCGCGCGGCGTTCCGCTGGCTCGCCTCCGACGCCATCGAAGTGAACTTCGCCGGCGACGTGACCGTCGATACGTCGCAGACCGCGGCCGTCGTGCTGCAGGCAGTAAATCCGCTCTCGGGCGGTGCGGGGTTCACGAACACCTTTGGCGTGCCTTACACGTCGGCGTTCCTGCCGCCGAGTCGCAACGTGAGCTATGCCAGCTTCAGCGCACGGCGTCCGCAGAACCTTTTCGGTCCGCCGAATCCGCTCGCCGGCACCACGATCGCGGCGAATCCGGATACGCGCACGAAGGTCTGGGGCACGAACCTGACCGTGGACTGGACACTGGCCGAGAAGCTGGCGCTGAAGTCCATCACGGCGTACCGCGAGTTCGACTCACGCTGGGCCGAGGACAACGATGTCTCGCCACTGACGGGCTCGCTCGGCATGGAACATCTGTTCAACCACTCCTTCAGCGAGGAGCTGCGCCTGAACGGCGCCATCGGCAGCGCCATCGACTACACGGTCGGTGGTTACTACTTCAGCCAGACGACGACCTACGCGACGCATCAGCTGTTGGCGTCTGCGGTTCCGGGCTTCGAGTTCTACGGCAACGACCCGGTCGAGGCCTCCAGCTATGCCGGATTCACGAACGCAACATGGCACGTCACCGATGCCTTCAACGTGAACGCCGGCGTGCGCTACACGAAGGAAAAGAAGACCTACAACTACAGCCGCCTGCCGGTGGGCGGTTCGCTGACGCTGGGTCTGGAGTCGCTCAATGGGCACCCGGGCATCTACGAAGGTGACAATATCGACTACCGCCTCAACGTCGACTACCGCTGGAACGACAACGTGATGACCTATGCGAGCGTCTCCACGGCGTTCAAGGGCGGCGGCACGAATGCGCGTCCCTTCGGACCGGGCCAGGTCGTGCCCTTCGACAAGGAAGAGCTGGCGGCCTACGAGGCCGGCGCGAAGATGGACTTCTTCGACCGCCGCCTGCGCGTCAACGTTGCGGCGTTCTTCAACAAGTACAAGGACATTCAGCTCACGCTGCTGTCCTGCCCCACACTGACGCCAGTGGCGCCCTGCGCCGCGACCTTCAACGCGGGCGACGCCGAGATCAAGGGCTACGAGATCGAAGTCACGGCCAACCCGATCGACGGGCTGACCATCGATGCGAGCTTCAGCGACCTGAACTTCGAATACACGAAGCTGCTGACGGGCGCCAACGGTAGCAACATCACCGGTCTCACGCTCGGCCAGAGGGCGCCCGGCCAGATCGAGACGAAATGGAGTGTGGGCTCGCAGTACGAGATGCTGATCGGCAACGTCGGGAGCATCACGCCGCGCGTCGACTACTCGTTCACCGGTGGCTTCAACACCAATGCGGTGTTCACACGCAGCAACCGTGTCGCGGGATATCACATCGGTGATGCGAGCATCACGTACCGCAACGCGCACGACACCTGGGAAGCGGCCGTGATTGCGCGGAACTTCCTCGACGAGAGCTACTTCGTGTCCAACTTCGACCTGCTGGCGAGTTCGGGCGCGCAGTACGGGCTGCTCGCACCCCCGCGTGAGTACTCGGTGCAGTTCAAGAAGAAGTTCTGATTCGACCAGTTGATAGGTGCAGAAGCACCGATGAGCTACACGGCGCGAGAACGGGCAAATCTGCAGCTCGTTCTCGCCGTGTACGAGCAGGTGCTCAAGCCCCTGGATGCGGCGAGCGTCGACAAGTTTTTCGCCTCGGACTACGTGCAGCACAACCCCATGGCCAGGACGGGTGCGGACGGGCTCAAGAGCTTCCTGGAGTGGGCTCGCGCAAGCTCCCCCCGCGCGGAGCATCGGATCAAGCGCATGTTCGCAGACGGCGATCATGTCGTTGCGCACGTGCACGTCATCATCAACCCCGGCGAGCTCGGCAACGCCGTCGTGGATATTTTTCGCATTGCGGACGGGCGCATCGCCGAGCATTGGGATGTCGCGCAGCCCGTCCCGCCACAATCCGCCAACACCAACGGGATGTTTTAACCATGAGTGGCGAACCTGGCGCCCGTCGTTTCGAAGGTAAAGTCGTTCTCGTCGCCGGCGGTAACAGCGGCATTGGCCTTGCTGCCGCCGTCGCGTTTGCCGGCGAAGGGGCGCGGGTGATCGTGACGGGTCGCGATCCCGCGACGCTGCGCGCGGCGCAGGATCAGATCGGCCACGGCGCCCTTGCGCTGCAATCCGATATAAAAGATCTGCATGCGGGCACGGCCCTCATCGAGCGCGTGCGTTCGGACTACGGCCGCATCGACGTCCTGTTCGTGAATGCCGGCATCGGCGCGTTCATTCCTGTCGAGCAAGTGACGGAAGAAGTGTGGGACCACATGGCGGGCGTAAACCTCAAGGGTCCGTACTTCCTCATCCAGAAGGCTTTGCCGTTGCTGGGCACGGGCTCATCGATTGTGCTCACGTCGTCCATCGGCCACTGCAAGGGCCTGCCGGGCAACAGCGTCTACGCCGCGGCCAAGGCAGGGCTCAGGTCGCTTGCGCGCAACCTGGGCGTGGAACTGGTTGCACGCGGCATTCGCGTGAACTGCGTCAGCCCCGGCCCGATCGATACGCCGCTCTTCACTCGCAGCGGCATTCCCGCAGACGAGCTTGAGGACATGCGCGAGATGATGCGCGGCAACGTGCCGATGAAGCGATTCGGCACGAGCGAGGAGTGTGCGCGCGCGGTGCTGTTCCTGGCGTCGAGCGAGGCCTCGTTCATTACCGGGGTCGATCTGCTGGTCGATGGCGGCGTCGTCAGTTTCTGACCTGCGGCTAACGAAACGCCTTGAAGTTTCGCGCAATGAGTTCGCCGTGCGCGGGCAGCGAGTCCGCGGCGCGGCGGATAAGTTGCCGCACGGTGGCGAACTGTTCGCGCACGCGATTCAGGTCGCGGTGATCCACCAGCGGATCGTAGCGCTGCGGCATTACGTGCTGACCCACGTACACGGCGAGCCAATTCGCGTCCTGGAAGAGTTCGGAACTCTCGCAAAGTATCCGGCCGTAACGCCGGAAGTGTTCCATCTTGTGCCGCAGGCTGTCCGGAATCGCCATGGCGCGACATTCGCGCCACAGCGGCGCGTCGTCGCGCTCGGTGGCGTGATAGTGCAGCACCAGGAAATCCCGGATGTGCTCGAATTCCTGGCGCGTCTTGTCATTGTATTCGGCAACGCACAGCGGATCGAAATCGCGATCCGGAAACATCGCGATCAGCTTGGTCACGGCAGTTTGAATGAGGTGGATGCTGGTGGATTCCAGCGGCTCCATGAAGCCGGCCGCGAGGCCGATCGCGACGCAGTTCTTGTTCCAGAATTTGCGGCGATGGCCCGCGGTGAAGCGCAGTTGCCACGGCTCGGCCAGCTTCGGACCATCGAGATTGGCAAGCAGCGTATGCGCCGCCTCGTCGTCGCTCACGTGCCGGCTGCAATACACGTACCCCGCGCCGATGCGGTGCTGCAGAGGGATGCGCCATTGCCAGCCGGCCGCGTGCGCCGTGGCACGCGTGTATGGAGTGATTTCGCTGCCGGCATACTGGCATTGCGTGGCCACGGCGCGATCGCATGGCAGCCAGTGCGACCAGTCGTCGTAGCCGCTCTTGAGCGCCTGCTCGATCAGCAGTCCGCGGAATCCGGAGCAGTCGATGAACAGATCCGCGGCGAGTTGCGCGCCGCCTTCGGTGACGACGTGCTCGATGAAGCCGTCCTCGCCACGCAGTTTGACGTCGACGACTTTCGCATCGACGCGCGTCACGCCGCGCGCTTGCGCGTAGACGCGCAGATACTGGGCGTAAAGCGCCGCATCGAAGTGATACGCATAGCCGTAAGTCGACAGCACTGAATGTGGGTCCGAGGTCGGCAGGCCGAACTTGCCGCTCTGCGCTGCGACCGCCGCCATGCTGTAGTCGCCCAGCGCAGTGGCATCGCCCAGGCTTCTGAGCTTCAACCAGTACTGGTGAAACGGGATCAGGTCGAAGTCGACGCCGTAGGTGCTGGAGAAGGGATGAAAGTACTCGTGGCCGAGCCGCGCCCAATTGACGAAGTGAATCGCCAGTTTGAACGTCGCCTGCGTCTTGCGAACGAAGTCGCCTTCGTCGAGCCCGAGCACGCGGTTGAACGCAAGCAGCGCCGGAATCGTCGCCTCGCCGACGCCGACCGTGCGAATCTCGGAGGACTCGACCAACTCGATCCGGCAGCGTTCGCGATCCAGCGACCGCGACAGCGCGGCCGCCGCCATCCAGCCTGCCGTGCCGCCGCCGACGATGAGAATCCTGCGAATGGAGTTGTCGGTCAACTGCCTAACGCCAGTTCGCGCTGAACGACAGCTTGAACGTGCGGGTGGGTTGAAAATAGGAATTGATCTTCAGGAATTCGCGATTCGGCGTACCCACGCCGCCGCGATCGTTGACGCGTTGGTCGGGATTCGCCCAGTTGAACACATTGAGTATGTCGACGCGCACGCGCACGCCGAAGTCCTCCAGGAAGCCGAACTGCTTCTGCAACGCCAGATCGAACTGCTTGTAGCCGAGCGTGGTGTCGGGTTTGCCGGGATCCGGAAAGCAGAAGCGATCGCTCGGCGCATCGACGCAGTTGTTCGTGTCGATGTAGCGAGGCGTCGCCAGCGTCAGCTTGCTCGATACCGTGATGGCCCACGGCGCGTCGACAATGCCCGTCGCCACCAGCCGGTGTTTGGACACGCCGGTCGACGTGTGGTACCCGAAGCCGCTGGCCGTCGCGAAGTCGAAAATATACGTGTCGTCGGAGCTGGCGACGTTCGAGCGATTCTCCTTCGCGTCGGTGCCGGTGTACGCGATGCTCGCGCCCCAGCCCGACTCTTCGGTGTAGGGTTTCTCCGCCGACAACAACAACTGCTTGGTGCGCGTCTGGATGCCGTTGTTGCCGATGATCAACGAACCCAGTCCGGGGATGCCGTTGCCCCAGGGCTGGCCGCCCCAGATCGTGCCGGGCTGGCGGAACTGGCCGTCGGGCCAGCGGTTGCCGAGAGTGAACACGATGCCGTCTTCGGACCTGATATAGGCGACCGTCGCCGAGGTCAGCCAGTCCTGCGAGCCGAGCACGATGCGATTGCGCATCCCTACGCTGAACTGGTCGGAGTACGGCGTCTTGATGTCGTTGTTCAACATGAAGACTTCGCGGCCGAGTTGGGGATTCGCCGCGACCAGTGCGGTGAGCGTGTCGATGTCGAGATAGGACGGATCCCATGCCAGGCAGTTGCCGGGATTGGATTGCGGCGGGCACGCGCGGCCCGGCGCCGAGAAGTAACGCGTGTATTCCGGGAAGGAGCCCTTGAACGTTTCGCGCGCCATGTATTCGAACACGTTGCGATCGTAGGACCGGCCCGCGCCGCCGAAGATCACATGGCGTTGATCGTCCGCCAGGTCGAAGGAGAAGCCGAGCCGCGGCTGGATGCCGCTGTCGAACGCGTCGCGGTTGCTGCCGGTGCTGATGTAGTCGCTGATGTTGATGCCGCCGCGCGCGAGCGTCTGGGCATACGTCTGGCCGGGCGCCGGCGCGGGATGTCCATCGCCTCCCTGATTCGTGTCCGGGCCGTTAAGTGCAGCAACGACATCGGCGGGCGTCACGTAGTCCAGGTAGGCGGGCGTCTTCTCATAGTCGTAACGCAAGCCGAGATTGACCTGCAATCGATTGGACACATCCCAGTCGTCCTGCAGATAAAGTCCATATTGACTGTTGCTGGACTCGATGTCGGTATCGTTCAGATAGGGCAGGATCGCGCCGAACCTCACGCGCCAGGGAATGACCGTCGTCGACGTGTCGTTGATGTCGAGCGCGAAGTACGGATTCGCCGGCGTGCCGGTGCGCACGTTCAGGTCGATCTTCTTGTATTTCACGCCCGTCTTGAAGGTGTGCACGCCGAGCCATTCGATCGAGTTGAACGTGACGTCGTCCTGAAAACCATAACCTTTCTGCCCGCGCTCTTCGTTCGCAACCGCTCCGCCAAAGGTCAGCACCAGGCGGTTGTCGGCATCCGTAAGCCCGTTGAACAACTGAAAGCCCGGCGCGGCGGTGTTCGGCAGGAACTGGAAACTCGAATCCTCATACGTGATGTGCGCATCGTTGAGGAAGAAGCCGCCCGTGTACTGATAGCGCAGGTCGTAGCGATTGTCCTGGTTGTCCTTGAGCGTGCCGCGTTCGGGCGGTTCGTTGTCGCCGAAAGTCAGCTCCTGCTCATCGCGCAGCTTGGCTGAGAATTCGATCAAGTGCGCATCGCCCGGCGACCAGTCGATCTTGGCAAACACCAGGTCTTCCTCGAAGGGCTGGCTGAAATTGCCGATGAACCCTGCATAGCGCGGCTGCAGGTTTGCCGGGTTGAAGCCGTTGCCCGCGCCGAGGAAGACGCGCTTCGGCGATTCGAAACTCTTCGCTTCGTAGGTCACGAAGAAATGCATGCGGTCCTGGATGATGGGGCCGCCGACAGCTGCGCCGTACTGTTCCTGCTCGGACGGCGACTTGCGCCCGGCGCGTGCTTCGAAGGGGTCCGAGGCACGCCAGCTTTCATTGGTACGATCCCAGAACGCGTCGAACTCGAATTGATTCGTGCCCGACTTGGTTGCCGCAACGATCGCCGCGCTGCTCAACTGGTCGAACTCCGCCTTGTAGTTCGACGTGATGACTTTGTATTCGCCGATGGCGAGCTGCGGGAACGGATTGCCGCGCGTGCCGCGTGAATCCGGACCGCCGCCGTCGGCGAGGCTGCCCTGGCCGCCGACCCCGCCGCGCGAGACGTAATTCTTCTGGCCGACGCCGTCGATGAAGACGTTCACGCCGTTGGCCGACTGGCCGCCGCTGCGGATTTCAGTGGAGCCGTTCGAGCTTTGCTGAAACTGCACGCCTGGAATCGTATCGGCGAATTCCAGGAAATTGCGCGAACTCTGCGGCAGCACTTCGATCTGCTTGAGTGAAACGTAGGTGGAGACTTCGGAGGTCTTGGTTTCGATCAGCCGTGTTGCAGATACGGTCACCGACTCCAGATCCTGCGCCGCTTTGGCGCCGACGCCGAGGTCCAGCGTCGCCGTCTGTCCCACTTGCAGTGCTACGACCTGCGATGAAGTCTTGCCGTTCGCGGACACATCAACCTTGTAAGTACCGGGGGGCAAACCGGCGAGCGAGTAGTTGCCGCTGGCAGTGGACTGCACTGTGCGAGTCAAGCCGGTGAGCGTATTGGTGGCTGTGACAGTTGCACCCGCTGCAGGCGCGGTATCGGCGGTGACCTGGCCGCGCAACGTTGCGCCGACTGATTGTCCCATCGCGTAGGGCGCCGACATCATCAGGCAGCTGGCGATTGCCATTCGCAATATGCCACTGGTGTGGGCGCGGTCATGGTTCGCGTATTTCATCTATCCCCCTGTTGCGGCAGCTGGCTGCTGCGCCTATTCCGGTATGCGGCACGCTGCGATCGGCAGCGATACTTGAAGAAGTCCGAGCGAGGCGTGACATAACAACGTACGATGCGTAGACAAGTCAACGCATCGGAATAAATCGTACTCGACGAGCATGCGTACAAGTACGCACTCGCGGTCCATCGCAGTGACAGGTGTTGGTGTCGGCGCACGAACCCGCCTGCTACTCTCCGCCGCGCATTTGCGAGACCCAGGATGAATACGATGCGTCCGACACGGCTGTTATCACTCTCGTTCGTTGCAAGCTGCATCTGCGCGACCGCGCTCGCGCAACAGGAGTCGCTGCCGCCGCGCTCGCAATGGCGCGCCAGCAGTTCTTCAGTCGAGACACCTGCCATTGCATCCGCACTTGCTATTGACGGCAATGTCACTACGCGTTGGGGAGGCGGATTCGCATCCGGCGATTGGCTCCAGGTCGACCTGGGCCGTAGCGCGACGCTCGGTGGCGTGCTGATACGCTGGGACAGCGGTTTCGCCCGCGCCTACTACATTCAAAGCTCGATGGACGGTCAGCAATGGCGCAACGTCTTCGAGGCTGCCGATGCGCAAGGCGACATCGAGTATGTTCTGTTTCCTGCTGCCGTTCAGACGCGCTATCTGCGGTTGGCAAGTGTGCCGCGCACCGCGGACTGGGGAGTCTCGGTGTTCGAGTTCGAGCCGCTGGGAGTGCAGGACACGCCACGCATCGCTGGTGTCGCGGGCGGTAACGCAGCGGCATTGTGGAGTTCGGGGCCGGCGCGTGTGATGTCAGCGCCGGGCGCCAGCGCGGCCACGCGCGAATTGCGCATCGAATTGCCGCGTCCGCTGCCCGTTGCAGGTTTGGAAGTGACGTGGGGAGCGGCGCGCAGCAGTGCTCGCCTGGAAGCACGTGGCGCATCCGGGCAGTGGCAAACGCTGGCGGAAGATCCAGAATCGTCCGGCGAGACTTCCTACCTTGCTGCACGTGAAGCGCAGACCGTAAGCGAATTGCGCATGACCGTGCGCAGGGCCGGCGGCGAGGCGCCGGCCCTGCGGCAGATGAAATTGCTGAGCCCTACGCGTGTGATGACGCCGCTGAAGCGCTACGAGATCGCCGCATCGCGCGCGCATCGTGAACTGTTTCCGGATGCGCTGCATCGCCAACAGGTTTATTGGACCGTGGTAGGCGTTGCGGCCGCGCGGCACAAATCGACGTTCGACGAATACGGCAACGTCGAAGCATTCAAGGGCGCGCCGCTCGTGCAGCCAATTTGGCGTGACAGCACCGGGCGTGCTGTTGCGGCGCCGGGGGCAATTCGTACCCACAGCCTGCGCGAAGGTTGGATGCCCATGCCTGCGGTCGAGTGGTCACCGCAACCTGGCTTGCAGCTGCGCAGCGATGCAATCGCCATCGAACAAGCCGGCGCACCGGTTACGTTGGTGCGCTATCGATTGCGAAACACCGGCACGAACCGTGTGCAGGGTCAGCTCTCGCTCGTCGTGCGTCCGTTGCAAGTCAACCCAGCATGGCAGCACGGCGGCGTTTCACCGATTCGAGATATCGCCATCGAAGGATCGGCCGATAAGACCGCAGTGCGTGTCAATGGCCGCGTACTGCTGCATTCACTGACTCCGGTCGACGCGCGCGGAGCGTCCGGATTCGGCGTTCACGGCGAGGACGAAATCACGCGCTACGCCGCGGCGGGAACCGTGCCGCAGGATATCGTTGCGCACGATGCGGACGGGCTCGCCGCCGCGCTGCTGAACTATCGCGTGCAGCTGGACGCCGGAGCGCAGCGCGACGTCGTGATTGCATTGCCGCTCGACACCGAGCGCCTTGAATTGGATGCGACGACGTTCGACGCATTGAGCGAGCAAGTCGCGCAACAATGGCAGGCGCGGCTGGGTCGCTTCGGGCTGTCGCTGCCCGATCAGTCGCTGGTCGACATGCTGCGCGCGCAGGCGGCGTACATGCTGATCAATCAGACGGGACCGGCCATGCAGCCCGGTCCGCGCAACTACGACCGTTCCTTCATTCGCGACGGCTCGGCAACCGCAGCCGTGCTCGTGCGTGTAGGACTGGCGCAGACGGCGCGCGACTATTTGCGGTGGTACGCCGATCACGCAGTGCACGCGGACGGACTCGTATCGCCCATCCTCAACGACGACGGCACGGTGAACCGCGGCTTCGGTTCCGATCTCGAGTACGACAGCCAGGGTCAGTTCATTTATCTCGTCGCCGAGATCGCGCGCCTGGATGGCGGCGCGGCGAGTGTTCGCGAGTACCTGCCGAAGGTGCGCCTGGCCATGAAGTTCATGCAGGAACTGCGCGAACGCACCCTGGTGCCCGGCTACATGGCGGATCGCGAAGCGCCCGCGCGCTTTCGCGGCCTCATCGCGCCTTCGATCAGTCACGAAGGCTACTCCACGCCGACGCACAGCTATTGGGACGACTACTGGGCACTGAAGGGCTGGCACGATGGCGCGTGGCTGGCGGAAGCCTGGGGCGAAAAAGCGTTGGCGGCGTGGGCGAGGGCGCAGTATTCGGCTCTGCAAGCATCGGTCGCCGCGTCGATTCGCGCGACGATGGCATGGAAGCACTCCGACACCATTCCCGCCGCCGCCGATCTGGGCGACAGCGATCCCACCAGCGTGTCCATCGCGCTCGATCCTTGCGGCCAGCAGGAAGTGCTGCCGGCCGACGCCTTGCAGCGCACTTTCGCCCGCTATCTGGAGCAAGTCCGCCAACGCGATGCGCCCGACAGCCTCTATGCGTATACCCCTTACGAGATGCGCAACGTGCTCACCTATGTGCATCTCAACCAGCCGCGGCAGGCGAACGACGTGCTGATGAATTTCATGCGGCATCGACGGCCCGCCCAGTGGCAGGTGCTGGCCGAGGTCGTCCATTCGCGCTTGCGGCACGACATTTATCTCGGCGACATGCCGCATACCTGGGTAGGCGCGGAATATGTGCGCGCCATCTTCGGAATGCTGATGCACGAAGGCGACGGCGGCTTGCATCTGTTGCCCGGCGCACCACCGGAATGGGTGAGCGGCGCCGGATTACGCGTGAGCGAACTGCCGACTGCCTACGGCAAGCTGTCGATGTCGGCCCAGCAGCAGGGCACGACCTTGCGTGTCGCGCTCGAACCGGGTCTGCGCAAGGATGCCAAGCTGCAAGTTGCGTGGCCGACGCGTGTGCGGCCGGCTCGCGTGACGATTGACGGCAAAGCCCGCAGCGATTACACAGCCGACGGCATTCGAGTCGAACGACCCTTTCGCGAGCTGGTCGCGCAATGGTGAAGCGCGAAGGTTAACGACTCGTCGCTTGCGCGGAAGTTGCCGGTGCGGGCTGCAGCGGATGAAATTTCTTCACCGCACGGATACCGATACCGATGAACGCCACGAGGACGATGCCCTGCGCAATCGCGAAAGGGGGTTCCGTACCGAGCGGCGCGAATTGGTGGAGCAACGGTATCTTCTGAAAGGCCTGCACGACGCCGACGAAGGTGTTCAGGTACAGCGACACGATGGCGCCGACGACGTAGATCCAGCGCCAACTTCCGGCAAGCCGGTAGACATAAAGCGCCGGCAGCGTGGCGGCGAACACCACGAGTGAAATAACCCCCACGACGTGGGGAGCTCCGAACGACGCGGAGTGAAAGAAGAAGCCCGTCACGCTGGTCGCCACCGTAGTGGCGAGGAACAGGCCGGTCCAGCCCGGGAGCTGGCGTGCCGTCAGCATGCCGGCGACGGCGACGAAGCCGGCGGCGATGCCAATCAGGCTAAGGATGACGTGAAACAGCGTAAACGCCGCCGTGGACATTCCTAAAATCATGATGCGTGCTCCCCAAGGTTTATTGTTCGACTCGGCGCGGCCAGTGCAAGTTGGTGCGCAACAGTTACTACCCTATCGTGTCTATTGCAAGTAGCCGACTTGGCACCCGGCTCACAAAAATCCACGCTGTGGCCCCTCATTTTTCGGCCACTCCTGCCGATGCAGTCTGTGCAGGCAGATAGGTACGTGCGCAGCAAGCGCGACTATCGGATTACATAACCGCAGCGGCTCGGACTCAATGCTGAAGAAGATTGCTATATCGCAGGTCCAGGCCGGCATGTTCGTCGACTCCGTCGAGGGGCCGTGGCTCGCGCATACCTTGTGGAAGTCCGGCTTTGCCATCTCGGACGGTGCAACGCTGGAACGCGTCCGGCAGTGCGGCGCGGCGGAATGCTGGATCGATTTGTCCAAGGGCAATGATGTTGCGTCCGCCGGTCCAGTCGCCAAGCCGGTGCTCGTAGCCGTCCCGGCGGCAAAATCGAGCGCGCGTAGATCGATGGCGGCGGAGCTGCAGGAGGCGTCGCATGTCCTGAAACGGGGCAAGGCGGCGGTGAATTCCCTGTTCGCGGAAGCGCGCATGGGCAATGCGGTCGCCACCAGCGAGTGCCAGCCGCTGGTCAACCAGATCGTCGAATCGGTGGACCGCCATGCCGATGCCCTCATCAGCCTTTGCCGGCTGAAGCTGGCGGACGAGTACACCTACATGCATTCGGTGTCGGTCTGCGCGCTGATGGTGTCGCTGGGCCGGCAGCTCGGTCTTGATGATGCGGCCTGCCGCGAAGCGGGTATGGCTGGCCTGTTGCACGATCTCGGCAAGGCCGCGATGCCCCAGGACATCCTCAACAAACCCGGCAAGCTCACGGACGAGGAATTTACGATCATCAAATCGCATCCCGTGCGAGGCCACGAAATGCTGATCGAGAGCGGCGTCGACAACGAGCGCGTTCTCGACGTATGCCGTCATCATCACGAACGCATGGATGGCGCGGGTTATCCCGACAAGCTTGCCGCCGCGGACCTTTCGCTGCTCGCCCGCATGGGCGCGGTATGCGACGTCTATGACGCCGTCACTTCGAACCGACCTTACAAAGCAGGATGGGATCCGGCGGAATCGATTGCGCGGATGGCGTCCTGGCAAGGCCACTTCGATCCGACGGTGCTGCAGACCTTCGTGAAGACCATCGGCATCTATCCGATCGGCTCGCTGGTGCGCATGGCATCCGGCAAGCTCGGCGTGGTCGTGGAGCAAAACCCGGCGAAGCTCACGGCGCCGAAGGTCAAGCTGTTCTTCTCCACGAAATCCGGCATGCCAATGCAGCCGAAGCTGCTCGATCTCATGGACCGCCATGCCAACGACAAGATCGTGGGGCGCGAGCCCCCCGAAAACTGGAACTTCGGATATCTGAACGACTTGTGGGCAAACCACATCGCATAGACGCGGCCGTCAGGCGGTCGTCCATGCCTGCGGTGGTGCGGCAGGCAAATCGAAGTAGAACAAGGTTCCGGCCCCGAGCTGCGTTTCAAAACCAATCTGCCCGCCCATGCCTTCGACGATCGCTTTGCAGATGGCCAGGCCCAGGCCCGTGCCACTCTTGGATCGCGCGTCGGTTGCATCGGCCTGGCAGAACATCTGGAAGATGGATCCCCGAAATGCCTCGGGAATGCCCGGGCCATGATCGCGCACTTCAATTCGCAATCCGTTCTCGGTCTGGGCGGCGGAGATCTCCACCACGGCGTCCGGGGGAGAGAACTTCGCGGCGTTCGACAGCAGGTTGGCCATGACCTGCTGAAAGCGGTGCGCGTCGACCAGCGCCGAGGCGTCGCCGGCGGATCGTGTCAGCTCGAAACGCACGTGGTGCGCGAGTGCATAGCCGGCGTTTTCCTCCAGGCTTTGCTCGATCAGCGGCATCACTTGCTGCTGCGTGATCTCGAAATGCAGCTTGCCGGCGTCGATCTTTTCCATATCGAGAAGATCGTTGATCAGCCGCACGAGCCGCGTACTGTTGCGGCGCGCGACCTCGATGAGGTTCATTGCGTTCGCCGGCAGCGTGCCATCGCTGCGGCCGCACAGAAGACCCAGCGAGCCTTGAATCGAAGTCAGCGGCGTGCGCAATTCGTGGGACACCGTCGACACGAACTCGCTCTTCATGCGCTCGACGTTCTTGCGATCCGTGATGTCGGTAATGTGGCCGTGCAGCAGCACGCTGCCGTCGGCCTGCATTTCCGGGGCTGCTTCACCGTGCAGCCAGCGCGCCCCGCTTTCCGGCAACGTTACGCGGTAGTCGCAGCTCCACAGGCGCTGCTGCACAATGGCCGTCTCCATGGTGGCTGTCACGCGCTCCAGATCCCGAGGATCGATTCTCGACGCCAACGCCGAGTACTCCTGGCAGGCCCGTTGCGGATCGATCTCATAAACGTCGCGGACGCCTTCGCTCGTGTATTGCAGCACCGAACGGCCATGCGGGTAACGCCGCAACTGGAAAATCATTCCCGGCACGCGGTCGGAAAGCTTGCGCAGCAGCTCGTGCTGCGCATTCAGCGCATCGTTGGCGGCGCGCCCCAGCGTGATGTCTTCCGTAAGCATCACGATGCCGCCGATGTTGCCGCTGGCGTCGCGCCACGGACGATCTTCCCACCGCAGCCATTGCGTGGTGCCGTCCGCGCGCGCAAAGGGGTCTGCGTCGCAGCGCTCGACACTTCCCGCGAGGCAGCGGCGGTGAATGGCCTTCCAACGATCCGGGATCTCGGGAAAGACTTCGTAGTGACTGCGCCCGATGAGGGACTGGCCTTCCAGGTTGTAGTCCGCCAGCCAGCGCTGGCTGTGCGCGATGTAGCGCAAGTCGCGGTCGAACATCGCGACGGCGGCCGGCGCGTAGTTGACGAACGCTTCGAGCTGCGCACGTGCCAACGCGACTTCCGCTTCCGCCCGCCGTTGTTCCGTTACGTCGGTCGCGATCTGAAGAAAGCCGATGAGACTTCCCGCCTCGTCGTTGATCGCGGTGACGATGATGTTGACGCTGAACTCGCTGCCACTGCGGCGGACGCCATGCCACACCCGCTCCTCGGGTTTACCCAGCCGCGCGCTGTGCACGAAGACTTCGAAACCTTCGATGGGCCGTCCGTAGAGAGCGGTGAGCTCGGCGCTGCGCGCAACAAGGTCCGCCGCAAAATACGGGATCACGGGGATAGGACCGCCCATCACTTCCGACGCCGTGCGCCCCAGCATGAGTTCGGCGCCCCGGTTGAAGGTGACGATGTTCCCGGACAGATCGGTCGCGATGATCGATACCCGCGTCGCCGCGTTGAGCAGGCCGCTCAACTGCGCATTGGTCATGGTCAGTCTGTGCTGCGATTCATCGGCTTCGCGGCGCAATTCGAAGCTGGTGGCGAATTGGTGGTGCGATCGCCGCGTATTCACTACGAGCAGCCCGCAGTATGCAATCACCATCGTCCCCAGCGCCAAGCCGGCCCGGTCCGGAGCTGCGAGCAGCAGCACGACAAGAGGAGCGACGGCAGGGACGATGAAAGCATCGGCGCAGCGCCGGTCGGCTCCCAGGCTGACGGCCGCCCCCGAGCACACACCCGCTATCATGAAGATGATGAAAGTCCCGTGAATGTCGTCCAGCGGGAACAGCATCGCAGCGCTGCTTCCCCAGAGACATCCCGCCAGCAGCGCGCTCACGAGAAACAAGCGGTAGTACTTGGTAGCCAGGGCATTATCGATGCGACTGTAGCGGCGAAAACGCTGTCGCAGCCAAAGTCTCCAGCCGCACAGTGCCAACTGGGCAGCCAACCAGGCTGCGATAACTGCGTGAGCGCGGTGGTTCCACAGCACGATGACGGCAATGCCGGACAAAACGAGCGTCGTACCGATCGACAACGGCAGCCCACTGAACAGGAACCGGAGTTTTTCCGCGCGTAGCGCCGCTGCGTCGCTCATGATTTTGGCCGCTGCACCGACTGTAAGTGGACCATCAACTCTATAGTGATCCGCTTGCGCCGGCCGGCCTGAATTCAGGGGTTATCCCATGGCTGCTGCAATGCGGCGGTGCGTGGTCCAGCGATTGCGCCACTTCACAGATCCTGAGATTTGCACGGACCGGACGCCGCGGTTCAGGCAATGCCGGATTTCCCGGCGTCGCCGCGCCGCTGACCATGGCCACGCCCACTATGAACACCCTACAGCCGCCCCGCGTCCGCTCGCACATTCCCGCACTGGTTTTCCCGCGCGCATGCGCGTTGCTGATCGCGGCATGTGCGACGCTGCCGACAGGCGCACGGGCAGGGCAACCCGAAGCGCCGGGCGCCACGCCGAACCTGGGCGACCTCAGCCTGGACGAGCTGATGGAATTCAAGGTGGACCTCGTCTACGGCGCGTCGCGCTACGAACAGAAGGTCACGCGCGCGCCCGCGTCCGTATCGATCGTCACTGCGGACGAAATCAGCAAGCTGGGCTACCGTAGTTTGGCGGAAGTCCTGCGCGGCGTGCGCGGGATGTATGTCGCCGACGATCGCAACTATACCTATCTCGGGATTCGCGGCTTTCTGCGGCCGAATGACTACAACACCCGCGTGCTCGTGCTCATCGACGGGCACCGCATGAACGACAACCTGTTCGACAGCGGCACGATCGGGCGCGAAGGCATGGTCGATATCGGCTTGATCGATCGCGTGGAAGTCATCCGCGGTCCCAGTTCGTCGATCTACGGCAGCAGCGCTTTTTTCGGCGTGATCAACGTGGTGACGCGGCGCGGCGGGCAGTTGGACGGCGCCGAGCTGTCGGCCGGGTACGGCAGCTTCGACACCTACAAGAGCAGTATCAGTCTGGGAAGCCGGCTCGACAACGGCGTCGAATGGCTCGTCTCCGCGGCGAACTATGACAGCGGCGGCGTGCAACGCTTGTACATTCCGGAATTCGATCAGCGGCGCAGCGCCAACCCGCGGGCGACTCACGACGGTATCGCCGCCGGGATCGACGCGGAGCGCGCGTTCAACCTGTTTGCCAGCCTTGGCTACGCGGACTTCGGCGTGACCGCGTTCTTCAGCGATCGCGTCAAGCAGGTGCCGACCGCATCGTTCGGCACCGAATTCAACGATGGCCGCGAAGCGACCACCGACTATCGCGGCTACCTCGACTGCACCTTCGACCACGATTTCAGCGCTGCGCTGAATCTGAAGGGTCGGGCGTTCTACGACAACTACACCTACTACGGCACCTATCCCTACGACACGCTGCAGCAGGACGGAACGGTGGGTGAGTGGATCGGCACTCAATGGCAGTTGACGGCGCGATTGCTGGACCGCCATACGCTGATCGTCGGCGGCGAGTTCCGCGACAATATTCGCGAGTACCAGTTTTCCTACTATGACGTGGCGCCGCGCACCTACGATTTGCACGACGATCGCTCCAGCCAGACCTGGGGCATCTTTGCGCAGGACGAGATTGCGCTCGGCAAGAAGGTTCTGTTCACCGCCGGCCTGCGCTACGACTACTACGTCGACAGCATCGGCGGCGCGACGAGCCCGCGCTTCGGACTGATCTATAGCCCATGGACAACCACGACTTTCAAGGCGCTGTACGGCGAGGCCTTCCGCGCTCCGAATCCCTACGAGCGCTTCTACAACGTCGCCCAGCGCACGCAGGCGGAGCTTCGACCCGAAAGAATCAAGACGTACGAACTGGCTGCCGAGCGATATGTGGGCGCGCACTACCGCGTGACCGCGTCGGCGTATTACTACGACGTACGCGGACTCATCAGTCAGGCTGCGACCGACGCCGGCGATCCATATTTCGCGAACCTGGATAGCGCCAATGCCGTCGGCGCCCAACTGGAAGCTCAGGCCAAGTTCGATTCCGGTTTGACAGTTCGCGCCAGCTACACGCTGCAGCGAGCCGAGGATGACCAGACAAATCGCGAGTTGAGCAGTTCGCCGCGGCAACTGCGCAAGCTCAGCCTCATCGTGCCCTTCTGGCAGGGCAAGGTCTTCGGTGGACTCGATCTGCAATACAACAGCACGAGCGCCACGGTGTCGGGCGGTCGCACCGACGGCTTCGTGACTGCCAATCTCACGCTGTACAGCCAGCAGTTGTTGCAGAACGTCGCTCTCACTTTCAACATCGACAACGCGCTGGATGCGCAGTACGGATATCCCGGCGCCGAGGATCATGCGCAGGAAGTCATCGAGCAGAACGGACGCTCGTTGCGTGGCTCGGTCGCGTACAAGTTCTGACGGCCGTCACGTGCTAGGGGGTCGCCACAATTTCGCCGGCGCAGCAATTGCGCTGCTGGTCAATGCAATCGTCGCGACCGCCAGTGCCGCCAACGCAGCGGGTCCGTCGGCACAGGAGGCGCAGATCATGGCCGCGTTCCTCTACAACTTCACCAAGTTCGTCGAGTGGCCCGCGGATCGCTTCAGCAACGCGGCCGAGCCGATCGTTCTGGGCGTATTCGGTGAATCGTTCATCACCGAGGAACTGGCGGCGGTGGTCGATGGCCGCAAGGTCAACGGGCGCCGCATCGTCGTCAGGCGTGTCGTCACCCTTGCCGAAGTAAGGCAGGTCCATGTCGTCTTCGTCGCCGCGACGCAGGAGTCGCGCTTCGCGACCATGCGTCCCGCAATGCTGGAGGCGGGGGTGCTGACGGTGGGCGAGTCCGCTGCTTTCCTGGATGAAGGCGGCGCCATCCGCTTCGTTCTGGATCGGGAACGGTTGCGCTTCGAGATCAATATGTCGGCGGCGCAACGGGCGCATCTGAAGATCAGTTCGCAGTTGCAAAAGCTGGCGGCGGCCATCCGCAAGGATCATTGAGCAAAGACCATGCGCCTGCTTCGTAACATGCCCATCAAGCGCAAGCTGGTCGTCATCAACACCTTCACCAGCGGTGTCGCGCTGCTATTGGCCTGCATCGCGTTCATGGCCTATGACCTGGTCGTGTTCCGCGAGTCGATCATCGAAGATCTATCCACCACGGCGGAGATCGTCGGCGCCAACAGTGCGGCGGCACTGGCATTCAACGATGCCGAATCGGCCGAGCAGACGCTGCGCTCGCTGCAGAAGCACCCGCATATCATCGGCGCGGCGCTGTACGGCAGCGACGCAAAGGTATTCGCCCGCTATCAACGTCCCGGGCGGACGCCGCGCGAGTTGCCGCCGCTGCGGGCGGCGGACGCCCATTGGTTCGGCCCGGACAGCCTCGAACTCGTGCAACGGTTCAAGGTGGCGGGGGAGGCGGCCGGCGCCGTCTATATATATTCGGATCTCAGCGAACTGAACGCGCAAATGCGTCGCTCCATCCTGATCGTCGCTCTGGTGTTGGTCACAGCGTGCGCGGTCGCCTTCCTGCTGTCCGCCGGGCTGCAGGCGTCGATTTCCGGGCCCATCTCCCATCTCGGGCAAGTCGTCAACACGGTCAGCATCGAGAAGAATTATGGAGTGCGGGCCCGCAAGCAGGGCGATGACGAGCTCGGCCGGCTCATCGACGGCTTCAACTCGATGCTGCAGCAGATCCAGACGCAGGACACGGCGCTGCAGGAAGCGCGGGATCACCTGGAGAAGCGCGTGGCGGAGCGAACCCGCGAACTGCACACCACCCACGAGCAGCTGACGCACTCGAACTCGCGGCTTGCCGAAATGAATCGGCAATTGCTGCATGCCAATGCACGCGCCAACGAGAAGGCGCAGGAGGCGCTGGTCGCCAGCCGCGCCAAGAGCGAATTTCTCGCCAACATGAGCCATGAGATCCGCACGCCCATGAACGGCGTCATCGGCATCGCCGAATTGCTGCTCGATGCGGAGCTTTCCCGCGAGCAGCGCGACTATGCGCAGACCATACTCGACAGCGGCCGATCGCTGCTGACCGTTCTCAATGACATCCTGGATTTCTCGAAAATCGAAGCCGGCAAGCTCGATCTCGAGCTGGCTGCGGTGGACCCGCGGCAGCTGCTCGCGGATGTGGCGAAATTGATCGGCGTTCAAGCCAAGGCCAAGAACCTGCAGTTCTCGGTGCGGGTGGACCCCGGCGTGCCCGAATGGATCTGCGCCGACACGTACCGGCTGCGCCAGATCTTCCTCAACCTTTGCGGCAACGCAGTCAAGTTCACCGCGACGGGCGCGGTGGTGCTCGAAGCGAAGGCGCTGGGCCAGGATGCACGCGGTGTGCGGCTGCGCTTCGAAGTCCGGGACACCGGGATCGGCATTCCCGCCCATCGCGTCGGCGCCTTGTTCGAGCCCTTCGTGCAAGTCGATACGTCATCGACGCGCCGGTTCGGCGGCACCGGCCTGGGCCTGTCGATCGTGAGGCGGCTGGTCGAGTTGATGGGTGGCGAGATCGGCGTCACGACGCGCGAGGGCGCGGGATCGACATTCTGGTTCACGGCCTCGTTCCCACTGGCAGGCTCGGCGGCGGACCGGCCCGACAACCGCACGCCGCCCACCGAATCGCAGGCCGGCGCCCTCGACGGTGCGCCGCGCATTCTGGTCGTGGAGGACAACGAGGTGAACCGCATGGTGGCGCGCCGCACGCTGGAAAAACTCGGCTACGAGGTCAGTACCGCCGTCGATGGCCGCCAAGCGGTCGAGGCATGGGCTCTGGGCAAGTACGAGCTCATTCTCATGGACTGCCAGATGCCCGTGCTGGATGGCTACTCAGCCACACGCGAAATTCGCAGCCGCGAACTGCCGGGGCAGCACATTCCCATCGTCGCACTGACGGCACATGCGATGAAGGACGACGACCTGAAATGCAAGCAGGCCGGCATGGATGACTATCTCACCAAGCCCATCGTCCGCCAGCTGCTGGCGGCATGCCTGGAAAGATTCCTCGGCCCAGACGCGCGCGCCCGGGCCCGCGGCGCACGCGCCACCTGACGGCGGGGCCGGAATTTCGCCGCGCTGCGGGAACTTTTCCCGCGCACGATACTTTTGTGATGTTCGCGAATTAGAACATACATGGCGATCCCCACTGAACCCATTGGCGGCATGCGGCGATCCGAGGCTCTGTTGGACGCCATTGGGTTGCACAGTCCCGAAGACCCGGCCGTCACGGCCCCGCTGGCGGCACGCCATCGGGCCGAGCAGGAACTCGCCCAGGCGCTCGCACTGACTCGTGCGACGCTGCAATCGACTCCGGAAGGCATCGTGGTCACGAATCGCGACGGCATCATCACCGACTTCAATCAGAAATATCTGGATCTGTGGCAGCTCGACGCCGCCGACGTGGCTTCGCGCAACCATGGGTTGGTGCTGACCAAATTAAGCCGGAAGTTTGCCGACCCCGCCGCATTTCTGGCGCGCGTCGAGGCAGTACGCGCATCGAACGAAACCGAAGCCGCTGATGTGCTGACGCTGGCCGACGGCCGCATCTTCGAGCGGCTGGCGAGGATTCTGCTGGTGAACGGTATCGCGGCCGGGCGCGTCTGGAGCTTTCGTGACATTACTGAGCGCATCAATATCCAGAACAGCCTGCGCGAACACCAGTTCAAGTTGCAGGAACTGAACAACACGCTGGAACAGAAGGTAGCCGAACGCACCGCGGCCCTGCATCGCAGCGAGCAACAGTTCGAACAGCTCATCAACGGCGTAAAGGACTGCGCCATCTACATGCTGGATACGGAAGGACGCATAGTCAGCTGGAATCCAGGTGCCGAACGGATCAAGGGCTACACCGCGCAGGAGATCATCGGGAAGCATCTCGGCGAGTTCTACACGGACGAAGACCGTGCCAACGGTGCGCCGGCCCGGGCGCTGGCGACCGCAGTCAAGGAAGGCAAGTTCGAGGCCGACGTATGGCGCGTGCGCAAGGACGGCACGCGGTTCTGGGCCAGCGTGCTGATCGATCCGCTGCGCGACGACGCCGGGACATTGATAGGTTTCGCGAAGATCACGCGCGACATGACCGAACGCCGCGCGCTGCAGGAGCAGCTGCACCAATCGCAGAAAATGGAGGCGATCGGGCAGTTGACGGGCGGAGTGGCGCACGATTTCAACAACCTTCTCACCGTCATCCTGGGCAACCTGGATACCATCGGCCGCCACATTTCGCCCGAGCAGGCACGCCTGGCGCGCGCGGTGGATCAGGCGATGCGCGGTGCGCAGCGGGCCGCGAAGTTGACGCAGCAACTATTGGCGTTCTCGCGACGGCAGCCGCTCAATCCGAAGCCCACGGACATGAATCGCCTCGTGACTGATCTTTCGGACCTGGTGCGCCGCACCTTGCGCGAAGACATCGCACTGGAAGCGGTGCTGGCCGGCGGCCTGTGGCGGGTGGAGGCCGATCAGAACCAGTTGGAGAGCGCGTTGCTCAATCTCGCCGTGAATGCGCGCGACGCCATGCCCGAGGGCGGCAAGCTGACGATCGAAACGGCCAACACGCACTTGGACAGCCACTACGCGGCGAATTATGCCGAGATCGCGCCCGGCCAATATGTGCTCGTCAGCGTCACCGACACCGGTGTCGGCATGACGCCGGAGGTGCTGTCGCACGCGTTCGATCCGTTCTATACGACGAAGCCACTCGGCGAAGGCACGGGACTGGGATTGAGCCAGGTCTTCGGCTTCGTCAAACAATCGGGCGGCCACGTGAAGCTTTACAGCGAAGTGGGCCAGGGCACGACGGTCAAGATATACCTGCCGCGCTTTCATGGCGAAATCGTCGTGGACAAGATCCCGGCCATCGTTGAAGCCCGGGGGCATGCCAGCGAAACCATTCTCGTCGTGGAGGATGACGAAGGCGTAAGGAACTACAGCACCGAAGGCTTGCGCGATCTTGGCTTCCGGGTCATCGAAGCCAGCGACGGGATGTCCGCGCTGCGCCTGCTGGACCGCTATCCCGAGATATCGCTGCTGTTCACCGACGTCGGGCTGCCCACGATCAACGGCCGCCAACTCGCCGACGAGGCGCGGCGGCGCAGGCCGGGCCTGCGCGTGCTGTTCACCTCAGGCTATGCGCGCAACGCCATCGTGCATCAAGGCCGCCTGGATCCTGGCGTGGAACTTTTGTCCAAGCCATTCACGAGAACCGAACTCGGCGCGCGCGTACGCGATGTGCTGGATGCACCCGAGCAGCGCGGTGCGAGCTAATCCGCGCTCGATAGCGGCGGCGCGACATGTTCGAGCGGGCGGCGCGCGGCGTCGATGCCGAACCAGATGGTCGCCAGCGCGGCCAGGATCATGAGAGTGGCGCCGAACGCATAGCCCCAGCCGATGGCTGCGCGTTCGCCGGTGCCGATCAGGATGCCGAACAGCCACGGCCCCGCCACTCCGCCCAGCGCCGTGCCCAGCGAGTAGAAGATCGCAATGGCGAACCCGCGCATCTCCAGCGGGAAGCTCTCCCCGACGGTGAGATACGCGGCGCTCGCGGCGGCGGATGCGAAAAAGAACACGACCGACCAGGCGATCGTCTGTCCCGTCGCACTCAGCATGCCGTTGACGAACAACAGCGCGGTGCCGGCCAGCAGCAGGCCGGACAGGGCATAGGTGACGATGATCATCTGTTTGCGGCCCACTGTGTCGAACAGTCGTCCGAGCAGCAGTGGGCCGAGAAAATTGCCGGCGGCGAACGGCAGGATGTACAGGCCGATGCGCTCGTCGGGAACGGCGAAGAATTTTCCGAGCACCAGCGCGTAGGTGAAGAAGATCGCGTTATAGAAGAACGCCTGCGACGCCATCAGGATGAGGCAATACAGTGAACGTCGCGGATAGGTACGGAAGAGAGTCCGCGCCACATGCACGAGTCCGACCTCGCGGCGCACCAGCCGTATGCGAGGCAGGTTCTCTGCTTCCATGGGGACGCCCATGTTGCGTTCGATCTCGTCCAGCACTTGGTGCGCCTCGTCGATGCGGCCGTGCGTCATCAGCCAGCGCGGGCTTTCCGGCAGGAAGCGGCGCAAATAGAGGATGACAAGTCCGAGCACCGCACCGATGCCGAACGCCACGCGCCATCCCACATCCGGCGGCAGAAAGCCCGGCTGCAACAGTACGACCGCGCCGCCCGCGCCAAGCGCCGCGCCTATCCAGAAACTGCCGTTCACCACCAGGTCGGTGTGGCCGCGATAGCGCGCCGGTATCAGTTCCTGGATTGCGGAGTTGATGGCCGCATATTCGCCGCCGATCCCCGCACCCGTCAGCATGCGAAACAGCGCGAAGGTGTAGAAGTCGGTAGAGAATGCGGTCAGCGCAGTGGCGCAGAGATACAGGCCCAGCGTGACGTTGAACAGCCGGCGGCGTCCCAGCTTGTCGGTGAGCCAGCCAAAAATGATTGCACCCGACACGGCGCCGACCAGATACAAGCTCGCGGACAAACCGATCTGCGCATCGGTGAGATGCAGTTGCGGACTCGACTTGAGCGCGCCGGCCACCGAGCCGGCGAGCGTGACTTCAAGTCCGTCCAATATCCACGTGATCCCGAGCGCTGCGATGACCAGCGTGTGAAAGCGCCCCCAGGGAAGCCTGTCGAGGCGCGCAGGGATGTCCGTTTCGACGACGGTCATCTCGGCGCTGCGTTCACCGCCCATACTCCAGCTTCGGGTACCAAGTGGCGGCGCGTCCTTCCGGCGTCGAATCGAGAATCGTCCACAGCGGCATCAGGTCGGGCGCGCCGCGCGGATCCTGGCCGGGATCGGCCGAATCGAAGCCCATTTCGCCGCCCCAGAAATGCCGGATCGCGCCGTCGCGGCGCGTGAACACGTTGAAGGCCGCATCGTCGCCGCCCTCGGCAGTGAGGGCGTGATAGTCGCGGCTGTATTCACCCGTCGTGTCGGAATACAACTTGAGATTGCGCCAGCCGCGTTCCTTCTTGAACGCCACCAGCCGCTCGATGGGTGAGCGCGCGACTACGGCCAGTGCGACATTCTGTTCGACATCCTGCGCCTCGCCATCCCAGGCACTCAGCAGCGAGGTGCACATCGGGCACGGACGCTCGCGTTGCGGACCGAACATGTAGCTGTAGACGACGAGCGATTGCTTGTCGCCGAACAGGTCGGCAAAGCTGGCCGGGCCGCGCTCGCCGACGAATCGGTATTCCTTCGGCACCTTGCCGCCCGGCGGCAGCGCGCGACGCTGCTCCGCGACACGCTCTATATGGCGCCGCAGTTCGATTTCCTCCGCCAGCAGGGCCTCGCGCGCACGCCGATACTCCGGACTCTCGTTCGGAAAGCGGGTGTTGCTGATTTTCGCCAGCTCGGCGGCCGGCTTGAGGGAGTTCGTGGCTGGCATGGAGTTGCTCCTTTAAGCAAGGAAAACGAGCGGGTCTGCCCAAGGTTCCGTCACAGGACGTTCGCCACGCCCGCGAACCGACATCAGCGGCTCAACTCATACGCGCACATGTTGACCGCCGCGGCCAGGTTCAGCGATTCGATCGCGCCGCCCCCCGCGATGGTGAAGGGCTGGGCTCCCAGCGCGGCCAATTGATCGCGGGGGACGCCGCGAGCCTCGTTGCCGAAGAGGTAGCAATCGAATGTCTTGAAGCTCGCGGCCCGCACACTGTCGCCGCTCATATCCAGGCAAGCGATGCGCACGAAGCGCTGACGTAGTGCACTGAGCGGCACGTCCAGCTCGATGGGCGCATGAAAAATCGCGCCCATGCTGGCGCGCACGACTTTCGAGTTATAGGGATCGACGCTGCCGGGGCTGAGCAGGCAGCGGAAATTGCCGAACCACGCCAGCGTGCGCAGTATCGTGCCAAGGTTGCCCGGATCTTGGATTTCATGCAGGTAAATCGCGCGTTCGCCCGGACGCGGAGCCGGCGCCGGCAAGATCGGCACCAGCGCGATGATGCCTTGCGGCGTCTTGGTCTCGGCGATCTGCGCCATGTGGCGGTCGCTGATGACGTGCGTCTCGAACGAACTCTGCCACCGCTCATGTTCGCTGCCGACGTACAGCTTGCAACCGCGCAGCAGCGCATTGCGTGCAGCCGCTTTCTGCAGCTCCAGCACCAGGTGTTCGCCTTCCACCAGGAAATAGCCGAACGCGTCGCGGTATTTTTTCTGGTGCAGCTTCTTGACGTCGTCGAGTTTCATTCGAGTTGCAATCACTGCAGCAGCGACTTGGCGACGGCTTCGGCGACTTTGATGCCGTCCACGCCTGCCGACAGGATGCCGCCGGCATATCCCGCGCCTTCGCCCGCGGGATACAGCCCGCGCACATTGAGGCTTTGCAGCGTGTCGTGGTCGCGCGTGATCCGTAGCGGCGAGGACGTGCGCGTCTCGATGCCGGTGAGCACGGCATCGTCGCGGTCGAAGCCGCGAATCTGCTTGCCGAAGGCCGGCAATGCTTCGCGAATGGCTTCGATCACATAGGCCGGCAGCGAAGTTGCGAGATCGCCAAGCCGTACGCCAGGCTTATAAGACGGCTCCACTGCGCCGAATGCAGTGGACGGCACGCCGCGCACGAAGTCCCCCACCAACTGTCCCGGCGCGCAATAGTCGCTGCCCCCCAATTCATACGCGAGCGACTCCAGTCGTTCCTGCAACTCCACACCTGCGAGCGGGCCGCCGGGAAAATCCGCATCCGGGTTGATGCCGACGACGATGCCGGCGTTCGCGTTGCGTTCTTTGCGCGAGTACTGACTCATACCGTTCGTGACGACGCGCCCTGGTTCGGACGTGGCCGCGACGACGGTGCCGCCCGGACACATGCAGAAGCTGTAAACCGCGCGGCCGTTGCTGGCGTGGTGCACCAGCTTGTAATCCGCGGCACCCAACTCCGGATGACCGGCGTATTTGCCGAGACGGGCATTGTCGATCAGCGACTGCGGATGCTCGATGCGAAAGCCCAGCGCAAACGGCTTAGGCTCGATGAACACGCCTTGCCGATGCAGCATGCGAAAAGTATCGCGCGCGCTGTGGCCCGGTGCGAGCACCACATGGCGGCTGCGGATCGACTCGCCGTTCGCGAGCGTCACGCCTGTCACTTGTCCATTCTCGATCAGCAGCTCGGTGACCCTGCTCTCGAAGCGCACCTCGCCGCCCAGAGCGATGATTTCTTCGCGCATTGCGGCCACCACGCCAGTCAGACGGAATGTGCCGATGTGCGGCTTGCTGACGAACATGATCTCGTCGGGTGCGCCGGCACGCACGAATTCCTGCATCACCTTGCGACCGTAGAATTTCGGATCCTTGATCTGGCTGTAGAGCTTGCCGTCGGAGAACAGGCCGGCGCCGCCTTCGCCGAACTGCACGTTCGATTCCGGCGTCAGCGTATTCTTGCGCCACAACGCCCAGGTGTCCTGGGTGCGTCGGCGCACTTCACGCCCGCGTTCGAGCACGATGGGTTTGAATCCCATCTGCGCGAGCAGCAGCGCCGCGAACAGTCCGCAAGGTCCGAAGCCCACGACCACCGGCCGCTCGTGCAGATCCGCTGGCGCGCGTCCCACAGGGTAGTAGTTCGTATCCGGCGCCGGCCGCACATGCTGGTCGTTGGCGAGGCGCTGCAGAATCGCCGCTTCGTCGCGCGCGGCGAGGTCGATGATGTAGATGAAAGTGATGAGACTGTTTTTCTTGCGCGCATCATAGCTGCGCTTGAAAACATTGAACTCCAGCAGGTCGGCGTCCTTGATGCTCAGGCGGCGGACGATGGCCTTGCGCAGGGCGTCCGGCGCGTGGTCGAGCGGCAGCGACAGTTCGGTGATGCGAATCAAGCACGGTTCCTGGCCAGTAACTGCGGCAGAGGGCTAGAATAGGGCGCGAATTGTATCGCCGTTTGGCGCTCCCCACCGCTCATTATCTCTGGTCGATTCTCCCATGGCACGATCCAAGAGCAGCTCCCGCTGGCTGCACGAACACGTCAACGATCCCTACGTCAAACAGGCGCAGAAGGACGGCTACCGCTCGCGTTCCAGCTACAAGCTGATCGAACTGAACGAGCGCGACCGGTTGATCCGCCCCGGCATGCTCATCATGGACCTTGGCTCCGCCCCCGGCGGCTGGTCGCAAGTAGCAGGCCGCATGGTCGGCGCCAAGGGCCGCGTGCTCGCCACCGACATCCTGCCGATGGACGGCCTGCCGAACGTCGACTTCATCCAGGGTGACTTCCGCGAAGAAACGGTGCTCAACCAGATTCTCGACCAGCTCAACGGCGCGAAGCCCGATCTCATCATCTCCGACATCGCGCCCAACATCAGCGGCATCGACTCCGCCGATCAGGCTTCGTCCATCTACCTATTGGAACTGGCGCTCGACATGGTGCGGCGCGTCCTCAAGCCCAACGGCAACTTCGTCGCGAAACTGTTTCAGGGCGTGGGATCGGAGGCGTATCTGAAAGAGCTGCGCACATCTTTCGAGAAAGTGACGATCCGCAAGCCGGCCGCATCGAGATCGAGATCGAGGGAAGTCTATGTGGTCGCGCGCGGATTCAAGTCGTAAATTCTCGAGTGCCGAACGTGAAAGAGACTAGCTGCGTTTATATACAGTGATTCGGCGGCGAGATACTATAACTCACGTTCAACCACGCGCATTCCATCGACTACGCTGGAGATCCCGATGGACGGAAGCTCCCCGAATCGCCCGCCGCTGCGACCCATTCCCGAACTGGCCGCCGAGATCACCGAACTCGCCGGCCACCTCAACGCCGCGAATCATCGCTGGCTCACCCTGATCGCCGAGTTCGACCGCCGCACCGGCTGGTCGGACAGCGCCACGCAATCCTGCGCTCATTGGTTGAACTGGAAATGCGGCCTCGACCTGGGCGCGGCTCGTGAGAAAGTGCGCGTCGCGCATGCGCTGGAGAAGCTGCCGAAGGTGTCGGCCGCGATGGCGCGAGGCGCGCTGAGCTATTCGAAAGTGCGGGCAATCACGCGCGTGGCCGAACCGGCGACCGAAGACTATCTGCTGTCGATCGCGCTGCACGGCACGGCGCATCATGTCGAGACGCTCGTCCGGCACTATCGACGAGCCAAGGACGCGGAGGAGCTTTGCAGGGAGGCGCGCCAGCAGGCGAACCGATATGTCAGCTATAGATATGACGATGACGGCTCGCTGGTTCTCACGGCATCCCTTCCCGCCGAAGCAGGTGCGCTGGTGGTGAAGGCGCTCAACCTGGTCATGGCAGACATGCCGGTCGCACGTGCCGATCGAACGAAAGGAGCGCCGGACGTTTCCGCGGAAACGCCGCCGGAAGAATTACCGGTGCGAGCCCGGCGGGCGGAGGCGCTGGCGTTCATGGCGGAGAGCTTCATCCAGCACGGATTGGCGACGATGAACGGCGGTGATCGCCATCAGATCGTGTTGCACGTCGATGCGGAGACGTTGCGCGACGGCGTGGCAGGACGTTGCCACCTCGATGACGGTCCGGCGCTTCCCTCAGAGACACTGCGGCGCCTTGCCTGCGATGCGAGTGTCGTTGCGATTGTAGAGAACGAGCGGGGCGAACCACTGAGCGTCGGGCGCAAGACCCGCAGCATTCCGCCGGCGCTACGACGCGCGTTGAATGCGCGCGACCAAGGGTGCAGATTCCCCGGATGCACGAACACGAAGTACGTGGATGCCCACCATGTGCATCACTGGGCGAACGGGGGTGAGACGAAGCCCTCGAATCTCATCTCGCTGTGCCGGTTTCATCATCGCAAAGTGCACGAGGGCGGGGTGGAGGTGCGGGTGCTGGACGATGGGGCGTTTCGCTTCGTCACTCAGGACGGGGAATCGCTGGACAGCGTGGCCGCAGGGCGCTCGCGCGCGTTCACGGATTGGCGAGAATTGCGTACGCGACATGAAGCGTGCGGCGTCTGCATCGATGAGCGGACGGCGGTAACGAGGTGGGGCGGAGAGTCGATGGATTATGGGCTGGGGATACAGACGTTGTTGCAGCAGGCGGCGCGTGGGAAGCGCGTTTCCGCGGAAACGCAGTTGGGGAGGGGTGGGAGCTTGGGCGGGTGATGTCCTAGACCGCTTTCGACCGAGGTCGTGTGAAAACGCAAGAGGAGGTTCGCTCTGGCTATTGCAGTGAGTCCGCGCGAGCTGTCGTCCCGGCGCGCGTGAAGTTGAACGTCACCACCGTGATCCGCTGCACTTCCGAATCCGCTCGCGTAAACGTCCATTTCTTTGATGCCTCGATGGCGAGCCGCTCGAAGTAGCGGCTCGGGCCGTGATCGATCGTAGTGGCGCTGAGAACCGTACCCTCCTGGCCGACGATCACCCGAACGGACACTCTGATTGTGCCGCGGATAGTTTTCAGAGCGCTCCGTGGGACGTCTGGGATGGCTTCGTTGATAGGTGATATCGACGCATCTGGTTGCTCTCGCACTTCCGGCTCGGTTGCTCTCGTTTGAGCTGTTTCATTAGCGAGCTTCGGAAGTGGCTCGTCTGCGATGGCAGCAGGAGCGGAGGTCGGGTCGGTCCTGAACATGCTGACGCCAACCAAGGTCAACAGTACTGCGACAACTCCTAGAATCAGCGGTAGCGCGCCTCTGCTCAGGCGCCCCCATAGAGGAGTTCGGGGCAGCCCTTCCGGAATTATTCTTACGCGGATCACCAGCCGGGCCGCTGTTTGCGGCACCGAGGGGGCCGTAGGGCGAGCCGGTCGGCCGCGGGGCTCAGGCATTGCCGGCCGCCGTCACTCGGTGCCGGGTCGGCAAGACGGTAAGACTTCTGCAACTCTTCGACGGCACCTCAGATCAATCTCCGGCAACAGCACCAATGACGCGTACCAAGGCAGCCTTTATCCTTGATCTCAGTCGCGCGCGCAATCAGACGCTCACGCACCCTTCCCTTGCCATTTCAAATGTAGCGTCCCCCGTTGACGCCGATGGTCTGGCCAGTGACATAGCCGGCCTCGTCGGAGATCAACCATGCGCAGACGCCTGCGATATCTGCGGACTCGCCCTCCCAATTCGCACTTGATCTTCGGCGGCGACGAATGGTGGTTCCATGGCCCGCACATCGTTGCCGGCGACATGATCCACAACGAGCGGGTTCCGTTCGACTACGTCGTCAAAGAAACCAAGTTCGCCGGACCCACTTGCTTCCAGGGTGGCGACAACAACTACTACAACGCGCAGGGCGACAAGATTTCCACGCAGCGTTCCACGAGCATTCGCTATCGTTCGGATCTCGCGCGAGAAATGGGCTCGCTCGCCTCGGCGACCGAGGATCCCGAGTGGACCGACGCGCATCTTCGGACCCCACAGCGTTGCCAGCTTCACCACCGAATGGCGATCCTAATATCGGCATGCCGCGCTCCTACGGTTACGGCGCTTCGATGGGTGCATGGATTCTCGACTACTTCGCAGGCTGGGCGGGCGAATGGGGCCGGGTCGTTCACTCCAATTCCCTTTATCGCAGCCCTGCATTCACCGGCGACGTCACGATCCTGAACGCCAACGTGATCGAGAAGTCGGTTGACGACAGGGGCCGACCCATAGTGCAGGTCGATTGCAAGATGACCACGCACCTCGGTACGGTGATGGCTACGGCAAAAGCGGAGATAGAATTGCCGAAGAAGTAACCGAAGCGTTCACAAGGAGTCGACTATGCATCTGCCCGTCCATCGGCAACACCTCGCGTTCGCAGCAGTCATTGGCGCTGTTGTCCTGGTCGGGGATTCATCGGTCCTTGCCCAAGGCCAGGAGCAGGTACGCGCCAATGCATCGATGTCATCAAGCGCGGGGCACATCCTGCAAGAGTCCGAAGGCGAACTGCGGGTGCGGCGGGCGCGGGGCAACAGCGGTTCCGACGGCGCGCCGACTTTCATCATCAAGGTCGACCGAAAGTACGGCGAGTCGTCCGACTTCTTCATGGGGATGGAGAACATTCCGCCCGGGCGGAAGATCCGGCTCCATCACCATCCGCACGCGGAGGAAATCCTCTTCATCCATCGCGGGACGGGTGTAGCGAGGCTGGGCTCGCGCGAAGTCGCGGTCAGCGCAGGGGCGACGGTCTACATTCCTCGGAATGTGAGCGTCGGCCTGCGCAACACCGGCGCCGAGCCCCTCAGCCTGGTGTTCATTTTCCCCGAGCCCGACGGCATGGCGGGCCAGATGCGCAGCGGATCGGTGGGCGAAGGTGAGCAGCCGACACCGTTCACGCCTGAGGAACTTGCCGCGCGCAATGCGCGAGGCAGCGAGCACATTGTCTTTGACGAGCCGATCGCGCCATGATTTGCATCTTCCTGGACTAGGTCGGCTGAAAGAAGGAGCCAAGCACGTCGATGAGCGATCGAGTCGTCACCGCCGCCGTTGTCATCATCGGCAACGAGATCCTGTCGGGTCGCACCCAGGACACCAACCTGCGCGACATCGCGCTGACCCTTGGCCGCCTGGGCATTCGCGTCAGCGAAGCGCGTGTCGTGCCGGATGTGGAGGATGTCATCGTTGCGGTTGTGAACGAAGTGCGTGCGCGCCACGACTACGTTCTGACGACGGGCGGCATCGGGCCGACTCACGATGACATTACCGCGGCGTGTATTGCGAAGGCGTTCGGTGTGGAGCTTGTCGAGCATCCGGTGATTGCCGCGTGGTTGCGCAGTCGCGAGGCGCCTCCGGACGTCATGGCAGCGCGGATGAGGATGGCGCTGGTGCCCAGTGGTGCGGGTCTGATCGAGAATGACGCGGGCAGTCCGCCCGGATTCTGCATCGGCAATGTGTATGTGCTTGCCGGCATTCCGCGCGTCATGCGGGCCATGCTGGCGGCGCTGGAAACGAAGCTGATCGGCGGTGCGGTGGTGCAATCGCGATCCGTCGTTGCTTACGTCGCCGAGAGTGCGATTGCGGTGCCGCTGGGCAATCTGCAATTGCGCCATCCAAGCGTCGACATCGGCAGCTATCCCTTCCTGAAAGACGGCCGGCCGGGCACGGCGCTGGTGGCGCGCGGCACGGATGCGGCGCTGTTGGATGAAGTGATTGCCCAGATCGAAGCGATGCTGGCGGCGGCGGGCGTGGCAGCGGTGAGGGAATAGGTCTGCCGGCCGAATGAGTACATTCCACAGCGCCGATCGGGTAAATTGTGCGCGCCAAGGGCCGGTCCTAAGTCCTGAGCCCTAAATCACTGCGCACCGTGCCGAGGCCATAATGCGAGCCATGAAATTGCTGGTCGTCGACGATCATCCGGTGTTTCGCGACGGGCTTGCGGCATTGTTGCGTCAGGCGGCGCCGAACACGTCGGTGCTGCAGGCGAACGATACCGAAGAGGGCGTGCGCATCGCCGAAACGAATCCGGAACTGGACGCCGTGTTCGTGGACCTGACCATGCCGGGGCTCGCCGGTGAGGATGCGGTGCGCGAGTTTGCGCGTCGTTGTCCCGAGCTGCCCGTCATCGTGCTGTCCAGTTCGGAAAGTCCGGGCGATGTGCGCCGCGTGCTGAAGGCGGGTGCGCTCGGCTACATTCCTAAATCCGCGACGCCGCAGACCGTCATCTCGGCGCTGCAACTGGTACTCAGCGGCAACATCTATGTTCCTCCACTGATGGCGAACGCGCCCGAGCAAGCGCTCACGCCCGCCGGCCGTGCGCAGCGCCCCGCCGACGCCGCGCAGTTCACCGAGCGTCAGCTCGACGTGATCAGGTATCTGCGCGAAGGGGTGTCGAACAAGGAAATCAGCGCGCGCCTCGGCATCGCGGAGAAGACCGTGAAGGCGCACGTTGCCGCGATCTTCAAGACACTCAATGTCGTGAACCGCACCCAGGCAGCCAATGCCGTGCGGGAGCTGAAGCTGGCCTGAGGTTCAAGGCGTTTCCGACTGGATCATTCCGACTGGATCAGGTGAGTGATCGCCGCGCGCAGCTTGCTGTACGGCACCGGCTTGTGCAGCAGTAGATACCCGCTCGCCTGCGCTTCCTTGAGGCGATCCGGCGCGGTGTCGCCGGTGATGAGCATGCCGGGAATCTCGTCGTTGTACTCCGAGCGCAGGCGCTCGATGGCTGCGCTGCCGGTTTCGTTGTCGCGCAGGCGGTAGTCGCACAGGATCAGGCGGGGGATCTGTGGATGCGTCGCGATGCGCTCCAGCATTTCGGCGCAGCTGCCGGCGGCGATTACCGAATAGCCCCAGCCTTGCAGCAGGCTTTTCATCGCGACCTGGATGGCCACTTCGTCGTCGAGGACCAGGATCAGGCCCGAACCGCGCGCGACCACCTCGGCCTCGGTCAGGGTGGCGTCGAGATTCTTGAGGTCGCGCTCGCTCGCGTACGGTATCGCGACGGTCAGGCAGGTTCCCTTGCCGAATTGCGAGGCGAGGTCGAGCGGGTGATCGAGCAGTGTCGTCAGCCGCTTCACGATGGCCAGGCCGAGCCCGACGCCGCGAGTGCGATCGCGCTCGGCGTTGCCGATCTGATAGAACTCCTGGAACACGTTCTGTTGCTCGCTCGGCGCGATGCCCCGGCCGGTGTCCCACACCTGCACGCGTAGTTGCTCGCCGCGGCGGCAGCCCACCAGTATCTTGCCGCGCTCGGTGTAGGCGACCGCGTTGGTGATGATGTTGCGCAGGATGCGCTCGAACAGCATCGGATCGCTGTTCACGATGGCACGCGTCGCGCGTACCCGCAGCTCCACGCCCTTCGCCCCGGCCTTGGCCTGGTAGTCGCGGCACACGCGCTCGATCAGCGGCTGGACCGCGAACACCGCGCGATTGATCTCGACGACGCCCGCATCCAGGCGCGAGATGTCCAGCAGTCCGTCGAACAGTCCGCCCAGGGAGCGCACCGAGCCATCGATATGATCGAGCAGGCCGCGCGCTTCCTCTTCCATCTGGTGGGCGCGCAGCGCGGAGACGAACAGCGTCAGCGCGTGCACCGGTTGGCGCAGGTCGTGGCTCGCCGCCGCCAGGAAGCGCGACTTGGCGGCGTTGGCTTCTTCGGCCAGCGCTTTTTCGCGGCGCAGGTCTTCGACCAGGTCCAGGTTCTCGAAGCGCAGGCGGATGGACTCGACGAACTGCCCGTTCGAACGACGCACCTGCTCGATCACCGCGCCGAACCACAACAGGAACAGGATGCCGATGGTCACGTGCAGCGCATCGCCCTGCGCGAACAGCCATACCACGGGCGTGACCGAGATCGCGAACAGGAACAGGAAGTAGGCGGGCAGGTAGCCGCCGAATGCGCCGATGGCGCCGCCGGCGACGGCGAAGATGACCAGCAGCGCGATGAGCTGCAGGTCGACGCGGTCGGGCGACATCATCCAGATGCAGCCGAAGCCTATCGTCAGGCCGCCGGCGACCGAGCCCAGGGTGAAGCGCAGCGCCCACGGCCGCCAGTCCTCGTCGTGGCGCGGCCGGCTCGAATACCTGTGATAGAGGTACATGCGCCCGGCCGTCTGCACGCACATTGCAGCGACGAAGATGGCCGCGTTGAAGCGCACGGCGGCATCGATATAGACCAGCCCTACCGTCAGCACGACGACGGTGATCAGCGTCGTCACCATTCCCGGCGGGGTGTTGTTGTAGATGGTCCGGATCTGCTCGCGGCGGATTCGCTCGACGCTGGAGTGGGTGGTCATTGTTTTCTCGCCTGCATATTGGCATTCTGCCGTACGACGATGCCGGCGAGGGAAGGTCGCCGAATCCGGCCTAGGTCTTAGGCCCCAGGACTGCGGACGTAACGCGACCCGCGATCCTGGAAAATTATGCGACTGTCGCGTGATCAATCTCACGAGTTTGCAACTCGATGCGCGGTGAGCATCGAGTCGCAGGTCTATGATCGCGCATGTCCCGATTGCCCCCTCAACCGCCAGGTTCCGATACCGGCGACGTCACGTCGCACTCGGCCGAGACTCGGCTTGCCCGGCCCGAGGAAAAGCCCGGCGATGAGGATGCCACGCAGTATCGGCCGCCCGCGCCGAAAGTAACCCAGCCGGCGTACTGGCCAGGCGAAAGCTCGCCCGAGCCGCAGGTGGGCGACACGATCAAAGATCGTTTCGTGCTGGAAAACGTGATCGGCAAGGGCGGCATGGGCATCGTGTTCCGCGCCCGCGACCTGCGCAAGGTGGAGGCGCAGGACCGTCATCCCTATGCGGCTCTCAAGGTGCTGAACGAGAATTTCAAGCGCCACCCGGAATCGCTCAAGGCATTGCAGCGCGAAGCGCGCAAGGCGCAGAACCTCGCCCATCCGAACATCGTGACCGTGTACGACTTCGATCGCGACGGCGCGAATGTGTTCATGGTCATGGAGCTGATGGAAGGCGAGCCGCTGGATCGCTACATCAAGCGGCTTGACGGCGTCGGACTGACTGTCGACAAGGCCCTGCCCATCATTCGCGCACTGTGCGGCGCGCTCGGCTATGCGCACGAGCATGGCGTCGTGCATTCGGATTTCAAACCCGCCAACGCTTTCTTCACCCGCAGCGGTGCGATCAAGGTCTTCGACTTCGGTATTGCGCGGGCGGCCAAGCACCAAGGCGGGGATGAAACCGGCACGCAAACGCTGTTCGATGCCGGCACTCTGGGTGCGCTGACCCCGGCGTATGCGAGCTGCGAAATGCTCGAAGGCCTCGAACCCGATCCGCGCGACGATGTCTACGCGCTGGGTTGCGTCGCCTACGAACTGTTGACTGGCGCGCATCCGTTCGGCGGCAAGTCGGCGACGCATGCGCGCGAAGCGAAGCTCAAACCCAAACCCATTCGCGGCCTGACGAGCCGGCAATGGCGTGCGATGCGGCGAGCGCTGGCGTTCGAGCGCACGGCGCGGATTCCCAGCGCGCCGAAGTTCCTGGAAGAGATTTCACCCGAGCAGCGCTCGCCCGGCCGCTGGATCGCCGCGGCGATCATCATCGTCGTGCTTGGCGCCGCGGCAGCTTACTTGACCCCGGACTACTTGCAGCGGCGCCGCGCCGACGCACTCGCCGCGCTGATCCGCAGCGGCGCCGACGGTTCGATCGAACGAGCTTTGCCGCAAGTCGAAGCACTCGCGCCGGACGCGCGCGCGTCGTTGCTGCTCGACGACGGTCTGCGCACCGCGTTGATAAAGGACTTCACAGACAAGATCCAGGCCGCGACGGATGCCACGCAGCAGCGCTACGATTATCCGGGTGCGACGCAGCTCCTGGCCCGACTGACGAAGCTGTTTCCCGATTCGCAGGCGGTCGCGCGCATCGGCGAGCAGTTGACGACTCGCAAGAACGACCAGATCAAGCTGTTGAGCGATCGCTTCGACCAGTACTTGCAGGAAGGCCGGCTGGTCGCCGCCCAGAACGCCGACAACGTCGCCAGCGTGCTGAGTGTTATAGCGCAGATCGATCCGCAGCATCCCTTGCTCGCCGATCCTCGGTTGCCCTCGGCATATGCCGAACAGGCGCAGCTTGCCCTGCAGCGATCCGACGCCGCGCTGGCGCAGGTGCTCGTCAAGGCGGGCCTGGCGGGAGCGCCATCCGACCGCACGCTGAAAGATCTGAACGATCGCGTCGACCGCGAACTGGCGGCGCAGTTGCGTGCGACGCGGCTCGCTGACCTCAGGCGCAAGCTGGCGCAGGATTTCTCCAACACGGCGGCGCTCGCCGAATTCGACGCCGTGCATGCCGACCTTTCACTGTTGCGGGCGCAGTCCCCGGATGACCCGGAGCTGCTGCGCGTGCAGCGCCGGTTGCAGCAACTGGTGGCTCAGGAAGTGCAGTCGCTGAGTGACCGGAACTCGCATGACAGCGCTCAGGATCTGGTCGCACAGTATTCCGATCTGTTGTCGCCGCAGTTCATCGAGAGCAAGCGGCTGGCGTTGGCTGACGCGCGCGGCAAGTCCGCCGTGCCTTCGCCGCAGCAGGAAAGTGTCATCGCCGCGCTCAAGTCCGAATTGGATGTGTTGTTGCAAACGCAGGGTTCGGGCGATGAATGGGATGCGCGCGTCGGCGCGCAGCTCGCGAAGTTGTCCGCCTATCTGCCGCCGGCCGACGCTTACTTGAATGAAGCGCGGCAGAGGGCTGCGTTGAACCACCTCGCGGCGGCCGTTGCTTTACGCTCGCAAAGCAGGCTCAGCGAAGCCGAACTGTCGTTGCAGAAGGCACGCACATATTCACCGGGGCTGCCGGCTATAGCGCAGGAAGAGCAGCAGCTTGCGCAGATGCGCGCGGCGCAGGACGCGCGCGACAAACAGGAGAAGCGTGTCGCGGAACTCGCGGCGCTGCGCCAGAAACTGCTCCTTCAGGCCAAGGCGAACGAGGTCGTCGAGGCCGCGGCGTCGTTGCGCGAATTGCGTGCAAGCCTGCCGGCGGAAGATTCGTTCCTTGCTGCCGTGGCGCCGCAGGCTATCGCGAGCGCGTACCTGCGACTCGCCGCCATCGCTGCTCGTGACGGCCATCCGGACGCGGCGGTCACGATGGTGGATCGAGCCTTGGAGCTTGATCGCGGCAATAAGCAGATCGCCGCGCTGCGCGAAACCTACGCGGAGCAGCTAACCGCTTTGCAAGGTGCGAAGCCTGTGAAGGTTGAGCCGACGGTTGAGGTTGCAGCGCAGGCAGCTCCGCAAGCTGCTGCGCCCGTCGTGGCTCAAACTGCTGCGCCCCAAGGAACCGCAGGATCGGCATGTACTGCCGCACTGGCGGGGTATGGCACGCGCAGCCGTGGCGTCTGCTTCGATACGCTGGCTTCAGGCCGCGGCCCCGAACTCGTCGTCGTGCCCGCCGGCAACGGCGCCGCGAAGCCGTTCGCCATCGGCCGCTTCGAAGTCTCTGCTGCGGACTATGCGGAATTCTGCAAGCAGTCGGGCCAGTGCCAGGGCACGAGCGCGCAGGCGGATCTGCCGTTGACGTCGGTGCCGGTTGCAGAAGCCGTGCGCTACGCCGAATGGCTCAGCGCGGCAACCGGATTCGTCTATCGTTTGCCCACCGACGCCGAATGGACCTACGTCGCGAGCGCGCCGGGCGGCAGCACCGAACGCGATTTCAACTGCGTCCTGGAGATCAATGGGCAGCAGATCCGCGGCTTCGCGCTGGGCAGCGTGCGCTCGGGCAAGCCCAATGGCTGGGGTCTCTTCAATCTCGTCGGCAACGCCCAGGAATGGGTGAAGAGCGCCGACGGCTGGAGCGCGCGCGGCGGCGCCTTCAACGATCCGATCTCTCAATGCATGCCGTCGCTGACGCGCGGAAGCACTGGCGCCGCGGCAGCGAATACCGGCTTCCGCGTGCTGCGTGAATTGCGATGAACTTTCGATACCTATAAGGAAATGACTCAGGTGAACGACGCTTCGGCCCGCACAACTGCGACAGTCGCGCGCAAGGCAATTCTTCTCGCCCTGCTGGCGCCTGCCTGCTGGGCTCAACAAGCCATTCCACCCGCGGCGACACCCGGCGGCGCGCAGCCGCGGCCGCCGCAGGCTGCACTGACCGACGTCGGCGCCGCGCCGTTCGTCGTGCCGCGCGTGCCTGATCGGCCGCTCGGCCTGGACGAAGGGCCGCGCGTGCGAGTGACGAAGTTCGAGCTGATGGGTGCTTCGATGCAGCCGGACGTGCCGAAAGCGGAGATCGACGCGCTCCTCGCCGCTGCCCTCAGCGCGCAGCCGGCTGAAGGCTACGGCGTCAATCAACTGCAGGGGATCGCCGATCGCGTCGCCGATGGCTATCGCGCGCACGGTCTGATCCTCGTGCAAGCGGTCATTCCCGCGCAGGAGGTGGTGAACGGCGTGGTGAACATCGTGCTGCTCGATGGCGCGCTCAGCGAAGTGCGCTTCGAGGGGCAGTCGATGTACTCGGCGCTCACGCTGGGGCGGCCGTTCGGTCCGCTGCTGTCGCGGCCGGTCCGCAAGGACGGGATGGAAAGCGCGCTGCTGTATCTCACCGAGTATCCGGGACTGTCCGCATTCGGCGTGTTCCAGGCGGGTGATCGCGTCGGCACGACGGATCTGGTCGTGAAGACGCAGCACGAGGAACGCTTCGCACTCGACACCACGCTCGACAATCAAGGCTCGCAGTTCAGCGGCGAGTACCGCGCCAACGTCGGGCTCACCGTCAACAATCCATTCGGGCAGGCTGACAAGCTCAATCTCTACGGACTGTACGCATTCGATCCCGACGACAGCGTTGCGAAGGGCGTGTACGGCGGCCTCGATTACCGTCTGCCGCTGTTCGGGCCGACGCATCAGCTGCAAGTCGGCTATTCGCACAACCTGTTCGAAGTAGGGCAGTTGCTGCGCGAACTGGGTATCAAGGGAACCACCGACATCGCGCAGGCTGGTTACACGCAGATGCTGTCGAAGACGCGGCTCGGCGACGCGTCGGCGCAGTTCTCGCTGGCTCGCAAAGACGCCAAGTTCGAGCAGCAGGGCGCCGTAACCGCACGCGACACCCTCACTGTCGGCAGCTTGGGATTGCACTGGGGTCAGATCGGCGTGCGCAGCCGCGGCATCACCCAGGTGACGCTGACTTACAGCCACGGCTTCGGCGACCTGCTCGGGTCGCTCACCGATTACGACCACCAGACAGGTGCGCGCGCGAGCCGCCTGGAAGCCGGCGGTGACTTCGACAAGATCGTCGGCCAGGTGCAGCGCTTTCAGCGCATCACCCAGAACAACGCGGTGCTGCTGCGCCTGTCGGGTCAGTACTCCGACGACGTGCTGGTCTCGCTCGAACAGTTTTCGATCGGCGGTCCGGACACCGTGCGCGCTTATCCGTCGGCCGAATTCCTGGGCGACAGCGCGGGCTTCGCGTCGCTGGAATGGATCGCCAACGCACCGGGCTTCGCGTCGCGTCCGGCCTTCGGCGGGCACACCTGGGGACAGATTCTGCAGGCGTCGCTGTTCGTCGACTACGCGACGGGGCGCTTGAACCAGGTGTTGCCCGGCGAGGTGGACCACATCGACCTGTCAGGGTGGGGCGTGGCGTTGCAGTTCAGCATGCCCAACAGCTTCTTCGCGCGCGTCGACGTCGCGACACCGATCAGCGCAGCGGCGCCGTCGAACGATCGCGATCCCCAGTATTTCTTCCGTCTCGGTTTCACGCTCTAAGCGTGCACAAGGCAGAGCAAGGAACATCGCCATGCATACCAACAACTCGCGCTACCTGTCGGCCGCGATCTCCGCCATTCTTTCACTGGCTGCCGCCGGTGCGCAGGCCGATCCGCGCAACGGCGTCGTCACCAGCGGCACTGCCACGATCAGCACGCCGAACGCCAACGTCACGCAGATCGATCAGAGCAGCAACACCGCGAGCATCAACTGGCAGTCGTTCGATGTGGGCGCCCAGGAGCGCGTGATCTTCAATCAGCCGTCCAGCACGTCGGTGGCGCTGAATCGCATCCAGGGCCAGGATCCCAGCCAGATCCAAGGCAGCATCGCCGCCAACGGCCGCGTGTTCCTGATCAATCCGAACGGCATCATCTTCGGCGCCTCGGCGCGCATCAACGTGGGTTCGCTGGTGGCGAGTTCGCTCGATCTCACGGCGGCCGACGCGCAGTCCGGCCGCTACTCGTTCGATGCGGGCAACGCGCAAGCTGGCGCGATCGTCAACGATGGCCAGATCACAGCGGCGAACGGCGGCTCGGTGACGCTGCTCGGCAGCTCCGTGCTCAACAACGGACTCATCGTCGCGAACTTCGGCACCGTGAATCTCGGCGCGGGGCGCACGGCGACGCTGGATTTCGTCGGTGCCGGACTGGCTCGCTTCGAGATCGACGCCGGCTCGCTGGCGACGGCGAATGGACGCGCGGCGGTCGACAACCAGGGTACGATCGTCGCGGACGGCGGCCAGGTGCTGTTGACGGCGCGACAGGCCAACGACGTGATCGCACGCGCGGTGAACAACGACGGAGTGATCCGCGCTGCGCGCGTCGAGAATGTCGGCGGCCGCATTCGTCTCGTCGGTGCGCAAGGCGGTGTCGTGAACACGGGCACGCTCGACGCAACGGGTGTCGGCGCGGGCAGCACGGGCGGCGAAGTTCAGGTGCTGGGCGAGCAGGTCACGCTGGCAGGTACTTCGCTCGTCGATGTCAGCGGCAGTGCCGGTGGCGGCAGTGCTTTCATCGGCGGCGGTTTTCAGGGAGCCGATTCGGCCATTCTCAATTCGCAGCGCACCGACGTTGCGGCCGGCGCCGTCATCCGCGCCGATTCGCTCGTCGGCGGGGACGCGGGACAGGTGGTCGTCTGGTCGGATGGCACGACTGATTTCAACGGTCAGATTTTCGCGCGCGCACTGGGCGCGAACGGCAACGGCGGCCGCGCCGAAGTTTCCGGCCACGAGCATCTGCGCATCGGTGGGCACGCCTGGCTGCAGAGCACGCACGGAACTGCAGGCACACTGCTGCTCGATCCGGGCTCGGTGACGATCACGAACGGTCCCAATACGGCGCCACCCGTGGACTTCGACGTCTTCAACGACGGCTGGGTGAACGATCAATTGACCGGTTCCAGCCTGACGATTCAAACCACGGGGTCCGACAACAATGCGGCGCAGACTCTGCTCGTCACCAACTCGGCTGACATCAATTGGGCCAATGCCAATTCGTTGACGCTGGAGGCTGGCGCAGCGCTGACGCTGGCGACGGGCAGCACGATCCAGAATTCGGGCTCGGGCGCGCTGATGCTGACAGCGGGTGGCGCCGTTACGTTGAACGGCGACGTGACGCTCGGCGGCGGACTTTCCGTGAGCGCCGGCGGCAGTATTTCGCAGGGCGCAGGCGTGTTGACCGTCGGCGGCGTATCCGACTTCAGCGCGCCCGGCGGCCAGTCCATCATTCTCGACAACGCCGCCAACACCTTCACTGGTGCGGTCGGTATCGCCAGCAACAGCGGCGGCAATCTGTCGAATGTGACGATCTTCGACACCAATGCTCTCAATCTGACGGGCCTGACCATCAGCGGCGTTTTACGCGTCACTGCGAGTTCGATAACGCAATCCGGTCCGCTGGATGTCCTGGGCGACGCGCATTTCACGGTGGCCGGCGGCCAGTCGATCGCGCTGGGCGACACGGGCAATCGCTTTCGCAGCAGTACGTTCTTCGACACCTACGGCGGCGGCAACATCCTCAACCTGAATTACTACGACGCGGCGACGGCGTCGTTCGAAGCCGTCGGCATCGACGGCAACCTGACCCTAGGCGCCGGCGACCAGATCGTGCAGACCGCAGTCGTCAGCGTCGGCGGCAACACGACGCTGACGGCGGACCGGGCGATCCTGTTCGACGCGCCCGGCACGACTTTCACGGGCACGGTGACGATCGTGCATGCCGGTGGCGGAGCCTTGCAGGACGTGAGTCTGCGGGACACCACCGCGCTGGACCTCGGCGCATTCTCGATCACGGATGACCTGACGCTCACGGCGCCGACGCTGACGCAATCGGGCGCCTGGAGTATCGGCGACGATGCGACGTTCAACATCGCCGGCGGCCAGTCGCTGACGCTGAACGCCGCCAACGTATTCGGCGGGACGATCCACTTCGATACCTTCATCGGCGGCAACGTGCAGGACGTCACCGTCAGAAACCTGGTCGGCACGGACTTCGGTGCAAGCACGATCGGCGGCATCCTGACGGCCAATGCCGCTTCGTTCGCGCAATCGGGCGCACTGACGGTCGCTGGGGCGACGAGTCTCACCGCGAACGGCGGCCAGTCCATCGTGCTGGATGACACCGGCAATTCCTTCGGCGGGCCCGTCAGCCTGCTCACCAGCGCCGGCACTCTGCAGAACGTGACTCTGTACGACACCACGGCGCTGGATCTGCAGGCGCTGACCATCACCGGCAACCTCAATGTCGCGGGTGCCTCGCTCTCGCAATCCGGCGCGTTGCAGGTCGCGGGCGCGTCGGTTTTTGCTGCGAATGGTGGCCAGTCGATCACGCTCAACAATGCCGGCAACGCGTTGATCGGCGCCGTCGGGTTCGCGGCTAATTCGGGCACACTGCAGAACGTGACGCTGGTGAACGCCGCGCCGATCGATTTTCAGGCCACGACGTTGAACGGAACTTTGACCGCGACGACGGGCGGTGGCATCACGCAGTCCGGCGCGTTGGTAGTGGCTGGCAGTGTCAGCCTCACTGCGGCGGCAGGCCAATCGATCGTATTGGGCAACAGCGGCAATTCGTTCGGCAACACGATTGCATTCCTCTCCAGCGGCCCAGGCAATCTGCTGGACGTCACGGTGCGCGATTCCACTTCGCTCGACCTGCTCGCGCTGACTCTCGGCGGCAATCTATCGGCGACTTCTGGAGCGTTGCTCAGCCAGTCGGGCGCGCTGAACGTCGGCGGCACGACGACGCTCGCTGCCGCCGGCGGCACGTCCGTCGCTTTCAACAATGCCAGCAACGTGTTCACTGGCGCAGTGAGCATCGGATCGAGCGGCGGCGGTAATTTGCTAAACGCGTCGGTCACGGCCAACAGCGCGCTGCAGCTTGCTGCGCTCACGCTCGGCGGCAATCTGACGACGAGCGCGACTTCCCTGACGCAATCGGGTGCGTTCGTCGTGGGCGGCAACTCCAGCTTCACCGCCGCGAACACTCAGTCCATCGTGCTCGGCAATGCCGGCAATTCCTTTACCGGCACCGTCGGAGTTACCGCAAGCAGCGGCACGTTGCAGAACGTGACGTTGCGCGACCTCACTGCACTGGATCTACAGGCCATGACGCTCGCCGGCAATCTCACGGCTACTTCGGGTGGGTCGCTGACGCAATCCGGCGCGCTCAACGTTGTGGGCAACTCGATATTCACCGCTGGCAACGGCCAGTCGATCACGCTTAACAACAGCGGCAACTCGTTCACGGGCGTGGTGAGTTTTGCCGCCGGCGCCGGCACGCTGCTGAACGTCGCGGTCACCGATACCACGGCCCTCGATCTGCAGGCATTGAGCATCGGCGGCAACCTGACGGCGTCCGCGGCTGCATTGACGCAATCAGGCGCGCTGAGCATCGGCGGCGTGTCGAGCTTCGCCGCTGCGGGCGGACAGTCCGTAGTGTTGGGCAACGCTGGCAATGCGTTTGCCGGTGCAGTGAGCGTCACATCGAGCGGTGGCGGCAATCTGCAGAATGTAACGCTGCACGATTCCAACGCGCTGGACCTGCAAGCGTTGTCGCTGGCCGGTAGTCTGGATGTCGCGGCGACTTCAATCACGCAGTCCGGCGCGCTTGTCGTCGGCGGTTCCGCCGCATTCGTCGCCAGCGCTGGCCAGTCGATCGTGCTGAACAATGCTGCCAACGCTTTCGGTGGGGCGATCGGCTTTGCCGCGAACGGCGCCGGCAATCTTCAGAATGTCACGGTGACCGACTCGACGGCGTTGCAGCTGCAGGCGTTGACGCTTGATGGCAATCTCGCCGCTACGTCCGGTGCGTCGCTGACTCAATCAGGTGCGCTGATCGTCGCAGGTACGTCGGCGTTCGTCGCGGGCAGCGGTCAATCGATCACGCTCGACAATGTCGGCAACACGTTTACGGGCGCGGTGACTTTCGCCGCGGGCGGCGCGGGCAATCTTCAGAACGTGACTGTGAACGACGCAAGCGCGCTGGACCTGCAAGCCTTGACCCTCGGCGGCGCGTTGAACGTTACCGCGCAAGGCGACATCAACCTGCGCCAGATCGACGCGGGTGGTGCGGTGTCGATTCGCTCGACCGACGGTTCCATCCTGGACGACCAGGCGGATGCAGTGGCTGCGTCCCTATCCAGCGGCACCGGTGGGATTCAACTGCAGGCACTCAACAACATCGGCAGCGTCACCGACCTCGCTACTCGGCAGGGCAGTGCGATTGCTGTCAGCACGAACGGCGGTGCGATCAGCGCGCAAGTCGCCAGCGCGACGGGGCAGGTCAACCTTGGCATCGTCGGCGGCAACAGCATCACTGCGGGCGCGGGTGCAATTGCCGCGGGCGGCTCGGGACGGTTGCTGCTGCAATCCGCGGGCGACCTGTCGTTCGATGCGTTCAGCGGCGCGATCGCCGGCTTCACCGAGATCGGCTTGAGTTCCGCGGCCACACTGACGCTGCCGACTGCGCCCGGCGCATTGAATTTCGGTCCGGGCAGTACGTTGTTGATTCGCGGCGTCACCGATGTGGTCGGAGCGGGCGGGCGGGTCTTCAGCCTCGACGCCGGCCATCTGGTGTTCGAGTCGGGCGGTCTGGGTGGCGACGTCACGCTGAACACGCATGTAGATTCGCTCGACGCGTCGCTCGGCAATAGCGCGAGCCTGACGGTGTCGCAGGCGACCGGCGCGCTCGCGCTCGGCGCCGTCAGCGCCGGCGGCAACGTCTCGATCAGTGCGACGAACATTGTCGATGACGGCGATGCGAGTGGTGTAACGCGCATCACTGCGGGCAATGTCATTTCGTTGCATGCCGCGAACGGCATCGGCGCGCAGGACGGCAGCGGCGGCGGTCGGATCGACACCGCAGGCCCTGCAGTATCCGTTACGGCCGACGCGGGTGACGCATTCATTGCACATCTCGGCGACGTGCAGCTCGACGGCGCGGTCAGCGGCTTGCTCGATGTTGCTGCGACGGGCGCCATCACGGATACGAACGACGGTGCAACACGTGTCGTCGCACGCGACCTGGTGCTGGCGGCAACGCAGATAGGATCGCAGGCCAACGTGCTTAATATCGATGCGACAACGCTCAGCGCGACCGCGCCGAATGGCTTGTACGTAAGCGACGCCAACAGCCTGCAGTTGCGCTCCATCCTGGCGACGAACGTCGTGATCAACGCCGTCGGCAGTATCACGGACGACGGCAGCGCTCAGACGCGCATCGTTGCTGCGGCAGCGACACTACAGGGCGCGGCGCTGGGTGCGAGCGGTGCGGGCAACGAGATCGATACCAGTGTCGATCGATTGTCGGCGACGGCGACCAACGGCGGCATTTACATCGGCGCCGCGAACAGTATCGAACTCGGCTCGATCAGCGCGGCGGGCGCAGGCAACGACATCGTCATCACGGCGCCGGGTGCCATCACCGACGATGGCGACAACGCGACGCGGGTCGTCGGCAGGAGCTTGACGCTCAGTGGCGCTGCGATCGGCGCTGCCGCCGCGAGCGGCGAACTCGACGTTCAGCTTGCGTCGCTGACGGCCACCGCGTCGAGCGGCGGCATTTATGTCAGCGATGCGGACGATCTGCAGCTCAATTCGGTGACCGCCGCCGGCAACTCGGTAGTGCTATCTGCCGCGGGTGCGCTGACCGACGATGCCGACGACACGACGCGCGTTACGGGCGCCGACGTTTCACTGACGGCCAGTGCCATCGGCGCGGCGGGCAACCGCATCGACACTGCTGCGACCCAGCTTTCGGCCGTCGCGAGCAATGGCGGCGTTCATATCGACGAAGCTGACAGCGTCGTGTTGACGAACGTGCGCTCTTCCGGCAGCGGCAACACCGTCAACCTGCGCACGGCGAATAACGGCGACATCGTCGTACAGAGCCTGGTGACGCAAGGCGGCGCGGTGACCCTGACCGCGGGCGGCACGGGTTCGTTGAACGTGTCCGGTTCGCTGGAATCGAACAATGGCGTCGTAAACTTGAATTCGGGCAATGTGCTGGGTGTGCCCGGCCTGAACACCGGCACGGGCTCCGCGATACTGCACACGGTCAACGACGTGAATGTCGGGACCATCAACGCGAACGTGATTTCGATCACCAGCGATACGGGTAGCGTCGTGCTCGGTACCGCGAACGCGGGGGCGGGCACGGTCACCATCAACGCTGCGAATGGCGCCATCGTGGACAACGCTGCTACCAGCATCACTGCCGGTGAGGCGACGCTCTCGGCGCGCTCGATCGGCAGCGTTGCCAATCCGCTCAACATTGCGGTCGGCACGCTGACGGCCAGCGCGACGGCCGGCGGCGTGTTCATCGACGACTCGGTTGGGCTGACGGCGAATGGCATCACTGCAACGGGTGCCATCAGTCTCGTCTCCAGCGGCGCGTTCATTCAGAACGGCGCCATTGCGAGCGGCGCGAGTGGGATCTCGGTACTCGCGCGCGACATCGACATGGACGCGGCTGCGACGACGCTTTCCAACGGCGGCGACATCACCTACATAGCGAACGCCGACGACGTCGATCTCGCCGTGCTCAATGCCGCCGGTGGCCGCGTGCTGGTGATCGCGGCGGACAACGTGTTCACGTCGCTGGCATCCAGCTCGACGCTCGACAACCTGGCGGGGTCGATGGTGGAAGTCCGGGTCGGCGGACTGGCCGCCGGGTCGGGGCAGATCGGCGCTCCGGGTCGGGCGCTGCAGATCGCGACGCCTGCGAGCGCCGGCCGCACGGTTTTCCTGATCGTGCCGGCGGCGAACGGCATTCAGCGCACGACGCCGCAAATCGACTTCCTGGGGGCGCCGTCGTCGCGGCTGCTGAAAGGCTATAGCGGCTCCGGCGGCGCATTGCTGTTCGACCGCTCCAGCACGTTCACGGCCGACACTGTCCTGCTCGGCGGCGAGAGCATCGTGCCGCTGGCGAATGGCCGCGTTGCCGTCAACACCGACAGCCTGAGCGCGGCCAAGCAGGCGTTGTCGTCGGGCGTGATCAGCAGGAGCAACATCGACTGGGCCGCGTTCGATCCGAACGTCAGCCTGTTCGGCACTTTGGATCCATCGGTGCGGCTGCCCGCCGATCAGATCGATGAGGTAGCGCCTTAGCGCATAATGGCGGCATGCAGCCGCTGCTCACTCTCAAAGTCCATGAACACCTGCGCGCGGCAGCGCGCGCGGGTGCCGCCACGACCGGCTGCTCGCTTGACCTGGATCGCTCGGCGACGACAGTGGAGCTGCACGAATCGCACTGGCTGTGGCAAGGCCGCACCTTTCCGTTCCTGGAAACCTGCAAAGACCGGACGATCTACCATTGGCACGAAGGCGCTTTTGAACCCGTCGCGCGATTCAGCGGCTCGCTGATCAAGCTGGTGCCGACGCAATGGGGCGCGCCGACGTTCGAGATCGACGGCATCAAGATGTTGCCGACCGAGCATGTCTCGCCGTATGCGGATGCCGGGCGCAAAGTCGGGCTGATACAGCCGCGCGGCAAAATCATTCTCGACACCTGCGGTGGACTGGGATATTTCGCGGCGTGGTGCCTGGCCGGCCAGGCGGCGAGAATCATTTCAATCGAGAAGAATCCGGACGTGATCTGGCTGCGCGGCCTCAACCCCTGGTCGCCGCAACCCGATGCCCCGAATGCCGAACGCCTGCTGCTGACGCAAGGCGACATCGCCGAACGCATCGTGGCGCAGCCGGACGCATCGGTGGACGCGGTGCTGCACGATCCACCGCGCTTCGGCATCGCAGGGGAACTGTATTCGCAGGTTTTCTACGATCACCTGGCGCGTGTGCTCAAGGGCGGCGGCAAGCTGTTCCATTACACCGGCGCGCCGAACAAGCTCACGACGGGCCGCGACGTAGCCGGCGAAGTGGCGAACCGGCTGCAACGCGCGGGATTTTTGACGCAGTTGAACGGCGACGGCGTGCTTGCGCAGAAGCGCCGGGCAGCGGGCTCGACCTTGAGAATCCAATAAAAAAGGGCGAGGTGGTGAGACCTCGCCCTTGATAGCGTCGAACCCCGCGGCGTCAGGCTTGCAGCGCGGCCTTCGCCTTCGCCACTTCGGCGATGACTTCGTCCGCGACGTTGCGCGGTACGGGGTCGTAGTGCGAGAACTCCATCGTGTACGACGCGCGGCCGCTGGTCATGCCGCGCAGGTGGCCGATGTAGCCGAACATTTCCGACAGCGGCACCATGGCCACGACGGCGATGTTCGTGCCGCGCTCCAGCTGGTCCTGGATCGAGCCGCGGCGGCGGTTCATGTCGCCGATCACATCGCCGAGATAGTCGCCCGGCGTCACGGTTTCCACTCGCATCACGGGTTCCAGCAGGATGGGGCCGGCCTTGCGGATGGCTTCGCGGAACGCCGCCTTGGCGGCGATTTCGAACGTCAGCGCGTTCGAGTCGACGTCATGGTAGCTGCCGTCGGTGAGCGTCGCGCGGAAGTCCACCGTCGGGAAGTGGGCGAGCACGCCGTCTTCCTTCTGCACCTTCAGGCCTTTCTCCACCGCCGGCACGTATTCCTTCGGCACGGAGCCGCCGACGGTCTCGTCGACGAACTCGAAGCCGGCGCTGCGCTCCAGCGGTTCGAAGGTGATCCACACTTCGGCGAACTGGCCCGAGCCGCCGGTCTGCTTCTTGTGTATGTACTGCTCGGAAATCTTCTTGGTGAACGTCTCGCGGTAGGCGACCTGCGGCTCGCCCATCGTGCCTTCCACGCCGAATTCCGTACGCATGCGGTCGAGCGTCACTTCCAGGTGCAACTCGCCCATGCCGCGCAGGATCGTCTGGCCGGTTTCGCGGTCGGTCTCAAGATGCAGTGACGGATCGGCGCGCACCATCTTGCCCAGCGCAGTGCCGAACTTCTCCTGGTCGGCCTTGAGCTTGGACTTCACCGACACGCTGATGACGGGATCGGGGAAGCGCATGCGCTCCAGCACCACTTGGTGGGCGGCATCGCACAGCGTGTCGCCGGTCTCGGTGTCCTGCATCGAGACGAGCGCGATGATGTCGCCGGCGCGCGCTTCTTCGATGGGATTGGCTTCCTTCGCGAACATTTCGACCATGCGGCCGATCTTCTCGCGCTTGCCGCGCGTGGTGTTCATCACCGAGGCGCCCTTGGTCAGCACGCCCGAGTACACGCGCACGAAGGTGAGCGCGCCGTAGACATCGTTGATCACCTTGAACGCCAGCGCCGAGAAGGGCTCGTCGTCCGAGGTCTTGCGTTCGCCGATCGGGTGGCCGTCGGCGTCGACGGTCTTGATCGCGGCCACGTCGGTCGGGGCGGGCAGGTAGTCGACGACCGCGTCCAGCACCTGCTGCACGCCCTTGTTCTTATAAGAAGAGCCGCACAGCACGATAGTGAAGGCGGAAGTGATCGTGCCCTTGCGCAGGCATGCGCGCAGCACGGCAGGCGTCGGGTCGATGTTGTCGGTCAGGTACGCTTCCATGGCCGCGTCGTCCTGTTCCAGGCAGGTGTCGATCAGCTCGGTGCGGTACTTGGGAATGTCGGCCAGGATCTTGCGATCGCTTGGCACGGTGATGCCCAGCTTGTCGGCGATGTCCGGTGTGACGTCGAGAACCTGCCATTCGGCATCCTTGTCGTCCGAATCCCAGACCAGGGCTTTCATCTCGACCAGGTCGATCATGCCCTTGAAGTTCTCTTCCGAGCCGATCGGCAGTTGAATGGGCAGCGGCCGCGCGCCGAGGCGCTTCTTGATCATGTCGATGCAGCGCACGAAATTCGCGCCGCTGCGATCCATCTTGTTGACGTAGCACATGCGCGGCACGTCGTAATTGTCGGCGAGGCGCCAGTTGGTTTCCGATTGGGGCTCCACGCCCGCCACGCCGTCGAACACGACGACGGCGCCGTCGAGCACGCGCAGCGAACGGTTCACTTCGATGGTGAAGTCGACGTGTCCCGGCGTGTCGATGAGGTTGATCTTCTTGTCGCGCCAGAAGGCGGACACCGCGGCGCTCTGGATGGTGATGCCGCGCTTCTGTTCCTGCTCCAGGTAGTCCGTCGTCGTCGAGGTCTTCAGATCCTTGGTGTCATGGATGTCGATAATCGTGTGCTTGCGACCCGTGTAATAAAGAATCCGCTCGGTCGTGGTCGTCTTTCCGGCGTCGACGTGGGCAATGATGCCGATATTGCGGATGTCAGCTAGGGCTGTTGTACGGGGCATAGCAAAATTCCGTGAGTTTCAGGGGAGTTCGGTTCGGTGGCAGGGGGCGCATTCTAGCCGAACTTGTTGTATTGAAAAGGAACATTCCACGAGCGCGGGCGGCGGTGGCCGGAATGCCGGTAAGTCACTGTTTTGCCAGCTCCCTTTGCCCACGGCTGGGGGTCAGGCGCGGGCCGCGGGGGCGCTGGAATTCGGGCCTCGGGCGGTCGGACGCCATTCGCCCCTCACCGTTCGAATGTAGATTCCCCGCCAACGCGCACCATCACGATTCGCCACGATCGGTCGGCACTGTGCCTTTCGCGTTCCCTGGCGCGGCGTTTTCCTGGCGCGCAATCCCTCTCGCGACACCTAAGTCGTGAGGATGAAACGCCATGGACAACAAGAACTCATCGAATGCGTCGCGTTGCTGCGGATCGTTGCTGCGCAGGGCGCGTCATTGGCCGCCGCCGGCAACCCCGTCGCCCTCCGCGGCGAGTGAATTCGGCAAGCGCAGGCACTGGCAGCCGCAGAGCTGGCAGAAGCTGCATTTCATCTGCGTGTTGCTGGGCATGTTCATGTTCGGCGTGCGGGTCGCGCCCGTATCGGCCCAGGAAACCATCGGCGCCGGCACGCTGACCTTCAAGAGTGACGGCGGCGAGTCCTCGGAAGCACCGCGACTGCATACCGCCGTGCGCATGGCTGTCACCGGCATCATCGCGCGTGTCGAAGTGCGCCAGCGGTTCGAGAATCCCGGCGATGGCTGGGTGGAAGGCGTCTACGCCTTTCCGCTGCCGGAGAACTCCGCCGTCGACCGGATGCGCATGACCGTGGGCGAACGCGTCATCGTCGGCGAGATTCAGGAGAAAGTGGCCGCGCAACAATTGTTCGAGCAGGCGAAAGCATCGGGTCAGCGAGCGAGCCTGGTGCAGCAGCACCGGGCCAACCTGTTTCGCACCTGCGTTGCGAATATCGGCCCGCACGAAACCGTCGAAATCGTCATCGAGTACCTGCAGGTCATCGAGCAGCAGGCGGGGCGCTACAGTCTGCGCTTTCCGCTGACGATCACGCCGCGCTACGTGCCTGGCACATCGGGGAGCGATCTCGACGTTGCGAGGGCAGACGCGGTAACTCTCGCGGAGGCGCAGCCGGTGTTCGCGTCGGCGAACGCCACGCGGCAGAGCGTGACTTTCGACATCGATGTCGACGCAGGCGTGCCGATCGCCGACGTGCGCAGCGCGTATCACAAGATAAAGGCGGCGCGCCGCTGGGGCGGGCACTACTCGATCCGTCTCGCCGACGAAGTCGTCGCTCCTGAGCACGACTTCGAATTGGCCTGGACGCCGGTGGTGCAGGGCGAACCGGCGGTCGCGCTGTTCCACGAGGACACCGCGAACGGCGAGCACGTCCTGTTGATGTTCATGCCGCCGCAGGAACAGCTGCGTGTCGCGACGCCGCGCGACGTGATCTTCATCATCGACACGTCCGGTTCGATGCAGGGCGAATCGATGCAGCAGGCGCGCTCGGCACTGCTGAACGGGCTGGCGACGCTCAAGCCGCAGGACCGTTTCAACGTCATCCAGTTCAATTCGTACCATGAAGTCCTGTTCGACGACACGGTCGCGGCCTCGGCGGACAACCTCGATCGAGCCCGCTACTACGTCGAGCGGCTGCGAGCTAACGGTGGCACCGAGATGTTCGGCGCGTTGCAGGCTGCGACCAACACGCCACCGCATGGCGAGGCGTTGCGGCAGATCGTGTTCATCACCGACGGTGCTGTCGGCAATGAGGACGAGCTGATGCGGCTGCTCAAGGAACGACTCGGCGCCGCGCGGTTGTTCACGGTCGGCATCGGCTCGGCTCCGAACAGCGCATTCATGCGCAAGGCGGCGCAGATGGGCCGCGGCACGTTCACGTACATCGGTTCGACGACCGAAGTCGACGCGCGCATGAGCGAGCTGCTGCACAAGATCGAAAGCCCGGTGCTCACCAGCATCCAGTTGCATTGGCCGGAAGGCGTGCAGCCCGAATATGCGCCCGCCCGGATCGCCGACCTGTACGCCGGCGAGCCTGTCGTCGTGACTGCGCGCGTGCAGGGGAAGTTGCGTGGCACGCTCGGTGTCAGCGGCGTCGCGGCGAGCGCATGGACGCGACAGCTCTCGCTGGATAACGGCGCATCGCGCAGCGGCGTCGCGACTTTGTGGGCGCGCTATCGCATCGGCGACCTGATGGATCTGCGCGCCGACGGTGTCGGGGAGGAGTCCATCCGCACGCAGGTGCTGCCGTTGGCCCTGCAATATGGATTGGTAACGCAGTACACGAGCCTGATCGCCGTCGACAAGACGCCGGCGCGTCCGCAAGGTGAATCGCTGAACTCGCATCGCATCGACAACACGAAACCGCAAGGTTCGGCTTGGCCGACCACGGATCTGCCCAAGACCGCGACGCCCGCGGCGTTGCATATGTTGATAGGCGTGCTCGCCTTGTTGCTTGCGCTGCTGCTCGTTGGGGGCCGGCGGATGACGTTGAGAGTGTGGTCGTGAAGATGTCGGTTCGCCGCGTGCTCGTGCTCTGTCTCGTTGCAGCGGGAACGTGGCAATTCGGCAGCGGGCTGTACATTCATCTCAAGGCCAAGCTTGCACAGCATCTGATTGCATCGGCCTGGTCGCGCTCGCTGCAAGGCGAGCGCGAGGTTCGCCCCTGGCCGTGGGCGGACACTTGGCCGATCGCACGCCTGCTCGTGCCGGCGCAAGGAGTCGATCTCTATGTGCTTGCCGATGCCTCGGGTCGCAGCCTGGCCTTCGGGCCGGGTTACGTGAGCGGTAGTGCAGCGCCGGGAACCGTCGGCAACACCATCATCGCCGCGCATCGCGACACGCACTTCAGGTTTTTGCGGTGGCTGACGCCCGGCACGCGCATCGTCGTGCAGACGCTGGACGGCGCGCTGCACGGCTACGAGATGAGCGCCGCTGCGATAGTCGACGTCCGGCGCGACTATCTCGAGGTGCAGAGCGCGCAGCAGACGCTGACGCTGCTGACGTGCTACCCCTTCGATGCGATAGTGCCGGGCGGCCCGCTGCGCTACGCGGTGTTCGCCAACCCTGTTGGTTTAACCGGCGGGCTCCTTGTCGCAGGACACGACGGTGTTCCAGTCGGCGAAGTTGCCCTTCGGATTGCGTTCCCACGCCCAGACGTGCAGCTCGTAGAACGCCGGCAGTCCGTAGCGATTGGGCTCGCCGACGTAGTTCATCAGGTGGCCATCCAGTGACGGCGCGCCGCCGCCGGGATTCTGCGTTGCCCAGGCGTTGGCGAGCACGATGAACTCGACGCCGACGAGGCGGTACGCGCCATTCGACATGGGCTCGTAGATCAGCGCCTCGGGGGCATCGCCATTCACCACGCCGTCCGCAATGCGCTGCGGTTCGATGAAGTGCACGCCCATGGCGCCTTCGTTCGGCCCGCTGACGCAAGGCGTGCCGCGCACCCAGCCTTCGGACGTCGCGACGTTGATGTTTCTGAATCTGGCCGTCGCGCGGCGCACCTTGTCGACCAGCGGCACGGCGTCGCGTCGCGGCGGCCACGATGCGTTCAGTGCGTCGCGGTCGGAAGAATTGCCGGGCGCGTCGGCGTGCGCGGCTGCGAACGGAATGGCTATCGGCAACAGGGCGAGGGCCAGGCGTAGCGTCGCTTTCATGATCGATCTCCTTACGGGTTGACGCGCAGAACGATAGGGCGGCGCGCACGGCGGCGACTACGGCGAAGCTGCCCAGATTGCGTGCCTGGCGCGGCCGCACTCAATCTGGGTGATTCAACCGTATTGCGCAGCGCGGTGGTTTTCTATTCTGGCGGCATCCAAGACCAAGGAGATGCTTCATGCCACGCTACCTGATCGAACGTACCTTTCCGGACGGCCTGCCGGTGCGTGCCGATGCGTCGGGCGCGCAGATCTGTGCAACCGTGGTGGAGAACAATGCGAAGGACGGCGTCACTTGGCTGCATTCGTACGTTACGCCGGATCGCAAGAAGACCTTCTGCATCTACGATGGTCCGTCGCCCGAGTCCATCCGTTTCTGCGCGAAGGCGAACGGGTTGCCGGTGGATCGCATCACCGAAGTGCGCGTGCTCGATCCGTACTTCCTGTACTGAGTCCTGTCCGCCGGCGGTTGCCTGATCGACGCGGTGGACTGATACCATCCCCTACTGGCGGTTGGAAGAGGGACGTGTCAGTGCGCGGCGAGTCGGATCGATGAAGCTGCTGGAACGGGCCGAGCTGTTGGCGAAACTGCAGGCGCAGCTGCAGCGAGCCGCAGCCGGGCCCGGCGCGCTCGTGTTCGTGGAGGGCGAAGCCGGCATCGGCAAGACGGCGTTGCTGAGGTCGCTTGCCGAATGCGGCGGCGGCTGCGTCGTGCACTGGGGCGGCTGCGATGCGTTGCAGACGCCGCGGCCACTCGGTCCTTTGCACGACATCGCGGCGCAATCCGGTGAGTTGCGCGCCGCGCTCGAATGCAACGATCGATTGCGCGTGTTCGGCGCATTCCTCGATCTGCTCGCGGCACAGCCATCGCTGGTCCTGATCGAAGACCTGCATTGGGCCGACGAAGCGACCCTTGATCTGCTGCGCTACGTCGGACGGCGCATCGCGCGCACGCGCTCGCTTCTCGTGGCGAGTTTTCGCAGCGACGAGATCGGCCCCGCGCATTCGCTGCGCCTGGTGCTCGGCGATCTCGCCACCAGCGGAATACAGCGCTTCACGCCACAGCCGCTGTCGCTCGACGCCGTGCGCGAACTCGTCGGCGATCGTGACTTCGATGCACATGAATTGCATCGCACGACGGGCGGCAACCCCTTCTTCGTGACCGAGGTGCTCGCGGCTGGCGGCTTGGACGTTCCCGCGACAGTGCGCGACGCGGTGCTCACGCGCGCGGCGCGGCTGCGCACTTCGGCGCGCGCGATTCTGGACGCCGCTGCCGTCGCCGGGCCGCGTATCGAGCCCTGGCTGCTGCAGGATCTGACCGCCGCCGAAAGCGATTCGGTCGACGAGTGTCTGGCGACGGGCGTGCTGCGCGTGGCAGAGGGCGTCTTCACTTTCCGCCACGAATTGGCACGGCAAGCGGTGCTGCAGGCGATGACGCCGACGCGGCTGCTGAGTCTGCATCGCCTCGTGCTGCAAGCCTTGCAATCGCCGCTTGCGCCGGCCGCCGAGCTGTCGCGGCTTGCGCACCATGCAGAGGGAGCGGGGCTCGAAGAATCGGTGCTGCAGTTTGCCCCCGCCGCGGCGCGCGATGCCGCAGCGAAGGGCGCGCATCGTCAGGCCGCGGAGCAATTCGCGCGCGCGTTGCGATACGCAACTTCGATCCCGACGCAGCGCGCGGCGCTGCTCGACGACTACGCGGCGGAAAGCCAGTTGAGCGGCTTGCTCGATGACGCCATCGTCGCGCGTCAGACCGCGGCGAAATTGTGGCGCGAGGCAGGCGACACAGACCGCCAGGCGACAACGCTCTCGCGTCTCGCGCATTCCATGATCGTCGCCGGCCGCAACGCCGAGGGCGAAGCCCTGTTGCGCGACGCCACGGCGCTGGTCGGCGCCGATGCGGAGACGGCAGCAGCGCTCGCGACGCGACGGTGGCGAGCGCATGTGCGCATGCTCGACCGCGACGTGGAGGATGCCATCCGCGAAGGCGGCATTGCCATGGCCATCGCCGAGCGGCTGGCGGATGACGAGTCTGTCGTCCACTGCCTCAACACGATCGGCTCTGCGATGGTGCTCGTCGGCCGGTTCGAAGAAGGCCGCGCCTGCCTGGAACGAAGCCGCGCGATCGCCGAGCGGCTGCAGTCGGATGCGTCGATCGCGAGCGCCTTCGTCAACATGGGCTCGGTGTGCGGCGAAACCTATTGCTTCGGCCTCGCCGAAGACTACCTGCGGCGCGGCATTGAGTTCTGTAGCGACCGGGACATGGACTTCTCGCGTCTTTATCAGCTGTCGTGGCTGGGGCTGGTGTATCTGTATCGCGGTCGCTGGACCGAAGCGTCCCATGCCGCGCACACCGTGCTGACCGAACGCACGTCGCCCGCCATAGCGCGAATGATGGCGCTGATCACGCTCGGGCGCGTGCGCGCGCGCCGCGGCGATCCGGCTGCCTGGGAAGCATTGGACGAAGCGCGCGAACTTGCTGGCAACACCGGTACGCTGCAACGTGTCGCACCCATGCGAGCGGCGCGTGCCGAAGCGGCGTGGCTCGAAGGGCGCGGCGCGGATGCGGCCAGCGAGGCAGCGCCGAGTATCGAACTTGCCATGCGCAAGCAGCATCCCTGGTTCGCTTCCGAATTATTGTTCTGGTGTCGTCAAGGTAATGAGCTCACGCCCGTCGAGCTTCCGGACTTCTGCGCTCGAAATCCATTTGCACTGGAGATAGGGGGCCGCTGGCGCGAAGCGGCGGACGCCTGGCGCATCCTGGGCTGCCCATTTGAAACGGCGCGAGCTTTGGTCGCGGGCGACGAAACCGCGCAACGTGAAGCCCTGACGATCTTTGAATCGCTCGGAGCACGTCCCATGGTCGAACGCGTGCGTCACCGGCTGCGCGCGGCTGGCGTGCGCGGATTACCGCGGGGTCCGCGCGAGTCGACGCAGAGTCATCCGGCGGGATTGACCAGTAAGGAAGTTGCGGTGCTTGCGTTGCTCGCACAAGGATTGCGCAACAAGGAGATCGGGCAGCGACTGAATCGCTCCGCGCGCACCGTCGATCATCATCTCGCGGCGATTTTCGAGAAGCTCGACGTTGCCACTCGATCCGAAGCGGTGAGCGCGGCGTATCGTATGGGTGTCATTGCGGCGGGCGGACAGGCGGAGAATTAGGATGTTCGTGAGCGGGTGACTTCAGACGGATTTCACTTCCACCGTGATGCCATCCAGGTCGCGGAAGCGCAGCACGTCGGGCTCGTCCGCCGCGGGTAGTACTTCCGAGCCGAGCTTCTTCAGTCCTTCCGTCACCGCGGCGCGGTCGAACGCCGCCACCTTGATGCAGAAGTGCTCGATGCGCGGCTTGTCGCCGAACTTGTACTCGGCTTCCTGCAGGATCAGGCGCGTGTCGCCGATGCTGAACCAGGTGCGGCCGGTCTTTCTGTCGTGGCCTGCTTCCTTGCCGTACAGCATGCGATAGAACTGCAGCGCCTTCTTCATGTCGGACACTTTCAGCAGCGCATGATCCACGCCTTTGGGAAGGAGCATTCCCTTGTTGGACTCCACCAGATCCGCGGGCACGGCGGCGGTGACCAGCGTGTCCGGCGCGGGCAGGAACTGGATCTCGATGCCATCGGGATCGGCAAAGATGCCGCCGACGTTGGGACGGCCCGAAGTGGGGAACGTGCCGAAGCCGGCCTTCTCGTAGGCCGCGGTCATTTCCTTGGTGATCGCGGCGGCATTCTGGCGATAGTCGAACACGGACGTGCAGAAGTGGCCGATGTAAGTGCCGCGGCCGCGCGAATCGCCGATCGCCAGGTAACCGACCTGGCGGTTTTCCGGCAGGTCACCGAGCAGGATGAAATAGCGCTGCGCGCCCTGGAACGGCTGGGCGTGAAGTTTTGTATTGAACACGCTCATGTAGAAGCGCGCCGAGTTTTCGACGTTGGGAACGATGACGTCGAGGTGATCCAGCTTCGGTGTATTCAGCGGCAGCAAGCCGCGCGGAGCGTCCGCCGCCCAGGCCGTGACAGAACTTAACATTGGCACGGTCGCCGCGGCACCCAGGCCGGCCAGCCCGAGGCCGCCGATGAAGTTACGACGCGATACGCCAGGTTCTTTCTTCATGGGCGGCTACCGTGCGGGCGAGGGAACGGCCCGAAGAATAAACGATAGCTCCGCGCGATGCGAAGTGCGTCGTCAGTCGCGTGCACCCATCAGCGCCAGGCCCTGCGCCACCGACGAAAATTCCTCGCCGCCCACCAGCTTCTCCGCGCCGAACTTGCGCGCGAATACGTTGCGCACCGCCGGTACGAGCGCGCTGCCGCCGGTGAGAAAGGCTCGTGTTATTTCGGATCGCGCCACGCCCGCGGCTTGCAACGCTGCATCGGCGGTCGCTTCGACGCTGGCGAGATCTGCAGCGATCCAGCATTCGAAATCATCCCGCGTGACGATACGATCGATTTCGATCGGACCGGCCTTGAACAGCAGCCGGGCGGTGCTGTCGATGGTCAACGCCTGCTTCACTCGCGACACGGCTTGAAACAACGTGAAGCCTTCTTCATTGCGAATCACGTGCACCAGCCCCTCGAACGCTGCGCTGTCGACGGCCGTGCGCAGGATGTGCGTGATGTGCCGCAGCGTCTGGCGGTTGTTCATCATCGACAGCTGATGCCAGCTGGAGAAGTTCGCGTAGATCCACAACGGAATCGGCAGCAGCTTGGTCTCGGGCCGGAATTGCGAGTGCATGCCCAGCGCCGGGCACACGGCGTTGTAGACGATGGCGTAGTCGAAGCGGTCGCCGGCGATGCCAATGCCGGTCTGCGCCAGCGATGTGATCTTCGGCTGCGCGGCGTCGCCGTCTATTTCGACGACCGAGAAGTCGCTGGTGCCGCCGCCGAGATCGGCGACCAGCACGAGATGCCGCCCGCGCGTCTTGCGTGCGAAGGCATACGCCGCGGCTTCGGGTTCCAGGCCCACGCGTGTCGGCGCGCGGCCCGCATGTTCGAACGCCGCGACCAGTCTGGATTGGGCGAGGGCGTCATCGGGTGAGGCGCCCGCGAATTCGATCGGCCGTCCGATGACCAGCGGGCTTTGCTGTAGCAGCGGCTGGGCTGAAGTGGCCTGATACAGATGCTGCAGCAGGATGCCGATCAGAGCGTCGAGCGTGTAGGTGTGCGCAAACAGGTTGGTGTCGATGAAGCTCCTGCTGCCCAGGAAGGATTTCATCGATTGCACCAGGCGCGCCGGCCCGGTGCGCTCGATGTATTCGGCGATCGCGTCGTCGCCTGCGCTGCTGACCGGCCGGTCGCGCGGATTCAGCTCGTTCGGGCGAAAGCACAGGATCGACGGCAGCGCTGCGGCGCGGCCACTGCGCGACGCGACGGGCAGGACGGTTGCGTGCTGCTGATCGTCAACGATCGCGATGACTGTGTTGCTGGTGCCGAAATCGACGCCGATGGAGACAGGACGCATGGCGCCGCGCAGCCTCAGAATCAGGAGGGGCGCGCAAGGTACAGGCTTCGGTGGAGCAACGTCAACTTGACGACGCCGGCTCAGCCCAGCAATCGGATGCGCCGCACGAGGCCCATGCATAGCAGCATGCCGCCAGCGGCGGTCAGCAGCGCGCCCTCGATGCCGAAGCGCTCGCCGAGCTGGCCCCAGCACACGCTGCCGAGTGTGAGCGCCCCGTAGAACACGGTGTTGTAGGCGGCGAGGCCGCGCGCGCGCACCCAATCCGGCAGCAAAAGCTGCGCGGCGACACTGATGGTCGATATCGATGCGATCCACGTCGCGCCCGCGATCAAGCAGGCCACCGCCGCTACGGCTGGAATCGCCACCAGCGCGAACGTCATCAGCACGATCGCCGTACCGCAGGTGCTCGCGATGATGACGCGATCCGGGCCGAATCTCGCGCGCAATCGGGGCAGGAACTGTGCGCCTGTCACCGCGCCGATGCCGATGCATCCCACGAGTACGCCATAAAGCTGCGAGCCGCCACCAAGCTGCTGACGCGCGATGAGCGGCAGCAGCGCCCAGTACGCGCTCGCGAAGGCGAAGAACGCAACCGTGCGCAACAGCGTCGCGCGCAGTGGCTGGCTGGTCCACACATGCCGCACACCAGTGGCCATCGCATTGACGAAGCTTTCGCGTGCGGGCTGCACACCTGAAGCTGGGGCGGGGCGCCACCATGTCAGTGCGGCGATCACGGCAAGGAAGCTGAGCGCATTGAACAGGAACGGCCAACCCAGCCCGAAGCTTGCGATGATGACGCCGCCGATCGCCGGACCGATGGCGCGACTGAGATTGATGGACACGGCGCTGAGCGCAACGGCGGCGGGAAAATCTTCCTTGGGAACCAATCGCGGTACGACGGCTTGCCATGCCGGCGACATCGCCGCGGTGCAAGTGCCAAGCGCGAAGGTAAACACGAGCAGCAGTTCGGCGGTGATCAGATGGCGAAACACGAGCAGGCTGAGCATCGCCGCGAGCACGAGCATCGTGATCTGAATGGTAATCAGCATGCGGCGCCGGTCGACGATATCGGCGAGCGCGCCGGCCGGCAGCGAGAACAGAAACACCGGCAGCGTCGTTGCCGCCTGCACCAGCGAAACCATGGCGGGTGACGGCGCCAACGTCGTCATCAACCAGCCGGCGGCCAGGTCGTGCATCCAGGTGCCGATGTTCGAGACGAGCGTCGCCGTCCACAGCACCGCGAAGGTTCCGTGACGCAGCGGGCTCCATGCCGATGGTCGTGCGTGCGGCGCGGGTAGCGCGCTCATTTGACCTTCACGCTGTCGTATTCGAACTCCGGCAGGTGCACGGTGACGGAAGTGGTCCGGCCCGCTTTCTTGTGGAATGTGTATTTCCGGTCCGTGTCCATCGCATAGAAGTCGACCGCGGATTGCGGGCGCAGCTCGTGTTGGTCGCGCCGCACGTTCATGAATAGTTTGCCGTCCTCGAAAGTCACCTGTGAAGTTTCATCCGAGTACCTATATTCCCCGACGTAGCTGCGCAGCACGCCAGGCGCCAGCTGCGCGTCCACGACGATCGTCCGCGGATCCACTCCCAGCTTTTCGAGGGCGGTGCGTACGCTGATATTGCCCGGAAACTCGGCCAGCGTGCGCCTGAATTCCGCTTCGGCGCGCTGTTTGTCGTCGGTATCGAGGAAAGTCTTGCCAAGTTCGTAGCGCGCTCCCGAGCTGTGGGGATACAGCTGCAGCACTCTGTCCAAAACTGCCAGAGCCTCCGTGGGCCGTTGCATCTCCCTCAGCCGCTCCTGGACGTTCATGAGGACGGTTTCGGGAGCCTTCACTTCGTAGCCGAGATACTTGGAAATGAGCGCAAAGCGCTTGTCGAAGAATTGCAGTCCTGATTCTTCGTACGCCCGGACCGGGTCGTGGATGTAGTAGGGCTCGTGCAGCCATTCGAGGCCTTTGTAGACGCTGCGCATGACGATCGAGCCATGTGATTCCTCGGGCCAATGTTGAAACTCCGCTCCGATGCCACCGCGCGAGCTGGCGAGCGAGCCGATGATCTTCTGCGCGCCGCCCAGCATCGGACCGCCTTCGTGGCCCATCGTCATATACATGGCCGCCCGCAGGTCTTTGTGATCCACCACGAACTTGTCGGCCTGCTTGGTGAGTGCCTGGTCGTCCCACGACAGCGACGGACTCACTGCGATATATGCCTTGAACACTTCCGGTCGATTGAAGAGCGCGTAGACGGCGAACAGGCCGCCGTAGGAGTGGCCGATCAGAATCCGCGTCGGCCGCGTTCGATACGTGCGATCCAGATAGGGAATCAGTTCGTCGGCAATGAAGGATAGGAATTTCGGCGCGCCGCCGACCTTGCCGGAAGGCATGCTTTGCGGCGGTGCGCCAGTAAGCGGTGGAGTTAAATCGCGCTGCCGGTCAGTGTTCTCGATGCCGACGACGATCATCGGCAGCGCGCGGCCGCTGTTCGCCAGAAAGTCCGTGCTGGCGCTGACGTGGTGAATGTTCGCGTCGCCATCGAGCAGGACGACGAGCGAGTACGAATCGTTCGAGAAATCGTAGCCCTGCGGCTTGTGAACGATGTAGCTGCGGGTCTCGCCCAGCACTTTGGATTCGATTTTGTAGCGCTGCCCGATCGTGACGGGCTCGCCCTGCGGTGCTTGAGGCGCAGCTTGAGTTGCCGATGCGATTGCGAGCAGGGCGCCGAGCGTGACCACGATACGAAGGAAAAGACATTGTTTGGTGTGCATCCTTCATCCTTGGAGTTGATCGGGACTGCGGGATTGTACGACTCATCCGTGGCTGCGAGCGAACTGAGCTAGACTCGATGCATGACATTCACTGACTTGCAGGTGCATCCCGACCTGATCGCGGCGCTCGCCAAACAGCAGATCGACGTGCCCACGCCGATTCAGGCAGCGGCGCTGCCGGTGCTGCTGTCGGGAAAAGATGCGTATCTGCATGCGGAGACAGGTACCGGCAAGACACTGGCGTATCTGCTGCCGATCTTCTGTCGTCTCGACGCTGCGCTGGCCGCGGCGCAAGCCGTGATCGTCGCACCCACGCACGAGCTGGCGATCCAGATTCAACGTCAAAGCACGGACCTGGCGCAGAACGCGGGCTGGCCGATTCGCACGCTGCTGTTGATCGGCGGCACTTCGCTGGATCGGCAGCTCGACAAATTGAAGAAGAAACCGCAGGTGATCGTGGGCTCGCCGGGCCGCATCGGGGAACTGATCGGCAAGGGCAAGTTGAAGGTGCCGCATGTCCGCAGCATCGTCATCGACGAGGCGGATCGGCTGTTGAGCGAGGAGAGCCTGCTGGCCGTTCGCGCCATCATTCAGGCGGCGTCGCCGACGCGGCAGCTGATCTTCGCGTCGGCGACGCTCGAGTCGCAGAGCACCGCTGCGATCGCATCGTTGGCGCCGCAGCTGGCGATGCTTCAGGCCGGCGCGGCTGCGGTCAACGAAAACATCGAACATCTTTATTTGGTCTGCGAGGAACGCGACAAGCCGGACGAGTTGCGCAAGCTGCTGCATGCGCTCGAGCCGGAACGCGCCATCGTGTTCGTGCATCGCAACGACGTGGCGGAGAAGATCGCCGACAAACTGGCGCATCATCATATTGCCGCGGCAGATCTGAATGCGGCGCTCGACAAGCAGGAACGCAAGCGCGCGATGGATGGGCTGCGCAGCGGTGCGATTCGCGTGATGATCGCTTCCGACGTCGCGGCGCGCGGCCTCGACATCAAGGGCGTCACGCACATCTTCAATTTCGACGCGCCGACGCTGAGCAAAGCGTACCTGCACCGCGCCGGCCGCACCGGAAGGGCGGGCGCGAAAGGGCTGGCGATATCGCTGGTCACCGAGATCGAAGCGCGGGTGATACCGCGCTACGAGGACGAACTGGGCATCGCCATGCAACGCGTGCGCATGCGCGAAGGCCGCCTGATCGCTAGCGAGCGTTGACGCTCGCGCTCACCACGGCATCACCGTTCCGTCGTACTTGAGGAACGTGCCGGTATCCTTCAGCTGCCAGTTGTCGATCAGCGTCATCATGCTGGGAATGGTTACGTCCACGTCCACCATCTCCGGGAAGCCGGGCCGGTGGGGCGCATCGCGCGGCATGTCGCGCATCCGCACGAAGCCGGGATGGATCAGGCCGGTGACGACACCGCGGTCCGCCAATTCCTTGGCCATGCGCTTCATGATCATGTTGAGCGCCGCCTTGCTGGTGAAATAGAAGTAGAAGCCGCGGCGCTGGTCGTCGACGCTGACGGATGCCATGTCCGTGCTCATGGCCACGACCTTGCCGTGCGCCGCGACCAGATTGTCGGTGAAAGCTTCGGTGACTTTCACTGCGCCGAGCGTGTTGGTGCGGAAGTATTCCTCGAACAGATCGTAGTCGATGTTGCCCAGGATCTGGCGTTCGACATGTTCGGAGAGCAGCCCGGCATTGTTGATCACCACGTCGATGGGGCGGCCCTTGAGCTTGGCTGCAAGCGCATCCACCTGCGCGCGGTCGGTGACGTCCATCTTCTCCGCCACCACCTTGGGAAATTCCTTCGACAGCTTCGCCAGCGTCTCCGGCGTCGTGTCGCGCCGGTGCGTGGCGATCACATCCCAGCCCTTGGCGGCGTAGGCGTGCGCGAATTCCAGGCCGATGCCGGAATTGGCGCCGGTGATCAGCACCGTCTTGGCGGTGGCGGCAACGCCGGTGAGGAGCAGGGCGGCGGCGAGCAGGGTGGCAATTTTCATTGGCTTGGTCCTGTAACGACGAGCGGCGACTGTCGCAGAGTACACCCTGGCGCCGCTAGCCCTTAAGCGCGGCTCTTATCGACTGGGAGCGCTTGAGTTAAGTAGTCTTGGCGCGCGAATGCGGGCCAGGAATCGGTTGTAATATTGCCGCACCGTCCCGCGGACGGGCTAATGATCGAGTCACCGTTATCCACGAGGGAAGGCCATGTGCGACGACAATTCCATTGACGACATGATCGAGTTCGCGAAGCGCTCGAACGACCTGACACGGCGTCGCTTCGGTGCGTTGTCCATCGGCGTGGGTTTGACGATGGCGCTGCCGCGCGTTGCCGGCGCCGCCGACGTCAAGGAGGCGGAGATCGAGATCAAGACGCCCGACGGCGTGGCCGACGCCTATTTCGTCCATCCGACCACTGGCACGCATCCCGGCGTGCTGGTCTGGGCCGATGCGATGGGCCTGCGTCCCGCATTCAAGCAGATGGCGCAGCGGCTGGCGGAGTCGGGCTATGCGGTGCTGGTGCCGAATCCCTTCTATCGCACGATGAAGGCGCCGATCGTGCCGCCCGGTTCGAGCTTCCAGGATCCCGAGACGCGCAAGACCATCATGGCGATGATGGGCGCGCTGAATCCGGACACGCATGTGAAGGATGCGAAAACATTCGTCGCCTATCTCGACAGCCAGCCGGCGGTCGACAAGAAACGCAAGATGGGCACGACGGGATACTGCATGGGCGGTCCGATCACGATGCGCACTGCCGCGACGCTTCCGGACCGCATCGGTGCGGCGGGTTCGTTCCACGGCGGTGGCCTGGTCACCGACAAACCCGACAGCCCGCACCTGTTGGTGCCGAAGATGAAGGCCCAGTACCTCATCGCCATCGCCGAGAACGACGACAAGCAGCAGCCGACAGCGAAGGACACGCTGCGCGAATCGTTCGCCGCCGCGAAGCTGCCGGCTGAGATCGAGGTGTACACAGGCGCGCAGCACGGCTGGTGCCCGCCGGACTCGGCCGTCTACAACGAAGCGCTGGCGGAGAAGGCGTGGGAGCGCCTGCTCACGCTGTTCAAGAAAGCGCTGGTTTGAAGGTGCGCGGTGCCGGGCCGCGAGGCCCGGCTACTGCGGCGGGCTTTTCAGCGCCTGCTCGACCAGGAACACGTCGGTCAACAGCGCGCGCAGGTGCACCGATGCGTTGAGGTTGTCGACCAGCATCGAGCTGATCGAAGCCCGGCTCAACGCAAGGCCGATGGCGCCGCGCGCCGTCAGCGCATCGCGCTGCAACGCGTCGAAGAACGGTGCGATGTCGTATCGCTTCGACCTGACTACGCCGAGTGCCTCCTGCGCCAACGGCGACAATCCGTCGAGCGCCGCGTAGATCCCTTCCAGTGTGGCGCGCACTTCCGAGCCGGTTTCCTCTTGGCGTCCCTGGGCGGCGTAGGCGAGCAGGTATTCGTAGCCGCGCTCGATGCGGTCGACACGTTGTGAAAGATCAGCGCCCGGTGCCGTCATGACCCGGTGCCGTCATGATGTTCCTTCAGTTCCTCGCGCGTGATCCAGCCTTTCACCATGGCGCGCAAGTACATCCGCTTTTCCGGCAACAGGCTGAAGTAGATATGGATGATGACCAGCGTCACCGACAGGAATGTCGCGAAGTCGTGCAGCACGTGGATGATGCCCCAGGTCTTTTCGGTGAACAGGTAGGGGTCGCGTGTCAGGAACGGCGTCTGCACTTTCGCCAGCATCATCACGCCGGTCACCACCGCCGTCAGCAGTGCGACGGTGAAGGCGTGATGCATGAGCTTCTGTGCGAGCGTGTACTTGCCAGGCGTCGGCTTGCCGCTCAACTCGCCCAGGTCGCTTGAGTGAACCCAGATCGTGCGCAGTTGCTGCCAGACGAGCGAACGCACGATGTGAAACAACACCAGCAGCGTCAGTAGGATCCCTGCCATCCAGTGAGCATCTACCCACGCGAAACGGATGCCGACGATCGGCAACAGGCTGGTGCCGAGCAGCACGAACATGGTGAACGCGGTGACCCAGTGGAAGGCGCGATCCACCGGCGCGTGGCGCTCGATGCGCTCGCCGGGAGGGACGACGTCGCTGCCTGCGGCACGCGTCGTGAGGTTTGCATCATCGAGAGGGTAGTGCGTCGACATGTCAGTTCCGGCGCTTGCGGCTGAAGGCCCTGAAAATGAAGTGGATGGCGATCACGGCGAGGCCCACGCCCACCGCGACGTCGAGCAGACTCCACGACAGCCCGTCGATGACGTGCTGGCCCCAGGCGTCGTGACCGTGGCGGAAGATGTCCATCTACGCATCCCGGATGGCGCGACGGACGAGATTCTCCATCAGCGGCATCTTGAAGTGGTTGAGGTTGAGCGGCTTGGCGCCTGCGGCGGCGAGTTTGCCGGCACGCATTGCGAGATCTTCGTTCTTCGGTTGGCCGGTGATGGCCTGCTCCACGTCCAGCATGCGGCGCGGCACGCATTCCACCGCGCCGCATACGATGCGGGCGCTGCGGATCGTGTCGCCTTCCATGAGCAGCGCGGCTGCGACGCTCAACAAGGCAAAGTCCCACGCTGCGCGGTCGGCAACTTTCTCGAAGTAGAACTTCGCGCCCGCCCAGATCTTCGGCAAGCGCACCGACGTCAGGATTTCGCCGGGTTTCAGGCAGTTCATGCGGCGGATATCGAGCGCCGGGCCGACGAAGAACTCTTCCGCGGGCACGACGCGCTCGCCCTTGCGGCTGCGGATCACCATGCTCGCGTCGAGCGCGACGGCTGCCGTTGCCGTGTCGGAGGGTGTGACCGCGACACAGCGGCTCGCACCGAACAGAGCGTGCTCACGATTCTGGCCTTGCGGCGTATCCGCGTAGCACATGTTGCCGCCGGCGCGATAACAGTCCACGCCGCCGCGGTAATACCAGCAGCGCGTGTCCTGGCACAGATTGCCTCCGAGTGTGCCGACGTTGCGGATCTGCGGACTCGCGACTCGTCCCGCGGCGCTGCTCAACAAGGAATAGCGCTGCGTCACGATGGGATCGCTCTCGATCACCGACAGTGTCGTGAGCGCGCCGATCTCCAGGCCCGCGTCGGTTTCGCGGATGCCCTTCATGGCAGCGATGCCGGTCAGGTCGATGACGACCGAGGTGCGCTTGGTCCGGTTTTTCAACCAGTCGTAGGTGTCCTGGCCGGCCGCGAGCAGCCAGGCGTCCGGACCGAGGCGCTCGGCGAGATCCAGCGCGGCCTCGATGCTGTCGGGCTGGTACAGGTCGAAATGCGGCATCATGTCTTTCAACATTGCGATGCCCCTTACTGCGTGTTCACTTGCAGGGGCCGGTGCGATTGTCCGCGCCCCGCGAAGTGGTTGATGATCATGTCGGGCTTCACCGGCGTGCGATTGAAGACGTGGCCGCCCATCGCATCGGAGATCGCGCACAGCAGCGCGGCGGCGGCGGCGCCGAGCAGCGGTTCGCCGATGCCCTTGGTGCCCAGCGCGCCATTGGGGTCCGGGCTGTCGACGGCGTCCCAGTCCATGTGCGCCGCGATGTCTTCGTACGTCGCCGGCTTGGCGTGATGCAGGTCGACTGAGGCGGGCAGGCCGTTCTGCGGGTCATAGATGATCTGTTCCAGGCAGGCCATGCCGAAGCCGCCGGTCGCGCCGCCTTTGACCTGCGTCGCCAGCCCCATCGGATGGATCACCGTGCCGCAGTCGGCGACGCCGAGATACTCCAGGATGCGATGCTGGCCGGTCTCGACGTCGAGTTCGATCTGGATGAATGCGGCGACGAACGCAGCGGGCTGGCCGGCGACCGGGAGATTGTCCTTCGCGACGCCGATAAGTCCGCTGCCGGCGAGCGCTGCGGCCGAAGCCTTCGTCATCGGGTTGATGTCGGCGGGCAATTCCTGGCCGCTGTACTTGCCGCCGAGTTCGATGGCGCGCTGCGCGGCCTGCGCATATGTGATGCTGCGCCCAGGCGCGCCTTTGCGAAACACTTTCACGCCGTCGACGTCGTAGTCCTCGGGCGCGCCGCCCAATTGTTGCGCCGCGATTTCCTTCAATTTGTTGAGCGCATCGGTCGCCGCGACGAAGTTCGTGCGGCCCATCGTGAACGAGGTGTTGCTGCCGAACTGGCCGATGTTCCAGGGCAGGTGCTTGCGGCTGTCGCCGCGCTCCACGACGCAATTCTCCCAATCGTACTTGAGCACTTCAGCAGCGATGCGCGCCGTGCCGGAATGCGAGAACGTACCGAGGTTGCCGACGCCGGTGTGGATATGCAGCTTGCCGTCGGGCGTGATGCGCACCAGGCCGTCGAAGCCGCTGAAGCCGGCCGGATGAAACGCCTGGCCGACGGCGACGCCGGTCACCTTCGAGCCGTTGCGTTGGCCGCTGAGCTTCTTTTTCTCTTCCCAGTTAAATTTCGCTGCGCCCTTGTCGAGCGCGTCTTTCAGGTAGCAGCTCGTCACCGGGGTTTGCTTCGGGCCGAACGTCGCGCCGTTCTGGGGCGCGTTCAAGCGGCGGATCGCGAGGCGATCGATGCCGAGTTCGCGCGCGGCACGGTCGAGCAGCGGCTCGATGATGACCGCGAGCTGGTTGTAGCCGGGCCCGCGCTGTGCGGTGCGCAGCGGCGAGTTCGTGCACACCGGTATGCCGCGCCAGCGCATCGCCGCGGGTTGATACACGAGCGAGAGTGCGTCGGGCGCGTTGCGGAAATCCCAGAAGCTTTCGTACGCGCCGTTTTCCTGCACGATGTAGATGTCGGCGGCCAGCATGCGGCCGTCGGCGGCAAAGCCCAGCTTCACCTGGCCTTGAAAGCCGTTGCGCGCCGAGCCGTAGTAATACTCTTCGGCGCGGCTGATGCGCATCATCACCGGCAGGTTGATCTTCTTCGACAGCAGCGCCGGGATCGCCATCGAAGGATAGGCGCCGCCCTTGGAGCCGAAGCCGCCGCCGCAGAATTCGGCGATGTACACCAGTTCGTCGGGCTTGATGCCGATGAACTGCGCCAGCTGCGGCATGATGAACGACTGGCTCTGCGTCGAGCCGTAGACGAAGCACTTGCCGTTCTGCCAGTACGACATCGTGGTGCGCGGCTCCATGCTGTGATGCGAATGGCTCGCCGTCACGAAGCTTTCGTCGTACACCACTTTGGCTTGCGCGAAACCAGCGTCGGGATCGCCGACCGTCCAATCCTGCGCGGACCGGCCCATCGGCATTTTGCCGGCCTTTTCGCCCGCGTCCAAGTCGGCCTGCGTCCACTTGATCGTCTGCAATTTCACGCCGGCCGCGACCACGTTGCCGTCGCTGCGCGCATCCGGTCCGTCCGGGCGCAGGCTCTGCAGCGGATCGAGCGTGAAGGGCAGGCGCTCGTATTCGATCTTCACTTTTTCGAGCGCGTCGTGCGCAATGGTCTCGCTTTCGGCGGCCAGTGCGAGAATCGGTGCGCCGATGTATTGCGGCTCCAGCGTGAGAATGGGTGCGCCGGCATCGGGCGGATTCTTGACCTCGCCCGGCAGCAGCACGCCGACCACACCGGGCATCTGCAAGGCCGCAGACACGTCGATGTTGAGCACGCGCGCGTGCGGCAGCGGGCTCACCAGCAGGCGGCAGTACACCATGCCTTCGGCGCGGAAATCCTCCGCGTACTTCGCCTGGCCGGTGACTTTCGCGAGCACGTCGGGCGGGATGAAATCCTTGCCCAGCAGCTTATACGCCATTGCCTGCTCCCGCCGCGCGCATCACTGCGTTCAGATAATTGTCGTAGGCGCCGCAGCGGCACAGATTGCCCGACATTGCATGGCGCGCCTCTTCCCGCGTTGGATGCGGATTGCGCTTGAGCAGCGCGACGGCCGAGACCACCTGCCCCGGCGTGCAGAAGCCGCACTGCGGCCCAAGCTCGTCGACGAATGCCTGCTGCACCGGATGCAGCGTGCCGTCGGGCGCGGCGATGCCTTCGATGGTGACCACCTTGCGCGCGCGCACGCTGTGGGTAAGCGTCGAGCAGGAATAGTGGGTGACGTCGTCGATCATGACCGTGCACGCGCCGCACTCCGCGCGGTCACAGCCGAGCTTGGTGCCGGTGAGGCCGAGTTTGTAGCGCAACGTCATTGCGAGGGTTTCCTGCGGCAGCACGTCGACGCGTCGGACCTGGCCGTTGACGTTGATCGACAGCAGCCGCTCGACGCCGCCGGCCACGGCGGAGCGGCCGGTGGGAGAGGGCGAACAACCAAGTACATATAAAGAAGAGGACGCGACGGCGCCCGAGGCGATGACGCGCTTGATGAATTCGCGCCGCGACAGGCGCGAAGCTTCGGTCTCGACCGTCACGCAATTCCCCTGATTAACACGTTCCCGGGTTGTCGTTTCCGGCGAGCCTACGCGCCGCGCATTTCGCCGGCAAGCAGCGGCTTGCGCTGCTGCGCCGGCGGGCATGATAGCTCGACGGTGAGCGCGGACTCGACTCAGGAGGCACGGAACACCCCCGGTCGGGCAGGCGTTTTGCCCAACGGCGTGGGTTGTTCGTGCGCCGAAGTGCGCGACAATGGCGTGGTATCCGGAAATTGGTGAGAAATCGTTAATGCGCTCAAGCCTGATGTTGATGGTATTGCTCGGTGTCCTCGGCTCCCAGGCCCGCGCCGCGGAGGCGGTGGCGCCCAAGCCGGTGACCGCCGCGGACTCGCGCGCGGTGATGACTGGCGACCAGGTCGTGCAGATCCTGGATGAAACCGTCGACTGGTATCGCATGCTCGGTACCCAGCAGCAGGCCGCCACGCAGCCGAGCGACCTGTTGATCCTGTACGCCAACCGCCAGACCGCCGACAAAGTCATGGCGCTGGCGTTTGAAATCGCCCGCGCGAACGCCGAGTTGTTGAGCAGCGAGGCCAATGCCGCGCAGGCCAATGCCGAGGCGTCTTCGGAGCGATCGCTCAACAACGTGAAGAAGAAGTTAGACGCACAGCGCGCGGCGCTGCAAGCGGAAATCGATGCCCGCAAGCGCGATCTGGCCGTGGCGCCCAAGCAGGGCAAGGTGGATGTGCAGGCGAAGATATCGGTGCTGCAAGGAGAGCTGGACCTGCTCAATGCGCGCTGGAATCTGCTCGGCAACATGACGCAGTTCGCCGGCGAGAGCGATGCCGAGGGCTTCGGCGCGAATGCGTTGAAGGCGCACATCGACGCCATCGCCGCATCAATTCCTTCGGCGAGCGCCGCGACGCAGGCGAACTCCGCAGCGAGTGCGGGCGCAAATGGAGCTGATGCACCGGCGGCGAACCCGTTCGCCAGCGCTTCGCTCAGCCGCTTCGGCATCTGGGATCTGGCCGCGACGGTGTTCAGGCTGTCCGCCAAATCGGGGACCATCGATTCCGTGGACGCTCGCACCGACGCTCTGCAAAAGGTGTTGACGCAGATACGCCTGCAACCGCAGGAACGGCTGCGCGCGCTCGCGGCGCGTGGCGATGCGCTTGCCGCACAATCGGACAGCGGCAACGCCGCGAGCCTGCGCGGCGTGCGCGATCAGTACGACACGCTGGCCTGGCTGTTCCAGCAGACTGCCGGCATCGTCACGCCGTTGACCAAAGTGGATGTGCTGCTCAATCAGTATCGCCGCAACCTAGCCAACTGGCGCGATGCGACGAACAAGCAGTATCGCGATGCGCTTGAAGCGCTTGGCTTGCGCGTGGCCGTCTTCGTCGGACTGCTGGCGCTCGTGTTCCTCGCCGCGGAGCTATGGCGGCGCGCAGTGTTCCGCTACGTCCACGAGCCGCGCCGCCGCTCGCGTTTCCTGCTGCTGCGGAAGATCGTGCTGTGGTCGCTGGTCGTCGGGATTGCCGCAGCGACGTTTGCCACCGAACTCGGTTCGCTCGCCACCTTCGCCGGGTTGATCACGGCCGGTCTCGCGGTGGCAATGCAAAGCGTGCTGGTCTCGGTCGTCGGCTATTTCTTTCTCATCGGCAAGTACGGCATCCGCGTCGGCGACCGCGTGCAGATCGGCACCGTCACCGGCGAAGTGATCGACCTGGGACTGGTGCGCCTGCACCTGATGGAGTTGGGCGGGCAGGGGATGAGCCCGACCGGCCGCGTCGTCGCCTTCGCGAACTCGATCATCTTCCAGGCCTCGGGAGGGCTGTTCAAACAGATCGCGGGCGTCAACCTGGCGTGGCATGAGATCACCCTGGGCCTGCCGAGCGGCGTGGACTACGCGGCAATGAAGGACAAACTGACCGAAGCCGTGACCAACGTGCTCAAGGAATATCGCGAGGACATCCTGCGGCAAACCCAGGAAATCCAGAAAGCCGCCGCATCGAACGAGGCAAGCGATGCGCAGCCGCAGGTGCAACTGCGCTTCTCGGCCGCCGGCGTCGACGCGATCGTGCGTTATCCGGTCCAGCTGCAGCACGCGGCGGAGATCGACGAACGTGTGTCGCGCGAACTGTTGAACGTGATATCCGCGCACGCGGCGCAGCAGGCGAAGTGAGCGGCCCAGCCCGTCCGTAGCTTCAGAATGTGATCAGCACAAGGTTGGCGAGCGCACCTTCGATGGCTGGATAGCGGAAGCGATATCCCGCTTCCAGCGTGCGCTTGGGCTTCACGTTCTGGCCCTCCAGCAGGATGGAGGCGCGATCCTTGCCGACCATCGCGCGCACCAGCCATGTCGGCGCCGACCACATGATGGGCCGCCGCAACTGCTTCGCGAACGCCTGCGTGAATTCGCGATTGCTGATGACGCCCGGAGCAACGGCGTTGTAGCGGCCCCGCGCCGCCGCGGAATCGACCAGGTGTTCGAAGATGCCGACGGCATCGTCGATGTGAATCCACGGCACCGGTTGCCGGCCGTGGCCCATGACGGCGCCGAGACCGAGGCAGAACGGCAGGCGGATGATGGGAAGAAAGCCGTGCGCGCGGCCCACCCGCCACAATTGCCCGAGATAGGACGTTCTCTCGACCGCGCCGAGCACGACACCGATGCGCACGCTTACGTGGCGGATGCGCGTTGCATCGATGCCGCTCGCTGCCTGTTCCCACAACGCGACGAGTTCGGCCGGGAAGTCGACTCCCATCGGCGAGGAGCTCTCGTCGAGTTCGGGATAGCGCGCATCGGCCGCGACTTCCGCCGTGCCGTAGAAACACTTGCCGGCGGTGGAGACGAATACGGCGGGCGGCCGTTCCATCGCATTCAGCGCGCGCACCAGCGAGTTGGTGGTCTGGACGCGCGATTGCAGAACTTCGTTGCGGTACGCATCGTTCCAGCGGCGCCGGACATCGAGAATGTGCTGGCCGGCCAGGTTGATCACGACGTCGCACGGCGGGAGCGCGCCGCGGTCCACGTCTTCCCAGGTGATGCGATCCGGTCCTGCGAATCGCGAAATCCAGGTGACCGTATCGCCGCGGCCGCGAAATCTCTTGGTGAGAGCCGCGCCGATGAAACCGCTGCCGCCGCCGATCAGGATGTGCATGGTCGATCCTCCGTGTCAGGCTTTGATGGCCGGCATCGATCGGGCTGCGAAGCCCATGTACGAGAGCGACAAGTCCCGGCTTCGCGCCAGCACGATCGCGTTGCCCATGTCGCCGAAGCTGATCCGTCCGAGCTTGAGGCGCACGAACGACGCCAGCGCCTTGAACGGGTTCATGCGCGGCGACAGGCCGGCGAATTCGTGCGCGATCAGGCCGTGCTGCCAAAGGCTGTGCGCGAGTTCGTCGGGCCGGATGAACCGTTCCCACACATGCACGTTGCGCGGCACGACCCGCGTCAGCGCGCAATCCTGCGCGAGCTTGATCGCGAGAAGCTTGCTGAGCCAGGTGCGGTTGATGGTGTCGAAAAAGAAAATACCGCCTGGCTTCAGCACGCGCGCGATCTCACCGACGACGCACTCGACGTCATCGACATGTTCGAGCACGTCGCAGCAACACACCACGTCGAACTGCGCGGCGTCGAACGGCAGGGATTCCGCGCTGCCTTCCTGATAGCGAATGGACAGGCCCGACGACTGTGCGTGCTGGCGCGCGGCGTCGAGCGTCGGCAAGGAGCGATCGATTCCGGTCACCTGGCAGCCGAGCGCAGCGAACCGCTCCGCAAGCAGGCCGCCGCCGCAGCCGACGTCGAGTACGGATAGCGATTCAGGTGCCCGCCCGAAACGTCGCACCAGTGCATCGCGGAAATAGGCGAAGCGGGGCGGATTGATGGCATTGCGCAGCAGCGCCATGAAGGAGTCGTCGCTCCACCATTCATCCGGAATGCGGTCGTAGATCGCGTTGTCGATGGTCGCCATGACACTCCCTGCGCCGTTCAGCGAGCCTGGCTTTTCTTTGCCTTGGCGAGCGCGGCGCTTTCCCGCTTCAACGGTCCGCCGACGGGGCAGAATGTGGCCAGGCAGTTGTGCAGCGTGCCGATCAGATTGTCGTCGACCAAGCTGTAATGCACGAACTGGCCGCGCTTGTCGCTCTTGATGAGCCCGGCGTGCTCGAGAATCTTCAGGTGCTTCGACAACGACGGCTTGGTCATCTCGAAGCGCTCCGCGATCTCGCCCGCGGTCAGTGAGGTCTTGGCGAGATACGCCAGGATCTTGCGGCGCGGCGTGGAGGCGAGGGCGGCGAAGACTTGATCGACATTCATGGGCATTTGGCCGTGGACAGGTTGCTATGTATAATTCGCTAATTAGCTAATTACGAGATACACTAACATCCTCCGAGTCGATAAGCCAGTGAGTGCGAAGGCAGGGCGTTATGCAAAGTTCGGCGGCATCGGATGAAGACGTCTGGCTCGTCTACGACGACGAGTGCCCCGTGTGCAGGTCGTACTGCAAGTACGTGCGCATTCGCGCGGCGGTCGGCCGTTTGCACCTCGTCGATGCGCGGCAGCCGGGGCCGTTGATGGATGAGATCACGGCTGCGGGCCTGGATATCGACCAGGGCATGGTGCTCAAGCTGCAACAGTCGCTCTACTACGGCGCGGATGCGATGCACATGCTGACGTTGCTCGGCACTCGTTCCGGATGGTTCAATCGCTTGGCGTTCGTGTTCTTCGGTAGCCGGTGGGGCTCGCGCGTTTTCTATCCTGCCGGCAAAGCATGTCGCAACGTGGTGCTCAAGCTGCTGGGCATCGCCTATATCGACAATCTGAAGAGGCCCGCGGCGCACCGGCCCCATTCAACTTAAGGAGTCGCCATGACAAATCAGGCCAGCGAGGGTGGATGTCTGTGCGGTGCGATCCGTTATCGCTTCAGCTGCGTGCCTCGCGTCAACGCACTGTGCCATTGCCGCAGCTGCCAGCGCGCGTCGGGCGCGCCGTCGGTGGCGTGGACCGTGGTCACTTCGAGCGATTTCTCGTTCACGGCGGGAACGCCGGCTCTGTTTCGATCCTCGCCCGGCGTCATGCGCACGTTCTGCGGCCGCTGCGGTACGCCGCTGACGTATCAGCGCGAGACGGAAACGCAGACCATCGACGTGACGACTGCGACCTTGGATGCGCCTAACGACTTCGCGCCGGCTTGCGAGATCTGGCTGTCGCACAAGATATCGTGGGAGCGCTCGAATGAAGCAATTGCCCAGCATGCCGGCTCCAGTCGCAAGGATACGGCAGCGACTCCGGGCTCGAACTAGAGTGTGAGCGTCAATGCGGTGAAGCGCTGCTCGCAACGGCGGCGGCGCCGAATGCGCGCGGCAATCGTGGCGCTGCGTAGCTAAGGCGTCGCGCCGGCGCTGGCCGTGCGGGCGGGGTAGAACCGGGCGAGTCGTTCGCGGGCTTTCTGCTTCGCGTCGGGGTCGGCATGTGGATCGTTGCTCAGTTCGCGCGCACTGGCGACGAGAAGTTCTTCCGCCTCCTTGAGCTTGCCTTCCTTATAGAGCACCTCGCCGAGCGCGCTGGCGGAGCGGGCAGCGCGCCACGGCGGCGCATCGGTGCGATTCCAGCGATTCATTGCTGCGGTCAGGACGGTTTCGGCGTCCGGCAATTTGCCCATCGCCAGCAACGTTTCGCCGAGGTAGTGCTCGGTGCTTGCGACATATTGGTGATCGCGCGGCAGGTTCTTGGCGTACAGCTGCAGCGTGTCGCGCAACAATCCTTCCGCCTCGGCAAATTTGGATTGCCGCATCAGCACGGTGGCCAGCAGCGTTTGCAGATGGCCGATCTTGTTGCCGGCGGTGCTGCGGAATTCGCGGTGCATGGCGAGCGCTTCGCGGATCAGCGCTTCGGCGTCCTTGACGTTGCCCTGCGCGATGCGCACCTGCGCCAATGAGCCCAGCGTGTCGGCGACGATGTCGTTGTTGGAGCCGTACAGGATGCGCTGCGCGGCCAGCGCCCGCTCGAACAGCGGCGCGGCCCGGTCGATGCGGCCGCGATACATGAGAATTTCCGCCAGCCTGAAGTCCGCCATGACGCGATCGGGATGATATTGCGGCGCCGATTTGTAAATCTCCACGGCTTCAGTGGCCGTCTTCTCGGCCTGCTCCAGGTCGTCGGCCCACACCGAGACATTCGATAGCTCGACCAGCACGGCGCCCACTTCGGGATCTTTCGGGCCGCGCAATTCGCGGATCAGCTCCAACCCGCGCGTGAAGTGTTCGCGGGCCTGCTGCGTGTTACTGCGCAGCATTTCGAGGCGGCCAAGCTCCACCAGCAGCTTCGCATCCGGATAGGTGCGCTGGCCGTGTGCGCGGCGCGACACGGAGAGCGCCTCGGCGAAGATGCGGTCCGATTCCTCGAAGCGCGAATTCTCGCGCAGCACGATGGCGAGTTCGGTCAGGATCAAACCCATGCGCGCGTCGTCGGTGCCGTACAGCCGCCGTTGTATGCGCAGCGAATCCTGCATGTAGCCGATGGCCCGATCCGGCTGCCCCATCTGGCGGAACGAGCGGCCCATTTCTTCGAGCAGCACCGCCTGCACCTCGGGTTGCTGGCCGAGGTCGGTTTGTATGCCGCGCGCCGCCTGGTCCAGCAGATCGCGCGCCGTCGGCTCGCGGCCGAAATTGACGAACGGGCTGGCCGAACGGAACACCTGCAGCATGAAGTCGGAAACCTTTTCGGCGCGTTCCCTTTCCTGGTTGGCGTGATCCAGCGCGACGGCGATCGCGTGATTCTTGAACGAGAGCACGATGGCGGAGCCCACGACGAGCACGACGAACAGCGCCGTCATCGCCACGCCGACGGTGTGGCGGCGCATGAAGCGCTGGCTGTAATACAGCCAGTTGCCTTGCCGCGCTTCGACAGGCTCGTTCGCAAGGTAGCGCCGCACGTCGGTGGCGAGTTGTTCGACCGAGCCGTAGCGATGCTGCGGCTCCTTGCGCAGCGCGCGCATAACGATGGCGTCGATGTCGCCCTGCAACAGCTTTTGCAGCCTCTCCGGCGTAGCACTGCGCACTGCGGCGACAGCTTCGATCGGCGACTGGCCTTCCTTCGGACCGCCGTCGATAGCGCGGCGCACCGCGGCGCTGGGCTTGGGCGGATCGGCGACGCAGATCGAGCGTTCGAGTTCGAGCCGGCTGGCCGAGCCCGGTACGTCATACGGACGCATCCCGGACAGCAGTTGATACAGCACCACGCCAAGCGAATAGACGTCGCTGGAAGTGGTCACGGGCCGGCCGAGAATCTGTTCCGGGCTTGCGAATTCGGGCGTGAGCAGGCGGTCGTTGTGCTCGGTGAGCTGGGTCAGTTCGCGGAAGTCGCCGGTGTCGAGCAGCTTCGCGATGCCGAAGTCCAACAGCTTGGTCGCGCCTTCCGGCGTGACCAGGATGTTGCCGGGCTTCAGGTCGCGATGAACGATCAGGTTCTGGTGCGCGTACTGAACGGCAGCGCAGATGTCGAGAAACAGGCGCAGGCGGGCGCGCAGGTCGAGTTCCTCGAGATCGCAGTAGCGGTCGACCGGGTCGCCGCGCACGTATTCCATGACCAGGTAGGCCTGGCCGTCTTCGGTCTCGCCCGCGTCGAGCAGTCGCGCGATGTTGGGATGATTCAGGCTGGCCAGAATCTGGCGTTCGGCGCGGAACCGTACGCCGAGACTCGTCTGCACCGCCGTGTGGTCGACGATCTTGATCGCCACCTGCGCGGTGTATTGCCGGTCGGAGCGCTCGCCCAGGTATACCGTGCCGGCGCCGCCGCGCCCCAGCACTGATACCAGCGAATAGTTGCCGACGTTGCTGCCGACCAGCGACCGCGATCGCTCGCGGCTGCCGTCGGCCGAAGTCGAATCGATCGCGCGCGAGTGGGGACCAGGGCCCCTGGTGATGTCGCGGGTTGTCGGGCGGGGCATTGCGTCGCCCAGGGCCGGACTACCGCGCGTGGCGCGCATGCGATTCACTCGTGCAGATCTTCCGGTGCGAAGTTATGTAACGGCGCGAACGGGCCGATTCTGCCGCTTTCCCCGCCAATTCAGCGAGATGCAGACCGCATTCCGGGTGCTTCGCCAGGGGAATTTACATCCCCAGCCCAGGGGCGGCTCCCGCATGACGCATGAGTTATGTCCTGAAGTCCTACATTTTCAGGGAATAGCTGTTGTCAATGTGACGTCCGTCACATGATACTGTCGCTTATGTCATTCATTTTCCGCGTTATGTTGAACCATCGAGTGCGATTAAAAAAAGGGAGATCAAAGGATATGCGTAAGGTAATTGCGGCACTGGCAGCAACTGTGGTGTTTGCGGCTCCAGTAACGATGGCTGATGGCATTGGTGGTGGGGTGAAGCGGCCTCTGTTCCAGCTGGCTGACGGCATTGGCGGCGGCGTGAAGCGTCCGCTGTTTCAGTTGGCTGATGGCATTGGCGGCGGTGTGAAGCGTCCGCTGTTTCAGTTGGCTGACGGCATTGGCGGCGGCGTGAAGCGTCCGCTGTTTCAGTTGGCTGACGGCATTGGCGGCGGCGTGAAGCGTCCGTTGATCGTCCTGGTCTGAGATCCAACGAGGACATCGCCATGAAGATTCAAATTGCTTTGTTCACCGGCCTGGTACTGACGCTCGGCACCGCCATGTCCGCCGTCGCGATTCACAGCGATCGTGACGTGAAGGCGCCGGTGTCGATCGCCAAGCAAGCCGATTCGATGGAAAAGGCGACGACCTGGCAGGCGACGGCGCCTGCGTCGCGCATCCTGGTTCTGCCGCGCCCGCTCTGACGGCGCATTCGAGTCAGATAGATCAGTCGGACAAAACCGTGGCCGCGCGCGCATGCACCGGCCACGTATTTAGAAGGGTTGGCGCGCCGGGGATTCAGCGCTTGGCGGACTGAAACTTGACGACCTGGATTGCGGCGCGCAGGCGCTGCAACAGGTCTTTGTCCGAACCGCGCTTGCTGAGGTAATCGTCCGCGCCGACCGCGAGGCCGCCGGCGATGTCGTCGGCCGTGTCCAGCGCCGATAGCAGCATCATGAAAATCCGGTTCGGGGCGCAGCGGGCGCGCAAGTCAGCGATGAGTTCGATGCCATCGCCGTCGCCCAGCGTGCGGTCGATCACCATGATGGGGAACACTACGGCCGCGGCTGCATCGCGTGCTTCCTTGCACGAGGCAACGCTGAACACGTCGAAGCCCGCTGCGGTGATCAGCAGTTCGAGACGCTCGCGCGCCAGCTCATCGTCTTCGACCAACAGCACGCGCGAAGACTGCGCGGCAAGCACCTTCTGTTGAGACGTTTCGTTCACGGACATGCGATTGAAAACCCTACGCGTAACCAGCCGATGACGGCTATCGGGACGCCCCAAGCATCAGCTGTGCGAGCGTCGCCGCGACATAGGGTATTTGCTGAACGTCGCGCGATTCGTCCCTTAACCAGCAGGAAAGTCGCAGCGCTTCGACCGAATGGCTGCGGTAAACGCTGCGTCGTGCTTCGCTACAGCAGCGTTGCGATCAGAACCAGTTGTAGTTGAAGCTGATGCTGATGCGCGCGGCCTGCATGGTGTTCGGCGCCACCTCGTGCCGCAGCCAGCTTTCAAACAGCAGCACCTTGCCGGCTTCCGCGGGCATCATGACCCAAGGTTTGTTTTCCGGCCGGGCGTTCGTGCGGCGCGGCGGCGCAGCCATGAAGCGATCCAGTCGCGGGTCTTCGAACTTCAGGCCGGGACAGCCGCGTGGTGTCTGCACAAAGTACGTGCCGCTGATCGTGGACAGCGGGTGCAGATGCAGGCTGTGCACGACACCGCGCGGCATGATGTTCACCCAGCAATCCGTCATCGTCAGTTCGCGGCCTTCCAGGTCGAAGTCCAGCTTGCGCGCGAAGGATTTGACGTGGCGGTTCAACCGCTTTTCGAGCTGCGCGAAGGTGGGGGAGAGCTGGTGCATGCGGTTCGCGGAGTTGTACGAGGTATAGCCGCCGGGGTAGCTCCGTGCCGACCAGTGCCGGCCGGCGCTGTCGTCCTGTTCCAGTTGCAGGCATTCGCGCAGCAACTTGCGGTTGAACTGGGCTGCGTTGGTGGCCTGCAACTTGGCTGCGTGAATTCGCGTGGAGAAGACAGTGTGAGTCGTCATGGGCGGATTCTACTTGAGCGCGGACCGGAGGCACGCGTCAGAACCAGATCCGCAGCCCCGCGACCGCGCTCACCTCAGAGCTGCCGTCGTGCTCGTGTGACAAATCCGCAGTGCCGCCGAAGTTCCTTGTCCACTCCACGCCGACGTACGGTGCAAACTCGCGCTTGATCTCGTAACGCAGTCGCATGCCGAGTTCGAGTTGCGACAGGCCCGAACCAATCCCGCGCTCGCGATCCTCCTTGCCGTAGAGATTCGCCTCGACCTCCGGCTGCAATACCAACCGCTGCGTGAGCAGCATTTCGTAGTCCGTCCGCACGCGCAGCGCCGTGCGGCCCGCGTCACCGGCGTACAGCGTGGCCTCAACCTGGAACCATTGCGGCGCGATTCCCGCCACCCCGACCGCGAGCCATTCGCGTGACGGACCGACGCCGGAGTCGTGGCGCATGCCGGTTTGCAAACTCCACCAGCGTGCGACAACCCGGTCCCACAGCAGCTCCGCGTTCGCGCGCTCGGTGACGCCGTTCATGCGGTCGGCTTCGGTCTTGATATACAGCTTGTTGTAGTCGCTGCCGTACGATGCTTGGCCTTGCAGGCTGTAAGCTTCGCCCGTGTCGGCATCGCGCCATTCCGCCTGGTTCAACATGACGCGGCCATGGCGCGCCTTGTCGTCCATCTGCATCAGCTCGGCCATCTTCCCGTAACTCATGTGAAGCGGCGCGGACTGCGGCGGATCGGGCGGGACGTGCTGTGTTTGCGCGTGCGCCGTCATCGCCGTCGTCAGCGTCAACAGGGCTGCGAATCTCGCTGCCGCGCGCGCTCTCATGAGTGCGCTCCGTGTTCGCCGCCATGGCTGACGACGACTTCGCGGAACATGCCGGCCTCCATGTGATACAGCAGGTGGCAGTGATAGGCCCAGCGGCCGAGAGCGTCTGCCGTTACGCCGTAACTCAGTTTCTGGCCGGGCTGCACCATGACGGTGTGCTTGCGCACCAGGAATTCGCCGTGTTCGTTCTCGATCTCGCTCCACATGCCGTGCAGGTGGATGGGATGCGTCATCATGCTGTCATTGACCAGCACGATGCGCAGGCGCTCGCCGTGCATGAATTGCAGTGGCTGCGCCTCGGAAAATTTCTGGCCGTCGAAGGACCAGACGAAGCGCTTCATGTGTCCTGTGAGATGCAGTTCGATGTCGCGGCCGGGCGCGCGACTGTCGATCGAGCCGCCGAGGGTGTGCAGGTCCGCATAGGTCAGCACGCGGCGGCCGTTGTCGCGCAGGCCGACGCCGGGATCGTCGAGGCGCAACTGCGGGGCTGCCGCGCGCATGTCGACGTTGGGGCCGAAATCGGCGGGGATGGGCGCGGCAGCCGCGGCATGATCCATCTTGGAATGATCCATTTTGGAATGATCCGGCGCGGCCGCGCCGTGCGACATCGCCATGTCCGTCATCGACAGCAGCGGCCGCGGTTCGAGCTTCGGTACGTCGGCGCGCATACCTGCGCGCGGCGCGAGTGTGCCGCACGCATAGCCCGAGCGATCGATGGATTGGGCGAAGATGGTGTAAGCGCTGTCGTGCTTGGGCTCGACGATGACGTCGTAGGTCTCGGCCGCGGCGATGCGGAATTCATCCACGGTCACCGGCTCGATCTCCTGGCCGTCCGCGGCGACGACGGTGAGCTGCAGGCCCGGAATGCGGAGGTCGAAGATGCTCATGGACGAGCCGTTGATGATGCGCAGCCGCACGCGTTCGCCGCGATCGAACAGTCCGGTCCAGTTGCCCGCGGGTGTGATGCCGTTCATCAAATACGTGTAGACGTAGCCGGATACATCGGCGAGGTCGGTGGGCTGCATGCGCATCTCGCCCCACATCCTGCGCTCGGCGAGCACCTGCTTGACGCTGCGCTGCTGCGCATCGCGCATCAGATCGGTGGCCGTGCGCTTGCCGAAGTTGTAGTAGTCGCTCTGCACCTTTAGCGTGCGGTAGATGTGTTCGGGGTCGGTATCGGTCCAGTCCGACAACAGCAGTACATGCTCGCGGTCGGCACGCAGCCGCGGCGCATCGCGCGGTTCGATCACGATGGGGCCGTACAACCCGACCTGCTCCTGGAAACGCGAATGCGCGTGATACCAGTACGTGCCGGATTGATTGACCTTGAACCGGTACGTGAACGTCGTGCCCGCGGCGATGCCGTCGAAGCTCACGCCGGGCACGCCATCCATGTCGGCGGGCACGATCATTCCATGCCAGTGAATCGACGTCGGAACGCTCAGGGTGTTCTTCACTCGCAGAGTTACAGCGTCACCTTGCCGGAAGCGCAGTAGCGGAGCGGGTACTTGTCCGTTCACCGCCGTGGCGATGCGCGGCGCGCCAGTGATGTTGACCGGCAGCTCGCCGATGCTCAGGTCGAATTCGCTGCCGGTGAGGACGGCGTCATTGCTGGCGGCGGCGTGGAGGGGCGCAGAATGGGTTGCTGCGTACGTCGCAGCGCCCGCGGCGACGCCTTGGATGAAGCGACGGCGCGACCAATGAGCGCGGGCTAAGGGAATGAAAGACATCGGTGTTCTCGTCTTCGCAATGATCGGAGTTACCCTTTCCCGTTACGGGCAGGGTGCGGCCAGAGGGCGCCAGGCCGATCAGACGATGGGAGGACGAAAGACCTCGCCCGAACGGGCGACGAAATTCAGCGCGAGCGCGAGCGGCGGAAGTGGTTCGGCGCAGGCGAAAGTAAGGTCGCAGTTCGTTGCGGGCAGCAGCCACGCGACCGTGCAGGTGCCATGACAATCCGTTGCGCGGCAGCAGTCATGCGGTGAGTGGACCGGTGCCGGTTCCCGCTCGGCAGCCACAAGCGATTGCTGGCCGTGCCCCGCGCAATCCTCGCTCATCGACGCCGTGCTCACGACCGTCGTCGCCGGCGCATGCGTGGCGCCGCGCGTCATATCCGCATGCGCGAACGGCCCGGCCGCCAGCGCAAGCAGGTGCACCAGCGCCATCAGGCCCAACAGGAAGTTGCGATGTCTCGTGCGCACGTGGGCAACGTACACCGCGGCAATCGCAGCGTAAAGAGTACAGCGTTGATTTGCTATTGTGCAGGCTGTCAAATCTTGCCGAAGCCCGCCAACGCGGGCCAATCGGTAGGGCCTTTCCGTACTTACAGCGAGAACGATCAGCATGATTCTGGAAGCAGCCGCCATCGTCATCAAAGCGGGTCAGCGTGAAGCATTCGAAGCGGCCTATGCGCAGGCGAGCCGCGTGATCGCTTCGGCGCAGGGCTATGTGTCGCACGAATTGCAGCGCTCCGTCGACAATCCCGGCCGCTACCTGCTGCTGGTGCAGTGGCGTACGCGCGACGATCACATGATCGGGTTCCGCGAGTCGCCGCTGTTCACGCAGTGGCGTGCGCTGGTCGGGCCATATTTCGATGCCGCGCCGAATGTGGACCACCTGGAACGCGTGCCCGGCGGCGCTGGCCTCAACCCGGCAAATGCTCGCGGATGATTTCGATGAACGGTTCGCCGTAGCGCAGCAGCTTCGTCTGTCCCACGCCCGGCACCGTCGCGAAGTCGGCGATGGTCACGGGCTTGCGCTGCGCCATCTCGCGCAGCGACGCATCGTGAAAGATCACATACGGGGGCAGTCCGTTCTGGTCCGCCAGCTTCTTGCGCAGCGCCCGCAGCGCTTCGAACAGTTCGTAATCCCCGGCGGTCGGGGCGGCTGCACCGGCGGAAGAAGCTTTCTTGGCGCGCGCCGGTTTGGGCGCTGCGGCGATTTCCACGCGCCGCTCGCCGCGCAGCACTTCCCAGCTCTTCACATTCAGCAGCAGCACGGGATAGCCGTCCTGCGTTTCGTCGAGCAGCCCCTGGTGGGTGAGCGAACGGGTGAGATGCCGCCATTCATCGACGCTGCGTGATTTGCCGATGCCGTACACGCTCAGCGACTGGTGGCCGCGATCGATCAGGCGCTGGGATTCGCCGCCGCGCAGTATCTCGATCAGGTACGCGGCGCCGAATCGTTCGCGCCGCTGTGCCAGGCGCGCGACACAGGACAACAGTTGCTGCGACTCGACGGTCCAGTCCGTCGTCGCGCGCGGCTCGCAGCAGTTATCGCACGCCCCGCACGCGCCGGGGAAAGCTTCACCGAAATAACGCAGCTGAATGGTGCGGCGGCAATCGGTCGACTCTGCATAGTTCAATACCTGCCGCAACTGCTGGCGCGCAAGGCGCTGCTCGTCTTCCAGCGGCGAGCCGTCGATGGGGTCGACTTTCTGCTGGATCAGGAACTCCGCCGTGCGGATGTCGGCGGGTCCGAAATACAGGATGCACTGCGCAGGATCGCCGTCGCGACCGGCGCGGCCCGATTCCTGGTAGTAGCTTTCCAGCGTGCGCGGCAGGTCGTAGTGCACCACCCAGCGCACGTCGGGCTTGTTGATGCCCATGCCGAACGCGATTGTGGCCACGATGATGCGCGCGTCGTCCTTGATGAACGCATCCTGATTGCGGCTGCGCTGGTCCGCTTCGAGGCCGGCGTGGTATGGCAGCGCGCTTACGCCGTCGGCGCGCAACTTCTCCGCGAGTTCGTCGACTCGCTTGCGCGACAGGCAATAGACAATACCGGCGCTGGCGGACTCGCGTGCGCGGGCGAGCAGTTCGTCGTAGGTGCGCTTGTTCTTCGGCCGCACGGCGTAGTGCAGATTGGGTCGGTTGAAGCTGGCGACATGGATCGCAGGTTCACGCAGCGCGAGTTGCTGCACGATGTCCGTGCGCACGCGCGGCGTCGCCGTCGCGGTGAAGGCGAGCACCGGAACGTCGGGATAGCGGTGCCGCAGCGTCGACAACTGCCGATACTCCGGCCGGAAATCATGACCCCACTCGGAAACGCAATGCGCCTCGTCAATGACGATCGCGGCAATTCCCGGTGATGTTTTCAGGCGCGGCAGCACGCCTTGCGAGAATTCCGCCGTCAACAATCGCTCCGGCGCGAGATACAGCAGTTTGTATTCGCCGCGCAGCAGCGCAGCAGTGCGCTTGGCAATCTCGGCGCCGCCCAGGCTCGAATTGATGAATGCCGCGGCGATGCCGTTGTCCTGCAGCTGCCGCACCTGGTCCTGCATCAGCGCGATGAGCGGCGAGACCACCAGCGTCACGCCTTGCTGGATGACGGCGGGCAACTGAAAGCACAGTGATTTGCCGCCGCCGGTGGGCATGATGGCGAGCACGTCCTTCGCCGCCATCGCGTCGCGGACGATGGCTTCCTGGCCCGGTCGAAACGAATCGAAGCCGAAAGCCGCCTTGAGCGTGGTGCTGAGTTCCGGATGCGGCATCCGGGCGAGAGAGTGTTCCATGCGGCGAAGCTGATTGCGCGAGATCGGCCAAAGGGCGAAGTGGAGAGCGAACGCGCGCGCATGATCGCACCAACGCCGCCGGATTCCATAATTCTTTGCCGGCGCGGACTGGGCGCTGCTGGCGACTCGGAAGCGAGCCGTGCTAGCGTGCCGCGCGCGTGAATGCTGTGTTCATTCGCGTATACGCGGACATCGAAAAGTTGGTTGCGAACGCGCTTTGCAGCGGGCGCGGTGCGTGCTCAGCGTGTTCCGGTAAGGCTTTCCATCATCAGGCCGGTGCCGCCCTTGGAAATGTGCGCGACGATGGCGGTGCGGCGATGGATCTTCGTCACCACGCCCAGGTTGATGGCGAAGGCGAGGTGCACCGTGGCGCCTTTCTTCAGGCCGAGATTTTCGGTTTCGATGAACACGCCGTTGGCGCTGAGATTGCGCGCACGGCACAGCTTGCCGGGACGGCCCGGTACGGAAACGTACACGGCGGTGCGGGCACGATGACGAGTATGTAGGCGTCGCTCCATGTTCAGATTCTCTTGGCGTCGTCGTTATATTTGTTGTTCATGCAACTGCACGGTTTGGTCATGATGGGTATGGAGCGAGATTCTCGACAGCGATCACAGTTGCTGCGACGGGGCCATTATGCCGCGATGCGCCGCCCATGCGAAGTCCGTTGTAGAGTGTTATGTCGTAAGTTCTAAGCTTTCTTGAATGCGTGAAACGATGAGCCATGGGTGGGGAACTGCATGACGAGCGATGAGCACGGCGAGAGTGGGCGCACGCGCGACCGCAGCGTCGGAAATCTATCCAGAAACTCATCCATGAACCTGATGCTGAATCGCGACTTCAGCGCGTCGCGCCGCGATCTACCCATCGGGGTGTTCGATTCGGGTGTCGGCGGGCTGACCGTTCTACGTGCATTACGTCAGCAGCTGCCGCATGAGCGCTTTACCTACCTCGGCGACACTGCGCGTTTGCCGTACGGCACCAAGAGCCGCGATTCGGTGTTGCGCTATTCCGTTCAGGCAACGGAATTTCTGATTCAGCGCGGTATCAAGTACTTGGTGATCGCATGTAATACGGCGTCATCGGTCGCGGTCGAGGAATTGCGCGCGCGCTTCGCGCCTGTGCCGGTGATAGGTGTGATCGAACCCGGCGCTGCCGCGGGCTGCGCGGCGTCCAGGTCGGGCCAAATCGCGGTGATTGCTACGGAAGGCACGGTGCAAGGCGGCGCCTATCAGCGCGCCATTGCGGGCATCCGGCCCGACGCGATCGTCGTCGCAAAAGCGTGCTCACTGTTCGTCGCGCTCGCCGAGGAAGGCTGGACCGAAGGGCCGATCGCCGAGGCGATCATTCATCGATATCTGGACGAAGTGTTTCGCGACCATCCCGCGGCCGACACGCTGCTGCTGGGCTGTACTCACTTCCCGTTACTATTCAATGCGCTGAGAGCCGTGGTGCAACCGCACATCGCGATCGTGGATTCGGCGCAGACGACGGCGCTGGCGCTGGCGAAGGACTTGGCTGAGCAGTCGCTGCTGCGCGGGCCGACGCTGAATCCATCGCCGCTGCAGTTGCTCGCAACCGACGGGCCGCGGCGTTTCGCCGAGGTGGGCTGTCGTTTCCTGGGTGAGAGCTTTTCCCCGGAGCAAGTGGAGCTGGTCGATCTGGGCTTGATGCAGACGCGAGGGGAGACGATGTCGCGCTAGCGCGTGCCGGGAATGGTGCTGCGGCCCGTCGCCGACAAGTCCTCGAAGCATTCGAAACGGTTGCGCCCGGTCAGTTTGGCCGCATACAGGGCATGGTCGGCCGCCTCCAGCAGCCCCAGCGCGCTCGGGAAGCGCTTCTTGGTCGCATAGGTCACCACGCCGATCGAGACCGTGATCTTCACGGGGCCGTGTTCGGGGTCATGATCGGCGTCGGCGATCGCGGTGATGATGCGTTGAGCCACCTGCTTGGCGATCTCGCGGTCGGCGCCCGGCAATACCACCATGAATTCTTCGCCGCTGTAGCGTGCCACCAGGTCGCTGCCGCGGACGCAGGCGTGCAGCACTTTCGCGCAGCTGCGCAGGACGCGGTCGCCCGCTTCGGTGCCGAACTTCTCGTTGACGTTCTTGAAGCGGTCGATATCGACGTGCGCGATGCTCAGGTCGCGGCCGAACACCACCGCCTGGGTGAACTCGCGATCCAGCAGCCGATCGAGCCACGGCCGGTTGAGCGCGCCGGTCAGGTCGTCGCGGCGGCTGGAGTCCTCGGCTTCCTCGGTGCGCGTCAGCAGTACCCCGGTCGTCGCCTGCAAGGCACTGATTTCCTGCAGGGCATGCAAGTTGCGCACGGCGAGCAGCTCGCGGGCTTCAGCGAGCAGGTTCTCGGCGTCCTCGGCGTCGATGATGCTTGTCTCGTACAGCTCTTCGGTCTCGGGAATCAGCTTCAGGATTCGCGCGACGACCTCGTTGAACTCCTCGTGGCTCATCCCCAGAAGGGTGGTGGCGCGCTGGGCTAGCGCGGCGACCGCCGTAGTGCGTTCCGCGCCGAGCACGGCCTCGGCCAGGTCGCTGCCCAGCGCGAGGCAGCGGGCGAAGCGGCCGTCGTCGGTGTCACCGGACAGCAGCTGCGGTGAATGGCTGAATTCGATGGGCTTGCAGATGCGCTCTGGCAGGTTCCAGAATTTCAGCAGCATGCCTGTATAGAGGGCGTGGTCGTTGCCCAGCTCCTTGATTTCATAGGCCACCATGTCCGCATGGGTCGCCGGCTGCTTCAGTTTGCTGTAGAAGTCGCGCGTTACACGGTCAAGCGCCAGCACCGCGATGTCCTGCAGGATGCCGGCGAGAAAGATGTCTTCCGGGTGACCGGCCTTGGTGGCTTCCGAGAAGGCGCGCGCGGCAGTTGCGGCCAGCAGGGAGCGGCGCCAGAACCGCGGATAATCGATGCCGACGGGGCGGTGCGCGCGCATCGAGGAGACCAGTGAAAAGCTCAAGGCCAGCGTCAGCGCCGCATTCAGTCCGATGATCACCAGGGCCTGGCGCAGGTTCTGGCTGGGCCGGCGCTGAGCGTAGAATGCCGAGTTCGCGATGCGCAGAATTTTCGCGGTCATGGCCGGGTCGCGGCCGATGGCCATGGCCACCTTCGCCATTTCGATTTCAGGATCGCGGGCGAGCGCAATGATGTCCGTCGCCACGCGCGACGGGCTCGGAAAGTCGACTTGCGCCTTGAGGCGGTTTTCGAAGTCTTGTGCGAGCATGAGCAGCTTGAAAGGGCCGTCCTGGGCCGGTTTGCGGTCGTGCCTTATGTATCGGCGGTGTAGTGCGGGGCTTGAGTAGGGCTCGTGCTTGAGGAATCTTCTGGTGCGATGTCAACTTGTTGTTGACACTCAATAGCCTGCCGAAGAGAATGCCCGGCTCTTATGTCCGCGGAGGGGTACCCAAGCGGCCAACGGGGGCAGACTGTAAATCTGCTGGCTTATGCCTTCGTAGGTTCGAATCCTACCCCCTCCACCACGATGCGGGTGTAGTTCAATGGTAGAACCTCAGCCTTCCAAGCTGATGGTGTGGGTTCGATTCCCATCACCCGCTCCATTGAATGGCGCCGGCTTAAGGGCAGCGGACATGAGGAAGAGTTTTTGGACCTTGGATTTTTAGGATTGCAGGTTTATCGGTGCGCCCATGTAGCTCAGTCGGTAGAGCACGTCCTTGGTAAGGACGAGGTCACCGGTTCGATTCCGGTCGTGGGCTCCATCTGCATTGGACGCAGAAGCAAGAATAGATAAAAGGTAGAAGAAGCCGATTTTGTTTTGTTTAGCGCAACTGCCCATCGTCAACTGTCAACATCAAGTAGTAGAGGATCGCCGCTGTGGCCAAAGAGAAGTTTGAGCGCAATAAGCCGCACGTGAACGTAGGCACGATCGGACACGTGGATCATGGCAAGACGACGCTGACGGCGGCGTTGACGAAGG